>Ga0209488_10001708_pt1 | contig 18635 bp, 17 predicted proteins | sample Rivendell_Oct201_8_FD_188349 | JGI IMG/M metagenome (GOLD analysis project Ga0209488, IMG submission 188349) | Vadose zone soil microbial communities from the Eel River Critical Zone Observatory, Northern California, USA -... | ecosystem: Environmental > Terrestrial > Soil > Vadose zone >...
CTACTTCTTCGCCGCCAGCAGGTCCTTGAGGCCGCGCAAAGCGAGCGCGTAGCCGGCAACGCCAAAGCCGGCGACGACGCCCTGGCTGACCGCGGCGGTCTGCGAGGCGGGGCCGCGCCGGATCGGGTTCGAGATGTGCACCTCGATCGTCGGGAACTTGACCTGCGAGAGCGCGGCGACCAACGCCGGGTATCCGGTGCCGAACGCGGCCGGGTTGAAGATTGCCGCATCGACGCCGCGGTCGTTCGCCTCGTAGATCTTGTTGACCACCTCGCCCTCGATGTTCGAGTGGAAGATCTCGACCTCGAGGCCGAGTTCGGCGGCGTAGCCGCGGATCCGCTCGTCATATTGCGGCAGGGTCATCGGGCCGAAGATCTCGGTCTGCACCTTGCCGCGCATGTTCATGCCGGCGCCGTGGATGACGAGGATTCGCGGCATTGGCGTGCTCCTTCTCTGGAATGGTTTGCGGGAGGGTAGAGGAGGGCGCGAAGCGCTGACAAGGCGCTCACGATGCGACGAGCTTGAACGGCATCTCGAAGCTCGCCGTCTTGTCGCTCGCAATATCGTGCAGCTTGTACGTGACGACATACTCGCCGGGCGGGGCGCGGCCCATATTCAACTTCAGGACGATAAAAAATTCCACGTTGCGGCGATGGCTCTCCGTCGCGATCCGCATGAAGTTCTCTTCTTCGGCAAGCACTTCGCCGTCGCGCGACTTGATCTGAAAATCCACGACAAAGCCGAATTCAAACAGGCCCTTACCGTTTTCCTTCCAGCCGTAGCCCACCGGCTCGGCATAGGCGATGACCCGCTCGCCTTTCTTGAATTCGCTGGACGCGTGCTCGTCGTAAAGCCCGTAACCGCGCGGTTCGCCTTTGATGAAGGCTGCCTGACGCACCGTCAGCGGCGTCTTCTCCCAAGCCTCGATGACGGCCGCCTGCCGACGGTCGACTTCCTCCAGCGACTGAGACTTGGCGGCGCTGATACTCAACAGCAACCCAAAGGCAAGAAGGATCAATCGCATAGCGCAAGGCTCCTCAAGGCTGGCCTAAATCTTCGCGCCGCCGCTTCAGCGCGGGGCGGAAGGCAATAACCTCCAGGGTATTTCGCGTCTCGCCGGGGTCAACATGACAGATTTGCGACATCGGCGTATCGTTTCTGCCGCTTTTCCGGGCATAAAAGAGTTTGGCGCGTCGGGAGTTTGATTCGATGGCTGTCTCCATTCGCCAGATCCATCCGGTGTTTGTCGGCGAGGTCTCCGGAGTGGACCTGCGCCGGCCTCTGTCGCGCGAGGAGGTGGCGGCGATCGAGGCCGGGATGGACCGCTATGCGGTCCTCGTGTTTCACAATCAGGACATCACCGACGCACAGCAGATCGCCTTCACCCTCAATTTCGGCGAGATCGAGAATTCGGCGGGCGGCAATGTGACGAAGGCGAACCAAAAGCGGCTCGACCCGCTGATGAACGATGTCTCGAACCTCGGCGAGGACAACCGGCCGCTGGCGCGCGACGACCGGCGCCGGCTGTTCAATCTGGGCAACCAGCTCTGGCATTCCGACAGCTCGTTCCGCGCGATCCCGGCGAAATACTCGATCCTGTCAGGCCGCACCGTCGCAAAAAAGGGCGGTAACACCGAATTCGCCGATATGCGCGCGGCCTATGACGGGCTCGACGAGGACGCCAAGGCGCTCGTCGAAGATCTCGTCTGCGAGCACTCGCTGATGTATTCGCGCGGATTGTTGGGCTTTGAGGTGACGCCGGAGGAGCGGGCGATGTTCCGGCCGGTGCGCCAGCGCCTCGTGCGCTCGCACCCTGTGACCGGACGCAAATCACTCTATCTGGCCTCGCATGCCGGCACGATCGTCGGCTGGCCGGTGCCCGAAGCCCGGGCGCTGCTTCGCGATCTGACGGAACATGCGGTACAGCCGCAATTCGTCTATGTCCACCGCTGGCGGCAATACGACCTCGTCATGTGGGACAACCGGCAGATGATGCACCGGGTGCGCCGTTTCGACGAGAGCGAGATCCGCGACATGCGGCGCACCACCGTCGCCGGCGACGCGCCGACAGTCGCGCAGGTCGAGGCGGCCTGAGCGTTGGCGAATAGCCCGCGGTTCTCCACGATGAGGGGAGAACCGCGCCGGTGAGGGGGGAGGCGGCATACACGCCGGTCGCCAATCGCGGCATGATCACGATCTCGATCATGCTGGCGAACATCATGCAGGGGATCGACAACACGATCCTCAATGTCGCGCTGCCGCATGTGCAAGGGAGCCTCTCGGCCTCGCAGGATCAGATCGCCTGGGCGCTGACCTCCTACATTGTGTGCGCCGCGGTCATGATGCCGCTGACCGGCTGGCTCGCCGGCCGATTTGGCATCAAATACATTTTCCTCGCCTCGGTGGCCGGCTTTACGATCGCCTCGGCCCTGTGCGGCGCCGCGGCGACCCTGCACGAGCTGGTCCTGTTCCGTGCCCTGCAGGGCCTCGCCGGCGCCGGACTGATCCCGCTGTCGCAAGCGACACTGTTGCAGATCAATCCGCCGGAGCGTCACGGGCATGCCATGGCGGTGTTCGGCACCGGCACGATCATGGGTCCGATCATGGGGCCGATGCTCGGCGGCTGGCTGACGCAGGACTACAACTGGCGCTGGATCTTCTACATCAACGTGCCGGTCGGGATCCTCTGCGCGATTGGCATCCTGGTGTTCATCCGGCCGACCCGCAACGTCCATCGCGAGCCATTTGATTTCCTTGGATTTGCGACATTGAGCCTGGCGATCGGCGCGCTGCAGCTGATGCTCGACCGCGGCGAATTGAAGGACTGGTTCAATTCGTTCGAGATCTGGGTCGAGCTGACGGTCGCCGTGCTTGGGTTCTATCTGTTCACGGTCCACACGGTGACGACCGGCGAGCGCTCTTTCCTCAACCGCGACCTGTTGACGAGCGCCAATTTCATCGCGGGCACAATCCTCATGTTCGTCGTCGGACTGATCATGAGCGGGACGATGGCGCTGATGCCGACGATGCTGCAGAACCTGATGAACTATCCGGCGCTGACGACAGGGCTCGTCATGGCACCGCGCGGCCTCGGCACAATGATCGCGATGTTTGTTGTGGCGCGGCTGATCAACCGGATCGACAACCGGCTGATCATCCTGATGGGCTTTCTGATGACCGCGTTCTCGCAGTGGCAGATGAGCGGCTTCTCCCTTCAGATGGGCATGGGGCCGGTCATCCTAACCGGGGTCATCCAGGGCTTTGGCCTTGGCTGCACCTTTGTGCCGCTCAACATCATCGCGCTCTCGACCCTGCCGCGGCACATCCTGACGCAGGGCACGGCGATCCGCAGCCTCATGCGCAACCTCGGCGGCAGCATCGGCATCAGCATCCTCGTCGCGACCCTGGCCGAGAACACGCAGATCGTGCATTCGCGGCTTGTCGAGAGCCTCCGGCCCGACAATCCGCTGGCTCAGGCGCCGTTTCTGCCGGCGCCGTTCAGCCTGACGACGCCCGGCGGCCTCGCGGCGCTCAACGCGGAGGTGACCCGACAGGCCGCGATGGTCGGCTATATCAACAATTTCAAGCTGATGATGATCGTTGCTCTGGTCTCGCTGCCGCTCCTGTTGCTGCTGCGCGAGACCGGCCGGGCGCCGCGTGTGCCGGCTCCCGCCGCTGCACCGGTAGCCGCCGACGATTAGCCCATCGAGCCGCGGTATTCGCTGGGTCGCGCCCAACTCCGCCCCACAGGTCCTAAAAAAGACACAGTACGTCGAGCCGTAGGCACGCGGCCGCAGGTCGGCACGAGGGGCGCGATCCGCGAGCGAGGATAGGCGCTTACCTCACCCGCATGGTAATCTCGGCCTGACCATGCCGGCGGCGGATGGGGGCGCCGTGCCAGATCCTGTGACATCGAGCGGGCATCCCAGACGGCGCGGCATCGGATTGTGTCTGCGCAGGGGGGCGCTTTGCTTGACGGTTCTGCTGCTGGCCGGATGCGCCGAGGAAAAGCCGGCGCCGGTGCCGGGACCCTTCGGGCAATACATCCGCTCGGCGCCGCGCAAGCCGGTGCAAGTGCGGCCGCCCGGCCAACCCAAGGGAAAGCCGGAGACCGAGACGGCTCCCGCCGAGGCCACCGCGGTCCCGGAGCAACCGGGGGCGCCATCGGTGGAACCGGCACCGGAGCAGACTGCGCTCGCCGTCCCTCCCTCGACCGAGCTTCTCGGCCTCGACCCGCAGCACACAAAGGAGCTGCTCGGGCCGGCAACGCAGACCCGCAGCCGATCTCCGGCCACGGTGTGGCATTACAAAACCGGGCGCTGCGAGCTGGACCTCTCCTTTTACATGGAGATGAAGTCCGGCCAGATGCGGACGCTGCATTATGATTTCAAAGGAGAGGCGGACAGCCCGGAGCAGCGCCAGGCCTGCCTTCGGTCGATTATCGAGGAAAACCGCAAATCGGAGCGCCTTTAAGTGCCGCACGTTGTGCTGACCGACGATGACGAGCTGTTTCGCGAATCCCTCGGCCTGAACCTGGCCGATGAGGGCTATGACGTCACCAGCTTCTCCAACGGCCGCGAGACCCTCGCCTATCTGCAGGACGGCGGCGAGGCCGACGTCCTGTTGCTGGATTGGCGAATGCCCGAACTGACCGGGATTGACGTCCTGCGCCGCCTGCGCCGGGCGGGCATCGCAATCCCGGTCATCTTCCTGACGGCGCTGTCGGACGACATCTACGAGCAGGCGGCGCTCGAAGGCGGCGCGGTCGATTTCATCGACAAATCCCGCCGCCTGCCGATCCTGCTAAAGCGGCTGGAGCTGATTGCGGAAGGGCTGCGCCCGGCACGGGCGCCCGAAACGCCGCCGGCAGTATTGCGCCGCGGCGATCTCGAACTACGCTGCGACAGCCACCGCGCGTTCTGGAAGGAGGTCATGGTCGATCTGAGCCTGACCGAATTCCGCATCATCGAGCTGCTCGCGACACGCGCCGGCGAGGATATCGGTTACCGGGAGATCTATGACCTGGTTCACGGCAAAGACTTCATCGCCGGGCTCGGGGAAGAGGGCTATCGCGCCAATGTGCGCACACTTATTAAACGAATTCGCAAGAGCTTCCGGGAGGTGGACCCGGATTTCGCACACATCGAGAACTATGCTGGTTTCGGCTACCGCTGGCTATCTGAGGCATAAGCTCGGCTTTGTCTGGCGGCTGCGGTCTCTCCGCGCCAAGACGAGCCTGCTTGCCTTCATTTTCGCGCTGGTCCCGGTCTTCCTCTACGTCCAGTTCCAAAAGGCGTATCAGGACAGCCAGGACCTGCTGCTGCAAAGCGTGCGCGATCAGGGCCGGGTGATCAGCCAATCGCTGCTGCCGCTGCTCGAGAACGCTGCCATCAGCGATCTGCCGCAGCTCGGGCAGCCGCTCGAGCGGTTTGCCGGCAAGGTCACGACGATCAAGCTGCTGCTGGCGCCAAAAGGCGCCGATGGCGACGGGTTCTATTACGTCGCCTCATGGCCGGCAGCCGCGGGCAATAATCTCGACGCCGAGCGGCAACTCCTGGCCGGGCAGGGGGTTCTCGACCGGCTTGCGCAGAGCTGTCGCGGCGAGATGCCGTTTTCCCTGTTGTACGATCGGCCGACCGGCGGCGCCGAGATTGTCACGGCCGTGACGCCGCTGTTGACGCCGGCGGGCTGCTGGGCGGTCGTCGCGTCGTTTTCGGCCGAGGCCTTCCCCGGCGCGCATCTCGGCCAGCCCTATTGGGCGACCCCGACCGTGCAGATCGCGGCGGCGATCTATCTCGCGATGGTCATCATCACCTTTACGACCCTGCTTGGCATCGGCGGCGGGCTGCGCCGCTTTGCGCTATTGGCGCGGCAGATCCGCGAGCAGGGCCGCACGACCGGCGGCTTTGCGGCCCGCAACGAAATCCCCGAGCTCGCCGAAGTCGCCGCCGAGTTCGACCGCATGGTCGAGGCATTGCACGGCTCGGCGGCGGCGATCCGTCGGGCGGCGGAGGACAACGCGCACGCCTTCAAGACGCCGATCGCGGTGATCCGGCAGTCGCTGGAACCGTTGCGCCGCGTCGTCAGCGCCGACAATCAGCGGCTGCGGCGCGCGATCGAGCGGGTCGATCATTCGCTCGACAGGCTGGACGGGCTGGTCGCCTCGGCGCGGCGGCTCGACGAGGCCACCGCCGATCTCGTCGCCGAGCCGCGGCGGCCGGTCGATCTGCCGCGGCTCCTCGGCAAGCTGATCGAGAGCCGCGCGGCGCTCTTGCCGGGCCGCGATCTCCGCTTGCGCGGCGAGCTGTCGCCCGGCGTCTATGTGCTCGGCAGCGAAGCCATCATCGAAACGGTCATCGAAAACCTGATCGACAACGCCGCCTCCTTCGCGCCGGCCGGCAGCGAGATCCTGGTGCGGATGCGCCAGGAGCGCGACATCGCGCATATCGAGGTTTGCGACGAGGGCCCGGGTGTGCTGCCGGCCCAGCTCGATCAGATCTTCGAGCGCTATTTCTCGGCCCGCCGAAAAGGCGTGCCGAACCCCTCGGGGCCGGAAAGCTTTGGCATCGGGCTGTCGATCGCGCGGCGCAATGTCGAGGCGATGCACGGGACCGTAGAGGCGCAGAACCGCATCCCGCACGGGCTCATCATTCACATCCGGCTGCCGCTCGCCCGGTTGCCGGTCGCGCCGCGCTTCGCCTGAGCCGCATCATTGTGTTTACCCCCGGGGGACCGGCCTTGTCCCGGCCATCCGCGTGTTCGGGCGGCTTGCCACAGCGGCTAAAAGGTGGTGCCCGGATCAAGTCCGGGCACGGGGCTGTGATAAAGGCTTAGCTACCTCAATCGGCGGCGGCGAGTTCGTCGGCTAAGGGTTCGTCGCCAGCAGGTATATGGCGGCTCTCCAGCTCCCCGGCTTCGCTCTCGAAGGCGCGGCCGATCGCTTCGAGCTCGTCAGCCAATTCGAAGCTGACGATGCCGCGCGCCAGGCGGAAGCAGCGCTGCGCCTCGACCCGCAAGGCCTGCGCCAGCAACGCCGGCCGCTGCTCGGGCAAGGACAAGCGCCAGCGCGCCAGAAGCGGGAGGATCGACGCCGGCACCGTTGATCCCTGGTGCATCATGGTGTCAAAGGTACACAGCATCGGCGGGCCGCGGCTGTGACCAAACCGGGGCATTTTCTCCAAGTAATCCACGCCGGTAACGCGCAAAAGTTGCGGCGCAACCGAAGATCACCCGTGGCGCGATAGCTGCGCCTGCTTTTTTCTACCAGCCAAGCCGCCGGCCTCGGCGGCGAGCCGCCGGTAGCGCGCCTGGCTATTGCCGAGGTGCTGCCGCATGGCGTCGCGCGCTCGTTCGGCGTCACCGGCCAGGATCGATTCGCAGATCGCGACGTGCTCGCGCTGAAAGGTTTCGAGATAGGCGCGCTGACCCTCCGGCCGGTGCGCCGCAACCCGAATGCTTTGCCGCGGGATGATGAAGCGGCCGAGATATTCGAGAAAGTGCGGGAATTGTGGATTGCCGGTCGCAGCGGCGATCGCGCGGTGAAACGCGAAATCTTCCTCGATAGCCGCTTCGCCGCGCCGCAGCGCCTTATCGATCCTCGCCAATGCCTGCGCGATCCGGCGCCGCGCCTTTGCCGAGCCGCGGCTCGCGGCAAGCACCGCCGCTTCGACCTCAACGCTGGCCCTCAATTCCATGATCTCGAGCACCTCGGCGATCGAGGGCAACCCATCGAGCGCGAGGCGGAACGGACGCCGGTCGGCATCGGGCGCGACAAACGCGCCGGCGCCCTGGCGCGTTACCACAAGGCCGTCGGCGCGCAAGGCGGCGACCGCCTCGCGCACGACCGTGCGACTGACGCCCATCGCGGCGACCATTTCCTGCTCGGTCGGCAATTTGGCACCGGGCGCCAGCTTGGCGCCGGCGATGTGCGCGGCGATCCGCTCGGCGATCTCGCGGCTCAAATTTCGCGGCGGCGCGACCGGCTGCAGAACGAGACCGGCGTCGCTGTGCTTTGGCACGGTTGGGCTCGACAATTTATCTGGTTATCATATAAATCTGCCATTCGAGGTTCTGCCGGTCAACCGCCGCGCGCGCGTGCCGGCCGCCAGAAGGGGAGGAATGCCACATGAGAAGACGCGATTTGCTCAGTACAGCTGGGGCTGTCCTCGTGAGCGGCGCTATCGGGGGACATCGCGCCGCGGCGCAAGACAAGAAAGTGCTGAAGGCCTCGGATGTGCACCCCGAAGGCTATCCGACCGTGCAGGCGGTCGAGAACATGAGCAAGAAGCTCGAACAGGCGACCAACGGGCGTCTTTCGATCCAGATGTACGCCTCGATGCAATTGGGCGGCGAGAAGGAGGTCATTGAGCAGGCGCAGGTCGGCGCGATCCAGTTCGCGCGCGTCAGCGTCGGGACGCTCGGCCCCGTTGTCGACGATCTCAATGTGCTGAATCTGCCGTTCGTGTTTCGCGACGTGGCTCACATGCGGAAGGTCGTCGACGGCGCCATCGGGCAGCAGTTGCTCGACAAGGTGACCGCCAACCCCAACGCAAAGCTCGTGGGGCTGTGCTGGATGGATGCCGGCGCGCGCAGCTTTTACGACACGAAGCGGCCGATCAAGAGCATCGCCGATTTGAAGGGGCTCAAGATCCGCGTCATCGGCAATCCGATCTTCGTCGACATGGCGAACGCGCTTGGCGCGAACGGCGTCGCGATGGGTTACGACCAGGTATTCAGCGCGCTGCAGACCGGCGTCATCGATGGCGCCGAGAACAATCCGCCGAGCTTTGTCTTCGACAACCATTACCAGGTCGCCAAGTTCTACAGCGACAGCCAGCACCTGATCGTGCCGGAGATGCTGGTCTATTCCAAATCCGGCTGGGAGCAGCTGCCGCCGGACGACCAGGCTCTGCTCACAAAACTGTCACGTGAGACGCAGGCTGATGCGCGCGACCTGTGGGACAAGAAAGAGGCCGATGCCTTCGACCGGATGAAGAGCGGCAATATCGAGATCAATCACATCGCCGACAAGAAACCGTTCCAGGACGCGGTGAAGCCGGTCTGGGACAAATACGGCAGCAAGTTCACCGATCTGATCAAGCAGATCCAGGCTGTGAGCTGACTCGATCGGCGTTTCTTGTTGCTTGGAAATGCCCTCAAATTGTCGTCCCGGCGAAAGCCGGGACCCATTTTTCCGCCGCTCGTGCGACTGCCCGGTGGGTTCCGGCTTTCGCCGGGACGACGGATAGGGAATTCCGCCTGATGTCCTCCAAGATCGCGGCGAATGACTTACGCGAACCCGAGCCGCAAGAGCGCGCGCCGGCATCGCCGCTGCGGCGGGCGATGGATGTGCTGTATCGGGCTTGCGCGATTATCGCCGGCTCGGCGCTCGTGTTGATCTCGCTCGTCGTGCCGTGGGGCGTCTACACGCGCTATGTCCTGGAGAGCGCCGCGTCTTGGCCGGAGCCGATGGCGATCCTTCTCAGCATCGTGCTGACCTTCTTTGGCGCGGCGGTGTGCTACCGCGCCGGCGTCCATATGCGGGTGACCGTGGCGCGCGACCTGCTGCCGCCCTTGTTGCGGCGCGCTGTCGATCTGATCGCCGAGGGGCTGATGGCGTTGGTCAGCATCTTCATGGTCGTGTGGGGCGCGCGGCTCGTTGCCGCGACATGGCAGCAGGTCATCGCCGAATTCCCGTTTCTGTCGGTTGGCGCGACCTATCTGCCGATCCCGATCGGCGGCGCGGTGACGTTGCTGTTCATCATCGAGCGCCAGCTGATCGGGCCACCGCCGCAGCTGACCGACTGGCGCAGCGCGGCGCCGGACTAGGGCAATGGACGCGCTGATCGTCATCGGCGGGCTCTTGCTCGCGATCGCGCTGGGCGTACCGATCGCCTATGCGCTCGCCTTGGCGGCCTTGGCCGGCGCGTGGTGGATCGGCATCCCGACCGAAGCGGTCATGCTGCAGATCTCGAGCGGGGTCAGCAAATTCGCGATGCTGACGATCCCGTTCTTTGTGCTGGCCGGCGCAATCATGGCGGAAGGCGGCATGGCGCGCCGGCTTGTCGCCTTTGCCAATGTCCTCGTCGGGCTGTTGCGGCTGCGGGGCGGGCTGTCGCTCGTCAACATCATGGCGACGACGTTCATGAGCGGCATCTCGGGGTCATCGGTCGCCGACGTGTCGGCGATCGGCTCGGTGATGATCCCGCAGATGGAGAAATCGGGTTACCCACGTGTCTTCTCGACCAATGTGACGATCGCCGCCTCGGTGCAGGGCCTCCTGGTGCCGCCAAGCCATAACGCGGTCATCTATTCGCTGGCGACCGGCGGCACGATTTCGATTGCGAGCCTCTTCATGGCCGGGGTCATGCCAGGGCTACTGCTCGGCATGTCGCTGATGCTTCTCTGCGTCGTCTTGGCGTACCGGAACGGACACCCGACTGGCGAAGCGGTGCCGCTGCGGGACGCGCTGAAGATCACAATTGACGCCGCGTGGGGGCTCATCACGCTGGTGATCATTCTCGGCGGCATCCTTGGCGGCGTCTTCACCGCCATCGAGGCGGGGGCGGTCGCCTGCGTCTATGCCTTCTTCGTCACGATGTTTGTCTATCGCGATTATCGCTGGCGCGATTTGCCGCTGTTGGTCTATCGGACGCTGCGCACCGTCGCGATGGTCATGATGCTGATCGCCTGTGCCGCCGCCGTCGGCTACATGATGGCGCTGATGCAGATGCCGGCGAAGATCACCGCCTTCTTCCTGACATTGTCGAGCAACAAATATGTGATCCTGCTGCTGATCAACGCTCTCTTGTTGGTGCTCGGATGCCTCGTCGATATGGCGCCGTCGATCCTGATCACGACGCCGATTCTGCTCCCCGTCGTCATGAAGTTCGGCGTCGACCCCGTGCATTTCGGCATGATCATGCTGATGAACCTGGGGATCGGCCTCTGCCATCCGCCGGTCGGCGCGACCTTGTTTGTCGGCTGCGCCGTCGGCCGCGTCCGGATGGAGGACGTCATGCGGCAGATCTGGCCCTTCTACGGCGTCATGTTCCTGGTGCTGATGGCGGTTACCTACATCCCCGCAATATCGCTGTGGCTGCCGCGCGCCCTCTCGCTTTGAATGTTGGCGCTCTGAGTGTCGCCGCTCTGAACATCGGCGGCGCGAATATTGAAAAATTAACCCTCTCCGTGCTAAGCAAGCGCGGGGGAAGAACAGCAGCGGGGGCATGTCGATGATGCCTTTCCGCCCGAGCCGCCGAGCCTTGCTCGCTGCGGCTCCGCTATTGGCCTTGCCGCTGGGGGGCGGACGGGCGATAGGCGCGGAAAGCGATTTCAGCAGTTTTCTTGCCGGACTGCGGCGCGATGCACTCGCGCAAGGTGTCCGGCCAGGGACGGTCGATCTCGCCTTCCGATATATCCAGTTTTTGCCGCGCGTCATCGAGCTCGACCAGCATCAGCCCGATCACACGCTGACATTCGCCGATTTCATCACCAAGGTCGTCAACCCGCAGCGTATCGAGGATGCGCGGCGGAACCTGGCCGAGAATTTGGGTCTCCTGCAGCGCGTGCAGCAGCGCTTCGGCGTGCAGCCGCGCTTTATCGTCGCGCTGTGGGGCGTCGAAAGCGATTTCGGCAAGACCCAGGGCAGCTACTCGGTGCCGGCGGCGCTCGCGACGCTCGCCTATGAGGGGCGGCGCGGGCCGATGTTCCGCGGCGAGCTGATCACCTCTCTGAAGATCATCGATCAGGGTCATATCCGCGCCGACAACATGCTCGGCTCCTGGGCCGGCGCGATGGGGCAATGCCAGTTCATGCCCTCGACCTTTCTCAGCTATGCCGTCGATTTCGACGGTGATGGACGGCGCGACATCTGGAACAATCGCGGCGATGTCCTGGGCTCGATCGCCAATTACCTGGCGCGCCTGGGCTGGCGCGGCTCTGAGAGCTGGGGGAGCGAGGTGGCGGTGCCCAGCAATTTCGACACGCGGCTTGCTGGGCTCGAAAGCCGGCGGCCGCTCGGCGACTGGATACGGATGGGCGTGCGTTCGGTCGGGGCGCCATTGACCGGGCGCGAAGCCGCGGACGCGTCGCTGCTGTTGCCGGATGGTCCGGGCGGACGCGCGTTACTGGTTTTTGACAATTTCCGCGCGACGATGAAGTGGAACAAATCGGTCAAGTTCGCCGCCTCGGTCGGAATGATCGCCGACGGGGTCGAGAGAGGCTAGACACCGGAACATTGCCATGCGCGTCCAGGGGGGAACGGGGCGCCAGAACAGCCGGCCGGGGGAACTCGCGCTTCTGGTTGCGCTCGGCTTTATCCTCGCCGGCTGCTCGTCTTCCGGGCCGCAATCCAGCGAGCATCACAGCGCCGGCTATCATCGCGGCCAGCCTTCCTACAAGGTCGGCTCGCCCTATCAGATCAACGGCAAGTGGTACACGCCGCAGGTCGATTACGGCTATGACGAGACCGGGCTGGCCTCGTGGTATGGCGCGGCGTTCGACGGCCAGGCGACGGCCAATGGCGAGGTCTTCAATCTGAACGAGCTGTCGGCGGCGCATAAGACATTGCCCCTGCCGAGCGTCGTCGAGGTGACCAATTTGCAGAACGGCCGGTCGCTACGGCTGCGCGTCAACGATCGCGGGCCCTATGTCGACCGCCGGATTCTCGATGTGTCGCGGCGCGCCGCCCAGTTGCTCGGCTTCGAGATGGCCGGCACGACACCGGTGCGCGTCCGCATTCTCAAGGACGAGAGCATCCAGGTCGCGGAAGCAGCGAAGCGCGGCCAGAGCGGCTCGGTCCAACTCGCCGCAGCGGCTCCCGCACCGCCGCCCCGGCCGGCGCCTCCACCGCCGCCCTTGATGACATCGCCGCCGCCGCAATTCGCAGCGGCGCCGCCGCCGGAGCCTGCTCCGCCGCCGATGCGCGAGCCGCCGCCGATGCGCGAGCCGTCGCCACAACTCGCGATGGCCGCCGCACCGCCGCCGCAAGAGTTGGCTGCACCGCGTCCTCACTGGCCGTCGCTGATCAGCCCGGCGCATGCCGAAACCTTGCCGCCACCGACCGCCGCGCACCCTCGGGCAATCGCAATGGCGGGATCGACATCCGGGCGGATCTTCATACAAGCCGGCGCGTTTGCGATGCCGGAGAATGCGCAGCGCGTCCGCGCCCGGATCGCCACCCTCGGCAATGTGCAGGTCGTGCCGGCCGAGGTGAACGGGACCGCCCTTTACCGCGTTCGTCTCGGGCCGGTGACGAACGAGGCAGAGGCGGACCGGTTGTTAAATAAGGTTGTCGGCAGCGGTTATCCGACCGCGCGCATCGTCTCCGAATGACCACCCGATTGCGGGAGCTCTTTATGACATCTCGTTGGCTTCACCAATTCGCCGGTGCACTCGCGGTAATGGCGCTAATCGGCGTTCCGGCGTCCTCGACGGCGCTGGCCGCCAAGGCGAAACCGTCCACGGAGGCCGGCAAGCTCATTCAGAAAAAGGAAAACGCGCTGACCGCGCCGCTGCGGCCCATGGGCGGCATCGACACGGAGGCCAAGCACGCGCTGGTGCTCGAAGCGGATACCGGCCAGGTGCTGCTCGACAAAGGCTCGGAGGAGCGCATTCCGCCAGCGTCGATGAGCAAGGTTATGACCGCCTATATGGTCTTCGATTATCTGAAGCAGGGCCGCGCCAAGCTCGATGACGAACTGCCGGTCACTGAAAATGCCTGGCGCACACAGGGCTCGAAAATGTTTGTGCCGCTCGGCTCGCGCATCAAGATCGACGATTTGCTGCGCGGCATGATCATCCAATCCGGCAACGATGCCTGCATCGTCCTGGCCGAGGGGCTGGCCGGCAGCACCGGCGCCTTTGTCGAGCAAATGAACCAGAAGGCCAAGGAAATCGGCCTCAAGGACAGCCATTTCGCCAATGTCGACGGGCTGCCCGACCCCGATCACTATATGACGGCCCGCGATCTGGCGACCTTGGCGCTGCGGACGATCCAGGATTTTCCGGATTTTTACCACTACTATGGGGAGAAGGAGTTCAGGTTTCATACCGTTGCGGCGAATTACAAAGAAATCGACATCAACCAGGGCAATCGCAATCCGCTGCTGTACAAGGATCTCGGCGCGGACGGCTTGAAAACGGGCCACACCGACGAGGCGGGATACAGCCTCCTCGGCTCGGCAAAGCGCGGCGACCGGCGCGTCATCGTCGTGCTGAGCGGGCTGCCCTCGATGAAGGCGCGGGCGCAGGAAAGCGAGCGGCTTATCGACTGGGCGTTCCGCGAGTTCAACAATTACCAATTGTTCGCAAAGGGCGATAAGGTCGAGGACGCGGAGGTCTGGCTCGGCTCGGAGGCGAAGGTGCCGCTGACCGTCGACAACAATCTCATCGTGACGATCCCGCGCAAGGCACGCCGCGACATGAAGGTGAGCGTCTCCTACGACAAGCCGGTGCCGGCACCGCTCAAGAAAGGCCAGCCGGTCGGCAAGGTGGTCGTCACCGTGCCCGATATGCCGCCGGCCGAAGCGACGCTCGTGGCGGGCGCCGATGTCGACCGCATGGGTGCGCTCGGCCGCGTCGCGATGGCGGCGGCACATCTGATCTGGAGCCGATTGCACTGAGCAAATCGCGGGCGGCGGCGCGCGGCCGCTTCATCACGATCGAGGGCGGGGAGGGGGCCGGCAAGTCGACCCAGCTCGATCTCCTCGTGACGGCCCTGACGCGCGCCGGCATCGCGGCCGAGCGCACGCGCGAGCCCGGCGGCTCGGAGGGGGCGGAGGCGATCCGGAGGCTGCTGCTCGAAGGCGCCGAGGAGCGCTGGGACGCGATCAGCGAGACCCTTCTGTTCTACGCGGCGCGACGCGAGCATGTGACGCGGCTGATACGGCCGGCCCTCGAGCGCGCTGTGTGGATCGTGTGCGACCGCTTTGCCGATTCGACGCTCGCCTACCAGGGGTATGGGCGCGGCTTGCCGATCCCGGAACTGAAGGCGCTGCACCATTTTGTGCTCGGCGATTTCGCACCCGATCTGACCCTCATCCTCGATGTGCCGGTTGCGGAAGGGCTTGCCCGGGCCGCCAAGCGCTCCGGCAATGCCGATCGCTTCGAGCGGCTCGATCATGCCTTCCACGAACGCTTGCGGCACGGCTTCCACGAGATCGCCGCGGCCGAGCCGAAGCGCTGTGTGGTCATCGATGCACAGGGCGATCCCGAAAGCGTGCATCGCGCCGTGCTGGCGGCCGTCACAGAGCGGCTCGGCGGCGTTCTCAAATCATGAGCCGTAGTCAGGCGCGAGAGGCCGCGCCCGAACCCGCCGCGCCGCCGCCGCGCGCCAACCCCGATCTCCTCGGCCATGAAGCGGCGGAGGCCGAGCTGCGGCGGCTGTTCGATAGCGGACGCATGCCGCATGCGCTGCTGCTGAGCGGGCCGCGCGGCATCGGCAAGGCGACGCTCGCCTTTCGTCTCGCGCGCTTTGTGCTCGCGCAAGGCGGCGGAGATGGCGGCGGGCCCTCCCTGTTTGGCGAAGACGGGGGAGGTGGCGGAGACGCGGAGGTGGGCGAAGAGGGGGGCAGCTCCGGGTTGGCGATCCCGCCCGAGAGCGGCACGTTTCGCCGCGTCGCTTCGGGCGGCCATGCCGATCTCCTGACGATCGAGCGTGCCTACGATCCGCGCCGGCGGCGGCTGCGCGGAGAGATCGTCGTCGGCGACACACGCGAGATCGGCACGTTTCTGCGCCTCACTCCGGCGGAGGGCGGCTGGCGCGTCGTCGTCGTCGATGGGGCCGACGAGATGAACCGCAATGCCGCGAACGCGCTTCTCAAAATCCTCGAAGAACCGCCACGGCGCGCGCTGCTGCTGCTGATTGCGCACAGCCCGGGGAAGCTGCTGCCGACGATCCGCTCGCGCTGCCGGCGCTTTCCGTTGGCCCCGCTGCCGCCGACGATCGTCGGCGAGCTGCTGCATCGCTATCGGCCCGAGCTCGACGCGGAGACGGCCGCGACGGTGACGGCCCTCGCCGAAGGCAGCATAGGCCGCGCGTTCGACTTGGCCGCGGCCGATGGAGTCGCGCTGTACCGCGCCGCGCTGACTCTCTTGAGCCGTGATGCGGGGATCGACCCGGCCGCGCTGCACGCTTTTGCCGACCGGCTGGCGCGGTCCGAGGCCGAGGAGGCTTATCGGGTCGTCGAGGCGGCCGTCAGCCAATTGCTGGCGCAGCTTGCCAAGGCCTCGGCGGGAAGCAGCGGCGAGCCCGAGGCGCTCCCCGAGCGCGGCGCGGTATTGCGCCGGCTCGGCGGCCGGGCGCCGGCGGCGCGCTGGGCGGCCTTGCGCGGCGAGATCGAGGAGAGCTTTGCCCGGACGGACGCGCTCAATCTCGACAGGAAGCAGACGATTCTCGGCGCGTTCTTTGCGATCGAGCGGGCGGCGGGGTAGAACCCGGCGGCGCCGTGCGGGCGAGGGCTGCTGGATCGCGGCCCGGTCCGGTCCCATATCAGCGCCGTGGAGAGGATGATGACCGCCGCCCGGCCCTATTTCCTGACGACGCCAATCTACTACGTCAACGATCTGCCGCATCTCGGCCATGCCTATACGACGGTCGCTTGCGACGCGCTGGCGCGGTTTATGCGGCTCGACGGGTATCGGGTCAAATTCCTGACCGGCAGCGACGAGCATGGCCAGAAGGTCGAGCAATCGGCGCGCGCCGCCGGCATTGCGCCGCAGGAATTCTGCGACCGCATCTCGCCCGCCTGGCGCGAGATGACGCAGCTTCTCAACATCAGCAACGACGATTTCATCCGCACGACCGAGCCGCGCCATGTGCGCGGCGTCGAGGCGCTGTGGCAGGAGCTGGAACGGCGCGGCGAGATCTATCTCGGGCGCTTCGCCGGCTGGTATGCGGTGCGCGACGAGGCGTTTTATGCCGAAAGCGAACTCATCGACGGGCCCGGCGGCAAAAAGATCGCGCCGACCGGCGCGGATGTCGAATGGCTGGAGGAGGAAAACTATTTTTTTCGGCTGTCGGCCTGGCAGGACCGGCTGCTGGCATTTTACGAGGCGCACCCCGATGCGGTCGCGCCGCGCTCGCGCCGCAACGAGGTCATCAGCTTTGTCAAATCGGGGCTCAACGATTTGTCGATCTCGCGCACCAGCTTCAGCTGGGGCGTGCCGGTGCCGGGACATCCTGGTCACGTGGTCTATGTCTGGGTCGACGCGCTGATCAATTACATCAGCGCGCTCGGCTATCCGGATATCGAGGGCGAGTTCGCGACGTTCTGGCCGGCCGATCTGCACATGGTCGGCAAGGATATCGTGCGGTTTCATTCGGTCTATTGGCCGGCCTTTCTGATGGCGGCCGGGCTCGAGCCGCCGCGCCGCGTGTTTGCGCATGGCTGGTGGACCGTCGAGGGCCAGAAGATGTCAAAATCCCTCGGCAACTTCATCCCGCCAAAGGCGCTCGTCGACAGATACGGGCTCGACCCGGTGCGCTATTTCCTGTTGCGCGAATTGCCGTTCGGCAATGACGGTGATTTCTCGCACCGCGCGATCGTCGGGCGGCTCAATGGCGACCTCGCGAATGATTACGGCAATTTGGCGCAGCGGGTCCTCTCGATGATCAACCGCAATTGCGATGCGACCGCACCGGAACCCGCCGCCTTCACCGCCGAGGACGAGCAGTTGCTCGGCGAAGCGCGCGGGCTGCTGGAACGGGTGCGGCCGCAGTTGGCCGAGCAGGCGTTTCATCTGGCGCTCGAGACAATCTGGCGCGTGGTCGGCGCGGCCAACCGCTATGTCGACGAGCAGGCGCCCTGGGCGTTGCGGCGCAGCGACCCGGCGCGGATGAAAACCGTGCTCTACACGCTCGCCGAAGTCTTGCGGCATTTGGGAATCCTGACACAGCCGTTTGTGCCGGATGCGGCATCGGCGCTGCTCGATCAGCTCGCGGTGCCAAAGGAGGCGCGCCGCTTTGCCGATCTTGCCGACGCCTTGCCCGCGGGCCGCGCGCTTCCGGCGCCGCACGGCATCTTCCCGCGCTATGTCGAGGCGGAAGCGGCGAGCGCCTGAGTTGCTGGTCGACAGCCATTGCCATCTCGATTTCGCCGACTTCGCGCCAGAGCGCGAGGCTGTGATCGAGCGCGCCCGTGCCGCCGGGATCGGCACGATGGTGACGATCTGCACGCGGCTCGACGAGTTTCCGGCGGTGCGCGCGATTGCCGAAGCGCATGCCGATATCTGGTGCTCGGTCGGTGTGCATCCGCACGAAGCGGCCGATTACGCCGAGACGACGGCGGACGAACTCGCGACGCTCGCGGCGCAGCCGCGGGTCATCGGCATCGGCGAGACCGGGCTCGATTTTCATTACGACCACAGCCCGCGCGATGTGCAGGAGCGCATTTTCCGCACGCAGATCGCGGCCGCGCGGGTCAGCGGCCTGCCCCTGATCATTCACGCCCGCGAGGCCGATGCCGAGATCGCCCACATCCTGCAGGAGGAGGGCGCGGCGGCGGGGGTTTTGCATTGCTTCAGCAGCGGCAGGGGATTGGCCGAAGCGGCGCTCGACCTCGGTTTCTACATCTCGGTCTCCGGCATCGTGACGTTCAAGAACGCCGATGAGCTGCGCGGCATCGTGCGGGACG
>Ga0209488_10001709_pt1 | contig 18634 bp, 13 predicted proteins | sample Rivendell_Oct201_8_FD_188349 | JGI IMG/M metagenome (GOLD analysis project Ga0209488, IMG submission 188349) | Vadose zone soil microbial communities from the Eel River Critical Zone Observatory, Northern California, USA -... | ecosystem: Environmental > Terrestrial > Soil > Vadose zone >...
GGTGACGATGTTGCAGTGCCACGCGGGGTGCACGACGAGCACGTCCTGCGCGGGATCGAAGTGCATGCGCGGCGCCGGGTCTCTGAGCGTGCGCAGGTCGACGTCGGCGTGCAGCACGTAGTGGCCGGCCGCCACGTCGTAGCGGCGCCAGTCGACGTGCTCGACCAGCGATTGCCGGCGCAGCAGTTCCCCGGTGCCGGCGTCGAACACCAGGTGGCTCTCGATCGGGTTGTGCACGAACCAGTAGGCGAAGTCGCGATCCCAGTGCTGCACGTACAGCGCCTGCCAGGTCGGCGCGCCGAGCGTGCCCGGTGTGCCGAGCGGCTTGCCGTCGCGATCCAGGTCGGCGACGAAGCGCCACAGCGTCCGGCCGGCGAGGCCTGGCTGCAGCGTGGTCAACGACAGGCCGACCGGTTGCTCGGGCACACCGTGCCAACCGCCGCGGCCGTGCAGCACCGCCGGCATGCCCGCGCGCGTATGGCCGAACACCGGCGTGTCGTAGCTCGTGGTGCCGTCTTCGGCGATCCAGCGTGTGGCCCCGGTCGCCTTGTCGATGCCGCGCAGGAAGTTCCAGCCCTTGCGCTCGAGCCGCCGCGGATCACCGTCGTCGAGCGGCTCGAGGTTGAGCACCACGTCGCCGTACTGGATCGGCTCGAACTGCTTGTTGAACGGGTAGCCGTCCGCTTCGGACCACGGCGTCCATTGCCGGAACCACAGCGGCTGCCCGGCCAGGTCATGGCAGGCCATCGCGCCGCTGGCGTTGCAGAAGAACACGCGCTCGCCGTCGCACAGCGGTGTCGGCGAACTGGCATCGCTGTAGGCGTAGAGATACGGCGCATCGACGCGGCCCGGCAGCGGAACGGTCCACAGGATCGCGCCGGTGCGTGCGTCGAGGCAGTAGCCGACGATGTCGCGCCCGTACTTCTTCTGCTGCTGGTCGACATCGGCCGGCCACGGCTTCAGCGTGGTGAGGAACAGGCGTTCGCCCCACACCGCGATGCCGCTCTGGCCGCCTTCGGGCAGCGGCGTGCGCCAGACGATGTTCTCGTTCCGCGCGACCGACCACGCATGCGGCGGCACCGGGCCGCGCGCCGTCCACGAGCCATCGGGGCCGCCGGCACCGGGCCAGTTCGCCGGCGGCGTGCTGCAGGCGGCGAGCAGGCAGGCAGCGAGCGACCCGCGCAGGACGTTTGCCATCCGCGCATTGCAGCGCGCGCCGGCCTGCGGGCAACACTCCGCGCGGACCCTTTCCCGAATCGGTCGCACACGGCGGCACTCGAGCTACTGGTCCAATGCTCCCTTCAGTCCCTGCCCTGGAGACTCCCATGCGCACTGCCAGCATCCTCGCCACCCTCACCCTGTTCACCAGCCTCGCAACCGCACAGACGTTCCAGCCGTTCGGCACCGGCTGCACGATCAACGGCCAGACCCTGGCGATCGGCAACCAGGGCCTGCCGCAGATCGGCACGACCTTCCAGGTCACCTACACCGGCCCGAACTCCATGCCCGGCTCACTGGCCACGCAACAGGCCGCGCATCCGAACCTGGTGCTCGGCTTCGGCCAGCAGCTGACGCCGATCCCGCCGAACCTGCTGCCGCTGCAGCCCGCCGGTTGCCAGGGCTTCATCACGCCCGACACGATGATCCCGACCACGCCCTTCATCGGCCGCGGCATCTACCACGACACCATCGACCTGCCGGTGCCGAACAACCCGGCCCTGATCGGGGCGCAGCTGTATGCACAGTGGCTGACGGTCTTCGAGCAGTGCGGCGTCGCCCATTGCACCCTCGCCGCGCTGCTGACCTCGGATGCGGCGCTGATCACGATCGGCTGATCCGTGCACACTCCTGCTGCACTGTCGATCGGCCTGCTCACACTCGCCGGCAACGCGCTGGCGCAGCTCGCTGCCGCGCCGTGCTTCGACTCCAACCTCGGCACCCACCTCGCCCTCGGCATCGACCAGGTCGCGACCGGCATCGCGCTCGGCTTTCCGTTCCCGGGTCCCGCCGGGCCGGTGTCGTCGATCGGCATCGGTTCGAACGGTTTCGTATGGCTGGCGCCGACCATCAATCCGGCCTGCTGCGACGGCGACGAGGCCGGCTTCCTCAGCGATCTGCCGCGCATCGGCGCGATGTGGCTCGCACTCGACCCGACGCGCGGCAACGGCGTGTTCTTCCGCTCGGTCCCCGGCAGCGGCGGCGCTCCGGCGCGCGCGGTGATCACCTGGGACGCGCCCGAAGGCGGCACCAGCGGACCGAGCTTCCTGGTGCAGCTGCAGCTGCTGGCCGACGGCGCGGTGGTGATCTTCCACGGCCCGACCGCCGTCGCCACCTCGCACTCGGTGCTGGCCGGCATCACCGACGGCAACGGCGCCACTCCGGACCGCATCGACCTGTCTTTGCTGACCACCACGTTCGACACCGGCAGCAACCCGACGGTCTATGATTGGATGCAGTACCGGGCGCCGCCGACGCACGACCTCGCCGGTCGCAGCTTCGCGTTCGTCCCCAACGGCCACGGCGGCTACCTGTGCTCCGAACGCACACAATGCCGCAACGGCACGTTCCGCGCCTTCGGCCGCGGCTGCCCGCAACCGTCGAGCTTCTATGAGTCGTTCCTGGTCGGCGCCAACCCGCTGGACCTCACCAACCAATCGATCCTGTTCGTACCGAATGGCACCGGCGGCTGGGTCGCCGTCCCCGGGTCGGGCCAGTTCTTCAGCACGCTCGCCAACCACCTGTTCCTCGTCGACGACGACATTGCCGCCGGTCTGGTCCTGCCTTTCACCTGGCAGCACCCGGCCGGCGCGACCAACGTCATCGACGTCGACTCCAATGGCTGCGTGTATCCGGTCCCCGGCTCGGTCCAGACGAGTCGCTGCTGCAGTTCGCCGGCGCTGTTCATGGCGGACCCGCCCAGCATCGCGGTGCTGTGGGAGGACCTGTTCCCGGCCGGCGGTGGCGGCGTCTACTTCGACATCGATCCGAACGGCCAGGCTGCCTATGTGACCTGGAACAACGTTCCCGAGTACAACAATGGCGGCAGCAACACCGCGCAGCTGGCCCTGTTCCCGAACGGCACCTTCGAACTGCGCTATGGCGCGGTCGCCAATATCGGCCATGACGTGATCGTCGGTTACACGGTCGGCAGCGCCGCGCCGGACCCGGGCAGCCGCGATCTCACCGCATTGCCGTGGAACACCGGCACCGTCGGCGTGCCGCTGACGCTCGCCGCGGCCGCCGGCAGCCACCCGCAGATCGGCGCGACGTTCACGCTGCAGCTGTCGAACATCCAGGCGGGCACGTCGCTGTGCTTCCTGGTGGTCGGGTTTCAGAGTGCCGCCATCGACCTGTTCACCTTCGGCGCGCCCGGCTGCACGGGGCTCGTCGATTTCCTCTTGCCGGGCAGCCACACCGTGCTCACGTTCCTGCCCACCGGCCCGACGACGCCGTTCGGGCTGCAGGTACCCAACAACCAGAGCCTGCTCGGCCTGCTGCTCTACACGCAAGCGGCGACGCTGACGCCCGCGATCAATCCGCTCGGCATCGTCGCCTCCAACGCCGGCCGGCTCGAGCTCGGCCACTGAGGTGCCCGCACTGGCCACCCAGGACGCGGCTACCGCCGGGCCGCGACCAAGCGAAAGCCGATGTGGTCGTGCCCCCGTTCGGGTTCGAACTTGAGCCGGAAGGCCGACCGGCACGGCCAGCCCTCGTCGGCCCAGCACCCGCCGCGCCGCACCCGCGACACCGTCAGGTCGCGATTGATCGCCGCCGAGGCCCTTGCCGATGACAGATCGGGATCGACGCCCCCCGGCAACTGCACGTGATACCAGTCGCGGCACCACTCGAAGACGTTGCCGTGCATGTCGTGCAGTCCCCACGCATTGGCCACATAGCTGCCGACCCTCGCCGTCCGCTGCAGCGACGGCCCGTCCTCGGCCCCGTTGTATGGCGCGCCCTGGAAGTTCGCCTGCCTGCTGCTCAGCCGATCACCGAACGCCGTCGCGGTCGTGGTCCCGCCCCTGCACGCGTATTCCCACTCCGCTTCGGTCGGCAACCTGAACTCCCATTCCGCCGGCAGTTCATGCGCCGCGTGGGTCTGCTCGGTCAGCTGCCGGCAGAACCCCTCCGCCTCGGCAAAGTTGATCGTGTAGACCGGGAAGTCGTCGCCTTCGCCGGCAGTGAACCTGCCCGGGAACTGGCCTACCACTTGTCGCCACTGAGCCTGCGTCACCTCGTACTTTCCCGTCCAATACCCGCGCGACAGCGTCACCTCGACCTGCCCCTCGTCGGGACGCCGCTCGGATTCGCCGGGTGGACTGCCCATCAGGAACCGACCAGGCGGGCACCAGCAGAGCCGCACACCGCCCACCGCACATTCGTCACCGCCTCTCTCCCCGACGAAGGCGTCGCCCCGGACCGCCTGCCGGCCATTTCTCGCCGGCTCGACGTTGGTGGTGACGTCGCTCTTGCAGCCCAGCAGGGCGACCAGGAGAAGACCGATGCCGTGAAACCGACATGCGTGCATCATCGTGTCAGTCCCGCTCCGCCAGCAGCCGGCGCGGAGCAACGCGACACCACGAATCCGTGAGCATCCGGGCCAGCACGTCCTTCTGCACGGTCGCCAGACGCACCAGCACATGCGGGTAGTTGCGATAGTGCTCGGTGACATGGAAGACCTCGGGATCCGCCCGCAGGAGTGCATCCCGTTCCACCATCGACCCGACCGTCAGCACCAGTGACTGGTCTTCCTCGCGCAACCGCGTGAGGAACTTGCCGCGCACCTTGAACGCCGGCGTGCCATACGACGAGCCTTCCTCCACGCCGGGAAGCGCGAACGCCAGCTGGCGCACGGCCGCGAACGTCAACGGGCGCTTGGCTCTGGTCTTCCGAGTGCTGCGCGCTTTCATGGCTCCACGAGAACTGCATGGGAATCGCGGCTCTGCCGCGTTTCGGTTGCTGCTCGATGCTTAGAACAGGGCTCTGCGGCTGACGATCGGTCGAAGTGCCTTCGCGCGACGACGAATCTCACGACGCAAGCGCAAGAGCCGGATCAGCCGCGGGACCCAGCCCCGCAACCTCGGCAGATCGGCATTGGCTGCCATGACTTCGGCCTTGGCCTGCTGCCAACAGGCCCGGTGAATCCAGGATCTCCCAAACGTGACGATCCCGTTCATTGCATCCCCACGTAGCTTCTCCTTGCCTGTCAGCAACGGGTCGCACTCACCGCCGGAACATCGCCGACTGCTCGTCACCGCGCGACAGCAGGAACGCCACCAGATCCAGCAGTTCGTCCTGGTTGCACTGGTCGACCAGGTTCGCCGGCATCGGCGACAGCTTCGACGGCGCCACGCCGGCGACCTCGCTGGCCGGCACGCGCACCGGCTTCGGGTCGACCACCGCCGGCAGCACCTCGTAGCCGGCGTCGGAGCCGTTGCCGATCGCGACCACGCGACCGAAGATCGACGTGCCGTCCTTCCTGGTCAGCACCGCACCGGCATACTGATCGCTGACCACCTTGCTGGGCTCGAGAATCGACTCGAGCACGTCGCGCGCCGAGAACTTGTTGCCGAGGCTGGTCAGATCGGGACCGCCGCTGCCGCCTTCGCCGGCGAAGTGATGGCAGGCGGCGCAGCTGGCGGCGTGGAACAGGTTGCGACCGCTCTGGAAGCTGCGACCGCGCAGGCTGGTGCTCGCCAACGATGCGGCTTCGTCGACCTGCCAATGGCGGCCGGGGCCCTTCGGCGGCGTCGAGTGGAACGGCTCGATTGGCGGCGGCTTCTTGCCGATCACGGCGGCGAGCGCGTTCTTCTCGGCCACGGTCAGCTGCCCGACGACGTCGTCGAACATGTGCGACACGAACCCGCGATAGCTGGCGCCGCCGGGCTTCTTCATCGCCGCGGCGAGGAACTGCAGCAGCGCCTGCCGCTGCTCGAGCGTGAACCCGTGCGGCACCGTGCGCAGCGCATTGGCATAGGCGATCGCCGATGCCGGCGGCATGTCGGCGATCATCTTCTGGATCACGCCGCCATAGCTCGCATTGCGCGTCGTCACGTCCATCCACGCCGGTGCTGCCGTCCTGGTGTCGGCGAGCAGCAGCGGCATCGCCTTGTCGACCACGCCGGGCGCGTCGAGCCGGCACAGCAGGGCGCACAGTTCGCGGTCCGTGCGGTCGTTGCCGAGCGGAAACAGAGGCAGCAGGCGGGTCGCGGTCTGCAGCCGCAACTCGTCGGCGATCGGACCGAGGCGGATCAGCGCCAGTTCGTGGATGCGCAGCAGCGCGACCTGTTGTTCCTGATCGAGCCGGGCGAGGTCGAACCGGCTCAGCGAGGTAAGCAGGGCCGGCAGATCGTCCTTGTCACCCTGGCGCGCGAGCGCCAGCAGCGCCGTCAGCGCCGACCAAACGTTGGCCAGAGGTTCGCCGAGCGCACGTGCCCGCCACTCGGCGACCGGTTGCCATTCGACGGCGATGCGCGCGGCGTAGCGCAAGAATCGATCCTGGTCGCCGAGGTGCGGCCAGGCGGCGGCGACGGCGCCCGCGTCGGCGTGGCCGTGGAACGTCTCGAGCCGCCGCCGCAACGCGACCGGTGCGTGCGGCTCGGTGACCTGCGCCACCGGTGCCGCGGGCAATGCCGAGGTGGCGAACACGCGATACAGGAACGACCGCAGCCCGCGCCCGCCGGTGACCAGGTACATCGCGCCATCGCCGCCGACCACCAGGTCGGCGACCGCCAGCGGCGCGCCGGCCAGGAACTCCTCGCGCTCGCCGCCATAGGTCGCGCCCTGCTCGTGCAGGTGCACGGCGTAGATCGTGCCGAAGGTCCAGTCGCAGAGGTACAGCGCCTCCTGGTACTTGGTGGGGAACTTCGCGCCATAGCCGAAGGCCATCCCGGTCGGCGAACCCGGACCGATGTCGAGCAGCGGCGGCAGCGAATCGGGATAGTCCGGCGGCCACGGCCCCGAGCCGTGCCGCCAGCCGAACTCGGCGCCGCTCACCAGATGGCAGACGCGGGTCGCGCGGTACCACGGCGTCCCCATGTCCCATTCCATGTCGGAGTCATAGGTGAACAGTTCCCCCGCGCGCGACACCGCCACGTCGTACTGGTTGCGGAAGCCGGCGCAGAACAACTGCCAGTGCCTGCCCTCGGGGTCCACCTGCGCGACAAAGCCGCCGGGCGCCATGATGCCGACGGCGTGGCCGTTCGGATCGTCCAGGCGCGGCAGCAATTGGTCTTCACCCCAGTTGCGCGGCAGCAGGCTGCCGTCGAACTGCGGCAATGGCGTGTGGTTGCCGCAGGCGATCAGCAGGTTGTTGCCATCGGGCGCCAGCACCACCGCGTGCGGACCGTGCTCGCCGGCCGAGTGCGGTATTGCGCGCAGACACTCGACCTGGTCGAGCACGTCGTCGCCATTGCTGTCGCGCAGGCGGTAGAGACCGCCGTGTTCGCCGTTGACGACCGCATACAGCGCATCGTGCGCCCACAGCAGACCGTGGCAGCCTTCGAGCTCGACCGCCACCTTCTCGATCGTCGTGGTCGCCGTGGCATCGCCGAGCCGCGCCGGCGTGATGCGGTAGAGACCGCGGGTCTGGTCGCTGGTGTACAGCCGGCCCTTGGGGTCGACCGCGAGACACACCCACGAACCGAGCGCGCGCGGCACCGCCAGTACGCGTTCGGCGGTGAAACCAGGGAGCGTGCGCAGTTCGGGCGCGGGGATCGCGGGTTGCGGCCCGTCGTCGAGTTCCACCGCCGCGAACGCGTCGGCGCCGAGCACCTGGCTCCACGGCAACCCGGGCGCGCCGAGCTCGCCGAGGTCGACTGCGGCTGCCCACTTGCTGTCGTCGAACCCTGGTTGCTGCCAGCCATCCTGCTCCTGGCGGGCAAGGCGCCAGCTGGCGTCGCTGACCAGCGACTGTTCCTTGCCGTCGGCCGCGCGCCAGCGCAGCTCGGCGGCGAGGCCGGCGGCGCTGCTGTCGTTGGCGGCGTAGACCGCGATCACGTTGTGGCCACTGCGCAAGTGCTGCTGCACCGCGGCCGCGACCGGCGCTTCCCAGGTGTCGCCCTTGCACACCTGCTCGCCGTTCAAGAACACGCGGCAATGGTTGTCGGCGGTGACGACGAGGCGGGCGCTGGCCGGCGCGCCGGCGAGCTCGAACGTGCGCCGGAACCACAGCTCCTCGTCCTTTTCGGCCTTGCCGTCCCACAGCCAGTGCGGCCGCGGCCCGGCCGACGCCTGTGCCGGCACCGCCGCGACCTCCTCGGCCGGCAGCACCGAGAGGCGCAGGTCCTTGAACCAGACCGTCATCGCCTCGCCAGCGTGCAGTTGCAGCGCCAGGATGCCCTGCCGCGCCGCCTTGCCGAACTGGTCGTCGATCGTGGTGGCGACCACGCCGTTCACTTCGTGCCGCAGCCTGGTGCCGCGCGCGACGATGCGGTAGCTGGTCCACTGCGTGAGATCGATCGGCGTGGCCGCTGCCAGCGCGCCGGTCACGCGCGGCGCGCCGCTGCGCAGATCGGTCACCACCTGCTCGCCACGCCGGGCAACGATCCCGCGCCCGCCTTCCTCGTACAGCTGGCCGATGAAATCCGCCTGCGGATGGATGTCGAACTGGTAGCCGGCGACGCCGAAGCCGTCGGCCTGCAAGCGGTGGCTGCGGTACTGCACGCCGCTGTTGTTGCCCTCGAGCCGCGCGCGGAACGTCAGCTCGAAGTCGCGCAGTTCATCGCCGCGCCAGATCAGGAACGAGTTGTGTTCGATCGGATGGCCGACGGTCGAGCCCTTGATGCAGCCGTCCTGCACGCTCCAGAGCCCGGGCTCGCCATCCCAGCGGGCGAGCGACTTGCCGTCGCACAGGACCTGCCACGCCGCAACGGCCGGCGTTGCCTGCTGGCCGGGCAGCAGGTGGGTGGCGAACAGGACGGCCAGGAATGCCGGGCGGTGCATGATCGGCATTAGAGCCGCTCGGGCCCGAACTACCCAAGCCAACGGCACTGCCCGGCCGCCACGCGCCTGGATATCGTCAGCGGATCGTGCAGCGGTCCCGTTTCGAGGTACGTTTCAACATGAGAACTCTTCCCCTGGCGGCCCTGGCCGCCGTGGTCTTCGCGCCGGTGGCGAAGGCCGACAAGTTCTGGCTCGTGCGCCCGGACGCGCAGGCCAAGATGGTAGAAGGCAGCGACCCCGACGTGATCCAAGGCGTGTTGATCGCCGAGGACCAGAAGACCTACCACCTGCGCATCGTCGGCGGCGAACTGTTCCTCGACAAGGCGCGCGTGTTCAGGGTCGAGAAGGACGGCCTCACGATCGACGCCGTGGTCGGCAAGGAGAAGGCGGACGCCGACCGGCTGGCTGCCGCCGACCGCGAGCGCCAGCTGAAGGCGGCGGCGCCGGCGCCGCGCGTGGCCGCGGGTCGGACCGCGGTCGATGCCGCGGCCCGCCGGGTCGAGGCGTCGCCGGTCGGCCAGCCACCCGAGCCCGCCTACGATCCTGTGATCCATCGGCTGGCGCCGGTCAACGGGCTCAGCGACCGCGAGCTGTACCGCGAACTGGAACTGGCCTACACGGTGACGCGCGACCAGCGCTACCTGAAGCTGCTGCGCAAGCTGCGCAGTCACTTCTGACCGGTCGCCGCGCCAGCGCCGGCGATCAGTAGATCCTGTTGCCGGCGCGGGCCAGCACTTCGTCGGCGCCCCGGCACAGGCCGGCGAAAGCGGCGGCGAAACCGAGGTTGCCATCGGCGCGCAGCGTCACGCCATCGGCGTCGACGCGCACGCTGGTCGTCCAGGTGCCCAGCGCCCTGGCCACCGACTCGGCGTCCGGCAGCACGTCGCTGCCGAAACCGAGTTCGTCGCGCTTGGCCTCGATCAGGCCACCGAGCATCCCGGCGCCGAACTTGTAGCCCTGCGCGGCGGCGAGGCCGAGACGCAGGTGCAGCAGCCCGGACGCGCCGGCGTGGTTCCTGGCGGCGGCGGTGAAGTCCGGCTGCACCGCGAGACTGGAGCCCTGGTCGCCGCCCTGCTTGAGCGCCGCCATCAGGCTGCGCACCTGCGAACTGATGATCAGCGTGCCGTCGGTCTGCACGTAGCACGGCGACACCGCCATGCCCGGCAGTTCGAGATTGCAGTACTGGATCTCGCGCGCCCCGGCCTTGCGCGTCTTCCACTCGGCGTGCGCGTGTTCGGCCAGGTGCTGGCGCAGCTGTACGACCAGCGGCTCGATCCTGGCCCAGTCCTTGACCTCGACGAACAACAGCACGTCCGGCAGCGGCACGGCGCCCGGCTGCAGCTCGACCGCGAACGCGATGTTGTGGCCGAAGGCCGCCAGCAGCTGCTCGAATTGCTCGGCGTCCATGCCGAGGTGGCGGAACGCGTGGTCGAGGCCGCGGCCGAGGTCGCGGTTCATCTCCTTCCTGGCCGGTGCCGGCAGCACGTCGCGCAACCGCCGGAAGGCCTGCACCCCGGCCGGCACGTCGAGCGCGCCGGCAGCGAACAGCACGGTGTCCTTGCTGCACCACCTGGCCGCATCGAGGCTGGCCGGCGCGCTGATCGCGGCCTTGACCAGGCCCTTCTCGTCACCGGTCACGCCGAGATGCAGGACCTCCGCGCCGCTGCCGGCGCCGGTGCCGAGACCGATGAACAAGCCCTCCAGACCGTTGATGCCGAGCGCCCGGCCCAGGTCGCCGGCTTCGTACGGCAGCACGCTGTCGAACACGTTGTTGAACGGCCGCGCGTTGACGAACAGCGAAGCGAGCGCCGGAGCCGCCAGGCGCGAACGCAGCTTGCCGAGCGCGGAGGCCGCGGCGAGGCTCTGCTGCTTGCCGGCGACCGTGGCGCGGATGTCCTGGAGGTAGGCCTTGCTGTTGGTGACGACGAACCAGCCGTCGACGTGGGCAGCCATGACCACCGGCCCGTCGTCGCGGACGAGCGTGCGCACCGCCAGGCCGCCGACCTCGCCGGTGCCGGCGTGGAAGTTGGCGAGTGGAGGTGCCAGGCGCGTGCCGGGCGCGAGCTGCGCGGCCGGCAGCTGCTCGACTGCCGCCCACAGTTTGTCGACGCTGGCAGCGGCGTCACCGCAGTCGATCACCAGGGCCACCGACGGGCCCATCGCGTCGAGCGACAGGTGGCCGAGGCCGAGCGCCATCGGCCGGGACAGCACCGCCCGCATCACCGTCGGCGTCAGCCCGATCTGCTGCAGCTTCGCACTGACCGCCTGCGCCGCCATGGCGATGCCGCGGTCGATGTGTTCCTCGCGGGTCGCCGCCGGCAGCTTGCCGAGGATCTCGCGCACCAGCGCACTGATCGCCAGCTGGTCGGCACCCTGGGCGCCGGCGGCCAGACCGCCGAAGCGCAGGCAGCCGTAGCTGCTCGCCGGCAGCACGTCCTCGACCGGACGCGAGCTGGTCGCGATGCCCTGGGCGGCGAGCGGAAGGGCAAGGGCGAGAACGAGGACGAACGGCAGGCGCGATGAGTTCATGGGGGTGTTCGGTCTGGAACCGGTGCGAACGGGCTGCTGCGGCGTGCGGCGACCTGCTGTGGCCCCCGGCAGCGCATTCCTGTCGCCGGTCCCGGGCGGCAGCGAAGCGGCCGCACTGCGGCAACCGTGCGACAGTACTCGAAAAGGCCGCAGCCGGGGGGCTACAGGCCCCAGAGCTTGACTTCGGGCTCGAGGTGCACGCCGAACTCGCTCTGCACCCGCTGCTCGACTTCGGCCATCAGGGCCAGGAAGTCGGCTGTGGTGCCGGTGCCGGAGTTGACGAAGTAATTGGCGTGCAGGCCGCTGACCTCGATGCCACCCTTGCGCAGGGTCTTGCAGCCGGCGGCCTCGATCAAGCGCCCGGCCGCATCGCCCGGCGGGTTGCGGAACACGCAGCCGACGCTGCGTTGCGCCACCGGCTGCGTGGCATTGCGGCGCTTCATTGCCGCGGCGAAGCGCTCGAAGATCGCCTTCGGGTCGTCCGGGCGCAGCTGCCAGGTGGCGGACAGCACGATCGCGGCGTCGAGGCCACCGTCGCGGTAGACCGGCCGGCACTGCTCGCGTGACAGTTGCTGGATCGTGCCGTCGTCGCCCACCACCGCGAGCGCCACCAGCGTGTCGAAGGTCTCGCCCTCGCGCGTGCCGGCGTTCATCGCCACGGCGCCACCGACCTGGGCCGGGATCCCGGTCAGGACTTCGAGGCCCGCGAGCCCCAGCTCCTTGGTGCCGCGCAGCAGCGACGCCAGGGTCACGCCGGCACCGGCGGTGATGCGCGTGCCGTCGCGCACCATGCGGTTCAGGTTGCCGAGCTGCAGCACGGCACCGCGCACGCCGGAGTCGGCGATCAGCACGTTGCTGCCGCCGCCGAGCACGTGCAGCGGCACATCGTTGTCGCGGCAGACGCGCACCGCCAGCGCCGCGTCCTCTTCGCCGTACGGCTCGACCAGCCACTGTGCCGGTCCGCCGACCCGCAGATGCAAGAGCGGCGCCAACGACACGTTGGCGCGCACTGCACCGCGCATCGGTCGCAGCGCCGTGCCGAGGTCAAAGGACAAGCAGGATCTCCTCCACCGCGCGATCGATGTCGCCGGCGCCGAGCACCAGCACCAGTTCGTCGTCCTGGCGCAGTTCGGCCACGCGCGCCGGCAGCCGCTGCACACTGCCGCCGAGTTCGCTGCGGCCGCCGCGGTCGCGGATCGCCTGCACCAGATCCTGCGCCGACACCGCCGCCTGCATCTGCGCGCTCTCGCGCGCGCCATAGATGTCGGCGACCACCGACTGCTCGGCTTCGGCCAGCACTTCGGCGAACTGCGGCAACAGGCACAGCGTGCGCTGGTGCTGGTGCGGCTGGAACGCCACCAGCAGGCGCCGGCCGGGAAACCGGCTGCGGGCGGTGCGGATCACCGCGCGGATCTCCGCCGGATGGTGCGCATAGTCGTTGATCAGCGCGCCGCCGCGGGCGCCGGCGTGCAGTTCGAAGCGCCGGCGCACCCCGGCGAAGCCGGCGATGCCGGCGCAGGCGCCGGTCGGGTCGGCGCCAGCTAGCGTTGCCAGGCCGAGCGCGAACAGCGCGTTGCTCATGTTGTGCCGGCCGGACAGCGCCAGGCCTATGCGCGGCAGGCGGCGGCCTTCGACGATCGGCACGAACGACCAGCGGCCGAGATCTTCGCGCGCGTCGACCGCGCGGACATCGGCCCACAGGCCGGCACCGACGGTCATGATGCGCACGTCGCTGCGCAGCGTCGCCAGCACCGCGCGCGGCACCGACTCCTCGACCAGGGCGATGCCGCCGGGCCGCACGCGCGCCAGGTAGCCGGCGAACGCTTCGACCAGCTCCGCGGTCGACGGGAAGCAGTCGAAGTGGTCGTGGTCGACGTTGAGGATCGCGGCGGCGGCCGGCCGCAGGTTGTGGAAGCTGCGGTTGAACTCGCAGGCCTCGACCACGAACTCGGCGCCGGTGCCGCCGTGGCCGTTGCCGCCCAGTTCCGGCACTTCGCCGCCGATCAGGTGCGATGGGTCCATGCCGGCAGAGCGCAGCGCCGAGACCAGCAGCGCGGTGGTCGTGGTCTTGCCGTGCGTGCCGGCGACCGCGAGCGTGCGCCGGCCTTCGCTGAGTCGCCCGACCGCCTCCGCGTACAACAGCGAGGTGAAGCCGGCGCGCACGCACTGCTGCACCTCGTCGTCGCCGGCCGGCACCGCCGCCGAACGGATGACATAGCCGTCGGTGCCGGTGATGCGTTCCGGCTGGCAGCCGACCCAGGCGTCGATGCCCTCGCTGCACAGCCGGTCGAGCAGCGTGCCGCCGGCCGCGTCGCTGCCGCTGACCTGGCTGCCGATGCCGCGCAGCAACCGCGCCAGGCCGCTCATGCCGGCGCCGCCGATGCCGACCAGGTGGAAGCGCTGGCTGGAGAAGCTCATCCGAGGCCGCCGTGCGCCGTCATGTCGTCGAGGATCGCCATCGTCGCATCGCCGCCGCCGGCCCGCCGCGCCGCCGCAGCCATGGCCAGCAGACGTTCGGGCTGCCGCAGCAGCTCGCCGACGACCTGCGCCAGCAGCGCCGGCGTCAGCGCCGTCTCCTCGACCACCAGCGCCGCGCCGGCGCGAACCAGCACCGCGGCATTGCGCGACTGCTGCCGGTCCTTGTGGTGCGGGTACGGCACGATCACCGCCGCGCGACCGGCCGCCATCAGTTCGGCGATCGTGGTGCCGCCACCGCGGCAGATCACCAGGTCGGCGGCGCCGAGCATGCGGTCCATGTCGATCGTCACCGGCCACACGAACAGGCGCAGCCGATGATCGGCGGTCGCGGCATAGCGCCGGCGCACCTCGTCGTCGCGCCCGAGGCCGGTCAGGTGCAGCACCTGCAGCGGCAGGTCGAGGGTCGCCAGCGCCGCCGGCACGATCTGGTTGAGCACGTGTGCGCCCTGGCTGCCGCCGGTCACCAGCACGACCGGCTGGTCCGGGTCGAGATCGAGTTCGGCGCGCGCGCTGGCGCGTTCGACGGCGAACAGTCCTGGCCGCAGCGGCGTACCGGTCAACAGCGTGCGCGCCGAGGCGTTGCCGGCGGCCGGCAACCCGAGGTACAGGCGGCGCGCGAACGGCAGCAGCCAGCGGTTGGCGCGCCCCGGCACCACGTTCTGTTCGAGCAGGAACAGCGGCATGCCGAGGCTACGCGCCGCCAGACCCATCGGCAACGACGGCCGGCCGCCGGTGCTGACCACGCAATCGACCGCGCGCCGCTGCAGCAGCTTGCGGGCGCGCAGCGTCGCGCGCAGCAGCCACCACGGCAGGCCGAGCCGCGACGGTCGTTCGGCCGGCAGGTCGACCTCGTCGAGATCGCCGCCGCTGCGGTGCAGCAGCTCGCGTTCGACGGGGCGACCTTCGGTCACCAGCAGCGGCTCGTGGCCACGCTGCTGCAGCGCGCGGGCGAGCGCCAGCGCCGGCATCAGATGCCCGCCGGTGCCGCCGCTGACCAGGCAGACGCGTTTCACGGTGCCATGGGGAAAGGGGTCACTTGGCCGGCAGCTTGATCTCCATGCCGTCCTTCAACTTGGTGGGCTCGATCCCGGGGTTCAGTTCGAGCAGTTCCGAGGTGCGCGCATGGCTGCCGAGCTGCTTGAAGGCGATCGCGTCGAACGTGTCGCCCTTCTGCACCGTGTAGACCCGCTTGCCGGTCTTGGCGGCGTCCGGCTTGTCGCTGCCCTTCTTCGGCTCTTCCTTCTTGCCGCCGGCGTCGGCCAGCAGCTTCTGGGTCTCGGCCTTCGACGGCAGGTCCAGCACCGTGCCGATCTTCATCTTGGTCGGTTCGACCTTGGGATTCAGCCTGGCGATCGCCTGCGCCAGGCTCTTGTGGCCCAGCTCCTTCTCGGCGATGGACTCGAAGGTCTCGTGCTCGAGCACCTTGTGCTGGCGATGCGCGGTGTCCGCCGCCGGCGGCGACTCGTGCTTCGCCGGCTCGGCCTTCTTGTCGTCGGGCTTCTTGTCCGCGACCTTCTTGTCGTCGCCCTTCTTGTCGCCGGCCAGTTTGTCGCCGGCCGGCTTGTCGCCGGACGGCGCCTTGGGGGTCGCGACGTCGGCCAGCAGCGACTCGAAGCCCTTGCTGGCGTCGAGCCGTGGCGCGCCCTCGCGTTTGATCGCCGGCGCCGGATTGCCGCCCGGGGGCGCCGCCACGTTGCCGGCCAGCGGGCTGTTGCCAGCGTGCACCGGCGCGGCGTCACCGCCCCAGATGGCGACGCCGAGGATCAGGAAGATCACCAGGCAGAGAACATAGAGACCGTATTTTTCGAGCTGACCCATCACACCCTCCCAGGAGAGAAAGAAGCTGCCGAGTTCGCCGATCGATCTGCGCGCGCGGCGTTGCCGACAAGGCCGATTGCCGCCAGGCAGAACAGCATGCTGGAGCCGCCGGTACTGACGAACGGCAGATCGATGCCCTTCGCCGGCGCCCAGCCGCTGACCACCATCAGGTTGACCGCGGCCTGCATGCAGATCATCAGCGAGTAGCCACAGACCAGGTAGCGAAGGAACGGTTCGCGGATCGTACACACCAGGCGGCATCCGACCACCCCGATGATCGTGTACAGCGACAGCACGAGCAGCGAACCGATGTAGCCGAGTTCCTCGCCGATGACCGCGAACACGAAATCGTTCTGCGCCTCGGCGACGAATCCCATCTTCATCCAGCCCTGGCCGAGCCCGCGACCGGTGAGGCCGCCGGACGCCAGCGCCACCATGCCCTGGCCGACCTGGGTGCCCGGCTCGATCGCCAGGAAGTTGGTGAGCCGGTCCATCACGTACTGGTGGCGCGAGCCCTTCCACAACACCGCCAGCAGCGCCAGCAGCGCCAGCGGCAGGAAGTGCACGAAGCGCACACCGGCGACCAGCGCCGTGCAGGCGGTCAGGGCGAGCACCAGCAGCGCATTGCCGTGGTCGGGCTGCAGGATCAGACCGCCGGCCAGCACGCCGGCGCAGCCCATGACCGGCAGGAAGCCGCGCCGCAGCGTGCGCACCGCCGGGCCGGCGCGGGCCAGCAGATCGGCGGTCACCAGCACGAGCAGGAAGCGCGCCAGTTCGACCGGCTGGAAGCTGTAGCCGGCGACCTGCAGCCAGCGCCAGGCGTGGTTGACCGGCAGCGCGACGAAGCGCGTCGCGTAGCACAGCAGCGCCGCCAGGGCGAACGCCGGCAACAGGAACGGCCGCAGCCTGGCCAGCGGCAGCAGGCCACAGGCCAGGAAGGCGATCAGGCCGCACAGCAGCTTGCTGCCCTGCGATTTCATCGCCAGCAGCGGACCGACCCGTTCCTGCGCGCCGGTGACCGACACCGCCATCACCAGGCCGAGGCAGCACAGACCGACGACCGCCAGCATCATCCAGTCCAGTTCGCGCAGGTGGCGCCGGTCGATGGCCAGGGGCTGCGCCATCAGCGCACCTTGAACAGCGCCAGGCTGCACAGCGCCAGCAGTGCCGACACCACCCAGGTGCGCACCACCAGCCGCGTCTCCGGCATGCCGCCGAACTGGAAATGGTGGTGCAGCGGCGCACAGCGGAACACGCGCTTGCCGGTCAGCTTGAACGACGCCACCTGGATCACCACCGACAGGGTCTCGGCGACGAACACGCCGCCGACCACCGGCAGCACCAGTTCGGTGCGGCTCACCACCGCCGCGTAACCGAGCGCGCCGCCGAGGCCGAGGCTGCCGACATCACCCATGAACACCAGCGCCGGCGCGGCGTTGAACCACAGGAACCCCAGCGTCGCACCGACCAGCGCCGCCAGCAGCACGGTCATCTCGCCGGCACCGGCCACGTGCTGCACCAGCAGGAACTGCGACCAGTCGACGCGACCGACGGCGTAGGTGATGCCGGCATAGGCGAGGGCGCAGATGGCGATGCAACCGGTCGCCAGGCCATCGAGCCCATCGGTGAAGTTGACCGCGTTGGCGCTGCCGGTCAGCACCAGCACCGTCAGCAGCATGAACGGCAGGCCGAACAGCACCGTCAGGTCGAGCGACGCGTCCTTGAAGAACGGGAAGTACAGGTGCGGACCGCCGAGACGTTCCTCGAGCCCGGCGGGCCCGAACAGCCAGGCCGCGACCAGCACCGCGACCACCGTCAGCGCCGCCTGCTTCTGCCGCTTGCTGATGCCGCGCTTGTTGCTGTCGCGCAGCTTGACCCAGTCGTCCCAGCAGCCGATCGCGGCGAAGCTGGCGATCAACAGCACCGCCGGCCAGGAGAACTTGTTGGCGCCGTCGAAGCGCAGCCACAGCACGCAGGCCAGCAGCAGGCTGCCGACCACGAACAGGCCGCCCATCGTCGGCGTGCCCTGCTTGTGCCGGTGCAGCTGCTCGAGCCGCACCGAGCCGGTGCCGTCGATGCGTTCACCGCAGCCGAGCGCACGCAGCCGCGCGATCACCCGCGGGCCGAGCAGCAGCGCCAGCAGGAAGGCCGTCATCGCCGCCCCGGCGGCACGGAACGAGATGTAGGTGAACAGACCGGTACCCGGAACCGAATCGCCCAGCAGGTGTGCGAGCTGGAAGAACACCGGTCAGTGCGCCTCCAGCATGCCGGTTGCAGGTTCGGCGTCGCCGCCGCGCAGCGTCGCCAGCAGCTGGTCGACCAGGCGATCGAGCGCCACCCGCCGCGACGCCTTGCACAGCACGCGGTCGCCTTCGCGCACCAGCGTGAGCAGCAACTGCAGCGCCCCCTCGACGTCGGCGGTGCAGTGCACGTCGGCCGGCGTCATGCCCCCCCGCAGGGCGCCGTCGGCGATCGGGCGGCCGCCGGCACCGACGCAGACCAGCGCGTCGATGCGCGTGCGCGCCACTTCGCTGCCGAGTTCGAGGTGCAACGCGCCGCTGGCGGCGCCGAGTTCGAGCATCTCGCCGAACACGACGATGCGGCGCCCGGGACCCGGCAGACCGGCCAGCGCCTGCAGGCCGGCGCGCGCCGACAGCGGATTCATGTTGTAGGTGTCGTCGAACACGATCACGCCGGCAGCGATCTTGGCTTCGAGGCGACGCGCCGCGGGCGGCACCTGGCCGAGGGCCTGCAGGATCTGCGCCTCGGGGACGCCGAGTTCGCTGGCGGCGGCGATCACCACGAGCGCGTTGTAGACGTTGTGGGTGCCGAGCCGCGGCAGCGTCACCGGCCGCCCGCCCTGCAG
>Ga0209488_10001710_pt1 | contig 18630 bp, 9 predicted proteins | sample Rivendell_Oct201_8_FD_188349 | JGI IMG/M metagenome (GOLD analysis project Ga0209488, IMG submission 188349) | Vadose zone soil microbial communities from the Eel River Critical Zone Observatory, Northern California, USA -... | ecosystem: Environmental > Terrestrial > Soil > Vadose zone >...
CCCGTGACTGAAGACACTACCGCAGCCTAAACCTTGTTGCTCTGTAGGGCGAAGTCCAATACCATGTGCGGCCGGCGAACTTGCTGACGATCTATCAGAACATTGCGGAGGGTTCATCGATGAGGTGGTTCGGAAAAAAACAAACGCCCTGGTGGAGCGTCCTGCTGTTAACTCTGTTTGCCTGGACCTCGATAAACGCCCAGCCAGGATTCGTTACGACGCGAGGGAAACTGATTGTCTCAGCCGACGGCAAACCGCTGCTCTTGAAAGGCATTAATCTCGGGAACTGGCTTTTGCCTGAGGGCTACATGTTCAAATTCAAGCGGACCAATTCACCGAGGTTGATTCAGACCGCCATCAATGAACTTGTGGGAGAAGACGAAGCGCGGAAATTCTGGAAAACCTATCGTGATAATTACATTACTCAAGCGGATATCCACTTCATAAGGCAATCCGGATTCAACTCCGTTCGCGTTCCTTTCAGTTACCGTCTGTTTGTATCAGACACAACTGTCCCAACACTTGAGGGCCCGGGTTATGAACTGTTGGACAGGGTTATTGACTGGTGCCGCAAAGAAGGGCTCTATGTGATCCTGGATATGCACGCGGCGCCGGGCGGCCAGACAGGCGACAACATCGATGACAGCTTTGGCTATCCCTTCCTCTTTGAAAGCAGCGAAAGTCAGCAGCTAACTGTTAAGCTGTGGCGAAAAATTGCCGCGCGTTATCGAAACCAACCTACGGTGATCGGATACGATCTGCTCAACGAGCCAATCGCACATTATTTCGATACTGCATCGCTAAACCCAAAGCTCGAGCCGTTCTACCGCAAGGTCGTAGCGGGAATTCGAGAGGTGGACCGGAATCACATCATCTTCCTGGGTGGCGCGCAGTGGGACGGCAACTTCAAGATTTTCGGGCCGCCCTTTGATTCCAAGCTCGCCTATACCTTTCACAAATACTGGATGACTGTGAATCAGGAGGCGATCCAGCAGTACCTTACCTTTCGTGACAAAAACAATGTTCCCGTATGGATGGGCGAATCCGGTGAAAACACCGACGAATGGATTAACGATTTTCGGAAGTTGCTCGAAGCGCACAACCTTGGTTGGTGCTTCTGGCCATATAAGAAACTTGATGCGACTTCATGCATTGCATCGATAAATCCGCCCGCGGATTGGACCGCGATCGTAGCTTTCGCCGATGGGCCGCGCACGACTTTTGAGGAAGTGCGGAAGAATCGCCCTCCGAGGGAGAAGGTGGAAAAAGCACTGACCGAGTATCTCGATCGAATCAAATTTTCAAACTGCAGGGTAAATCAGGGGTATCTGAAGGCGTTGGGCCTAAAGTGACTAGCGAACAATGGTTTCGCACGTTGCGCTGCCAGGAACAAATCGGTCGGTACAGAACCCGGAGCGGTAGCGACGGGTTGATCCAGCCACTTACTGCATGAGTCGGAATAAGTTCTTGCTGTAGCGTGTGATTTACGCTAACAAAACTCGAGTGTTTGACCTGGGTCGCTACCGAGCCTGTGTAAAAACTCAGTTTCGCCGCGCCAAAGGCGCGAAATGTAGAAGCCTGGCCGTCGGCCCAAGTACAAGTTCGATCAAATTCCCGAGCGCTGAAAGCGCGTAATGATCGAGGTGGAACTTTAACGCCCAAGGATTTCGCTGCGCGAGTCGACATTTCGCGCTTTCAGCGCTCGTAGACTAATAGGCATTCCTCCCCCAGGGCGTTGCCCTGGGCTATTACATTTCGCGCCCTTGACGCTCGGGACTCAAGTTTTCACATAGCCTCGAAAGCGACCGGAACCTAAACTTTCGAAAATTTATGGAATCAGTGATTTGCGAGTTGAATGCCAGCATCCGGTCGCTACCGCTCCCGGTTCTGTATCACGATAATCAAAATAACGAAGGTGACCCGCGTCGCGTCTGAACCACAAAGGCATCCCAAGCTTACTTCTTACTACCTAGTCCCAGCGCTCCCACGATCTCTACATCCGGCGTCGCGTGACCATTCTGCTTATTGACCACTCCAAAGCCGCCCGCGTAATCCCACATGGTCCAGCCGATGCCGTACCTTTCCAGCGCGGTGCGCATGTCCCTAATCCAGGCGGCGCGATCCGCCGGCGGCGCAAAGTTGCGAAAGGTTCCGAATTCATTACAGGTCAGAGGCACCCGATACTTCGCGGCCCAGGCGGCAGCCGTCCCAATCTCTCGATCAATGCGGGCGGCGTTCCAACGCTCCTCGCCATAGTGAAGCAGGTTATTGCGCGCCGATTCATTCTGAACCGTGTCGAGAACCTTGCTTACGCTTTCCGGACTCGATGGGTACGGAATGTTTTTATAGAAGGGCGGATTCGGCCCTGCCCATGTTGCGCCCTGATGCGTGAAGGCAAAAGGCTCGTAGAAGTGGAAGTTGTAAATAATGTTCCGGTCGGAATAGGGCTGTAGAAACAGCAGCTCGGGAAGGCCTGACCACCTGTGGCCCGACGCGATTATGGTATGCCGGGGAGCGCCCGCGCGAATGGCCGAGATGAGTTTTCCCTGCATGCCAAACCAACGATAACCATCTTCCACCATCGGCTCATTGATAACTTCCAGAAAGACGCGTTCGGGATCGCGCGTTGAGAGATGCTGGGCCAGAGCTCGCCAGAATTTCCCGAAGGCCTCAATCTGGCGATCATTGCTATTCAGCCTCGCCTTGAATTCATCGGAAGGATGGATATCAACGATTACGGCCAGGCCTTGCGCCAGTATCAAGTCAAGCGCGTTGTCGAGATACTTCAGGTACTCGACTTTTAGTTGGCTTGGATCCACTCCATTGTAGAGCGGTGCAGGTTCGAGGGTGAGACGAACATGATCGAAGCCGATCTTTCGAATTAGCGCGATGTCCCCGGCCGTCGTATGTGATTCGAGATGAGCTCTTGAATAATCAGCGGACTGGGCGAACCAGTGACTCAGATTGATTCCGTGGCGCAGCCGGGCAAGTCTTGAGGCCGGGACCTCCGACTGAACTGATAAGTACTCGGCAGCGTCGACTTTGCCATTGGGTGACCGGGCCATCACGGCGGTTGACACTGGCGCCAAAATAGAGATAGTTACGGCGATGATCAGTAAAAAGATCCATCGTTTCAGCATGCCGATTCTTTTAACAGGCACGGCAAGAGAAAGCAATGGAACTGCCCGTCAGCTGGTGATGTATTTTTGAGACTACTGCTCGCCGCCGGCTTTGCCTAACAGTCGAGCACCTTGTTAACAAGTTCCGGTTCGTCGCAGGGCGACGTCTGATTTTAGCCCGGCCTTTCAAGGCCGGGATCGGAGAAGCAAGTAGAGTCACGTCGCGTCAGCGACGATTGAGTGAATGTTTCAGCCGTCGCTGACGCGACGACGTTGATGGCGCAGGCACTGTTGAAAGGCCGGGCTACATTCAGACCGCCACTATGCGGCGAAGACTCAGAGGTGCGCTGATTCCTTGAGGATAGACTTTTTGGGGCAACGCCCTCACTAGCGCAAAGCGATTCATTAGGACAGTACGACCTTTCAGAAAGTGAGCTATCAGGTGACCAGTCCAAAATTGCTGATACCCATTCTGGCTTTGCTAACTCTGACAGCCGGAGCTTCTCAGTCTCAAACCCCATCGGCAAGAGACAGCCGCAGCCGGCACGTCACAACATTCGTACACACAGGTTGGCAGTTCCGCGAGGCCGGCAAAGACAAGTGGTACCCTGCCACCGTTCCCGGTTGCGTACACACCGACCTGCTCAATAACAAGCTGATCGAAGATCCGTTCTATCGCGACAACGAACCGAAGCTGCAGTGGATCGGCAAGACGGATTGGGAATATCAAACCAGCTTCAACATCCCGCCTGAGGTTTACGCGCGTAAAAATATGGCGTTGGTTTTTGAAGGACTGGATACGTACGCCGATGTGTTTCTCAATAATGAGCCGCTGCTTAGTACTGACAACATGTTTCGCAGTTGGCGAGTGGATGTCAGGCGGCTCGCCAAAGCCGGCGCTAACATTCTGCGGATTCGCTTTCGTTCGCCGATCAATGAAGTCCTGCCGATCATGGCGAAGATGAATTACGAATTGCCGGCGAGCAATGATCAGGGCGAGAAAACGAGTCCGCACACGCGGAAAGCTCCTTACCAATATGGCTGGGATTGGGGGCCGCGATTTGTTACCAGCGGCATCTGGCGGCCGGTGTCTTTGGAGACCTGGGACGACGCGCGCTTGGCTGATCTGCACATATTGCCCAGGGAGATTCGCGCTGATCTCGCGAACCTTACGGCGGAAGTCGAAGTTGTCTCCGGCGCGAACATCGAAGCCACGATTGTTCTGAACAATTTGACTGACAAGAGCGTTGTGGCGCATCGAGACGTGCGTCTGACGCCGGGGAATAATCGAGTTGCGTTCGACTTCGCTATTGCGCATCCACGTCTTTGGTGGCCCAATGGCCTGGGCGCCCATCCGCTCTATAACTTCGAAGCCCGACTGATGATTGGCGGCAAACTGGTCGATCAAACGACCAGACGAACGGGCGTGCGCGCTTTAGAACTCAGACAGCAACGCGACGATTCCGGTAAGAGCTTCACCTTCATGATTAACGGCGTGCCGGTCTTTGCTAAAGGGGCCAACTGGATTCCGGCTGACAGCTTTCCTACTCGCATCACCAAAGAGAAATATCGCGAACTCGTTCAGTCCGCCCGCGACGCCAATATGAACATGTTGCGCGTCTGGGGCGGCGGCATTTACGAACATGACGACTTCTATGATCTCTGCGACGAGATGGGGATTCTTGTCTGGCAGGATTTCATGTTCGGCTGCAGCATGTACCCGGGCGGCCGGAAGTTTCTCGACAATGTGCGGCAGGAGGCCATCGATAACATCAAGCGTTTGCGCAATCATCCGAGCATCGTGATTTGGGTCGGCAACAACGAAATCGAGACAGCCTGGAAGCACTGGGGCTGGAAGGAAAAACTTCCCGCCATTCTTTGGGACGACTACCTCAAGATTTTCCATGGGGTTCTGCCGGAGGTGTGTGGTTCACTTGATCCTTCGCGGCCTTACTGGCCCAGCTCGCCGAGTTCGAATCTGGAAGACGATCCGGAATCGCAGAAGATGGGCGACCTTCATTACTGGCAGGTCTGGCACGCCGCGGCGCCGTTCAGTGAATATGAAAAGCAGAGTCCCCGCTTCATGAGCGAATACGGCTTCCAGTCCTTTCCGCAGATCGAAACAGTGCGCACCTACACTGCCGATGGGGATCGAGACATACAGTCGCCGGTGATGCTGGCCCACCAAAAACACCCGCGCGGCAATCAACTGATTCGCGAATACATGTTGCGCGAGTATCCCGAGCCTAAGGACTTCGAATCTTTCCTTTACGTTAGCCAGGTCTTACAAGCTGGGGGAATCAAGATTGGCGCCGAACATCTGCGCCGCATCATGCCCCATAACATGGGCTCACTTTTCTGGCAGCTTGATGATTGCTGGCCGGTCGCCTCGTGGTCGAGCATCGATTACACGGGACGTTGGAAAGCTTTGCAATACTATGCCCGACGCTTTTACGGCGACATCCTGATCAGTCCACACGAAGAGAACGGCAATCTTAACTTTTACATTGTGTCTGATCGCCGGCAGGCGACTGCAGCGCGATTGCAGGTGAGCCTGCTCGACTACGAGGGACGTGCACTGTGGAGTCGACAGCAGGACGTGGACGTCTCCGCTCTAAGCAGCAAGTCATACTTGAACATTCCCGTGGACACGTTGCTCACGGGAAAGGATCCGAAGAGCGTGTTTGTCTTTGCGGAGTTATTGGTGGACGGCAAGCCGGTGTCGCGGAATGAACACTTCTTTCAACCCTTCAAAAATCTCTTGTTGCCTCGACCGGTGATCAGCGCAGGGGTGGTGCGGACGCAAGCGGGATTTAGGGTCACCTTGTCTTCGGACAAACTGGCCCGCGACGTTTACTTATCGGCGCCGAATTACGCTGGGTTCTTTGTTGATAACTATTTTGATCTGATTCCGGGCAGGAAAGTCGAAGTGGACTTCCGGGCGAGAGGCACGGTTAGGTTGGCCGACTTCCGAAACAGTCTCAAAATTCGTTCGATGGCTGATGCATTCTAGGCATGGATGACTCACCGGGGCATTAGCCCGACCGTTAGGGAGGGCTCAGTCTTTACGTGTGGCTATCATATGAGCCCTCCCTTACGGTCGGGCTAGCGCCCCGTGGAAATTCGCCGATCATAGTATTAGACCTGTGGAATAGCACACTAATCATCGCTGAAGCCCGCACGAGGCAGGTGCGAAATTCAAATCAATCAGCCAACTTGTATTCAAAGAGGAACCGGCCGATCTGAATCGTCGCGCGGCCGTCGACGGGCGGACTGATGAGCAGAGAGCGAACCATACTACTCTTGCGGTTGACGTGCGCGTCGACCGTGCCGATTGCTTCGCCGCTGGAGGCTCGATAGAAGCTTACTCGGATCGCGTCATTGTTGATCCTTTGATAACCAAAAACATACTCGCCTGGTGGCAAAAGCATACTGCCAATTTTCAGCGGCACATGAGTAAGAAAAAAATGTGAGTACTTACCCTCAGCCGAGTAGCCGGCCGTGATCATTACTACGCCGGCAATGAATTTACCGCGCCCGTCGGTTACTCCCGAGGCGGTGCGAAATTCGGTTTCTATATTCTCTTTGATTACGGGCGCGCGGGCGGGCACAAGCTTTCGTAACTCTGTTTCAGTAGCGGCGCGCCAACGCGTACGTGGGGCCCGGGATACGCCGATCGCGTTTGACACAAACAATGCTGAAGAGAGAACGGTGCATATCAGAACGGTGGATGGCAATGGTGACCTCCGACATAGACCACATGGTTTCGAGTGCGCGCGCGCAGCCGGGTATTGAGTATAATCGATTCCGTCTTGCTTGTGTGATTTCGTAGAGCCTTGAACCCCGGCGCACGGAGACAGTTTGTCGACTTAGACGCAGAGAACTTTCCATTGTTCCGGAAGAGTAGCAGCCTAATAAATGCATCCATCGGCTCTAATCAAAAAACCGGCCGCGTCTGTTTTTGGGCTGGTGCTAATTCTGCTATGCGGCGCCGTCCATGCGCCGGCGCTTGATCCTGAGCGTGACCTTTTTCAGTTCAATCAACAAACGTGGCTAGCGGAAAACGGTCTGCCGCAGAACACTGTTCACTCGGTTACCCAGGGCAAGGACGGTTACATCTGGATCGCTACGGAAGAAGGGCTGGCCCGTTTTGACGGAGTCAAATTTGCAGTTTTCGACAAACAGAATACGCCGCAGTTACCAAGCAATAACGTTCGTGTGCTTTCGGAAGATCGGCGCGGAGATCTGTGGATTGGCACCGCCGACGGCCTGGTCCAAATGCGCGATGGAAAATTTACGACGTACACGACTCAACAAGGCTTACCTGCCAACGTCATTGATTCTCTCTACCAGGATCAACACGACGTCCTTTGGATTGCGACCTCAGCCGGAATGGTAAGCTTCACGAACGGAGTGTTCACCCCTTTGGCCTCGCACCCGGATTTTTCGAAAGATCGAATCCAGGCCTTGTTTGAAGATCGTGAAGGTGCGCTCTGGATCGGATCGCCCTCAGGTTTGGTTCGCACTAAGGACGGGACAGTTACCAAATTTTCTAAACAGGATGGGCTCGCCAATGACAGTGTGGTTTCGATCAATGAAGACCGGCAGGGTCGCCTTTGGATCGGCACACTTGACGGTTTGAGTTGTCTTGAAGGCAAACGCTTTGTCACCTACACCACGCGCGACGGTCTGGCGAACAATCGGATTGTTTCACTGGCCGTTGACGCCGAGGACAGCGTGTGGATTGGCACTGCCGCAGGGTTGAGTCGCTTCGCTAACCAACACTTCTCTGGCTTTCGGGCCGGCGATTCACTGACAAACGAAAGCATTCTTTCCATCTTTGAGGATCTCGAAGGCAGCCTTTGGATTGGCACTGAGTCGGGCGGCTTGCACTTATTGAAGAACAAAAAGTTTACGACCTATACAACCAGGGAAGGGCTGGGCAGCGATTTGGTCAAGTCGATCTACGAGGATCACGAAGGCAGGGTCTGGATCGGCACCAACGGCGGGGGCCTGAGCCTTTTGAAAGATGGTAAGTTCACGACCTACACCACCGCGGACGGGCTCTCCAGCAACGTTGTTCTGTCTGTGTTCGGCGACCTCGAAGGTAATATTTGGGCGGGAACGCCGGATGGATTGAATAGATTCAAGGATGGCAAGTTCAAGATATTCACCTCGGCTGACGGACTCGCCAATGACTTGGTGCGATCGATTTTTGCGGACCACAACGGCAATCTTTGGATTGGGACGCTCGGTGGGCTGGCGCGAATGAGAGGCGAGCGCTTCAATGTTTACACGACTGCAGAGGGGCTGCCCAATAACTTTGTCGGCACGATCTATGAAGATCGAGAAGGGAATATCTGGATCGGCACGCTTGGGGGATTAAGCAAGTTCAGGGATGAGAAGTTCACTAATTATACGACGCGAGACGGTCTCTCGAATGACGTCGTGATCTCGCTTCACGAAGACGCCGAAGGGTCGCTTTGGATTGGCACCAGCGGCGGAGGACTGAACCGGCTCAAGCAGGGAAAGTTTGTTTCCTACACAACTCGGAATGGATTGCCCGACGACGTCGTCTACAGCATCCTCGAAGATCGGCAAAACGCACTCTGGCTGAGCTCTAATAAAGGTATCTTCCGGCTCAGTAAGAATGACCTGGATGATTTTGCCAATGGTAAAGTAAATTCGATCTCCCCGGTGCTTTACGGGACCGCGGATGGAATGATCACGCGTGAATGCAGCGGCGGCGGACACCCGGCGGGATGGCGCGGCGCCGACGGACGACTTTGGCTGACGACTATTAAGGGAGTGGCGATGATCGATCCCGAAAAGATCAAACCAAACGATCAACCGCCTCCCGTGTCTATCGAGCAGGTTCGCGTTGACGACGAATCGATCACGCCGGCTGGACCTATAGAGCTCGCGCCGGGTAAGAGCCGGTTTGATTTTTATTACACCGCGCTCAGTTTCGTGGCGCCGGAAAAAGTAAGATTCAAATACAAGCTCGAAGGATTTAATAATGACTGGGTCGATGGTGGCACACGGCGCATCGCTTACTATACAAACCTGCGGCCTGGCCATTACAAGTTCCGCGTAATTGCGTCCAACAATGATGGCTTGTGGAGCCCAACAGGCGCGACTTTCGATCTTTACCTGCGACCGCATTTCTACCAGACATACTGGTTTTATACGCTTTGTATTCTCAGCCTGGCATTTCTCGGCTGGCAGTTCTACCGCTTTCGTCTGAAGCAGGTCGAGACGCAATTTGCCGCGGTGCTGGCCGAGCGAAACCGCATCGCGCGCGAGATTCACGACAATCTGGCGCAGGAGATGCTGGGCATCTCAGTGCAGCTCGAAGTGGTCGCCCGAACGATGCCGGCATCGGCGGAGCTGGCGAAGACTCATCTGGATCGAGTAAGGATGTTGGTGCGTCACGGTATTGCCGAAGCTCGCCGCTATGTTTGGGACTTGCGATCGCAGGCGCTGGATAATAATGATTTACCGGCGGCGTTAAGCGACACGGCGCGACGACTCACGGCTGACACCGCGGTCCAGGCTAAAGTCGAAGTCATCGGAACGTTCCGGCCGCTCAGCGATCTGATCGAAGGTAACCTGCTACGAATTGGACAGGAAGCCATCAATAATGCTGTGCGACATGGGCAGGCTCGGAACCTGTCGGTTAATTTGAAATTCGAATCGAGGCGCGTACAGCTAACTGTTCGTGATGACGGGCTGGGGTTTGATTATCAAGTCTCAACAAATGGCGAGGCGAAACACTTCGGCTTGATCGGCATGAGGGAACGGGCACAGCAGATCGGCGGAACTCTGACGATTAATAGTCGCGCGAATGAGGGCACGGAAGTCATGGTGGAGGCGCCGATCAATGGCTGAGGTGTCCGTGATACGGTGAGGGAAAGGAAGCGAAATTGAAAGCAGTTATGAGCAGTCTTTCTCCCTTCTCCCTTTTGGGAGAAGGGTCGGGGATGAGGGCTTGTGATAGAAGATAATTTTCTGATTTGTGTTTCGTGCCTGGCGAGTGGCATTCAAAGACAAAAAGTATAATGGGTGTACTCGGCGTAGGCCCTCACCCCAACCCTCTCCCAAAAGGGAGAGGGAGTAAAAGCAGAAGATGGCAAATTGAATTCTGTAGAACCTGACGCATGAATAGCGACACGATCAAAATCATGGTGATCGATGATCAGGCTGTGGTCCGCCAGGGTTTTGTCGCTCTTATCAATACTGTTTCTGACATGGCGGTGGTGGCCGAGGGTACCAATGGTCGGCAGGCAATAGATCTCTATCGCCTTCATCGGCCCGACGTTACCTTGATGGATTTGCGGATGCCCGAATTGGGCGGCGTGGAAGCGATCGCGGCCATTCGCAAAGAATTCCCGGACGCGCGTCTAATCGTTCTTACGACTTATGACGGGGACGAAGACATCTATCGTTCGTTGCAGGCGGGAGCCCAGGGTTACCTCCTGAAAGACATGTTCTTCGAAGAATTGGAAGAAGCCATTCGCAAGGTGCATGGCGGATCGCGACGGATTCCCACCCAGGTTGCAGAACGACTGGCAGAGAGAATGGGCACCTCTGATCTGACTGGGAGAGAGACTGAAGTGCTCGAACAGATCGTGGCCGGTCATAGCAACAAAACAATCGCTGCGCGACTGAATATCAGCGAAGCGACCGTCAAGAGCCACATCAATAGTATTCTTAGCAAACTGGGTGTGAGTGATCGTACTCAGGCCGCAACCACTGCTTTACAGCGCGGCCTGGTTCATCTGCGATAAGCCCGTCGTATCTCGCTAGAAATCAACCACAGATAAACACGGATGACACAGATCAGAACCCGAAAGCGTGACAGACCTGATCGCTCTTGTTCTGATCAGCGTTCATCAGTGTGAATCTGTGGTTCGCATTCCGCGGTTCGATTTTCCATCGTCTCCACCTAAAGTTGTAGACCAAAACCCACCGCCAGACTCATGACACAAAGTAAATGGAATGTTACTTTCCCTTTCGTAATCACCAACTTCCCGGTCTCGGGGTTCGTTTGGGTCAGTGGGCTGTAATCCTACCTAACTTGTTGCACAGCTTAGCGACCTACTGATTTAGACAGGCGAACACGGGACCGGGCTTCAATTTATTCAGCAGTAATACCAGCGCAGTCTTCATTCGGTTGTTCTTATTCAAAATTCGTAGCCCGAGGTGAGATTGTGAGTCCTGCTTGTCTGTACCGCTTAACCAGACTTAGAAAATCGTGGCCGATTTTTATCTTCGCGGCAGTCTTACTTTCCATCAGCGCCTTTCCCGTGTTTGCTCAGAGCAACTACGGAAGTGTGAGCGGAACCATATATGATCCCCAGCGCCAGGCTATTCCCGGAGCCTCGGTGCAACTCACCTCTGACAGCACCCACGCAATTCGGCAGGCCATCAGTAACGAGCAGGGTATATTCCAAATTACAGGTCTGCTGCCTGACCTCTACCAAGTTACTGTCCAGGGGTCCGGATTCGCAATTTTCAATGGTTCAGTCCGCCTCGAAGTCGGTCAGCCAACGACGCTTGATATAGACCTGAAACTCTCTTCTCTAAACACGACGGTACAGGTGCAGACGCAAACCGTGAACGTGTTGCGGACGACAGATGCGACCGTGGGTGAAGTCGTCGAGCCAACTTCTATTCGCAACTTGCCGCTGAATGGGCGCATGTTAATCGATCTGGTGCTGACTGTTCCGGGAGCACATGAGAGTCACGGAGCGCAGGCGGGCGACATGAGCCCGTTGTACTGGCGACCGGGACAGCGCTCGGCGCTTAGCATCGGCGGCAACCGACCCAACGCGAATTATTACTTACTCGACGGCGCCACCAATACCGATCCGACTTTCAATACGCTGAATCTCAGTCCATCGCCTGACACAGTCCAGGAATTCAAAGTGCAGACGGGAAGTTACACGGCCGAGATGGGCGGGGCCGGCGGCGGTCAAATCAATATCGTAACGCGAACCGGCACGAACGACTTTCACGGAACTGCTTACGAGTTTCTACGCAACAATGTCTTCGACGCTCGGGCTTTTAATGAGATGGATTCCTCGAACCATCTGGTGAGAAATAATTTCGGCGGATCCCTGGGCGGTCCCATTATTCGGAACAAGGCGTTCTTCTTCGCTAACTATGAAGGCCTGCGGTTAACCCAGTCCGAAACGATGATTGATACAGTTCCAACCGCCGATGAGATCAACGGCGATTTCAGCATGAGCGGCGCGACAATTTACAACCCTTTCAGCTCGCACCCTAATCCGAGCTTTGATTCGAGCAAGCCGGTTAGCCCGAGCAATCCCCAGGTAATTCGCGATCCTTTCCCCGGCAACGTTATTCCGCAGGGCCTGATCGATAAAAAAGCTTTGTTGTTCCTGAGCAAATATGTCCCGCGACCAAACATGGATATGGGAATGAATGGCTGCGGTATGACAATGATGGGAGTGCCTCTGGTCGTGGGCGCCGGCGCTGACTGTAATAACTATATCGACGCGCGCAATCAACACCACCGCACAGATCAAGCGACCGTCCGGTTCGATCAAAACTTCAAACGTGGCGATAGCATCTTTGCGCGTTATTCGTTTAGCAGCGAAAAGGGCTTTATGCCGCAGAACTTGCCCGGGTTCGGCGCCATTCACAACAACCTGTCGCAGAATGGCACGATCGGTTGGAATCGCATCATCAGTCCCAGCATCGTGAACACGGCGAACATCACAGTTTCACGACTGTCGATGCATCGCACTTCTGAGAATAGCTTTTCCAACGACATAGTTTCTGAATTGGGAATTACGGGAGTTGGGTTTGGTGGCCAGGGCGCTTTCGGCGCGCCGTGGTTCAATGTGCAGGGTTACTCTGGCATGGGCGACACCTACATAGCGACGCCGATGCATGCCTGGGATACGATTCTGGAAGCGCGGGATACTTTGAGCTGGCAGAAGGGCCGGCATAGTCTCAAGTTTGGTGGCAGCTTTCGCGATTTTATTTGGCCGATGTGGGGGTTCTTCCAAAACCGAGGTTACTATCAGTTTACCAATGGGTTCACTACCCAAACGGCCACGAACGATGGCACGGGATCGGCGCTCGCAAGTTTTCTGCTGGGCCTGCCGGCGGTCAAGCAACGACAGGCGGGTGTGCCCCAGATGCAACTGCGGCAGTGGTACGCGGATGCGTTTGTTCAGGACAGCTTTCAGTTGAATCGCAATACGACGATTCAGCTTGGGCTGCGTTATGAATACATGAGTCCGCTCAAGGACATTCGTTTCGCGAATACAAATCTTATTTTTAAGGACGGCGTGCCTTTTGTTTTTATTGGCGGGCAGCAGGGCTTCCCAGAGGGCCTGAACAATTCAAGCAAACTAAATTTTGCTCCTCGGGCAGGGATCTCGCACTCGATTCCCAGCTTCGGCCTTGTGTTTCACGCGGCCTTTGGAATTTTCTTCACGCCCGTGGACATGAACACCTGGTGTAATCAGCGTCACAATGTTCCTTACGTTTTTCCCGAAACGCAGCAAAGCGATAACTTCACGCCTGCCGCCGGCATTGTTGCCAGTCATTTCAATTTTGCGCCGGCTGTCCTGGGTACGACCACGGTGAGCTTTGCTGCATTCGAGCTCAACGCGCCACCACAATACATCGAGCAATGGAGTGGATCTGTAGAAAAGAGTTTGGGGTCCGAAACAACTTTAGAGTTAGGTTATCTCGGGTCGCATGGCCTTCATCTGCAGAGATCTCATTTGATCAATAACGCTGCTCCCGGACCGGGCGCCATCGGGCCGCGGCGGCCATTCAAGACTTTGAGCTTCCTACCTGGTATGGTCTTGCCCGATAACATCACAGTAGCCAACACGACTTTTCCGGTAAGCGGCATTAACCTTTTAGAGAATTCTGCGCAAAGCTGGTATGACGCGGGCTACGTCAACATTCGCAGGCGTTTTAGTGGTGGCTGGACCTTCCTGGCCAACTACACATTTGCAAAGAACCTCAGTGACGCGCCTGACTTTCGGTCGCCCATGTTTGAGTCAGCCGCGCCGCAGGATAATACCAATCTCAGGGCAGAGAAGGGCCTGGCCTGCGACATTCGTCATCGCTTTGCCCTGAGCGCTGTCTATGATCTTCCGTCGTGGGGTAAATCCGGTCTTGTTCATGAGGTTACCAGGGGCTGGCGGCTGTCAACAATATTTCAGGCGCAGAGTGGATTTCCTTTTACGATCTCGGTCTTCGGCGACACTGCCAACGCCGGCACGCTGTTGGGTGAGAATCCAATTCGTGCTAACTACACGGGTCAACCGATCTTTGGCCCCGGTACCCACACCGCTTCCAGTTGGTTTAATACGGCGGCTTTCGCGACACCGGCGGCGTTCACTTTCGGGAATGTGGGCCGCAACACCATTTATGGCCCAGGGAGGCAAACGCTCGACCTCGCTTTGCAACGTGAGGTTGCACTAACTGAGAAGGTGAAACTCCAGCTGCGCGCTGAGGCCTTTAACGCCCTCAATCACACCAATCTGGGAACACCCAACCGCTTCGTGAACACGCCACAGTTTGGCACGATTACGGAATCAGCAACACCAGGCCGCGAAATCCAGTTAGGGGTTCGTCTCTCGTTCTAGCACCGGACGACAACTCGGGAGAGGCTCGCACCTATTCTTAGGCAATTATCATCGCCACAAACTCACACCTGTCATGCCTTAGTGTCCTTTTCAGAAAGCGAGCTGAGACATTCTCTTCAATAGTGCGTGCCTCTGCTGACGTTGCCCTTCCAGCCGTAAGCTCGCCAGGCCAGCAACATGGCGAAGGCAGTAACCCACAAGAGTAAAAGGAAAAGATAAACACGCCCGACTTTCCACCGCCTCGAATTTCGTTGGACTTCAACGGGCGCCGCCGCAGAATCAGGGTTCAGTGCCCGGGCTTCGAGGCTCAGTTGTGTTTGTTGCAGGACAGACTTGAGACTGGCCACGGATTTATTCTCGATAATGCCACGTTTGATCTTGCCAAACGCTCCTTCAAGACCGTCGGCGCGCGAACGATTTTCATAGAACAAATAAGATTTGGGATTTGGACCCGGAACATTCAGGAACGCTGTCAGTGCGAGTGATGAATCAAAGTAGTGGTTGGCGTAAATCTGTTTCGATACGATCAGAATTTGCGCCCCTGTGCTCTGCGGGCGCTTATAGATCACGATGTGGTTGATAGCAATTACAGGCTTTAGCCCAAACTTGATCTTCGACCATACGATTGCATTCTCGACGACGTCCATTTCCGGCTTTGAAGATTTGTTTGGACTTTCAGCGAGGGAGTTGTAACCGGAACCCGCCATCAATTCCTGCTGTTCATCCGCGACCCGAATTCCTTTTGATTTATCATCATATCGAATCAGCGCCGTGTCTCCTCGGGCGAGATAATCTCGTACATAATCAAGCAGCATCTGTTTCAGAAGTCGAGTCACCTGGAGGCGATAGTCTTCTGCTGTCCAATCGACTTCCTTTTGCAGACGCTCAATCATGATCGCCGACAGTTTCACCCGGCAATCTCCAACCACACATTCCCTGAGGTCTTCAACGTCACGATCGTCAATCGTGAGTGTTTGGAGATCGACAGGCGACGGTGGATTTCTAAAGCTGCCTATCTCAAGAATGGCCTGATTACTCTTACGGGTCATGTTTTCGCGGAAAGACTGAAGAAACATTTCCGCCGGCGCCCGGAGGCGCAACATGCCGCACAGCGCAATCTCTCGCCTCTCACGAGTGGGCAATATCTTGATGAGCGTCTCGCCCTGATCGAGAGCCACGAAGTCCTCATCGCCAAAGTCAGCCCTGGCGCGAAGGAGTTTTTGTAATTCCGCGACGGGTTCCTGGGCCACGCAGTCGTTGACGCCGGGCCACAGCATTATGAAGAAGGTAATAAGAATTAGAAACCTGGGCTTATGATTCAGCATCCTTACCCCGGTCCAGCCACGAATGGTTGGTTCGTTTTCGATGCTTTTTCCTATCGTTGGGTTTCGTTCTGCATTCTTTCGTTACAGACGAAGCCGCGAAAATACATATCGGCATCAGCCGTGCCAAAGGCCCAGCTAGCCAACCATAGCGGCCCCGAGTCATGCGGCGGTGCTCGTAAGAGCGACGGTGAAGCGTTGACAGGGGAAGGTGCAGGCAGGGTATTGAGCCGCGAAAGATACCAAACACGGGATGCCGACGCTGTTAGGACAAGTGGAAGGCAACAACCAGCGTGCCGAAATGGCGAGGCACGATGGTATCCCGCGCGGTCTAAGGCCCCAGGCATGTACGGAAGCAACTTGCGCGAGAACCGGGAGATCCTGCGACCACCCAAGCAGGCACGTTTGGGACGCATCGAGAAGTCTAAGGACGTACGACGATGATGAACGGACGCAGGAAGTCGGACAGACCCGTAGTAGCGACGAAGCCCGCGAACAAAGCTGGCGAGCTGGTGACTGTGGTCAACGAACCAGTGGCGGAGCGAGTGGAGCGAAGGGGTCTGGCCAAAGGGAAGCCGCCGCGGCAAAACACGAACCGGGCACAGGACCGGGCCATCGTGCAAAGTGAGCTGGGGCGGATACGGCAAGCAGCCGTGAAAGATAGGAAGGTGAAGTTCACCAGCCTCATGCACCACATCTACAACTTGAGCACATTGCGAGAGGCCTACTACGGGCTGAAGCGCGATGCGGCTCCGGGAATAGATGGGGAAAGGTGGCGACAGTACGGGGAGAACTTGGAGAGCAATCTCGAAGAACTCGCCGCGCGGTTGCGGCGCGGGGCGTATCGAGCGAAGGCGGTGCGTAGAGTCTACATCACCAAAGATGATGGGCGGCAACGGCCGCTGGGCGTGACCGCGTTGGAAGACAAGCTTGTCCAACGGGCCACGGTCACGGTGCTGAATGCCATCTATGAGACTAACTTCCTTGGTTTCTCGTATGGGTACCGGCCAGGCAAGGGACAGCACAATGCGCTGGATGCCTTGTACACCGCGCTGCTGACGAGAAAGGTGAACTGGGTGCTGGATGGCGACCTCAGCTCGTTCTTCGATAGTTTGGACCATGAATGGCTGATTAAGTTCATCGAGCACCGGGTAGCTGACCAGCGCGTGGTGCGACTCATCCGAAAATGGTTGAACGCAGGCGTGCTGGAAGAGGGACAGTGGACGTGCAGCGAAGAAGGAACGCCACAAGGCGGCAGTGCCTCGCCTTTGTTGGCCAACATCTATCTGCACTATGTGTTTGACCTCTGGGTGCAGCACTGGCGCAAGACAAAAGCCAAAGGCGACGTAATAGTCGTCCGCTGGGCTGATGACTTCGTGGTGGGCTTTGAGCACCAGTCGGAAGCTGAGCAGTTTCACGAGGAACTGGCGGAACGCTTTGCCAAGTTCAAACTGAAACTGCATCCCGAGAAAACGCGCGTCATCGAGTTTGGACGCTTTGCCGTCAACAATCGAAAGCGGCGTGGACAAGGGAAGCCGGAGACATTCAACTTTCTTGGCTTCACCCACATCTGTGGCCAGACGCGAAGTAAGCGGATGTTCACTGTGCTGCGGCGCACGATGAGTAAGAGGAAACGCGCTAAGCTGAAGGAAATCAAAACGGAACTGCGCCAACGGCTGCACGATAGAGTGCCGGAGGTGGGTAGATGGCTGCGCTCTGTGGTCGCGGGACACAACCGGTATTACGGGGTGCCTTCGAACCTGGGGTCGCTGTCTGTATTCAGGTTCCATGTGGGACGCGCCTGGTATCGTTCGCTGCGGCGACGCAGCCAGAAGACGCGCTTGACTTGGGAACGGATGCGCCGCTTGATTAATCTTTGGCTGCCACGTCCGATGCTGCATCACCCTTATCCGTCACGTCGTTTTGGCGTCATTACCTAAGGCAAGAGCCGGATGCGTTAGTAACGCTCGTCCGGATCTGTGGAGGGGGTGATTAGTAATAGTCGTTCCTACTCCAACTGTCATTTTTATTAGGTTTCCACCCTTCGAGTTTGAGTGTGATCGCCTAAATTCGGGTCGGTCTCGACTGGTGGTGATACAGGAGTGATACAAGAAAGGAGCCGCACGATGAGCTAGTCTGATGAATTCGCGTTGCTCCTTATCGAGTAAATACACTTCCGAACGGCGAAGCCGTTACCTACGGCTACGACGACCTGGGGAGGAGAGCGAATGCCAGCGTAGATCCGGCTGGGAGCACGCCTTCACAGTCAACAACATTTCTTTACGACGGTGCGAATGTCGTTCTGGATCGCGACAGCGACAGCAGTTCTGTTGAATACTTGAACGGCCCTGGCATCGACAACAAGCTTAGACAAAAGAGCGCATCAACAGGCTCGTTGCATTTCATGTCGGATCATCTGGGTAGTACGATCGCACTAACCAGCGAAACTGGGGACTTATTGAACGGCAACAGTACGAGCCCTTCGGACAAACTTCCAGTAGTCAATTGACACGTTACGGTTTTACCGGTCGCGAACGCGACAACGCT
>Ga0209488_10001711_pt1 | contig 18627 bp, 13 predicted proteins | sample Rivendell_Oct201_8_FD_188349 | JGI IMG/M metagenome (GOLD analysis project Ga0209488, IMG submission 188349) | Vadose zone soil microbial communities from the Eel River Critical Zone Observatory, Northern California, USA -... | ecosystem: Environmental > Terrestrial > Soil > Vadose zone >...
CGAGTATCGCAAGGGCGAGTACGTGGTCATCGAGCCGGAAGAGATCAAGAAGATCGAGCCCAAGACCGCCAAGACGATGGAGATCCTGGAATTCGTCAAGGCGAACGACGTCGATTCCGTGTATTTCGAGTCGTCGTATTACATGACGCCGGAAGAGGCGGGTCGCCGCCCGTATGCGCTGCTCACCAAGGCCCTCGAGGAAAGTGAGTACGTCGCCATCGCGAAACTCACGATGCATAACCGCGAATACACGGTGTTTCTGCGTCCGCACAAGGGCGGGATGATGCTGCACACCATGTACTACAAAGAGGAAGTGAAGGAACTTGAGTCGTTTGGCGCTCCCGACGTGGAGATCAAAGAGGGCGAACTGAAAATCGCGCACCAGCTTATCGAAGCGCTCGCTGATGAATGGAACCCGGACAAGTATCAGGACACGTTCCAGGAAAATCTGAAGAAGATGATCGAGACGAAACTCGAAGGCGGCGAAGTGCAGGAAGTCGAGAAGCCGAAGAAACTGGCGCCGGTCATTGACCTGATGGCGGCTTTGAAGGAGAGTCTGGCGCAGTCGAAGAAGCCGGCGGCCTCGGAAAGAACCGACGCGCCAGCGAAGGCGAAGCGCGGGCGGGGATAGGGAAATCGCAGAAAACCCTGGACTGGACAAACGCCACTTAGTGGCGATATCTTTCCGGCATGTTCAAGCGCCGTACAGACTGGGAGAGGCGGTATTGGCTCGCGGCTAAAGCGCGAGGCCGAACCCGATTCATCTGGCGTGACAAAGTTCTCGAGAGTTTTGTGATGTGGTTTTTCGTGACGCTAGGCGTAGCGCTTTTCCTAGATAAACACCCATTCTCCCCGCGCGATATTTTCATCTACCTCATTATGCTTCCGATTTGGCTAATGAGTGGGTACTTAAACGGCGTGTGGAAATGGAGGGAACTGGATAAGAAGTACTCTGAATCTCCTTCGTAGAAACATCTGGCCGTCTCCCTCAATTTCCCCTTCCGCCGCCCTTCCCGCTACAATATGCGTTCCGTCTATAAGCGACCCTTGTTCACCGGAGTGCGAATGAAGCGGTTTCTGTGGCTGTGCGTGATTGTGTGTCTGTTCCTGATTTGCACAGGATGTGGCGACACTTTTCGGCCGGTGATTATCCCGAATCCTCCGAAGTTTCCTGATCCGCGGGCGGCGCATACCGTACTGTCGGTGAATGACAATGGCGACGTTCGCGGCAGCGCTATGGTCATCGATGTGTCGGGCGATTCGAGTGTCAGTGTTGCCGATGTCGGTATCGGCCCGATACATGCGGTCCAGCAGACGGCCAACCAGGTGCTCGTCGTAAATCAAGGAGCGCCGGGAACGCCCGACGAGTCGCTCACCAAGGTTTCGTTTTCCGGCGTGACGATCTCGAACACGACTGCGATCACCCTGCCGACCGGTTCTGCTCCCAACTTTGTCGCTTCGGCGGAGTCATCCACTGCTTATGTCTCCCTGCCGGGACTGGTGCCGCCCTCGGTGGGCGTCGTCAGCACGTCCGGAAATTCTTTGAGCACTACCATTCCAGTGCAAGATGGTCCAATAGCGATTGTCGAGACGCCGGATACCAAAAAACTTTACGTCGCCAATAACGGGGCGGGTACGGTCAGCAACTTCAACACAGTCGACCATTCGCCACGGAATCCTGGCCCGATTGCGCTGAGTTCGCCTCCCATTTGGCTGACTGCACGCTCGGATAGTCAGCGCGTTTATGTTCTGGAGACGAATGGAGTTCTGGCCACGCTCGATACCACACTGACGGCTGGTCCGGATACGGTGACCGAGTCCGGGGTGATCGCGCCCGGCGCAAAGTACATGGTCTACGATGGGCACTTAAACCGCCTCTATATTCCTTCGAACGACCCGGCGAATGGCGCTCAACTGGTGATTGTGGATGTCTCGTCGTCGCAGCCACCGGCGCCAGTGATCGTGCCGATCGCGGCCGTTCTACCCTCTGCACGCAGCGCGCTGGATCCGTGCGCCAGCACAGTCGCGACTACGTTGCACGCGGTTGCAGCTGCGGCTTTGCCCGACGGCAGCCGCGTCTATGTCGGAGCGTATTACATCGATGGATCGGGCAATGTTTGTCCGCAAGTGACAGTCATCAATACTTCGGGTAACACGTTCAAAGCCGCTGCGGCAGTGCCCGGTTTTCCGGACGCGACCGACCAGAATTCCCCTTTTTATGTGCCCGTCTGCGCCGATCCTACCCACGGCGGACCGACGGCGACCCGGTTTCGCTTCATGATGGCGGCGGGAGGAGACAGTTCGCGGGTTTATCTTTCGAGTTGCGATGGTGGGAATGTAAATTTCATCGACACGGCAAACGATACCTATCTTCTAAGCATGCCGGCTCCGGCCAGCGCACGATCTCCAATCAACGGCAACCAGCCGCCGCCGCAGAATCCGGTGTTCTTGATTGCGGGTCCGTAAGGACATTCGCGGGTGCGTTCAAAAAAAAGTATTTGGAATCTCAGCGGCTGAAGCCGCTTTCTCTACGGTCTGAACGGCATCGCTGAAGCGATGCCCTGATACGATTAAGAAGTTGTTCGGCAGGGTTCGGATCGCTTCCAAAGGGCAGGCTGTGAGTTGGGACTTACGCAGCGACTGACCACCAATCACTAATCACCAACCACTGCTTCACCCCGCGACGGCGTGTTCAGCGACTCTTCCGGGCTGGTAGCGCAAGGCCACGTTCATATACACCGTTCCACTGGCGGTGTTGAAGCACATGATGAGAGCTTCGGTATCTTCGCTGCTCTTTGTGCCGTGTTCGGAGGTGTGCAGGTGCGGAGGATGAACGCGGAAATGGAATCCCTGGTCGTTTAATGTAGTGACCGCATTACCGATAATCTGATTGGCAAGCTCACAGACGGTCTCGCGCACCAGGTCGTCAGACTGGGGCAGTTCGGCGCCGGCCATGCAACTGGCTACTTTCACGGCGGTCTCCGGGGCGAGATCAAAAATGATGCGCCCCTCGATATCGCCGGTGAGGCAAATCTCGGCGGCGATGCCTTTCCGCCGATAGGCCTCTTCTTCCATGCTCAGGTTCTCGACGGAGGTCGGACCCTGAAGCCCCTGGGCCAATACCGCATCCGCCGAGTTGATGAACGGCTGGATCAACTCCATGCGCATCCGGCTAAGCTCCTGCTCCGGCGCTGTGGGCCGCAGCTGCTCCATCATCCCGCATTACGTACTTGATAACTTCGTAGAGCACTTCGGGCTTGACCGGCTTTTGCACGAAATGCCGGGCGCCGCGCTGCAATGCGGCTACGATGTTTTCCTGGTATCCGACCGAGGAAACCATCACAATGCGCGCATCGGGATGCTCGCGCACAATTTTCTCCGCCGCTTCAATTCCTTCCATCTGCGGCATGGTGATATCCATCAGAACGATGTCGGGCGAGACCCGGTCGTATTCGCTGATCGCAGTGACGCCATCTCCGGCCTCGCCAGCCACCTGCCCGCCGAACGATTCCACCATCCGGGCGAGGTTTTTGCGAGCGAAAACAGAGTCGTCCACGATCAGGTAGCGCACGGGTTGGCCGTCTTCGCTCCGTTTTACGGGCGCAAACTGTTCCATGACACTCCTCCCCACCTAAGCAATACCACGGGCCACCCATCTTTCGATAGATAACCCTAGTTACTTCCGGCACTAGTCCCCTGGGCGCGGCCTAGATTCGCTTGGGCGCGTTCGGGCGTACATTGTGCCTGTAAAGTGTTGGGCAAGTCCTCCAAGTGCACGACCCGGGTCACGTAGCCCCGGTCAATGGCTGCCTTGGGCATGCCAAAGACCACGCAGGACTCCTCGCTCTGTGCAATGGTCATCCCGCCAGCTGCCCGGACGGCTCCCATGCCGGAGGCTCCATCGTCGCCCATGCCGGTCATGATCACGGCGATTGCCTGGGATCCAAACTCTTCGGCGACACTGCGAAACAGCACATCCACGGATGGCCGGTGTCCGTGGACGGCGGCTTCGTCGGCCAGCACCGCGACGTTCCCCAGCGGCAGCTTCTTTACTTTCAGGTGCCGGTTTCCGGGACAGATAAGCACCCTTCCGGCTACCAGCAAGTCTCCCGACTGCGCTTCTTTTACCCGGACCGAGCAGGTTTCATCGAGTCGCTTGGCAAACATTTCGGTAAAGCCGTGTGGCATGTGCTGCACGATCAGAATGCTTCCGGGAAATTCCGGTGGCAGCTGCGACAGCAGGTATTGCAGCGCATTCGGACCGCCAGTCGAAACGCCGATCGCAATCACCCGCGTCGGAGTGGCGGCGCTGCGCGCAGTCGTCTTGATGGCACGGGTGCCCTCTGGCGCCAACTGCGGACGAAATCCGTTACTCTGTGCTGCCGCTTTGATTTTGCCGATTAATTCCGCCGCGATCTCCGGCATGCGAGCCGAAACGTCGTCGGGCTTGGCCACGAAGTCGAAGGCGCCCAATCCAAGGGCTTTCAGGGTGATGGCCGCGCCGGCAGTGCTGTGTGAACTGACGACGATCACCGGCAATCGCCAGCGCCGCATGATTTCCTTCAGAGTATCGATGCCGTTCATTCCCGGCATCTCCAGGTCGAGCGTGATCACCTGGGGCGCCAGCTCTTCAATTTTCTTGAGGCCGAAATTGCCGTCCATGGCCGTTCCCACGACTTGGATGGAGTTATCGCGTTCGAGAATCTTGGGAATCAGCTTCCGCATCAGAGCGGAATCGTCCACCACGAGTACGCGCACAGGCTGGGTCATGCCTGTCCTCCTGCCATGATGCGTGCCTTAGGAGCAATTTCTGGCGTCCGCAGCAATCCGACCAGCCGGCTATCCGACCGATTGCCGCGCGCTTTGGTGAAACGTTCCACCAACGCCAGCAGATTGAGAATCAATACCACGCGACCGTCGCCGAGGATAGAAGCGCCGCTCACCAGGTCGGTGGAAATCGACTGATCGTCGAGCGCCTTGATGACCAGCTCTTCCTCGCCGACGAGCGTATCGACGATCAATCCAAATTTGCGGTCGCCGCTGCTCGTGACGAGCACAAAAACCTTACGCTGACCGGATTCCGAGCCGGATACGGGAGGCGCTCCCAGGCGCAACAGCGGCAACACCTGATTGCGCCGTTGCAGCACTTCGTAATCTTCAACCTGGTGAACATCGTCCTCGATTGCGCGTGTAATCTCGGCTACCGAATTCAGCGCGATCGCATAGAGACGATTCTCCACGCCGAAAAGCAGCGCCTTGATAATCGCCAGAGTCAGCGGCAGGCGAAGACGGAAGGTGGTGCCGCGTCCGGGCTCGGTTTCGATCTGCACAGTTCCTTTGAGCCGCTCAATCACACTCTGCACAACATCGAGCCCAACCCCTCGTCCGGAAAGTTCGGTGATCTCCGCGGCGGTGCTGAATCCAGGACGAAAAATCATGTCGAGAGTCTGAGCATCGGTAAGCGCCTCGGCCTCCTCAATCGATAGCAAACCCTGCGACAGAGCACGCTGGCGAACTTTTGCAACTTCAATGCCGTGCCCGTCGTCGGAGACCTCGATGACGACCTGATTGCCTTGATGGTATGCGTTCAGGCGCAAGACGCCCTGCGCAGCCTTGCCCGCCCGAACGCGTTCCTCACCGGGCTCTATGCCGTGTCCAATGGCATTGCGCACAAGGTGGGTGAGCGGTTCTGCGAGCGAATCCAGAATGCGCTTGTCGAGATCGGTGTCTCCGCCTCTGACTACTAACTCAATTTCTTTTCCGCACTGCCGGGCGACGTCCCGCACCACGCGCGGGAACCGCCGAAAGAGCTGCTCGACGGGCACCATGCGGATCTTCATCACGGAGCGTTGCAGATCGTTGAGGGCGCGAGCCTGGAAGGCCATCACATCGGAAAACCTCCCGCCCAGTTCGTCATTGGGAAACCGCCGTCCAAACTCGTTCAACATCTGTTGCCACATCGACTTCGCCAGGATCAATTCGCCGACCAGATTGAGGACGTTGTCGATTTTCTCGGTGTCCACGCGCAGCGTGTTATCGGAAACTGGAGCGACGATCGGAGCCGGCACCTCCTCTGTGGCCGCGCCCGCCGGTGCCTTGCCGTACATGCCCGCGGGATTCTCTGATCCGGATTCTGAGGAAGACGCGGCGACCTTTGTTCCGGCCGCTGCCTTCCCCTGCAATAGCGTGACCCGTGCGCTCTGGGCCACCGTCGGAATTTTGCAACGCGTCCGAATCTGCTCGGCTGATTTTTCAGACGCGAGCGCGATTTCTACCCGGCTTACCACCACATCGTCGCCTGGATAAACGGCAAGCACTTCACCAAGACCGGAAAGAGCGACCTTGATCATCTGGCGAGCGGCGATGGGCATTGCGCATTGCGGATCGAGCTGTATACGCACGTGATAGACGTGCTTGCCCTCGCGAACCGCTTGCGCTATCGTCATCTCCTCGTACTCGGACCAGTGAGCCACGGTGATCGCACGTTTGCCGCGCTTCTTCTCAACGGTAGTGGCAGCTTCCGTATGTGCAAGCCGGGCAATTTCCGCGCGTAGCTGCGCGACGTCAGGAACTTTTTTCTTGCGGCGGTAAGCTTCGAGCAGTGCGGTAAAAACATCGGCGGCCCGCAGGGCGACATCGGGCACGAGCGGAGTGGCCGCCGGGTTTTCGAGGGTCAGTACGTCTTCAAATTCGTGGGCCAGTTCGCTCAGTTCCCGGAAGCCGCAGGCCGCGGAGTCCCCCTTGAGGGTATGAATCGTTCGTCGCAGGCCGCGCACAATTTCCGCGTCTCCCGGCGACTTCTCCAGAAGCATTGCCTGCTCGTTCAGGGTCTGGACCAATTCGCTGGCGGTCTCGAAGAAAAGCGTCCGCAATTCTGCCATGCGGTCTTCGGGAGGAGAGGTCACGACTTCACCTCGACTCGCTGGTACGCCGTACCGGCGTTGTGATGCACCATCTGAAACTTGTCGGTGAGGCCCAAAAGACTTTCGGCGTGGCCCACAAACAGATAACCGCGCGGGTTCAGGCAGCGATAGAATTTTTCGACCAGGCGTTTCTGCTCCGCCTCGTCGAAGTACATCATTACGTTGCGGCAGAAAATGACGTCATTACGCTGCGGCAGATACTCCGTCTTGAGATTGTGAAAGTCGAAGTGGATCAAATCCTTGAGCATCTTCTTCGTCACGTAGCGGTCGCCTACCTTGTCGAAATAGCGCAGCCGGCAGCCATAGTCGACAGCAGACATCTGGTGCTCATTGTAGAAACCTTCCTGCGCGGTGCGCAGCACGGAGTAGCTGATGTCGCTGGCCAGGATCTCCAGGCGCCACGGCGGTGCAATCAGCGGCTTTGGAAGCGGAGACTCCTGCGGCATCGGGTTGCGCAACTGGTAATAGGAGAGCGCGTCGGCGATCAGCATGGCCATGGAGTACGGTTCCTGGCCCGTGGAACATCCCGCGCTCCAGAAGCGCAGGCTATAGTCCTTACGCGCGCGCTTGCGATCCAAAATGTCTTCGAGCACATCCCTCTGAAAGAGTTCTAGCTGCGCCTTGTTGCGGAAGAAACTCGTTTCGTTGACGGTGAGGTTCTCCAGAAGCTTCGCCAGTTCTGCCTTACCCTGCGGACTGATGAGCAGGCGATAGTAGCCGTAAAACGAATCCAGCTGGCATTCTTTTAATCGGCGCTGCAAACGATCGTGGAGAAAATGTGTGCGGCGCTCGTCAAAGTGCATGCCGCATTCCTGATAAATGAGCGCTTGCAACAGCTTCAGTTCCGAGTCGGTGAGCAGAGGCGCTTCGCTGGTATTCATGGTCGATCGGATTTTGACGATTACTTCTTGCCCGCGGCCGCGCTCTGCGCCGCCACTTTGTTGCTGCTGGTTGCGGAAGTCTCGGTTGTTGTTTCTGGGTTTGCGGCTTGTCGGAAGTCCAATACCTTTCCTACATCGAGCAAAATGATGAGGCGACCCTGGTACTTGCCGAGCCCGGTAACGCAGTCCAATCCGCCTTCGAGCATGATTCCGGGGGCGGGCTCGATATCGCTCTCGGGAATTTTTAAGACTTCGGATGCTGCATCCACGATCATGCCAGCCAGCCGATTCTTATGTTCGACTACCAGAATCCTGCTCCCGCGCTGAAGCGCTCCGGCTGTTTTTCCGAAGCGCTTACGCAGGTCCAGCACGGAAACGATCTTGCCGCGCAGGTTGATGACGCCCTCCATGTAGGCCGGAGCATCCGGCACCGCGGTGATCTCCGGCACCCGCACGATTTCGTGCAAGGAGGCGATGGGAATGCCATACGTCTCGCGGCCAACCTGAAAGCCTACGACTTGTGTCTCATGGGCCATGACGGCGTCTATCGTCCCCCAACTGCCGCTTGGCGGGCGGCGTTTCGAGGAGCTAGTGCGCCATCACCCGGGCGGAGCGAGAAGGTGTCCATGGAGCCGAGCAGGTCCCTCGACATCTTCGACATCTGTTCTGCGGAAGCGGCCAGTTCGGTGGAGCCCGAGGTCGAGTTCTGTACCAGTTCGCGCATGCGCTCCATCGCCTTCACGACCGCCTGCGCGCCCGATGCCTGCTCCTCAACCGCAGAGTTGATCTCGTGCGTAATCTCGTTCAGACGAGTAGTGGCGCGCGCGATCTGCGACGAGCCATGCGACTGCTCATTGGTGGCGGCGCCGATTTCCTGAGCGAACTTATAAACCTCAGTGACCACGTTCGAGATCTTGCGCAGCGCGGCGTTGAGTTCCTGTCCCAGGTTCAGCCCTTCGTTGACGATCGTCGTGCTCTTTTCCATGTTATCGACAGCGCGCCGGGCTTCCTTCTGAATACTTTGGATCAGTTCTGAAATTTCTTTGGTGGACTGCGCTGACTTTTCCGCCAGCTTGCGGACTTCATCGGCGACCACTGCGAATCCGAGACCGTGTTCGCCGGCGCGCGCAGCCTCGATCGCCGCGTTGAGCGCAAGCAAGTTAGTCTGCTCAGCCAGATCGTCAATGACTTCGACGATCTTGCCGATGTTGTCGGCCCGCGAACCGAGCGCGTCGATGATTTCGCCCGAGGAGTGAATCGTGGTGTTGATCCGGTTCAGGCCGTCGGTGGCCTTTTCCATGGTTCCGATGCCGCTGTGTACCTCTTCCCGTGAACGGTTGGAGATGTCGAGCAGCACCTTCGCGGTGTCGGCCACGCGCTGGATTGAGGTCACCATCTGGTCGATGGAGGCCGAAGTTTCGCTGACGCTCGAAGCCTGGGTCTGCGTGCTCTTGACCATGTTTTGCACGTTGACACTCATCTCGTGCATGGTGCTGGTGACTTCATCGATTGCAGAAGACGTTTGCAGACTGTTCTTTGCAGATTCGTCGGAAGCGCCCGCCACCTGGGTGGAGGCGCTGGCTACCTGCGAGGCGGCATCGCGGACGTTACGCACCAGTCCGCGTAAGCCTTCGACCATGCGCGTAAATGCGTTGCCGAGCGTGTCATTGGCAGAGCGTGGCTGCACCTCAACCGTGAGGTTACCGCCAGCGATAGCCTCCGATACCGAAGCCATCTCCCGCAAGTACTTCACCATCGCATCGAAAGTGCGCGCCAGTTGACCGATTTCGTCCTGGCCCTTGATGTCTACGGTGTGGTCGAGGTCTCCGGAATCGCCGATTTGCTGGGCGACATGAATCAGGCGACTCAGCGGGTCGATGATCGAATTGGAGACGCGATAGGAGATCACTATGCCCCCGACGACCACCAGGCAGGATATGAAAAGCGTCATCCCGACCGTGAAAGTGGCGGCCAATTCGTCGGAGTTCCGCCGTTCTGCCAACAGCTTGAGATTGATCTGATCCACTTGATCCAGTACTTCGCTGGACCGTGACACCCAGGATCCGGGGTCTTTCTGCAAGTAGAAAATCTGTAGTTCCGCCACGGTCGCATTGCCGCTATCGACCTGACGGCGCTTTTCGATCAATGGGCCAGCGAATTCCGTGCTCCAGCTCTGCTCGAACTGCTGCACTTTTTCCAGGCTGGTTCCTTGCTGATCGTTGTTGACGAGTCCCTGGGCCCGATGCAAAGCTTCGCCCAGCCGGCGCACGCCCTCATTCATCTTCTCCACATCGCGCGTGTCACCGCTGAGAAGATAGTTCTGAAGATGAAGCCGGTTCTGCATGAGTTCGAAGCGGACCATCGAGGTCGCTTGAGTCATGTCCATGGACCGCTGAGCGGCCGACTTGGTTTCGTGTTCCCGGTACACCGCAAACAGGATCACGACTGCCAGAATCACCACCGCTGTCAGAATGCCTGTGAAACTCAGGTAAAGCTTTTTTCTGATGCTCATACGTTATCTCGCTCTGCCGGATAAGCTGGTGCGGCAGGGGATCGGCTCCTCATTGGGTAGGATCAAAATGGAATTCGACAACCCCGATCGTTTCTTCCGAGCCAGCTTCATAGCGCCATTTGCGGATTGCGTCCAGAGCGGCATTCGCCAGAATCGGGTGCCCACCGACTAGCTTGGTGTTCTTGATTGTGCCAGCCTTATCGACCGTGATCTGTACCTTCACTACTCCGGTGATGTTCATGCGGCGCGCCAGTTCGGGATAAAGAGGTGCGACTTTGCTTTTCAACTTGCGAGTCATCTCCTGTGGTTCTTGTCCCATGGCTATGGGACCACTGCCAGCGGCGCATCCTAGGATCAGCAACAGACCCACCGCAAGCCAATGAGTTAGGGGTCGTAAAAACACGTAGTTCCTCCCGTCCGTCGTTTCTACAGAGACCTAAGTTTTGCACGGAGTGTTGCGACAACAACCCAAAAGTTCTCGGGAACGATTACTTTAGTGACCCCGTAAGTTGCTCAGAGGGTGGCGCTTAGCTCTTCTAGGGTCGATCGGCTCGTGGCCGCGACCGCCCACTGTTCTCAGATATGCGATAGAGAGTCCGTTCAATTCCAGAATGAGACCCTTGCCGAGACCATCAACACGGCGGTTTCCCACTTCGACACCTGTCTCATCATATTTGCTTGACTCAATTTGAGAATCCAGCGTAGGTTCTAATAGTAATTCAATTGTTTTCAATTGCTTAGCTGGCGGATGGTGCTAACTGACGAGCCAACCTGAAGATTCGACGCTGGCATCTGAAGCGGCGTCTCATTCTGACGAGGCTTTCCAGCAACTCCTGCTGAAACTGTCGCGCGCCGCCTTCGATCACACTGATGCCAGCCACGTCATTCAGTCTTTCTGTCGCTTGGCACGCGAATTCTTTCACGCGAGCGGCGTTTATTTCTGGAGCCATTCTCCCGAAGGTGGTCTGGTCGGGACGGAAGCGGATGGCTTTCAGTCGGAGCGCTTTCGAGGATTGAAGTTGCAGCCCTCGGATTCGTACGTTGCATCGGAAGCGGTGCGAAATCAGCGTGCGATTTTCGTCAACGATGTAGACGTGGCCCGCTATCCGGGCCTGGCGGAATATCGCGCAAAAGCCGTGCTGGCCGTGCCTTTGTCGGTCGCTGGGGAAGTCACCGGCGCGGTTGAGATTGTGCTGGACGCCGCCGATGCCCGCTTCAACGATGACTCCGCTGCCAAAGCCACGATCCTCGCCGCTCAGCTCGGGAGCGCCCTGGAAGCTCTTCGCCTGAGTCTGATTTCTCAGGAAGAGCACCGCCGCGCCGTGATCCTCGCGGAGGTTGCCGCGGCCCTTCGCGGACTGCCAGACACTTCAGCGGTAATGGAAAGCATCGCCGACCGGCTGCGTGTCCTGCTTCATTCTCCGGTGGTTCTGGTGTTTGTGTACGAGCAAGGTTCATTCCGGTTGCAGGCGGCGTCCGCAGACACGCCCACGCAGGCACAATCGATCCGGGTTCGCGACCAGGCAAATGATCTTCGTTCCGCCTTTGAAATCGCAAACCGTGCGGTAGCCGCCGGAGAGCGGATTACAGTCAGCATTGACGGGGTTTCCCATCTGGGAGACGACACTTCAGCGGGAGCACTGATCGCCGCCCCGTTTCGCAGTTCGCGCTCGCACGGAGCGATCCTGGTCTACCCACGCCGGGCATCTCCCTTTACGCCGGAGGAAAAAACGCTGGTATCGGCCCTTGCCGGCTTTGGCGCCGTAGCCATTGCCAACGCCGAGTTATACGGAACCGCCCGGGCACAAGCGCAGGAGCTCCACGAAATTCTGGAGATCTCCACGGAACTAGGTTCGGCCGGCAAGCTCGATCAATTCATGCAAACTTTCGTAGCCCGGGCCTCGAGTTTTCTGGGATTCCGGCGCTGTTTCATCGGCCTGCTGGAAGGCGACGTCTTCCACATTCGTTGGGGTGCCGAGGACAGCCGTACCCGTCCCGTTGAGACCTCACTTCCCGATTCCACAGCCACCCGCACCCTCCGGGAGAAGCATGTTTTTCTCACCGAGGACGCTGCTACCGTCCGGGGTGCGAACCTCGAGTTCGTCAACGAGTTCAAGATTCGCCAGCTGCTAGCCGTTCCGCTGTTGGGCTCGGCCGGAGAAGTTTTGGGAATGTTCGCCCTGCTTGACCGCATGCAGCCCGGGCCAATTCCGGAGGAGGACGTGCGGCGAGCCCGAGCGCTCGCAGCCCAGGCCGCGATTGCCTTTGAACTAACCGCGAATTTACATCAGTCGGAACAGCATCGCCACCGAGCGGAAGCTCTCGTGGCGCTTGCGCTGGAACTGAACACGGTCCTGCATTTGCCTCAATTCACCCGCAACTTTGCGCGCCGAGCCGTCGATCTTTTGGGCGGAAAGGCAGTGGCGCTGAGTCTTTTTCAAGGTGCGACACAGGAGACAGTTCTACTCCAGGGCGCTTCCGAGATCGAGGACAAACCACTGCTCCGTCGTTTCAACCTGGCACTCGGAGCCGCGCTCTCGAAGGACGAAGCGGATGTTGTTTTCCGGCCAGCGGGTGATCTGCTTGGCGCCGCACTCGCATCCAGCCTCGGATGGACGGATTGCACCCTGGTGCGACTGGCAGGGACTTCGGGAGAACTAATTGGGGTCCTCTGCCTTGCCGACCGCGGCGTTGCGCCCAGTTCCGAAGAGCAGCAACTGGTGCGCGCCGTCGCCAGCCATGCCAGCATCGCTTTGGAAAACGCTTGCCTGTTCACCCGCATGGAGCAGGCGAACCGCCATTGGGTCGAAGTGTTCGACGCCATCACGGACTACATCGTGGTCCACGATGAGATGCATAACATCCTCCGCGTCAATCGTTCACTGGCCGAGTTTGTGGGCATCGCGCCTGATCAACTCATTGGTGTAAACATGCGCGTTCTCGCAGGACTCTCTACCGGCGCGACTCCACATGCCTGCCCATTCTGCCGGAACGGTGAGGGCCTCGACGAATATGCTCACGCCATCCTGGAGCGCACCTACCTGATTTCCACGTCGCGCATTCATGCCGCCGCCAGCGCACAGATGCAGACCGTCCACGTTCTCAAGGACATTACCGACCGGCGCGAAGCCGAGCAGCGCTACCGCGAACTGTTCGACAACATCCAGGAAGGGATCTTCTTCTCGACGCCGCAAGGTCGCTTTATCGAAGTGAACGACGCTCTGGTGCGCATTCTGGGCTACAGCAGTCGACACGAATTGTTGCAAGTGGATATTCCCAACGAAATCTACTTCGCACCCGAGCGGCGTCACGAATTGGCCGCGATTATCGAGCGCGAAGGAGGACTTCGCAACCATGAAGAAGTCTTGCGCCGCAAGGATGGATCGCCAGTCCACGTGCTGATCAACGGATTCGCCATGCGCAATTCCCAGGGCGCGATTCAGCAATACCGCGGACTGCTCCTCGACATCAGCGGCCTTCGCCAATCCCAAACCGAACTACAGCGCGAGCGCGATTTCTCCGGCAAGATTCTGCGTCACACCCAAAGCCTGATTTTGGTGACGGACACCCTCGGCGTCATTAGTTATGCCAATCGGCGATGGGGCGGTCTCGGCTTCGAACTCACCCAACTCCTGGGACATTCATTTTCTGAGTTGACCGTGCCTGCCCGCCAGGGACCGTTGCACGATGCATTGGCGGCGGTCGCCGCAGGGCAACAGGTCGATAACTTCGAGATGCAGTTACTTCGCGGGGATGGCCAGATCGGACAGTTCTCTGTCAATCTCAGTCCCATCAGTGGTGATGACGGCCGGGTCAGCAGCATCGTTGTGGTCATGACCGACGTCACCGACTCCGCGATGCTCCAGGCCAAGCTGATTCACACCGAAAAGATGGCAGCCGTAGGACAGTTGGTTTCGGGCGTCGCCCATGAAGTGAATAATCCGCTAACAGCGATCCTTGGCTTTGCCGACTTGCTCGTGGAACGACCCGATGTTCCCGAGAGTGCGCGCCGCGACCTGCGCGTGATTCTTCAGGAGGCGCAGCGCACCAAGCAGATCGTACAGAACCTGCTCAGCTTCGCCCGCCAGATGCCGGCGCAGCGTCGTCACGTCCAGTTGAATGCAATTCTGCGACGCACCCTGCAATTGCGCTCTTATGACTTCCTCTCGCATGGCATCGAGATCGTTGAGCGCCTCGACGAATCGCTGCCCGAAGCAGTCGGTGACTCGCAACAATTACAGCAGGTATTCCTGAACATTCTCAATAACGCGCATGACGCGGTCCGCGAAACCGGTCGCCCTCCCCGCATTGAGATCATGAGCGCCCGAAACGGGTCGCTGGTGGAAGTGTCGTTCCGCGATAACGGTCCCGGCATTGCCCATCCGGATCGCATTTTCGATCCATTTTTCACGACCAAAGAAGTGGGGAAAGGAACGGGCCTCGGCCTGAGTATCTGTTATGGAATCGTTCGCGAACATGGCGGAGAAATTGTGTGTCACAACAATCTGGACTCTGAAGGAGCGACCTTTATCGTGCGCCTGGCGGCGGCGTCCGAATCGTCCTCCTTCGGAGCCGTAGCCGGAGTGCATCCAAAATGACCAATACTGGGATCAGACCCGCTTCCGCTCCCGTCCTTCTCATCGAAGACGAACCGGCAGTCATGGCGTACGTGCGCGCTGCTCTTGAACGCAGCGGGTATCAGGTAGTGACTGCGGCATCGGGCGCGGATGCCTTGCGTCTGCTCAGGGACGGCGAGTTTCAGGGCATCGTGTCCGACATGCGCACGCCGGGCGGTGTCGACGGCGCACAGGTCCACGCCTGGATTGCCGACCATCGCCCTGAGCTGGCTTCAAAAGTTGTCTTCATTACTGGCGATATTGCCAATGAAGAAACCGTAGCCACTCTCCAGAAGACGGGCGCGCCCTGCGTGGAAAAACCGTTTCTGGTCCAGCAATTTATTTCCGTGGTACAGAAGACGATGGGTCGCGCGTCATGAGTGAGCAGTTTCGAATTCGGTTGCTCGTGGTGGACGACGAGCAGAGCATCCGCAAGCTCTGCATGACAGTCGGCGAGTCGCTCGGCTTTACCTGTTGCGAGGCCGAGAGCGGTGAAGCCGCGCTCGCGGTGTTGGAAGAACAACCTGCTCACATGGTGCTGACCGATATGGTCATGCCCCGCATGTCAGGACTGGAGTTTCTCGAGCAGGTGAAGCACCGCCTCCCGCGTACCGAAGTCGCTCTGATGACCGGGCACGGCTCCATCGAAACGGCCGTTCAAGCAATGAAACTCGGCGCCTACGATTACATCTCGAAACCCTTTGCTCCGCTCGACGAGTTACGCCTGTTCCTTCGCCGTATGGCGGACAAGGTAAGGTTAGAAGAGGAAAACCAGTATCTACGCGAGCGCTCGGAAACCGAGACAGCGGTACACGGCATCATCGGGAATTCCGTAGGCATTCAGCATGTCCTGCGACTGATCTCACGCCTCAAGGACACGCGCACGCCCGTCTTGATCTCAGGCGAGAGCGGTACCGGAAAAGAACTTGTCGCACGCGCACTGCACTACCGTGGCAGTCTCGCCAGTCGTCCTTTCGTAGCGGTTGATTGTGGCTCGCTGGTTCCCACTCTGATCGAAAGCGAATTGTTCGGCTACGAAAAAGGAGCATTCACCGGCGCATTGCGCTCCAAGCAGGGACTGTTGCAATCCGCCGACACCGGCACCATCTTCCTCGACGAAATCGGAGAACTCCCGCTCGAAATGCAAGCCAAGATGTTGCGATTTCTCCAGGAGAAGGAAGTTCGTCCGGTAGGCAGCAATCAAAAAGTAAAAGTGGACGTGCGCATCATGGCCGCCACCAACCGCGATCTGGAAGTCGAATACAAGAAGGGAACGTTTCGGAAGGATCTTTATTTCCGCCTGAACGTAGTGACAATTCACCTGCCGCCCTTGCGCGAGCGCCGTTCGGACATCCCGATTCTCGCGAACTGGTTCCTGGAACGCCTCGCGCCCGGACGCGACGCATCAGTCTCCAGCACCGCCATGAAAGCTCTACTCGCGTATGACTGGCCCGGCAACGTCCGCGAACTCGAAAACTGCCTGGAGAGAGCCGTCGCTCTTGGCGACCAGCAACTCATTGATCTAGGCGATCTGCCTCCAGCCATCGCTCGAGCCGACGCTCCGGAGAAGGCAGCCCGATTTGAAATGTCAGCGTCGGGCAATCCAACGACCGATCTGGAAGACATCGAGCGCGCTACGATTCAGCGCGTATTCGTCCAGGTGAACGGCGACAAGGCGCTGGCTGGGAAGATGCTCGGGATCAGTCGGGCTACGCTTTATCGGAAGCTGAAGCGCTACAATATCGGGCTGCGGGAAGAATCGTCTGCACAACCGTCTACGCTGCAGTGAGGCGACTGGCTCTCCGCGAAGAGGTCGCGCGTTTGGTCCGCTTCAGTTGGTCTACACGTGGTTTCTTCAATTGACTTTTTCAGTTCCCGATGCCAAAATCCACGCCTTCCCTTGAGGCAAGCTCGTTGGTTCCGGCCCGATCGCGAGACATATTTTGCGTTGGCCAGGAACCATATTGTTTCCAGAGCGCCCATCGCCTAAAAGCAAGGTCCGTTGGTAGTTGAGGTCGTTTCGCGAGCCGGGACTCTCGCAATTCACAAGGAGAGGGTATGAACGGGAAGGTCATAGTAGCGATACTCATAGTCTTGTTGCTGGTCGTAGGAGCTTTCCTGTTCTTGCATTCAAGTCAGTTTCAAGTCGTGGTTCCGGAGTATCAGAAACCGCCGGAACAGATGGTCCACGCGGAGCAGCATTGGACGGAGGATCAGCGCGTTCACTTTCATCACACGGCACAGGGAACCCGGCTCGTTCCGTACGACTGGTTCATGGCGTTGGAGCAGTCCTGCTTCTCGTTGTCCGGGTGCGAACCGTTTACCGACAAGACTTATCTGTCGCGCTTCGGCTTTCTCGCCAGCGCAACAGAATCCAAACTCAATCCGGATGGACTTCCCATTGGCTTCGCCCGTCAGGAAGATTTTTATGATCCCGAAACCAAGAAGACGTATCCAGTCGTGGGATTAAACTGCGCAGCCTGTCACACCGGCGAGTTGCATTACGGAAAGTACGCCGTGCAGATTGACGGGGCTCCCGGCATGATCGAGACCGCCGAGTTTCAAAAAGCCCTCGGATTGTCAGTCATTTTTACGGATTTGATTCCCTTCCGCTACGGTCGTTTTGAAAAACGCGTTCTCGGTCCAAATGCTTCTGACGAGCAGAAGGCAGATTTGAAAAAGAGCTTTACAGCATTCATCGGGAACGCCAAGTTCGAAAAAACAAGTACAGACAAGGGAAAGATCTACGACAACCCAGCCGGTTTTGGCCGTACAGACGCACTCACCCGCATCGGAAACCAGGTTTTCGCCGTTGACATGATGAATGCGGCCAACTTCGCGCAAGCGAATGCCCCCGTCCGCTTCCCGCAGATTTGGGATGCGTCCTGGTTTACCTGGGTCCAGTACAACTCTTCGATTTCAGATCCGCTGGTTCGCAATGTTGGTGAGGCGCTGGGCGTACGTGCCGCCGCGAAACTCCACGGCCCCGACGCCAAAGATTTCGCAAACAGCGTTCACATCGAAGGCCTGAAAGCGGAAGAGGATCTGCTTTCGGGTACCGAGCCCTATCGGGGTTTGTGGTCCCCGAAATGGCCATCGGTCTTTCCTCCGCTGGACACCAACAAAGTTGTCCGGGGCGCTGAACTCTATAAGCTGCATTGCCAGAAATGCCATTTACCTCCGGTCGCAGAACTCGTCGCTGACCTGAAGTCCCAGCGACCGCTTTACTGGTGGGAAAACCGGCTGGGGAAACGCTTCTTGATCGTAAAAGATGTGAAAGCGGACTTCATGGGCACTGATCCGCATGAAGCAATAGACTTCATCAATCGCACGGCAGATACCGGCGACTTCGGGCAGGGCCGCGTCTCGGCAGCAACCGGCTTGGAACTGGTCACCAATGGGATCGTTAACAAATTCTTCGACAAAATGAAATTTTCTCAACAACAGCAACTTGAGTGGAGAGGGAACCGCGATCCTCGCGACCCCGCGGTACGTTCGGATGCTATTTACAAGTGTCGGCCACTAAATGGAATTTGGGCGGTCTCTCCCTATCTGCACAATGGATCGGTTCCTAATTTGTATGAGCTGCTCTCGCCGCAGAATGAGAGATCCGATACGTTCTGGCTCGGAACCAAGCAATTCGACCCTATCAAAGTCGGCCACGACCCCTCCGAACTCAAGGGAGGCTATCTTTA
>Ga0209488_10001712_pt1 | contig 18622 bp, 21 predicted proteins | sample Rivendell_Oct201_8_FD_188349 | JGI IMG/M metagenome (GOLD analysis project Ga0209488, IMG submission 188349) | Vadose zone soil microbial communities from the Eel River Critical Zone Observatory, Northern California, USA -... | ecosystem: Environmental > Terrestrial > Soil > Vadose zone >...
CACCTGCAAACAAACGAGTCCCGACGATACGGGTAGTCCACCCCACGCCTATCCCGCCGCCCCCCTATCTACGGCCGTGACGGAGGCGAGAGAAGAGGACGAATTGATCTGGTGGGCTTGGGATGGCAAACTGATCGGGTTCGCAGATTGGTAAACTCGGAGTGCAATCTGTGCGATAGATGCCCATGTTGTTCATGAACAGTACAGGACAGTATACCACTCACAGACTGTTGTGTATTATCATCTCAACTTTGTTGGATCCCTGTATTGCTAAATGCCCAGGATTCTATGTATTAGAGTGTGTATAGGCAAAGGAGTACCATAGAGAGAAAAACATAGAACAAGATGCAATGGGGCCACCGGGCCACCAAGTGAGATTTGTCCCGATTACAAATTGCAAACCAATTTAGATAAAACTTTCACTCTTGCTGTTGAAGGTCAAAGATGAAAGATACGCAACTGATGGTTGACCTGGTCATTGGCATCCTTGGTGCGCCAACAGCCTTTGTCACAGCGTGAAATTCACGCGGAAAGGGGATCGTAGCGCTGCAAGGTGCATTCGCCGAACACCAGGCGATGCTGCAAAAGACTTCGGGAAAGAGACGTATAGAGGTGGTCCAGGTGCGAACGGTGGAGGAGTTGAAGCGGTGTGATGCGTTGATCATACCTGGGGGAGGTTGGCAATGTTCACGGCGCTCCGGCGGGGCGCGGGGCTAACTGTTGAATTACCCTCATCAGAGTCAACCACCATCGGGTTACTTGCACGTCTATCAGGGTTGATCGAGCCCCTCAAGGAGTTCGTCAAGACGAAATCGGTGTGGGGGACCTGCGCAGGCGCAATACTCCTTTCGCAAGTGGTATCTAATCCAAAGAGAGGAGGACAGGAGCTCCTGGGTGGCGTCTCGGTCAAGATCACGAGGAATGGCTGGGGATCACAGGTCCGTCACCACCGCGCGAGTAGTCGTCGTCGCAGAAAGAAACATACCTGCTTTCATTAGATTGACTCTTTCGAGGCCCCGCTTGAAGTAAGTGGCATTCGAGATGCTGACGTACCCTTCGTGGGCATTTTCATCCGCGCACCTGTAAGATTCTACTATCTATTTTCCGCGGTCTTGCTGTATGCTCAGACGCTTTGCGCTGCGTAAGGTCATCGCTGAGCTTCTGCGAGCGGCCCACGAGCCCCCCATCGAGGTCATTTCCCGCATTCCAGTTTCGTTACTCCCGTCCTCCCTACCCGAGAGCGGCCCCACCCAAACGGTGGTAGCGCTGCGTCAAGGCCGGCATCTTCTGACGACGTTTCATCCTGAGCTCGGCGGTGATGTCCGATTTCATGAATACTTCGTGCAAGAATGCGTCATTCCTTCATCGGCCTCTTGACCGTCACCGCCGTCACATCTTCATCCTTCATCACACGAGAAGCCCACAAAATTCCGCGTAGTCTCTGTATCTCTCTAGAGGCCGCGGGCGATGTCACGGGATGTCATAACTGTTGTATAGGAGATTAGACAAGGAGAAATAGAATCAGGACAGACTCCACCGCCGACCCTTTGTTCCTTCCCGCGCGAAGTTAATATCAGTTTAGGGCAAGAAACCGTCGTGCTCTCGCTCTGGTTCCCGACTTCCCCATCGGGCCCCTGAATGGCAGACACCTCGAAATGGAAAAAATCTGGCACTGTCGACTGATGACGTGAGAAGGCCTCGCGCAGCGGATAAGCCATTGCCTGTAAGGCGCAAAGTATCTACCGGGCACAGACCGGGAGGGAAGGGAATTCGCTCGCTTTTTACGTGTGGCCGTTTGACTTCGTTCTTCTTTCCGACGGAGCATGCGGTACTGTAGTGCTACGTTATCTCTGGTAGTATCATGCTGAGCATAGCCGGGTCTGTTTGATCATACATATCACCACTCGTAGGGATGTAACCAGGGTGTGCATGCCGAGAATACACATCAATGTGTTGTTTTAGGGCATGAGACCAAGAACGCCCATCACTATCAACCCGCTCATTCTTAACAACGTGGGGCACAGATCGTAGACTCAAATGCGGAACAATGGTGGTTTTCAAGTCTGCACAGGTGCGAATCTCCGAGTCATGACCTTTTATAAATTCAAGGACAGGGGGACTATGTTGGAAGGGTAGCCACAGCACTATCGCTAGGTTAGTGACATAAGTACGGAGCAATAACATGTTAAGGTGTGCACATTCTCAACATGCAGTCACTGTGGTTTATATCTGGTTGTGCGTTTAATAATTGTTTCGTGATAAGAGTATTACCGGCATCAGTAATTTAGCGATAATTTTTGATAGAGCCAATGGGAGGGCGTGATTCATTTCAAATTTCATAATAAGCGATTGAATTTGAAATGAATCATGCCCTCCCATTGGCTCTATCGCTAAATTACTTGGCGAAATGCTTCCGATGAGATTGAGCACGGCTGATAGCTGCCGTTTCCTCGGCAAACTCACATCACTGGCATGGTGTTCCGAGATGTCTCCTCGGTTTCTTGGGACGGTCTTACCACTGATTCTCCATGACCTCCACGTGAGGTCTCTGTGAAGACTGAAGTAGCCACGCGTTCACGGAATGGTTCACGCGCGCTCCATTGAGAAGCGTGACTAATTTCGGGTATTCGTGGCGCAAATGGATCACTAGTGCCGGATGTCCGAGGCTCGTGGTGCTGTGCATTGTACGTTTATGTGATCAACACCACAACCCATGTCACTGATTTATGATTGGTCGGTTAGTGTCATCGGCATGCTTCTTCCGCCGCCTAAACCCAATCGCTGTCTCTGATACCCTGCTGTGGAAGTATTTAAATCGAACAGCGAGATGGGGACAAGTAAGGTTCATCGTGCCGACTATGACCTGTCTTAGCCATTCACTCGCTCTGTTGAGTCTGTTTTGCGGAACACTCTTGTGGCAACTTGCAGCTGCGCGCGACACATCGCCGGCATTTTTGAAAGCCAAGCACCTAGAAGCGGTCAAACGTTGGGAGTTGTCAGCACGGGGGAGAAGTGACGGAACTCGTCGTGCCACAGACGACACAGTTACACTTCCAGGAGTGAAAAACATCACATTCTCAAATCCGAAAGCTTCCCGTACGTTGGCAAGGATATGCATCCACTTTGTCGCTTCAGCTCACATACTTTCAGAGTTCTACGTTGATGGGACGACCCTCCCTTTCGTAAACTTTGATGTTGGCCCTTCGTGGTCTGGCCTAATTCCCATCAGCCCTGCGGCACATGAGACAAGAAAGGTGAAGCCACTGGCAAACTCGACAGGGCTAGTAGTTCAATTTGGCCTTACTCATTACTCAGCTGTTCTTCTGGTTTTTCCCTTCGGGTCGGGAAGCAAGTCGAGACAATCTCGTCTTCTGGTATGTCGTTTACCTTGACGCGGACTTTGCACGGATCATAATTGAACTGTGAGCCATCAAGGACCAACGGTGGCCCTGGTTGCTCGTCGTTGGAGGGTTCCTTCCAGGAGAATGGCGTACGCTACCTAACAACAGTTCTCAATGGCCACACCTGACACATCTCAGCCCTTTACCTGGCAACATGGCCAGGCTTTGCCCACGCGCAATGAATGGAGCTGGACCAATCTCTCCAGCATGCTGTATGTCGAACAACCGGTTGGCACCGGCTTTAGCCAAGGGGAGCCCAATGCGAAGGCATGCTATTTTCATATCACTTAACTCCTTGGTGTGGTGTTCACTTCCAATCATGGCAGGACGAGAACGATGTGGCGAGACAACTTGTCGGTTTTTTGCAACAGTTCTTAGAAATCTTCTCAGAGCTTAAAGGGAAGAAATTCTATCTCACTGGTGAAAGTGTGAGCAAATCACGGGCTTCTTACCATCGCTGAATCAGCTTTCACAACGACGAAACAGTACGCAGGGATGTATGTGCCGTGTAAGTGCTGTCATATGTCACGTTACATGAGCTGACGATAAATGAAGACATCGCGAACTACATCTACGAGCATACGACAAGATCATCACTCGACTTGGATCTACAAGGCATTTGGATCAACGATCGTGAGCTTATACGACTGGAATTTTGGCTCATGGCTTGAACTTGAAAACAGCTGTCCTCGGTTGGGACGTTCTTCAAAGCCAAGTTCCCGCGGTCGCCTTCGTACATAAGTACAAAAATGTCTTTGCTTTTAAGTTCGCCATTCTCTACTTGTTCCATCCTACCACGACTAAGTCGTGTGCAGTGAGACATTCCTCAGGCATTTGGACCAAGTCGCGGATAAGTGCAAATATTCGAACTATATGGACAAGTATGTCACGTATCCCCCTCGAGGACCACTTCCCCTGCCTGGTAAATCGACGGAAGTTGATCCGGGCTGCGATGTTTGGGATGAGATCTTCAATGCCGCGCTGATCGTGAACCCGGCTTTTAATATCTATCGTATTTTCGATACGGTGAGTGTCCTTCTGTAGTTCGTGTTTATGTGTTAGCTGATGCTGTTTTCATAGTGGCCGATCCTATGGGATGTGCTAGGCTTCCCGTAAGCCCCGCTTTCCGGGTTCCATGATTCTCACCTAAACATCTACTTCTTAGGGGGTCATTCTTCCAGACTCAGGTTTCTCCGGTGTACTTCGATCGTTCGGATGTCAAGGCTGCGATTCACGCACCTGCCTATGTCAACTGGACGCTGTGTGCTGAGAAAGCTGTTTTCCCAAATGGTGATGCGAGTCTCCCACCGGCCCTCACGGTGCTTCCGAATGTTATCGAGAAGAGCAAGCGCTCGGTGATTGTACATGGCCTTGGAGACTTCATCCTGATCGCCGATGGTTCCCGTGCCGTTATCCAGAAGTAAGTGCTGCGCAGCTTGTGTCGGCAATTGTATTGAATATTGCCTCGTGTATTGCTATTATTAGCATGACTTGTATGTGTTCTTCGACCTATGTGCATTCAACCTTAGTCTAATCAGTGTAAATAGGGCACAATAAGCAGGGCTTCCAGAGACCAATTGCCACGGACTCGTTCATCGTTGATGGCGTTGGGGCATTGGGTACCAGCCACTCTGAGCGTGGGCTGAGTTATGTCGAGATGACACTTGCAGGGCATATGTAGGCAATCGTCCCACGCCTTGATGTCTCGATGCCCTGGAACTGACCATGCGGACTGACACAGGGTACCGGAATTCAGACCTGCCGTAGGTGCCAGTAGTGTGTTTGACGTTGATGGGCCAATGATTATTTCATCCCTACAGGCATCCCTTCAAGTAATGAAATACTTATTGGGTTTCAGGGCGACCCCCTAAGGGTTTTGAACCAATCCCCTTCGTTATGAGGCCGCTGAGTATGCCTTCACATCATCCAAATGGCTAACTTTTCCCAATGCTACGCTCGGGGCACTTATGCTTGAGCATATAACCTTTACACGAAAGTTGTTCTGCTGAACACCACGCTTTTACTGTTGTCTCTTCCGTGCGCGCCGCATGGCCTATCAGACGCTTCCATATATATGTTGTTCTGTTTTATGGTATTTTGGTCAACATAAATACATTCTGACAACCGGAGGGCGAAACAGGATGGCATCTTGTAGCCGCCGTACTGTTATGTTTTGATGCATCATGATGTTCTTCGCTTCAGGAAGCGAACGCATCACGTGCCTCGGGCGCTGTTGTGCAGTCACTGGCATCATGATCTTTCTTTGCCTTCGCTGCGACCTCGTTTCGTCTCAAAGCAGTGGCCGCACCTTTACGTTGTCCTGAGAAGTAATTGTGAACTTTCGTGATTGATACCATAAAGTCGCTGTCAATTCCAATCCACACCTCTTGCTGGCATCCGAGTCATCCTTCCGAATTGTGTCCATATACCAGTCACGGTCCACATGCCAGTTCCGACCACCGCACGGTTGCTAAGGTACTAAGTTCTTGTTCAGGGATGCGCACGTCACTAACCGAACATATGCAGACAGATGGAAGCTTGCGAACCCCGACTCGGCGCCGCGGCTTCGCATATCATTTACGGCTCTTCGAATCTCTCCGGATCATGGAATAACTGGCCTATGTGGCACTGATTACCGACAACATGAGCATGTGAGCCGACAAAACTTGGCTAGCGATGAAGTGCTCCGAGAAGGCATAATCATAATCTAATTCTCCCGTAGTTCTAGCGGTGATAGTTACGCCCTACGTGAGCCGTCTCTTCACCGGACTTCATCTGTATGGGCATGGAAGAGTTTTATACGATGAGCTACAGTCTTTTGGGGTGTTAAGACCGAGTCTTTCAAGTTGGCCATGTGGTCTCAGCCCAACGGCCCTTTTCTCGAACGACCAAGCATCTCATTGCCAGCGTGTGACCACACAGACGTGCAATCAATCTGGTCAAAATTTCTTGCGCCATGCCGTTTTCTGGTGTCTGATTCGACGGGTCACACTTCCTTGAGTGCCAGGCATCTTGAAACGGTGATGCGTTGGAGCTGCCTGCCCGCGGTCAAACTGGACCGGTGACGGCAACACACTTCATGTCGTGGATACACCAGCGCTGATATCTTCCCAGAATTCTGTGGAGATTCTCCTATCGACTTCATCGTCATTCCGTCGTTGTCGGGCTTGATTCTCATCAACTCTGCAGCATATGAGACAAGAAAGGGGTGGCTTTACGGAAAACACCCAAAGCGCATCATCCCGATCTTACTTGTGTGGGTCAGCTCCTCTGGCCCTTCTCTCGAAGCCCGGGAGGAACCTTACCTGATGTGTTGTGTATGCCTTGTCCGAGTCCTTGAAAGGGTCAACTGCATTGCACGACAAAGGTCCAGGTCACTCATCCCTGGAAGAGTCCTTCCAAGGAAATGGGTGTCGAACTTTCATTCTTGGGCACAACACATGTAAGTCTTTGGGCCTTTCAGCTGGGCACCGGCTCAGGCTTCGCCAACACAGAATGAATGGAGATGGGCCAATCACTCTAGCATACTGTGTGTCGAACAGCCTATAAGCACCAGGTAAAGCCAGCAGCGAACAAATTCATGCTATGGCTTGATGACGATGTACTATCTACTGTCGCATTCAGGATAATGACAGATCATAGCAGAATGAGAACGACCTCGCGTACAATTTGTCCGGTTTGAAACTGTTCTTGGAAAGGTCTTCGGAACTCAAAGGAACGAACTCCATTTCATTCATGAAGTTGGGTAATCACTGGCCTCTAACAATCACTGGATCGATTTTCACGACGACGAGCCAATACGCTGGATCACGGCATTTGCTGTATTTTTATGGACACGATAACATCGTCTTACTGATTGTTACCTCACATCTTATTCGAGTTCAGGGTGTCCTGTCAGCATTATTAGGCGTTATCAATGCATTGCCTTTGAATGGCTGGGAATCAAGGACTTAGACTTCAGACGCCGAACGCGAATGACTCGTTTATTGTTGATGGCGTTGGCGCACTGGCACTTGGGAGAAGTATGCACGTAGTAGAGTGGGGATTGAGATCTCACAGGTGATAGTGCTATACTGTGGTAACAGGATCTCAGAGTCCGGGGTGATTTTTAAAGACGCACAGGATACCACCATTCTCAACAAGACGGCGCTCGATTTCGAAGTTGGTGGGCTGGCTGTTCCTCTCCACAGGCGTCTGTCCACGTTATGAAATTCTTGTTAGGCTCCATAACGGCCCCTCTCTGTCAGCCAGTTGCGCAGCGCGTGAGAAGATATAGAAAGTTAGGCGCCACATAGCTTTTCTTATCGCCGCGGGGCGCGGTGGGGGTGTTGTGATTGGTGCCAATGTGATGGGAGCCTTCTCACTTAGACATAAACCCGTGTCCTGTGGCGCTCGAAGTTCTAGAAAGCTATACAAAAGGCTGTCTCGTTGAGCGCCTTGCGCGCCAGTGTTCCCTCGTCTAGGTGGTAACAGATCGAATGCGGGCCCCACCCTGTGTGAACGCCACGAATGCCGAGTTTGAGTCAAGAACACGCACATACACAAAAACAGTAAAGCTGAGTAAGCATGCGTGGGAACCGTTTCACCCGTGAAATGCCGGAGCTTGCAGTGTTGGTGGCGCTCCATTCTCCCTTTCTTCTGCACCACCACCTCACACCTTGCCATGTCGGAGCTCGACGCTGATCTCTATGGCGGTAAATAAATTGTGTCTTTCCTCTTCCTTACTTGTATTCATTTTTTTGTAGATCTCTATGGGACGGAGGACTTGAGTCTCGACCCAATAACTGAAAATGCTCACGCCGAGCCTCAGAAAAATTCTTTCTCCCCTGAACAACATTCTCCAATACCAGCTGCAGAGTCTGTGGTAAAAAATGTTTCTGTAGCGCCCACAAAGGCATCAGTAGTCTCTTCTCCTACTCCTATTGCTTCTTGGAGTGAGCTTCCATCTTCTGCTGCGGAGCGTCCTGCACCGCCACCAGCTGCCAACGTACCTCAACAAATTCCGACGTATCAAGAATCTAATAACGACGACCGTGGACCGGGACGTGCCGTCTACCACGGTGTGGCGGTCGAAGAACGGTCTGTTCGCCCTTCAGAAATGAAGGATGAAGGGTGAGTGAGGCTTTCTATCTCCACTGATATTCCACGCAGGTCTTTCTGCGGTTGGGTGGCTGTCGGTGGACTTACTGTATGACGGACATGGGACCAGGTCCCTCCAGTGGTAGCCTAACGCGATTAGATGTCGCTTAGCGCCTCTCCATGAACACCCTGTCCCTAGGCTACGACTAGCCCTTCCGTCGAACTAGCGTATGCCGTCTAAGCTAGGCTAGCACAAAAACACCGTGTCCACAGTACAGTCGCTCTATATCTTCTCCCTTGTCATGACTTCATGTTTAGGCTACTGATACTAATAACTATCTCTGCATTTTCCCCATCCATCGACAACGGCTCCCTTCGGCGTCCCGTGCCATCACCACTACACCACAATTGTTCTGAATAACTCAAACATGCAGCAAAATGTTCATTGGGGGGCTAAATTGGGATACTACAGACGGTACTCGGTTGCGCACTGTCTCTGGTAGTATGAGTAGCACTAAATTAGTTTGTTACACCAGAATCGCTCAGAAAATACTTCTCCCAGTTTGGCAAAGTAGATGCCTGCACCATCATGCGGGACTCCACTGGTCGGTCAAGATGTTTTGCATTCCTCACTTTCGACGACCCGGCGTCTGTCAATGCGGTCATGGTGCGCGAGCACTTCCTAGATGGAAAGATTGTATGTTGGGTCTACTGCGCCAGACAAAATTACCTAAATATTAATGAGTTATTCGTTAGATCGATCCTAAGCGAGCTATTCCGCGCCAGGAACATCAACGCGCTACGAAACTTTTCATAGGTGGCCTCGCAGGAAGTGTTACTTCTGAGTCCATGCGCGAATTTTTCTCGCAGTTCGGTAAAGTTGTCGACTCGACGGTCATGCTTGATCGCGAAACCGGTCGCAGCAAGGGATTTGGCTTTGTCTCCTTCGAAGACACTGACGTCACACCATTCCTCGGTTTCGGAAATCTTGAGATTGACGGGAAACTGGTGGGTTTGGCTATTGTCGGCTCTGATTTTACACTTTTCTCACGAGCTGTGCTAGATTGACGTCAAGCTCGCTCAGCCTCGTTCACAACGCGATCAGTTCGATGGCAATGGTGGAGGTGAAGGTCGCGGTGCGGGCTACACCAACGCGAATTTCAACCAGAATACTCCCATGCCCAATATGCAAGGCATGTCCGGGAATACCCCATTCGACGCGCAGGCGCTAGCCGCGTTGTATACGCGCATGTTTGCTCAGATGGGCGGGATGGCTGCGATGAACGGAATGAACACAGGTGCGATGATGGGCGGTGGCGGGATGGGGCCAATGATGAGTGGGGGTGGCGCCGGTATGATGGGTGGCGGGCCTATGACCCGCGGAGGGATGGGTGGAATGACTGCTGACCCTCGCATTGGCATGGGTCGTGGAGGCCCACCGCCGACCGGCCCTGCCACCGGGCCTGGACCCAATGTTCCTCGGGGACCACGGGCTGCGCAGGGACAACCCCCGCTAGGTCCACAGAGAGCGGGACACCGCGGACAGCATGCCTACCACCCGTACGCTCGTTGAATCGCCCTTGCGTTCAGCTGCCGTAGAGGTGGTGGGAGTATTGCGACTTGTAGTTAGGAGTTGGGGCGATATTCTCGATAATTCTTTATTTTCGTTAGCGATTTGGTTCTTTCTCAGATTATCGTGACTTTGTATTTCTTAGAGCCACCAGTATCCTTAGGCTTCTAATGTATGCATCCAAGTCCCCACTCTCAGCCTTTGTTGTGCCCTTGCCAGCCATACTGTATTATTGGGCAGGTGTGTCGGATACTCTCTGCCCAGTTCTAACCTGGAACGAGGCGCGAGGTTATTCACACAAGTGCAAGAACGTGGTCATATTTTACTTTAGCTACCCGACGTCTGAAACAACGACTTTCTCGTAGGGATGTACCATATAAACATGAGAAAGGGACGCAACGAGCGAGCGTCACACGCACACGCTGCGGGGCCCAGGTTTTGAATGGGCATTAATACCGTCGTCGTCCACCTCCCGGACCCTGATAAGGGCCATAATCCGGCGGCGGTCTCCCACCTACTAGCCAAACTCAATCAAAGGAAAACAAGAATACAAAAAGACGAATGCGGTGCTCACCAGCTCTGGGCGGGGCCGGGGGAGGACTCCGCGAGCGGCCAGTCACGCTCGGGATAACGGCTCCACGGAACACTTGCATCAAGTCATCCGTGCGGAACACAGGTCCTGGCAAAATCGAATCGTTCGTCAGACTAAAAATGGCGGGCGGGGATGACGTAGCAACTGCTACTGACCGTCAAACGCGCTCGGGCCCGGTAGCGTGCCGATGAACCACGATATGACCGAGGGCACGCTGACTGACTTTTCTTCTTCATTGTCTCTCCCTCGGCGCGGCGCAGGCGTCGTATCACGATCGCGATCGCGGTCCCAGGAAGGGCTGTTGTACCTCTTGCGGCTGCCACCGTGGCCCTCCCATCGATCGCGGTCGCGTCCGGGTGGAGACGTGGCCCGAGGCCGCTTGTACTGCGGCGGTCCGTGCGAGTCAGAGTCCCTCCGCTTGTGGTTGTGGTCCGGCGAGGGCGGCCGCTTGTGCGGCACGGGGGGCGCCGATGACTGCACCGGCGTGTGCTGGGGCGTGCTCCCGCTCGTCAGGAGCGACGTTTGGGTCTCCGTCCGTGCGAGCGAGTTGTTCGAGCTGCCCGAACTGGTCGTGCCGCTGCTCTGCCGCACGATCGCAACGCCCAGGTCGCGCGCTGCAATTGCGTCCGTGGAATGGTACGTGTGGCGTTGGGCAAAGCGCTTGATCGGAGGGTCTGATTTGAGAGTTAGATTATGGCGCGGTAGGTGGGGTGTAATACGATGTTCTTACCGTTAGGATAGGCTTCGGCCATGCGTTTTTCCAGTTTCTGAGCTGCGGAAAGGTCACCGTATTGATACTCATGGCGAGCCCAGCGTTCCCAGAGGGGTCGTGCCCGGTCAGGAGCAATGGAGACAATGACGCGCTCGAAAAGGGCGCGGGCGTCTATGGAGTGTAAGCAAAAGATTGATGACTTCGACTCGCAACTCACTATTTTCATCGTTTATTGACAACAAGAAACCCAGATAGTGGGCTACGAGGTCAACTTCGTCGATAAAAGTCTCGAGGGCTTTCTCGAAGATCCGAGTGGGAGTGCGAACATCCTTCGTCAGGTGGTACTCCGCAATTGCTGAAGAATGAACATCGCATGTTATGACTACAAGATGCATGAACACAAAGCCACATGCCTGCAGATTCATAAACTTCCCAGGGTGTCCACTTATCTCGCCTTGCCTGGGCAAATACTCCCCGCGCTGACTTGAGTCCTTCTGCGCGGCGCGCGAAGCGCATGTAGACTGTCCACGCAAGGCCATACTCTTGGCGTTTTTCGGAGAATTCCTTGTTCTGAGGTGGCTTTTCATCCGTCTGCGTTGTAAATGACGCATTCGCCGGAATAATTTCGGTTCCCTGCGAACTAGGTGCTTCTGCACCACCCGTTGAAGCCGTCGACGCCGTTGTAGATGGCACAATTCGGGCCTCATGCGCATCGAGATCGTGACGAAGCGCCTCGAGAAACCGTTCGAAAACCTTATGTACTTCTTCGAAATTTCCTTGAAGTTCCAAGGCCTCCGCGCATGCGAAATTTAGGAGAAAGCTGATCGTTAACGATGTGTTAATAGTGGCGGCGGTCAATTTTTTTGAAGGGACTGCTTACCTCATTGGGTTGGCTTCGATCCCCGCCTTCAAGAGATTTATTGCCTCCTCCGTCTTACCAATGCTGTTGGTCCAGACGTATGCCATATACCTAGCGGAGTGCCTCAGTTTCGGGGTGGTGCTTGAGGCAATCTCGACTCACCAGATCTCACCAAAAAAACGCATGCGGATGACTGCCTTACGAAATACGCCCTGAACGCGCGTAACGAAGGTGTTGCGATCCTGCTCATCGATCTCCAACGGGTTGCTCTCTTCCCAGCGGAGATAGCCTTTCCAAGCTCCAACTAGTGCGCGCTCCGCAGCGTTGAACGTTGGCTTGGGAGGAAGGTAGAGATACGGGCGAGATGGAGAGGACGGCGGCGGAGGTGGGAAAAGCGGGCCTAGGTGACGTTGGAGTTGTCGTAGGACTGTACGCGCCTGCATGTAGGAAGGCGAGAGGTCACTCAGAAACTTTTTTGCCTGCATGTGATGCGCATGTGGATTAGTTGTGCTCCCGCCCACGGGTAAGAGCGGCACTCGCCGTGATCCGGTTAAGATTGTTCTCAAACGCTTCTAGTTCTGACCAAAGTGTTTCGACGTTTTCGAGCGGGATTTGTACAGCACGATGGTATACTTTGCGAAGGGCGTCCATCTTCTGCTGCTCTTCCCATGTCGAGTTTGTCTAGAATCGCAATCAGTATAAGTATCCGCTCCATGAGGGGGTGTTGGTTCAGATCGGAACATCTGGCTGTAGTGGCAAGACAACAGAAGCGTGGTCGCATATCCATCACACGCAAAAGTGCAGGGTCACTCTAGATGACAGTGAGAGGCGAAGCAAGATGAATTCAAGGTCAAGTAAGAGGGACATGACATAGAACCCCAATTCCAGAAATCTGAGGAGAAGCTTAGCGGACGATCATGACACACCTCACCGGATCGCAAGAACTGGATGTAGTCCGACCAGATCTCACCACTATCCTTGTCTTGACCCACGTGATTGAGCGCGAACTCATAAGCCTTGCGAACGATGTCTCGCGTGGAGGGATCGACATTGATCCGTCTGATTGCAGGTCTTCAGTGGTCAAATAGTACCAGTCGTGTAAGCACAGCATACCGGATATATGTCAGATAAAACTTCCAGAGTTCTACCGCGGGGGACGTCCTTAGGAAGCGTGTGAACAGGTTGTCTTCCGCGAATTTAAAATGACCGGGCACGAGAAAGTGGTTGAGGTAAGCTATTTGAGCAGACCACTGGCGCGATCATGTTAGAAGAACATAGTTCACGACCGATTGCAGGTTGCGCACGGTATTTGGATACATCTTAAGGAGGCTTTCGTATGCATCTTTGATCTTTTCCAGGTCTCCGGAGTCTTCGGCAAGTCGCACGAGCTTGTTCCATCCCTCAGTGTCGTGGGGGTTTTCGCGCAAACTAGCCCGAAGAGCATCCCATTCAGAAACCGACTCTTCCGGGGCAGGAGCCGGGGCAGGTTGAGGTTCCTCCTTTGGAAGGACAGAAACGGGCTGGGGTTGAAGCTCTGGCTTTGGGGGGAAAGAGGTAGTTTGAGGCGTGGGTGGTGTGACAGATTTCTGGATAGATTGCTGGGCTTGGAGTTTTTGTAGCGCTTGCAGGATATCAGCAGTTTGTTGAGCAACATCACTACTTGACAACTCTGGCGGTTTCGAACTCGGCAGTTCCGGTTGGACTGTCGTTGTTGGAGTGTCGGGCACACGTTGAGTAGAAGTGACGGGGTCGTGAGCGATGACTCCCACACTTGCAGGAAGTTGATGGGGCTGTCGTGCTGAGGCCAAGCTGCCGTCCATGGTTAATGACTGACTTTACCAACGCAAGAGCAGAACAAGTTGGTTTGGGTCACTGAGTTGCCAAGTCGTCAGTCGCCGCGCCTTGACCTTGTAATTCCCACGGTGATACCCTCACGAGCGCGTGACCTGACCTCTGCTCTGCTCTGTGCTGCAATAATGCCCCTCCTCGGAGAGGGCCATTCTCTATTAGCTAGAGATGAACATCCCTTCTTCGACACTCTCTCGCAGTTTGATTCGTGGGCCGATACCGCATCCCTGGTCACCAATCGCGTAATCCCGTACTTCCCTCGCCATCAACCTGCAACTTCACCACGAGGAAGACTATTGGTACTCCCATTGACCCTCTAATTTTGTGGTTATTTTTACGAGACACACTTTGTCAAGGTCTGCCATGATTTCAAAGTATATCCGCAACCACGTTTTTATTTCACGTGCCAAGCTCACATCCACTATCCCCGTTATGGCAGGGGGGTTACTCGGAGAAGCCAGAAGAGACAACATATACCTTCAATTTCTGGTCATTATGCGACACCTTTGTCTAGTATATCTACTCGTATCCAGTAGCGAGCATATGTCTCACTGTCACTCTCAGTTTCTCCCACCATCGGGTCACCATTCCGCCTTCAGGTTGGATCTCATCTGCCCATCGGCAGGGTGCCAAGATATTAGGAACTTTGTACGCCATATCTTACTTCCTTACTTTAATGGTGTCATCTTTACTTGTCTTACTTAGGATATTCGAGCATCAAGAAAGCGAGGAGGACTGTCTTCGATTACTCTTTGGTAGACTCCCTGCGTCCAGGACTGGACCTGCAGTTCCACCTTTGGTTGAGACATCTCCCGTTCCCATCTCACCCCATTATGCCCGCTTGCTTGCATATATAGCGCACCAGCGCGGATTTGATGGCTACCTGCTAAATTTCGAATGGCATCTTCGCGCGGATGCTGGCATTGGACAAGCCCGCGCACTTACCGCATGGATCTCACTCCTCAGATCGGAACTGAAAGCTAAAGTCGGGCCCCATGCTGAAGCCGTCTGGTGATTCACAATGCCTAGATGCATATTATTGGCTGAATATCTTGCCCTTACTTAGGTATGATAGTCTCGTCTATAACGGCCAAGTCCGATGGCAAGACCGTTTGAATAACCACAACTTGCCGTTCTTCTTACCTTCTACAGGACTTTTTACCAATTATACTGTGAGTCTCGCTCAGAGGAATAAATTGGTACTCAATGGTCTCAATATTTATTAGTGGCCTCCAGTATACCCATCACTCACCTCTCAGTTCTTCCTGAGACTAGATCCATCATTGATATCCACGCATTTGCGTTCTGGTGCTGCGAAGACCCTACAAGACATTCATGTCGGTGTCGACGTTTGGGGCCGTGGTAGCCACGGTGGCGGTGGCTTCGGCTCATACCGTGCAATTGAACACATAGACCCTGCCTCGTTGGGGTTAAGCGTTGCACTTTTTGGTCCGGGTTGGACTTGGGAAACGATCCAAGACAAGAAGGACTTCAGCTGGGGCATGTGGTGGGAGGCCGAGCGGCGCTTGTGGGTTGGCCCAACGGAGAAGGTGACTGTACCGCCGATGACGAAGCGCCACGAAGAGGAGCCTGACTGCTTGCATGGGCTTTTTCGTCCATTCTGTGACTTCTTTGCGACTCTGCCCCCGCCAGACCCTGTTCTTCTCCCGTTCTGCACTTCGTTTTCTCCGGGCGTGGGGTTTGCGTGGTTCGTCAATGGCACTGTGGTAATGCCTCGCACCGACCATGGTTGGACCGATATTGACAAGCAAGGTGCACTTGGCAACATGCTTTGGCCGAAACCACATTTGCGGTGGGAAGATAGGGAAGGAACCACTGAACCAGTCCCTGACGCATCTTCGACCCTCTACTTTGATGATGCATGGCTGGGCGGAAATAGCCTCCAAGTTGTCTTCAATGTCAAGGGCTCTGATGCGGAGGATGCATTTTTCCGCTGCGTGTGGTTACCTATCCAATCGCTCAGCGTCACTCCACTTGTCGAATATACAGCGCACGTGATATTCAAAATCGTCCCCACTGCAGACCCCCCGGTTGATATCGACATTGGTCTTTCCATCAAGTGTCCTGGACCCAAATTGGACCCGTCCGCCATATCTGTTGCGGAGGATCTTACGGGAGGCTGGACCCGTCAGACGTTGACATTCGCATTGCCCGAGAACCCAAGGGTAACACCGGTTACTGCCGGCCTCGTGGTGGGATTCGCCACCGAGGACCCATCGAAGGAAGTTCAATTCTCTATCCTCCTGGGCCAGCTAGCCGTCTACCCAGCCCCACCTCCGCCTTCTCCCCATCTATCCCTGGCTTCGCCACGCATCCTCTGGGCGGACTTCCAGCGCAGAGTGGAGGATCACAGCAGGTCCGGCGTGCTGACGTGGGAGGTCGCCGCGTCGTTCCCACCCATCTCGCTCCCGAGCACTGCCCCCGCGGTCGACAGCCCGACTCCGTTGTGGAGCGTGGACAGCTCCGACCACGCGTTCCCGTCGTACGCGTATTTTAACATATACGCCGGCGCTGCGCTGGGAGGTCCCACGCGGGCCACGTTTATAGGGACCACGGGCCTCGATGGACGCGCGAATCGCTTTTATGTGGATTGGGAGGTGCTGCCGGATGCCGTCAAGCGTTTGAAGGATTTACGATTTTTCGTGCAGGGCGTCACTGATCGCGGCGAGGTGACGGAATGGGGACAATCTGCATTTGTCGATACGTTTTGATGGGGCATTTGTGCATGGACCACGTCAGGACGAGGTTATTTAGATGACGAGGAACGCTGTGTGTAGCTATGTTATGCGATAACAGCTGTCTTGGAATAGGCGGGGGATTTGAAAGCGCAGATCTATTCGCGAGCGCGAGCGACAACTACGGTCAGATAGTCGGAGATGTCCACGGTGTGTAAGGTAAAGAGACTGCGGATGGTTTCGGCAATCTTCACATGCAAAGATGGTGAGCACTGCGACAAAGCCGTCGGAACACCATAAGGCTTGGCGGCCTCGAGAAATAATCGTTGAATGGTCAGCACTCCTGTGCTGATCCGTCCTATGCCGTTGAAATTTTTGAACAGCTCGGTGCATGCTTAGAAAAAATAATAGGCAAAACTCTCATCATCCAAACCGAATGGCATGTTTCTATACCGGACTACTCGTGGGCATCAAAATGAACAATTGTACCACGTCCAAAGAAGAGCACACCCGATGTCGGGAACACCGAAGATGTCAAAGTCCTTACTTTTTTCCCGGTCATACGATGCCTGATTCACCTATTACAAGCTCCCGAAGGCACAGTTACATCTGGCACGCTTCTCTAGCTGTAGTTTGAAGGCAGACTTGGACACACGCAAACAAACAAACATTCGGCGGAGTATTTCTGCTGCGAGTAGTGTCAAAGTCTGTCTGGTGATCGAACGTCCTTTTTATATAGGGATTGCTTCTGGTCCCGTACTACGTACTTCATTCAGCTCCATTCGCTTGTGGCAAGGTAGTCAAGCTTAAATCTGGACGTACTTAAACGCGTGATAGAAGTGGGACAAGGACGAGTAGAAGTGTACTAGGAATGGCGGAAATAGTTCACCAGCTTTTGAAAGTCATCCGAGTCGTCATTCGTTTGGCGAGAATTCGTGATGGACTGAGGCGGGAGGTCGACGACAGACGCAGAAGGGTGACGTCTGAGTAGATTAAATGAGCTCAGCTCAGCTCAGACTCGGAGAGCGTAGAATACAGTAACGTCACGGTCCCGTGACTATGTCACAGTTGACCGGCAACGGCCGCAAGGCGTGCAAGTGGATGGCTGGGAGGGGGACAAAGTTACGACGCAGAAATGAGTGGAAAAACGACTCCCCCCTCTTCAGCTTCCACCATGTTCATTGGTTAAATGCAGCATATTCTCCCAGATATCCCACTCATTGTGGTCGCCGAGCCCTCGCAGCTATCGTTCCCTTTTTATTGCTTTAATGTGAAAAGGTGATGGAAACCACTTTTCAACTGAAACCGGTCCGCTGGACGGAAAAAGAATGAATCTGATGGTTGGGTAGTTGGGTGGTATGTTGATGAGGAGGTGGTTGTCTAGTAGGCGAACATCGTGACATCCCGTGACATACGCGTGACGTGGCTGTTGCTGCGTCACGCTTTGTCCGTTTGATTCGATTTCACTTTATTCTCTGCCCTCCATTTCTGTTTCATCCATTCTCTCCCCCCTCGCCCTCCAGCTGGATTAGCCAAGCGGTTTAAACCTGGCTATCCAGAATCGATGCAAGGAAACCATCCCGAAAGCTACTCGTTGCATCATTCTCCCACTACTGAAACTCACACCGTCGGTGGTTTCAATTTCCCAGTTCAACCCACTCCACCTTTCACAATCAAGATTCCATCCCCCATGCAACTCCGCAACAGAAACAGTATTGGGTCAGTGCACAGCGCTGCCTCCGGCTCGGAATATCACGAAAGCAACGCATCTATGGACCTTGATGGCGTTCACGAGGTGGATGCGGAAGGCGAAGACGAGGAACCTCAGCCCGAGAAGGTTTATCGGACTACTTTACGTGGTAGAC
>Ga0209488_10001713_pt1 | contig 18617 bp, 11 predicted proteins | sample Rivendell_Oct201_8_FD_188349 | JGI IMG/M metagenome (GOLD analysis project Ga0209488, IMG submission 188349) | Vadose zone soil microbial communities from the Eel River Critical Zone Observatory, Northern California, USA -... | ecosystem: Environmental > Terrestrial > Soil > Vadose zone >...
CCTCCTTCTGGTAAGTATAATATACGTACCAGAAAGACAGCCCGTCTACTCCCTTTCGATTGGCTCACGGTTTTGTCGCACACCCGCCGAATCCTTCTCCCTCAGGGAGAAGGTGCCGCGAAGCGGCGGATGAGGGCATCCGGATTGGCCGCGCTATTGATCCCCTCACCCGGCCTTCGGCCACCCTCTCCCTGAGGGAGAGGGATTCTTCAGTCTGCAGGGATGACGCGCACGGTAGCCGTGCCGCTGCTGCTGGCCGGAACACTGAATGCCGTTCCGCGATTCTCATAGGCTCCCAGGTAACTGGAGTACAGATACGCATTCGGCTCGATGGATTCCCAGGCGAAGAGCTTGTATTCCCCCGGTGGAATTCCGTGAAGGGTAAATCGGCCGTCGTCACCTGACGTTTCGATGCGGTAAAGTTCCGGAGCATCGCGCCTCGCCAGGTCGGGAACCAAAACCACCGTAGCATCGGGCACCGCACGGCCGGCGCCGTCGACCACCGTCCCTTCCAGCCGGCTGCCGTCCATTCCGAGAACAGCGCGAATGATCGGCGGAGAACCATATTCGACGCGCAGTGGCTTCGAGAGAGTATCCGCATCTCCGGACTTCGCGGATTTCAAATACGCTTCGCCGGGAAGATTCACCATTCGAATGGCATATTCCCCTGGTTCCACCCTGGCCACGGCGAATTGCCCATCTCGATCAACGGCAGCGATTTCAGGAGACGGCAAATCCGGGTCGGTCGAATCCAGTGCGACACGCACTGAACGAAGATCGAGAGCCGCGCCGGACTCCGCGGCGATCCCTCCGCTCACCGCACTCCCCGGACTCAGTTTCAGAATGAAGGCGCGCTCGGTTCCCTTCAGCGTGAATTTGCGGTGTACCGTCAATTTCTGGCTACCCTGAGAGAACTGCGCGGAAACAATGAACGTGCCCGGAAACATGCCGTTCAATTTGAAATCGCCGGCGTTCTTATCCGGCGGACTGATCGATTTCCCCTCAAATTTCTGAACGCTCGCCACAGCCCCTGCAGGCATGGCCGTGACCAGCGTACCCACACCTTCGCCGGTCCCATAGCTGGAGATGTTTCCCCAGAGGTCCACTGTACTGGTCGGCTGCAGCCTGAAGTCGAACGCGCTCAGGTTCGCGCCCGCTCGCAGATGAATAGTGGCCGCGTCTTTCGGATCTCGAAATCCCGGATAGTACGTTGGAGCGAAAAACGTATTGAAGGAGTTCGCAAGCGGATTTGCCGGCACCGGGACTCCAGGTTTCGGCATCAACGCGGAAGCCCGGATGTAATAGTCTCCCGAATCCAGCCAATACAGGTGATATTCGCCGCGATCATCGCTGAGTGCGGATTCTACCGATGCGACCGATCGGTCCCCGCGAGGTCCGTAGACCACTTTTATCGCCTCCACCAGGATGTTGGCGATGGGAACATTGTTGGTGTCTTTGATACGGCCGTAAATGGTCGGCGCCGCATCCAACCCGATGACGATATCGTTCCGCGGCTGGCCCGCCACAAGGGTGACTGTTCTGGTCTTCCGGAGAAATCCCTGGCCGGACACCGATACCCGATACCGTCCGGCGCGCACGTTGGAAAAAACAAATCGTCCGTTGGCGTCCGTGCGTAACGTCAGTGGAGAACTCGAATCGGATACGAGTTCCACTCGCGCGTCAAACAGCGGTTGAAGAAACGGCGCACGCGCATCGACCACCATTCCAGACAAGGCTGGCTGCGTCGGGGCAGCCACCTGGAGTAGCAGCAACAACAGCGTCGCGATCATTGCGTGAATCCTGCGAGATCTGCTTTGGAAACCACGATCAGGTCACTGCTGAATGGACGACCGCCTGCCGCGCCGACTGTGACCGGACGCCCCACGGGTGCAATCCGGGAATTGAATTCGGCATCAAAGTAAATGTCGGGTTCAATTTTTTCGAAGGCGTAGGCGGTGTACGCTTCCGGAGGCAAGCCCTGCACCTGGAATTCCCCCATCGCATCGGAATATGTAATGCCGTAGCGATCCTTTCGCAGTCGAGCCGCAGGATCGATGGGCACCAGAACAATTTTGGCCGCCGCCACCTTCCTGCCCTGATGGTCCACGACACCTCCGCTCACAACATTGCCGTTCGGATTGACCGAAACCGCAATCGGAGAATCGCAGATCAGGTGCCATAGGTCGTTGGCCCTGTCATAGACCCATGTTCGGGACGGCAAAACGGCATCGATGCGCACCTGCGATAGTCGACGATCGGCGTTTGGGAATCGTGCCTCCTGCAGATACGCGTTCCGGGGCATCCCTTCGACAAAAACATCGTAGGTGCCGGGCCCGACGTTGAGCAGATTGTATCTTCCGGACGAATCCACATCGGCGACGATGGTTTGGCTCGCCGCCGAATCGATACGAACCAGCTGAATCTGGGTTTTCGTCGGACTGCTTCCGATCCCGCCGCGAGGAATGCTGCCGGGAATTTCAAACGGGTCCATCGCAACGACCGTTGCTTCTCTGTTTTCGCTGACGTGAATTGGATACGTCTCGGAAACGACACTCGGGTAGCCGTTTCCTGCCCCGTCCTGAACATCCGCCAGTGCCACCAAGACGTAGTCGCCTTCGGCCAGACGATTGACGGAGAAATTCGTTCCGCTCCCGCGGATGACGTAGTCCGACGCGGTTCCCAGATCCGTACCGGTCGGCAGCACTGCAATTCTCGGATTGCGCAGCTCGTAACCCAGCAGCGGATGGGGCTGCGGAAGAATCAATTTTACCGACAGACTGAAATAGCGGGACTCCTTGAAGCCAATATCGATCATCGATACTCCGCCATTGTAGAGACCGATCGATTTGGCATCCGATGCCTTGAATTCTCCCGGATAGAAAATTGTCGAATACCCATCATCCGGATTGGGAAGATTCGGAGAGATCTCCAAAAGGGACTTCCACGGTTGAAGTGAACGATCGCTGAAGCTGGCGCTGACGTAGTAATAACCGGGAGCCAGACGAAACAATCGATACTCGCCGCCTTCGTGGGAAAGCACGGAAGTCTCTCGCACCAATTGCCGACCGTACGGCGTATATCGAACGCGATAGGCCTGAACTGTGACCCCCGCTAACCGCTGTCCGTACGGACCGAAGACCGTACCCGATATCGCGGGCGCCGGATTGAGCATGAGGAGTAGTCCCTCGATCTTCTTGCCTGCGGTGACAGTTAATATGGATTGCGTGGGCTGACCGCGCCCGAACTGAAAGTGGTCTTCCGGGGTGTAGCCTTCGCGCTCTGAGGAAATGGCATAACGCCCCGGAGCGACCAGACCAAATGAAAACTTCCCTTGTCCATCGGAAGTCGCGCGGGACATTCCTGGAGGTCCACCGCGTCCGCCGCGATTCGCGGCTGGCGAATCATCCAACGAAGTCAGCGTGACCGTCACAAACCCCAGCGGCTCGGAACTGTCCGCCGGAAATGTTATTCCGGACACAGTAACGCGCGGCGGCGCCTGCTGAGGCAACGCCGCCACAAGCGAAACGACCCCTAGTAGAAATAGAATCCTGGTAATCACCTGTAATGGACCAGTCGCACCGCTCATTGGTTCGACTCTTTTTGCCCTCCGCGAAGGTGAAGATGGGAATAACGTGGGGACTGACCCCGAAATCGCGCCACCAGTATCGCATTGAAATAACCCATCCGCGATTTCGGGGTCTGTCCCCAGGTTATTCCCGTCTTCACGTACCTCATTCACGAATTAGTTCTGGACGATCTCCACCTCCCGGAATATTCTCGCTGCGTGAAACGGCCCTTATTGACGCGACTCGTCATGCTTCCTTTCTCATTCGCTCTCTTGATCGCTTTAACCTGGAATTTCCACGCACAGGTCAATGGCCCCAGAGTCACTCACGCCGAATTCGGCAAATTACCCGGTGGACAGACAGTGGATCAATTCACACTCACGAACGCAAATGGAATGGAAGTGAAGGCACTTTCCTTTGGCTGCATCATCACGTCGATCCGGGTGCCGGACCGTAACGGGAAATTCGATGACGTGGTTCTCGGCTACGACAATATGGACGGCTACGCGCGAAATCCATCGCACTTCGGCGCGGTCATCGGACGCTATGCCAACCGCATTGCCGGAGCTCAGTTCACTCTCGATGGAAAGGACTATCCTCTCGCCGCCAACAACCGTCCGAATCACATTCATGGTGGCGTCAACGGCTTCGACAAGAAAGTCTGGGAAGCGAAGGAGGTTCGTTCCGCAAACGGAGTTGGCGTTGCTTTCAGCTACAAGAGCGCGGACGGTGAAGAAGGATATCCCGGCAATTTGTCCGCGACCGTCACGTACACGCTCACCGATGCGAACGAATTGATCGTCGAGTATCAGGCGACCACCAACAAAGCCACGCCGATCAACCTGACGCAGCATTCGTATTTCAATCTAGCCGGAGCCGGGGCGCGCGATGTGCTCGATCACGAATTGACACTCAATGCGGATGGCTTCACTCCGAGTGATGCTGCGCTGATTCCCACCGGTGTGATCGCGCCTGTCGAAGGCACGCCGTTCGATTTCCGGAAGCCCACGAAGATCGGCGCGCGCATCAACGACAGCAATGAACAGCTGCGCCTAGGCAATGGTTACGATCACAATTTCGTGATCAACCGGCAAGGCCCCGGATTGGTTCAAGCCGCGCGGGTATTCGAACCCACTTCGGGCCGCGTACTCACCCTCTCCACATCTGAACCGGGGGTTCAGCTATACACCGCTAACACCCTGAACGCCACCGGCAAAGGTGGTCTGGTCTATGGACTGCGCGGCGCATTCTGTCTCGAGACGCAGCATTTCCCCGACTCGCCCAACAAACCGCAGTTTCCATCAACGATTCTGCGACCGGGCCAACAATTCTCTTCCAAGACCGTCTTCGCGTTCAGTGTTCGGCCGCTGTAAGTAAGGGAGAGGCGTATTCCCTTCCTGAGTCAGGAAGTATGGAACATCAAATAATGGGTAATGACTTTACCCAGATCACCAGAGTGATCGCCCCTCCTGGCCAGGCTGTGGTGTCCAAATTACGAAACCCGCCAACGCGGAAATCCAGGCACCGCCTGGATTTCAATTACTACTCGGAATCATACGTCTGTTTTCGCGCGTCCCTCTCCCTCAGGGAGAGGGTGCCGCGAAGCGGCGGGTGAGGGAATCAGTTCTCGCGCAATTGATTCCCTCATCCGGCCCTTCGGGCCACCTTCTCCCTGAGGGAGAAGGATTCGCCCGAAACTTCTGAGCGAGGCATATCACAGCCTTATCTTAGCGGAGCAAGTCCGTCTCACCAGTCCAGGCGTGACGTAGGCGATTCGTTCGGATTGCATTCTTCTCTTCTCAATGCTATTGATCTGCACACCGAGGTGCCCATGCATTTTTCTGAACTGTCCCGTCGCGAATTCCTGAAGGTTTCCGGCATTGTCAGTTTGGGTGCGGCCTTGCCGCTGCAGACGCGCACTGCGCCAGATCCATGGGACGAAACGACCGCCATTCTTGCTCGCATCAAGGAACCGGTCTTCCCCAACCGGGATTTCAATCTCACGGCCTACAACGGCGATATCAATGCTGCAATCATGGCGGCCAATGCTGCCGGCGGAGGTCGCGTGGTCGTGCCTGCGGGGAATTTTCCGACGGGTCCGATTCGTCTGAAGAGCCGCGTGAACCTTCATCTCTCGGAAGGTGCGGTGCTCAAATTCTCCACCGATCCGAGCCGTTATCTTCCGGTCGTCTTCACGCGATTCGAAGGCACCGAGCTGATGAACTACTCACCATTCATCTACGCATTCGACCAGGAAGATATCGCGATCACAGGTCCCGGTACTGTCGACGGCCAGGCCGACGCGTCACACTGGTGGGACTGGACGCGCAACGCCGCGCGAACCAGGCTGACCAACTTTGGAGCGGCCGGCACTCCCGTCGCCGAACGAGTCTTCGGTGACGGCGGGTTCCTCCGCCCTAATTTCATCCAACCCTATCGATGCCGCAATGTGTTCATCGAAGGGATCACGGTGAAGAACTCTCCGATGTGGGAGCTGCATCCGGTTCTGTGCACCAACGTCATCATCCGCGGCGTCACCATCGACAGCCACGGCCCGAACAACGACGGCTGCGATCCGGAATCCTGCCGCGACGTCCTGATTGAAAAGTGCACCTTCGACACGGGCGACGATTGCATCGCCCTGAAATCCGGCCGCAACAACGACGGCCGCCGCCTCGCCACTCCCATCGAAAACGTCATTGTCCGCGACTGCGTGATGAAAGACGGACATGGCGGCGTCACCATCGGCAGCGAGATCTCCGGCGGCGCCCGCAACATTTTCGCCGAACGCTGCAAAATGGACAGCCCGCAGCTGGATCGCGCGCTCCGTCTCAAGAACAACTCGCAGCGCGGCGGCCTGATCGAGCGCGTGTACATGCGCGACGTGACCGTGGGTCAGGTGAAGGAAGCCATCGTCTCGATCGATTTCAACTATGAAGAAGGAGACAACGGAAACTTTCCGCCCATGGTCCGCAACGTTGACGTCCGCAATGTCACCAGCGCGAAGAGCCAGTACGCGCTGTACCTCCGGGGATTCCCCCGCGCCGTGATCACCGACGTCCGGCTGCAGAACTGCAAATTTCAAAATGTCGCGAAACCAGATGTGCTGGAGAACGTCAAAGACATCGTTCTGTCCAACGTCACCGTAAATGGCGCCGTCATCAACCAATCGTTCACGCGCTGATGTCATAGGTGCCATGATTGGCCCACGATGAAATTACGTTCCATACTCTCCGGGATTGCTCTGTCACTGCTGGCCGCTGCGGTCCCCACTCTCGCTCAAACTCCTCCGGAACAGCTGCCCGCCAACGCCGCCGAAATCAGTGGCCGCGTCGTCAACGCACGCGATGGAGAACCTCTCGCTCTGGTTCAAGTGGAACTCACGGGCACAATGTTTCGTGCGATTACCGGAGAGGACGGCACATTTCATATCGCGGGCGTGCCTCCCGGAAACTATGTACTGCAATCCACAACAGTCGGTTACTACACATTCCGGAATCCATTAACGCTGGCGGAAGGCGAGAGCCGAAGCATGGACGTGGTGCTGGCTTCATCAACAACTAAACTCACCGATAACGTCACTGTGTCGGCCGATGCTTTCGACATTGACCCTGAACCAACGGCCTCCGGTTTCACTCTAGCCGGCGACGAACGCAAGAATCTGGCCAGCGTCCTCGCCGACGATCCGCTGCGCGCCGTGCAGAATCTGCCGGGCGTCACGTCCAACAACGATTTCTCGTCCGAATTCTCCGTCCGTGGCGCCCCGTTCAGTCGCGTGGGACTTTACCTGGATGGCGTCCTTCTTCATTCCCCGTTTCATACCACCGACGGAAAGGCCGACAACGGTTCCCTGACCATCTTCAATGGAGATCTTACCGAAGACATGACGCTCTACCAGGGCGCATGGCCCGTCCGCTTCTCCGACCGCACGGCCGGCATTCTCGATGTCCAGACGCGCGAAGGCAACCGCGAAGGCATTCATGGCCAGATCAGCGCGAGCGCCTCGAATGCCGGCATCATGATGGAAGGCCCTGCCGGCAAGAAGAAACGCGGCGCCTGGCTGGTGGACTTTCGCAAAAGCTATCTGCAGTACATTCTGAACCGCATCGATTTCGGCGACCAGCCGCCGCTGGCATTTGCATTCGATGACGTGCAGGGCCGCCTCGATTATGACTTCACGCCGCATCATGCCGTGAGTCTGACAGCGCTGAATGGGTCGTCTTCCGTCGATCGCACAAAATTCCGCAGTGAACTCAGCCCCAACACCGTTATGTCCAGCGGCTATCGATTCACCATGGTCAATCTGGGTTCGCGCTACACTCCCAGCGCACGATTCCTTCTGAGTAACCATCTCGCCTGGTCGCGCGAGAAAGGTCACGTCTCCAATCGCGACGATGCGCCGTTGAAAGACGGAACCTACGATGAATGGACCTGGCGCGGTGATGCCTCCATCTTCTGGAACAAGAAAAGCGCGCTCGATTTCGGTGGCCAGTTCCGGCAACTCCACCAGGACGGCACGACCACCGACTATGTTTTCGCTCCGACGATTACGGCCGCATCCGACCCCTCGCATGGCCGGGAACATCAGGGCGGCGGTTACATTCAGGAGTCGCTCGGCCTTGCATCCGGCCGCGCGAGATTGACCGCCGGTGTTCGAGAGGACACCCATAGCGCGAGCGCCTCGAACCTCACGTCACCTTACGCGAGCATTTCTCTCCAGCCGACGAAACGCACGCATGTGCAGCTGGACTGGGGCGAGTACGGACAGTTCCCGGAATTGAATCAGTTCTTCTCCACCTTCGCGATCGCTCCGCTGCGCGCGGAACGGGCGACGCATTACGAAGCCGCGATTGAAGAGCGCTTGAATGATCGCACGCGGCTGCACGTGGAGTTTTACGATCGTCAGGACCGCAATATTCTGGCGCGACCGTCGCTGGATCCGCGGTTGCTTGCCGATGGAACGGTCGTCGATGCGCTACCCAAGGCGCCGCTGTTGAATTCGCAGCACGGTTATGCGCGGGGCGTCGAAGTGTATGTCCAGCGGCGGACGGCGAATGGCTTCACAGGCTGGATCTCCTATGCCTATGCGCGCGCAGTGGAGACCGACGATGTGCTGGGGCTGAAGTTTCCATCCGACTATGACCAGCGGCATACGATCAATGCATATGCCAGCCGCCGGATTCGTCCGACGGTCAACGTCAGCGGACGGTTCACCTATGGCAGCGGCATGCCGTTGCCGGGGTTTTATGTGGTCGATACGAACGGATATTCTCTGGCCGAAAACCGGAATGGGTTGAGGGCTCCGGCCTATGAACGCACCGATGTGCGCCTGAATAAGGCGTACGTCCGGCAGAGGGTGAAGACGACGTTGTTTGGGGAGATCGTCAACCTGACGAATCACAAGAACCGCGATTTCGATTCTCCCGGGCCGTACGATGCGACGACTCATCGTACCGTTCCCAGGTTCTACGACATGTTCCCGATTCTTCCTTCCGTCGGCATGCTGCTGGAATTCTAGATCAATACAATTTGGTGTGAATGAATTGGGGACAGGCCCCGAAATCGCAACGGTTGTTGCAAATACCATGCTTCCGTTTCGATTTCGGGGCCTGTCCCCAATTCATTCAGACGTTCGAGGGAGCATATTGCCTTCCTGAGTCAGGAGGGCAGCGTGATTGCAACGCAATCACGCGAGGGGTGGTTCCGTATGGAACCACCCCGGCGCTTCGCGCCACCCAAAATCTCTTGATGGCTGCGCCCTGTCGGGCTTGCACTCGCAGCCGCTCGTGACTCAGGAGGGGAATATGCTTTCCCCCTCCCTCCCCTACATCGATACGTTTGCATCCTCCCTCCCACAGCCGTTTTGATGGGCTTCGCGCCACATTCCTGAAGTATTATTCCAACGCTCTCGGAGGTACTTATACGAATGAAGGAATTTCAGCTCTGCGGCCTCGGCAATGCCGTGGTCGATATTTTTCTCGAAGTCTCGGATCAGGAATTTGCCTCGCTCGGTTTTGAGCGCGGCGGAATGCGTCTCGTCGAACCCGCCGAACAGAAGACTCTTCTCGATCGCTACCAGAAACACGAACCCAAACTTGTCAGCGGCGGCTCGGTCGCCAACTCCACAATTGCGTTCTCGCAGCTCGGCGGCTCCGCCGCCTTCATTGGATGTGTCGGTGACGACCGCTACGGCCTGTTCTATTCGAGCGAATTCGAAGAGCTCGGTATCGCCATCGGCAATCCGATCATCGTGAACGAATCCACGGGAACCTGCGTCTGCCTCATTACTCCGGATGCGGAGCGCACGATGCGCACGTGCCTGGCCGTGTCGAGCCATCTGGCGGCCCGCCACGTCGATGAAGCGCGCATCAAGAACTCCGACTGGCTGTTCATCGAAGGATATGTGTTCGCCAACCCCGACACCGGACAGACGGCAATTCGCGAGGCCATTCGCATCGCCAAACAAAGCGGGACGAAAATCGCCGTCACCTGCTCGGATGCTTTCGTCGCCCAGGTGTTTGGTGACGCTCTCCACGACGCACTCGACCAGACCGACTTGTTCTTCTGCAACGAAGGAGAAGCCTGCGCGGTTTCCGGAGCAAGCACGGCAGAAGAAGCGTTCAAGAAGCTGAAGAGCAAGGTTCCTTCCGTCGTCGTGACCAACGGGCCGCACGGGGCTTATATCCGTCACGCTGGAGTGGAAGCACACGTCCCGGCCTATGCCACCGAACCCAAGGACCTCACCGGAGCCGGTGACATGTTCGCAGGCTCGTTTCTGTACGGCATCACGCACGGCGTATCGCCGGAGAAGGCGGCACGCGCGGCCTCGTTTCTATCGCACAAAGTTATTTCGCAGGTTGGCGCACGATTGCACCACGGAACTCGAACATCGTGGGATGAATGTATGGCGACACTTTAGGTCGCACGAAGAGGAGTCACAATGATCAAACGAACGTTGTTGTTTACCATTCTTGCCGCTTCCGTTTTCTTTGCCCAGGGTCGAGGCGGCGGGCCACCCCGACTGGGTGGTTCGACGACAGCTCCGGCCACTCCACTGGCGGCACCGAATGTGACCTTCGATAATATCCTGAAGGCCAGTTCGGATCCGCAGAACTGGCTCACGTATTCCGGTTCACTGATGGGCCAGCGCTACAGCCCGCTGACTCAGATCACCGCAGCCAATGTGAAGGATCTCGAACTGAAGTGGGTGTTCCAAACGAGGTCGCTGGAGAAACATGAAGTCACGCCGCTGGTGGTGAACGGGATCATGTACACCGTTCAGAGTATCAACACCGTGATTGCGCTCGATGCCGTCACAGGCAAGCAGCTTTGGACATACGCTTACACGCCCGATCCGATCGCCCATAACTGCTGCGGCAATCTCACGCGTGGCCTGGCCATTCTCGGAAACTCGATTTTCCTGGCGACTTACGATTCGCACATGATTGCCATCAATGCCACAAACGGCAAAGAGATGTGGAACACGGTTGCGGCCGACCCCAAGGACGGAACGTCATTCACGCATGCGCCGCTGGTCGTGAAAGACAAAGTGATCGCCGGCACAGCCGGCGGTGAGTTCGGCGTTCGTGGATTCATTGCGGCGTGGGATGTGAACACGGGCAAGGAAGTGTGGCGATTCAATACGGTCCCCGGCCCCGGCGAACCGGGCAATGAAACCTGGGGCGGCGATTCCTGGAAACATGGCGGCGCGCCCATCTGGGTCACCGGTTCGTATGACGCGGATTCCAATCTCACCTACTGGGGCACCGGCAATCCGGGTCCCGACTGGGATGGAGCCGCGCGGCCGGGCGACAACTTGTACAGCTGTTCAGTGATCGCGCTCGATGCGGACACGGGCAAGCTCAAGTGGCATTATCAGTTTTCACCGCACAACGAATTCGACTGGGACTCCACGCAGGTGCCTGTTCTCGCCGACATGGACTGGCAGGGACGTCCGCGCAAAGTCATGCTCTGGGCAAATCGAAATGGAATGACCTATGTGCTGGATCGAACCAGCGGAGAGTTCCTCAAAGGCGGGCCATTCACGAAAGTGAACTGGGCCACGGGATTCGATGCGAAGGGCCGGCCGATCCTGGATCCGGCAGTTGTGCCGTCGCTTCAGGGAACACTGGTGTACCCGGGAAATCAGGGCGGCACCAACTGGTATAACCCGTCGTACAGCCCGCGCACGGGATTGTTCTATATTCCAACGTGGAACAACAGTTCATCGATCTATTCAAAAGGTGTGGCGCCGCCGGAGTTCCATGAAGGCCAGACATTCTCCGGCAATTTTCCGCGCAACGTACAGAATAGTCCTGACGACCAGTACGCATCGGTGCAGGCGATCGATCCGAAAACCGGAGCGCGGAAATGGGAATACCGGCAGTCGGGAACCCAAACGGATGCGGGAATCATGACGACGGCTTCGGATCTGCTGTTCAGCGGCGCGAGGGACGGTTCGTTCTACGCGCTCGATGCGCGCGACGGCAAACTGCTGTGGAAGGTGAGCCTGGGTCCAACCGTGGCGGCCGGCCCGATGACCTATTCCGTCGCGGGCAAGCAATACCTGACCATCATGGTTGGGAATGGGTTGTTCACCTTCGGGCTGAGGTAGGGTCAAAGGTCGCCGCCGAAGGCGACCAAATAGCTGTAGGCGCGGTCACAGACCGCGCCTACAGCTATTCGGATGCGCTTCGCGCCACCACTCATGACTTTCCTGTTTATTCTCACTCTTGCAGAAAAACTGATCGATGCGCTGGATCGACCCTGTGGAGTTGGCTCCTAATCCTTTGGAGCGATCACAACCCTGATGGTTTGCGTATTCGCGTTCCCAACGACGAGAGGATTTGCGAGCAGGTCGATCCCACCACTGGACAACGATTCCACCTTGTATCCCACGGGAAGATTCTTCACTGACACGTTGTATTTCAGGCCGGCAGGAACGGATGTGAATAGAACTCCCGGCACACCGGAAGGTATCTGGAATTCGATCCCCCCGACCTGCCCTACGGCATCCGTTGACGTCAGGGTGATCGAAACCGCACCCGTTGAGACGCCGCCATTCTTGGACAGGACATCCATGTTGATTTGGGCGAATCTCGCAACCGACACCATTTCCAAACCCGACTTATCTTCGGACCCGACTTCGATGACAGAGTTGACCAGAGATGGAGATGTCTGTCCGCGAAGCTCCGCCGAATACTCTTGCTGCGGAGCAACGCCGTGAAATTCGAATGAACCGTCCGGCTGCAACGTTGTCGACAATCGTTCGTAGGGTCCGGTCTCAAAGCAGCACAAGTGAACGCGATCCGTGGAAGGACGCTTTCCCGTGATTGCATCACGAACAACGCCGCTGACACGGACCCCGCGGTTCTCTCGTTTTGCAATACGGACTTCGATTTCCACCGGATCGGCGCCGCTCACCGTCAATGGCTCATTCAGGAGATCCTTCTTCCCGGACATCATCGAGACAACCGAGTACTCGTCTGGAAGATTCCGCACATAAAACCGATATTCTCCAGATTCCACGGTACGAGTGAAACCGCCGTTCGATACAGTGAGTATCGTTGTCGCGATCAAATTCGGATTCGAAACGGTCCGGAGCGCAACCTCGTCGAGGCGATTGTCGGAGAACGGGGCACCGTCTTCCCAAAGAATGCGCCCCGATAAGACGTTAATCGAGAAATTGAAGTCCAGAACGCGGGGCTGATCTGTCAAGACGACGTCGTACGACAACACCGTGGCGCCCGCTAATCGGGCTCGCACACTATATGAGCCGGGGACAACGTCCTGGAATACGTAGGAACCATCGGCCCCAGTCGGCACAATTTTAGAGGTTCTTCGCGGAAGAAGGCCTCCCAATCCGTTTGGCACATCCGTACTTGCCAGCGTTATTCCGGCTAATGGCGCCGGTCTGCCGATATTCGCCGTCACGTGTCCTCGAAGTGTCGTGGTTTTCGGTGCCGCGGGCAAACGCAGATTGAGGTTGTCCAGCATGGTTGCTGGTGTTGTCGTGATGGACGCGGCCATCGCGACATCGGCAGTCCCTGGATAGAACACCGGGGCTTCGGCAAAACCCGCCATGATTTTGTACGTGTCTGGAGGAACGTTTTGCATGCGGTAACGGCCGGCGTTATCCGTGATTGCACAAAGTCCACCTCCAGAGATCCTTAGCATGGTCAATGCCGCAATCGGCCCATTGCTGGGTTGGATACATGGTTGAGCCTGAACTATTGCAATTGTCGCAGAAGAAGATACCGGTGGCGGTCCGCCCCCGACTACGGACTGAACCATAGTCAGTGGAACCGCGACAACCGAAACGCCCGGAGCCGGATTCCCTTCGGACGATCGGATCACACCGGACAAGACTCCTGTCGATCCCGGCGGCAACGCCGGAAGTCCAATGGAGCCGAGAAGAGACGCCGACGCGGGAACATACCTGGAAAAGTTAACGCCTTCCGTGACCGTGCCCGCGGTAATCAGAACGACCTTTGCAGATGCGACGCTGACCACATCCGGATAGTACGTCGGCGAATTCACCGACCCGGCGGCAATGTAGTAACGCCCGGCCGGCGCCTCCAGTCGGTAGCGTCCGGAACTGTCCGTCTGCGCAAGACTCTCAAACACCGTGCCGGCATTGGCTGCGGCGTTGGGATCTCCCGCCGGTATTGCAACCACGCGGATGCCCGCGGCCGGCATCCCGTTCGGAGAAAGGACAATACCGGTCGCTACGCCGGTCGCGGACTGGGCCGGATTCAATTGGAAAATCAACAGTGCGAGGAGTAATCCGGACATTTGATCTTATGACATCGAAGTTTTGGGTAATTGTCTAATTTTAACTCTGGAGACCATGCTTGCGGTCCTGGGTTAGGGGATCCCGCGAGAGATGGAATTCGCACCCTCTCGCGACCTAGTTCCCCTCCCCGTATCCCGGACCAGCGATGCATGAAACTCTTATTCGATTTTGCGCGAAGCGCATCCGAATAGCTGTAGGCGCGGTCTATGACCGCGCGATATCCATCAATCAAAGATTCATGCGCAATCAGGATCGTGCGCGGACATTTTCTGACGGCTGCGCCCTACCAGGCTTGCATTCGCTCCGCTCATCGACCGCGCCTACAGCTATTCGGATGCGCTTCGCGCTGTCTCGAATTCCTCACTTATCCTTCCGTCCTAGTTCAGGGGCTGAGCGAACCAGGTCCACGATTGAAACTGAATCCGCTTCGGAGAACCCAGTTTTTGATCGGACTGGATCACGTTCGCCATTGCGCTTCGGAAGCTCTGCTCGGAAACGGCCTCTCCGAGAGCATCCTGCGGCGTGACAACCACGACGGGCCGCGGGTAAACCGACTGCAGCAGATCCTCAGTATCGTAATGGCGGAGCACACCGGGAACGACCACCTCCGACACGTTGCGATGAACCGGCTGGTCGACGATCATTCGATACGATGTCAGCGTATTCTGCAGAACGACTTTCGAAATTCTCGAATCCAGCACCGCCGCATGCAGCGCCGCCATTCCCAGCACACCATTTCCATGGACGGCAATCGCGTTTCGATCGACATCCTTTCGCGCGGCGATCCAGTCGACGGCGCGAATCGTATCGTCGATACGCAACCCGATGATCGTCTTCCCCACCAGGAACGCACGAAGCGACAGGAGGTTGAACGGACCCAGATATGGCGACTTGATGCTTTCGGTGCCCGGAGGCGTGGGCCGCGGCTGGAGGTACACCACAATGTTTCCCGCTTCCGCGAGACGAACGAAATCGCTGTGCTTCGCCGTTGCCGTGTCGGTCGACGCCGTATCCAGCATCAGAATGGCCGGCTTCGGCTTGCTGCCGTCGGGAATCGCAGCCAAACCAGCAACCACCGTTCCAGCGTCACTCGTCATGGCGATCGTATCGATGCGATAGCCGTCGCGTTGCGCCGTCGACTGCACGGTCACTTCGGTGTGAGCGGATCCCGGTTCGATCGTTGCACCCGTGAGCGAGCGGATATCTTTGCGAATCTGGGTCTGCAGCCTCGACACCTCCGCCTTCGACGAAAGCACCTTCGCATGCGCCGTCAGCGACTCGGCGCGCTTGCGATTGATCGAATACACGGTCTCACCGCCCATCGCTGTGGACACTTGTCCGGACGGCGTCACGATCATGTCGGAGGCTTGAGCCGCGCGTATCGGAGCGAAAGTGGAATCTCCCGAGCCGCCTTTCAGGTTCTTCACAAAGAACGCCATGATCGCTGGAGAAATGGGACCAAGGTTTCCATGCACTCCTGGCCCGGTAATCCATTGAATGTTGTCGCTCGCGGAATACAGTCCGTAGAAGCGTTTCACTTCATCCACGGTTTGGCGAGCACCTTCGAACGGGAACATGTCGTCCTGCGTCGACACCACGGCGTACGGTTTTGGCGCAAACGCTTCGACCCAATCGGCGAAGTCCAGTCCCTGTGCGATGAAATGCGGAATGGATTGCTCGGCGTCCTGCGCTCCGGTGGGCGATGGCAGCAGTTCGCCAAACGAGGTGATGTAGCAAGCGGTCGCGGCGACTTTCACGCGATCGTCGAGGGCGGCAAAATACGCCGTCGACGTTCCACCTCCTGAGCAGCCGAATGCACCAATGCGCGCGGAGTCCACATCCTTGCGGGCGGCAAGATAGTCCACGCCTCTCATGGCATCGTTCACCATGTAGCGTGCGATATCGTCGCCGATCAGCATAGGACCGACGTTCGCTTCACCATGCTCGCCGGTGGGGTTGCCGATGAAGGATTTCTTCTGATCGGCATCGTAGTACTGCAGCCGTTCTCCCTGGCCGATCGGGTCATAAGCAAGAACCATCATTCCGTTGCGCGCGAAGTTTCCACCCCAGCTCCAGTTTTCGGTTTTTCCGCCGGCGCCGTGACCCGGAGCGAGAACGATGGCGGGAAATGGACCGGCGCCTGTCGGGACATACAGGTCGGCGGTGACCCAAAAGCCGGGCAGACTCTCGTAGGCGATCTTCTCGACGCGAAAACCTTCCGCGGAAACGGAGCCGAATTCCTTAACGGCCACGCCACCCTTGTGGTCGGGCAGGCCTCCGATGAGGTTCAGAATCTTTTCGCGAACCGCGGTCTTCCGGCGATCGGCATCGGCGCGAGTTTTGATTTGCGCAACCGAGGCGGCGCGCGCATCGAGCTGGGTTTTCGCGATGCCGTCGAGGTAGCGGATCAATTGCTCTCGCGGAGAGACGCTGGTCTGTGCGGCAAGCCAGACGACCGGGAGAAGGATTCCGGCGGCAAGGAAACCAAGTCGTAGAGTGCGGATTGTCATGGCAGGAGTTTTCCCCGATTTGCAGTCAAAGTACTAATGAAAAATGGACACGATGATGAGTGCCAGAACGAATCGAAAATGGAGAGCGGAAATTCCCCTCCTGAGTCAGGAGGGGTGGCGCGAAGCGCCGGGGTGGTTCCAATGGGAACCACCCCTCGCGGGATCGCTTCGCGATCCCGCTGCCCTCCTGACTCAGGAGGGCAATATGCACCCTCGTCAATTTCTTTACACTTTGTCGACTTTCACTGAAACGATCCTGCCTTCTTGAAATCCCCGCCCTTCACGATGGAAATCTTCGCCGGATCCACTCTCTTCCGAAACGCCGCATTCACCTGATCCAGCGTCAGCGCCTCGATCGCCGCGTCGATTCTTTCGTCCCAGGCCAGCGTGCGATCCTGCTGCTCGCGCGCCATGATCAGACTTCTCAACTCCGCATCGCCGGAGCGCCCGACCACCCGTTGATCGCGAAGCGACTTCTTCGCCTCGGCAAGCTCGGCTGCGGTGAACCCTCCGGCCAGCGTCTTCGCGAGCTCGTCGCGGAAGCTCGCCTCGACCTTCGGTGTATTGGTCGGATTGCTGATCGCAGAAACCGAGAAAACCGCGGCATCCCCAAACGTCGGCGCGCTGAAAGACGAACCCACGCCGTAGCTCAGGCCTTCCCTGTTGCGAATACGATCCGAAAGCCGCGACGAGATCGACCCTCCGAAGATGTAATTCGCCACCACCATCGGGATATAGTCCGCATCGGTATCGCTCATTTGAAGCCGAAGTCCGGCGCTCCACTGCGCGTTCTCCTTGTCCGGAGTTTCAATCTTGCGATTGATCGCTTGCACGGGAAGGTACCGGGAGGCGATGCGTTCCTTCGGCGCGTTATTCTTCCAGGTTCCCAGAGCCTCCTGCATTGTTCGGCGAAGATCCTCGGGTACAAACTTGCCAACGACCACCATCTCGCCCTGGGATGCCCCATAAGTTTCGAAGTAAAACTTCTTCACATCATTCAGTGTGACCTTCTGCAGGTCCTCCACCTGTTCGTCGAGCGTTCGCGAGTGCCGGATGTCGCTGCGCGGAAACGGGCTGAGGTTGCCTTGCAGCATTTCACTGACAAGATTGACGGGCTCCGTGCGTCCGCGATCGATGCCGGCAATCTGCTGCGTGCGGATCTGTTCAAAATCCATTTCCGCGAACGCCGGGTTGCGCAGGATGTCGACGGCGAGCCGAATCGCCGGTATCAGGTTCTCCGCCGTGGTTTCGATCGACGCGCTGGCCCCGGTGAGCCCGCCGCTGACGCCGATACGCGCGTTGAGTTTCTGCATCGCATCCTGGATCTGCTGCCGGCTCATTGTCGTGGTTCCGCGCATCAGCATCGCGCCGGCGAGCTGAGCCGCCGCGTTCCGGCCTGCCAGCGCGCTCTCCGGACCGAACCGCAGATTGATATCCACACCCACAATGTTGCCGCGCGTCGCTTTCGGAACCAGGGCGAGCTTGAAACCGCTGGTGAGCTGCAGCCGCGTGATCCGCTTTTCAATGTTGGCCGGCGCGGGGTCGATGACTTCGCCATCGGTAAGATTGATGGCAGTGGGATAGTCGCGCAGCAAACGATCGATCGTTGGCGTTTCCGGCACCGTGACGCGATCCGCCGCGGTGTCCGGCAGGTATACGCCGACCGTTCGATTGGAATCCTTGAAGTACGTCTTTGCGACGCGCACTACATCTTCAGGTGTAGCACGGCGGATTTCTTCGTAGTTC
>Ga0209488_10001714_pt1 | contig 18610 bp, 18 predicted proteins | sample Rivendell_Oct201_8_FD_188349 | JGI IMG/M metagenome (GOLD analysis project Ga0209488, IMG submission 188349) | Vadose zone soil microbial communities from the Eel River Critical Zone Observatory, Northern California, USA -... | ecosystem: Environmental > Terrestrial > Soil > Vadose zone >...
TGGCCGCGCTGATCGTGCCGTTGTTGTTGTTGCCCGACATATCGGCCACCGTCGTCCCGCTGCCCTCGTTGAACGCGTAGGCAGCGACCAGCCCGGGTGTCTGCGCACTGGCCGGAGAAGGAACCGTCAACGAAGTTAGGGTCGCGAGAACCGCAAAACCCGCAGCGGCGATCGACCGGTACCCCAGAAGACCTGCTCGTGAACAGACCGCGCGTGACTGAACGCTCATTGCCAAAACTTCATCACGCATTAGCGAGCCAGCAAGCTCGATCGGCATGTATCCTCCCTGACACAGGCCACCGCAATCGTTCATGGTGCCACAATTTCCCCGGGCGAGACGTCAGGAGAATTTTGGCGGGATAGTTCCCCTAGGGCTTCCCTGGCGGATCGGCAGCTCGATGGGCTTGCCGTGCGGCGTTGCCCGCGCGGCAGCGTCCCATTCGTCCACGCGCCGCTCGAGCTCCTGACCCGGGATGAGTTTTTTCCCTGCGAGGAGTATTTCCAGGGCCGCCAGCCAGTGCTCGTAGTAGCGGGTGCCGTCGTCCGGCTCGCCGCGCGCGGTCGCCGCGGCGAGCTCGGCGGCGAGCGCGTCGGCCCATTCGCGCCAGGTGAAGACGCCGCGCGCATGGAGCGAAACCGTCATCGCAAAGGCCTGCGCCTCCCACGGCGCCTTGAACACCGGCCCCAGCTCGTCGCGCGGCAAGGCGGGGAGTGCCCGAAGATTCACTTCAGGCGGGATCGAGGTGGTCATCCCACAGATCGAGGTAAACGCTGTCGCGCGCGGGGGCGCTCGACCCCCACAGCTCGCGCGCGGCGAAGCGCACGCTGTAGCAGTGCTGGGGCTTTTTGTCGCGCGTCATCGCGTGCGTGTCGGGGAAGATGAAGACGCCGTGGTCGCGGTCGACGACGCCGCGCTTGCCGCGCGCGTAACGCGGCAGTCGCGTGTGGCCGATGGGGTGGTCGTTGCGCGCGAGAACGCGGACGCCGGGTGTGAACCTTGGCGGCACGTCTTCGTCGATTCGCGCGAGGCGGCGCACGCGCAGGAAGCCCGCCACCTCGGATGCCCGCAGGACGCTCACTCCGCTCGCTTTCGATTCGGCGCGGCCCGTCCGCAGCTCCTTCGCCGTGACCAGGCCGTTCTCCACGAGCAGCATCTCCAGACCGCGCAGCCATTTCTCGTAGTAAGTCGCGGCGAGGTATTCGGCGGGCGGGATGCGCTCGCGCGAGTGGCGCCCCATGTCGATGTTCCACCTGCGGTGGAAGCCGCAGGCGAGATTGAGCGCGTGTACGCGCGCCTCCCATTGGGAGTGAAAGACCGGCTCGTTCTTCTCGATCTCGACCGGCCCCATGCCGTGCATGCCGCCCATGTCGTGCACGCTGTTCATCGCTGGCTCCGCCCCGGGGCCTTTACCTGCGCCACCCCGATCATCGCGTCGCGCGTGACGATCTCCGCGAGCTCGTCCTCGCTCCAGCCCTCGGTTCCCGCCGGGCGCTCGGGCAGCACCAGGTAGCGAAGCTCGGCGGTCGAATCCCACACGCGCACCTCGACGTCCTCGGGCACTTCGCACCCCAGCTCCTTCAGCACGCCGCGCGGATCGATCACGGCGCGCGCGCGATACGGCGCGGACTTGTACCAGACGGGCGGCAGCCCGAGGACGGGCCACGGATAGCAGGAGCAGAGCGTGCAAACGACCATGTTGCGGATCTTGGACGTGTTCTCGAGCGCCACCATGTCCTCTCCCTGGCGCCCGATGAAGCCGAACTCCGCGATGGCGGCGGTGGCGTCCTCGAGCAGGCGCCGCTTGTAATCGGGATCCATCCAGGCGCGCGCGACGATTCGGGCGCCGTTGCGGGGCCCGACCTTCGTCTCGTAGGTGTCGATCAGCTGGTCGAGCGCCTTCGGATCGACGAGGCCCTTCTCGACGAGCAGGGACTCCAGCGCCTTGGCGCGCAGCGCCGGGCCCGAGAGCGGGCGGTCGTGCTCGCGAACGTGGTCATCGTCGTGGTGGTGGCGATCGCTCATGGTTCCTCAACGGGTGCCGCATTGCGCGAAAGCTGTCGCCCCACAATTTAGCACGGTATGATTCGTCTGAGATGCTGTTCACCAGAGCTTCGAAAGCCCTCGCACGTTTCACTGTCCTCGATCTCACCCGCGTGAGGGCGGGTCCCACGTGCGTGCGCCAGCTCGCCGACTGGGGAGCCAACGTCGTCAAGATCGAGTTGCCGCCGGAACCGGGCGCGGACGACCAGCCCGGCGGCCCGCGCGACGGGCCCGATTTCTATAATCTCCACCGCAACAAGCGCAGCATGACGCTCAACCTGAAGACTCCCGAGGGCGTGGCCGCGTTGAAGCGCATGGTGAAGAAGGCCGACGTGCTGGTCGAGAACTTCCGCCCCGACGTGAAGAAGCGCCTCGGCATCGATTACAAGCAGCTCGCCAGGATCAACCCGAAGCTCGTGTATGCGAGCATCTCCGGTTTCGGTCAGACCGGCCCCTATCGCGACCGGCCGGGCTTCGACCAGATCGCGCAAGGCATGGGCGGCCTGATGTCGATCACCGGACTTCCCGGGCAGGGACCGGTGCGCGTCGGCATCCCGATCGCGGACCTGACGGCGGGACTGTTCTGCGCGCTCGGCGTTTTCGTCGCGCTGCTGGAGCGGGAGAAGTCGAAAAAGGGCCAGCACGTCACCACTTCCCTCCTGGAAGCGCAGATTTTCATGCTCGATTTCCAGGGCGCGCGCTGGCTGATCGGCGGCGAGGTGCCCAAACAGGCGGGGAACAATCATCCGACCAGCATCCCGACCGGCGTGTTCAGGACGGCAGACGGCCACATCAATATCGCGACCACCGGCGGGCGGATCTGGGAGCGGTTCTGCACCGCGCTCGGGGCGCCGGAGCTCATGCAGCGGCCAGAATATCGCGCCGCAGATGCGCGCTCGCGGAACCGCGACGCGCTCAACGCGGAGATCGACCGATACACGGTGAAGCGAACGAGCGGCGAATGGATCGACGCGTTCAACGACGCGGGAGTCCCCTGCGGGCCGATCTATTCGATCGACCAGGTCTATGCCGACCCGCAAGTCGTGCGCCTTGGCATCGCGCAGAAGGTCAGGAAGAAGGACAGGACTCTGCCCATGGCGCGCCAGCCGGTGTCCCTGTCGCGCACCCCGAGCAGGCTCGTCGCGCCGCCGCCGGACCTCGGCGAGCACACCGACGCGATCCTCGGGGAGTTCGGATTCAAGGCAGTGGAGATCGCCGCGCTGCGCAAGACGAACGCGATTTGAGCGCGACTCTCGCGAACGCGGCACACAGGAGCAATGACATGATTCAGACCGACAAGATGCTGTCACGCCGGGAAGGACGCGTGGGCTACCTGATCTTCAACAATCCCGAGCGTCACAACGCGGTCTCCCTGGACATGTGGGCCGCGGCCACTCGCATCCTCGAGGATTTTTCGCGCGACGACGAGGTGCGCGTGGTGGTGGTAACCGGCGCGGGCGGCAAGGCCTTCATATCCGGCGCCGACATTTCGCGCTTCGGCGACGAGCGCTCGACCGAGCAGGCGGTCGCGCATTACAACGCGACGGTCGACCGGGCCAATGCCGGTTTCTACGAATTCCCCAAGCCGACCATCGCGATGATCCGCGGCTATTGTATCGGCGGCGGCGTCGGGCTGGCTGTCTGCTGCGACCTGCGGATCTGCTCCGGCAATTCGCGCTTCGCGATACCTGCGGCCAAGCTCGGAGTGGGCTACAGGTACGCCGGGCTCAAGCGGCTGTCCGATCTTGTGGGGCCGGCCTTCGCCAAGGAGATGTTCTTTACCGCGCGCCAGTTCGACGCCGAGGAAGCCCGCGCCATGGGCCTGGTCAACCGGGTCGTGCCCGAGGCGGAGCTCGAGAGCTACGTGAAGAATTATGCCGACACGATTGCGGGCAACGCGCCGCTCACCGTCAGCTCGGTCAAGTACATCGTCGGCGAAGTGGTGAAGGAGGAGAGCGAGCGCGACCTGGCGCGCGCCGCCGAGCTGGTGAAGAAGTGCTTCGACAGCAAGGACTACGTCGAGGGCCGTACGGCCTTCATGGAAAAGCGCAAGCCGGTGTTCACGGGGACCTGACCGGCGTGACCGGACAATCGCACCGCGAGTCGACGTGGCATCGGTCGAGCTGCGCTCGCTGACCAAGCGGTACGGCTCCGTCGCCGTGGTCGACGGCGTGTCGCTGCGCGTCGAGCACGGCCTCCTCGTGTGCCTGCTCGGGCCCTCGGGCTGCGGGAAGACGACGACGCTGCGGCTCATTGCCGGCTTCATCGAGCCATCGGCTGGACAGATCGCGGTCGGCGATCGCGTGGTGTCGGCGCCGGGACGCACGCTGCCGCCGGAACGACGCAACATGTCCATGATCTTCCAGAGTTACGCCCTGTGGCCGCACATGACGGTCGCCGAGAACGTCGCCTACGGCCTCAAGCTGCGCAAGCTCGATCGCGACACGATCGGGCGCAAGCTCAAGGCGATTTTGGCGACGACCCGGCTCGAAGCACTGGGCGGGCGCTATCCGGGCGAATTATCGGGCGGCCAGCAGCAGCGCGTCGCGCTTGCGCGCGCCCTCATCGTCGAGCCGGAGATCCTGCTGCTCGACGAGCCGCTCTCCAATCTCGACGCCAATTTGCGCGAGGAGATGCGCTTCGAGGTACGCCGTCTCCACGACCAGTACCGCTACACCACGGTCTACGTGACCCACGACCAGTCCGAGGCGATGACCACCGCAGACCTCATCGCCGTGATGAACGGCGGCAGGATCGAGCAGGCGGGCTCGCCCGAGGATATCTACGATCGGCCGCGCTCGGAATTCGTCGCGCGCTTCATCGGGTCCAGCAACATCCTCAAAGGCAGAAATCTCGACGAAGACCGCATCGAGTTCGCCGGCACGCCGTTGCGCTGCAGCGGCGCCAGGTTGCCGTCGAGCGGAGAAACCGCGGTGTCGATTCGCCAGCACGATATCCGGCTCATGCCGAAGGCGCCCGACGCGACGGAAAATGTGGTTCCGGCCACCGTCGTGCGCCAGGTCTTCCTGGGGAGCAGCCGCGACTATATAGTGCAGGTCGCCGACGGGACGCAGCTTCGCGTGGTCACGTCGGCGCAGGACAACATCGCGCAGCGATCGTCGGTGTGGCTGCACCTGCCGCCCGACCGTTGCCGCGCACTGACCGGTTGAAGCCGACATCATGAGGAGAGCGATGAAGAATTGGTCCCGTCGAGACGTGTTGAAGGGCGCGAGCGCCCTGGGACTTGCCGCCCTTGGAAGGCCGATCGAGGCCGCCGCGCCGCCCGCGCAAGCCGTGACGCCCGCATTGATCGAGGCCGCGAGGAAAGAAGGGAAGATGGTCTGGTACACCGCGGTGGACTTGCCGGTGGCCGAACGGGTGGCGAGATCCTTCGAGGCGAAATATCCCGGGGTCGCCTGCCGTGTCGAGAGGAGCGGCGCGGAACGCGTGTTCCAGCGCATCGGACAGGAATATGCGAGCCGCATCCATGCGGTCGACGTGGTCAATTCGTCGGACGCCGCGCATTTCATAGCGTGGAAGCGCGACGGCCTGCTCGCGCCTTACGTTTCCGAGGACGTCGCGAGGCATTATCCGGCCGAGCACAAGGACCCGGACGGACAGTTCGCGACCTTCCGCGCGTGGCTGTGCGTCATCGGCTACAACACCAATCTCGTGAAGGCCGCGGACGCGCCCAGGAGCTTCGCCGATCTGCTCGATCCCAGGTGGACCGGCAGGATCGTCAAGGCCCATCCCGGCTACAGCGGCACCATCATGACGGCGACGTTTCAGATCGCGCGCGATCTCGGCTGGGGCTATTTCGAGAAGCTCGCCAAGCAGCGCGTGATGCAGGTGCAGTCGTCGGCCGACCCGCCCAAGAAGCTCGCGCTCGGTGAGCGGGCGATCATGGCGGACGGCAACGAGTACAACATGTTCCAGCTGAAGGAGAAGGGCGACCCGGTCGAGATCGTCTACCCGATCGAGGGCACGCCGCTGATCATCGGGCCCAACGGTGTGTTCAAGGACGCGCCGAACCCGAACGCGGCTCGCCTGTTCCAGAGCTATTGCTTCACGCCGGAGTGCCAGCAGCTCATCGTCGACGTGGGCGGGTTGCGATCGGTCCATCCTCTCGCCAAGGAGAAGCCGGGGCGCAGGCCTTTCGCCGGGATCAAGAAGATGAAGGACGACCCGGCCGGCGTCGAGAGAGACGCCGAGGCGATCAAGGCGCGCTATACGCAGCTGTTCCGCGTCTGAGTCGAGCGGGTTCCCGTCCGGGGAGTAAAGAGATGCGTGTGAGGGTCGATCTCTCCCGGCCGGTCGTGATCGGCTTTGCGGCGATCCTGTGCCTGCTGATCGTCCTGCCGATGTCGTGGCTCGTCTATTTCAGCGTCACCGACCGCAGCGGTGCGCTCACGCTGGGAAACTTCCGCCAGCTGGTCACCGATCCGGTCTTCGTCGCTCCGCTGATCACGACGGCGATCATCGCAACCACCTCGAGCCTCGCCTGCTGCCTGATCGCCGCGCCGATGGGCTGGCTGGTTGCGCGGACCGACATGCCGCTGCGGCGCACGGTGCGCGCGCTCGTGACCGCATCGTTCGTCACGCCGCCGTTCCTCGGCGCGATCGCCTGGGAGCTGCTCGCCGCGCCGAACAGCGGGCTGCTCAACCAGGCGTTTCGCGCGCTCACCGGCGCGCCGCAGGACGAGCACCTCCTCGACATCTATTCATTGCCGGGCCTGATCTTCGTAATCTCCTGCTACACGTTTCCTTACGTGTTCGTCCTGGTCGCGAACTCGCTCGACCGTATTCCCGGCGAGCTCGAGGACGCGTCCTCCATCCTCGGCGGCAGCGCCTGGGTCACGGCGCGCAGGGTGACGATCCCGCTCGCGCTGCCCGCGCTGCTCGCCGGGGCGCTCGTCGCCTTCCTGCAGGCGATGACGCTGTTCGGCTCGCCGGCGATCCTGGCGATTCCGGCGGGCTTCCACACGATGACGACGAAGATCTGGAGCCTGTTCCAATATCCGCCCAAGCCGGAGCTCGCCGCGGCGGCCTCGCTGCCGCTCCTGGTGCTCACCGTTCTCCTGCTTCGCGCCGAGCACGTCATTCTGGGCCGGCGTGGCTACTCGGTGGTGGGCGGCAAGCAGGGCGATCCCCGGCTCGTTCGGCTCGGGCGGGTCAAATGGGTCGCGCTCGGCGCGGCCTTCATCGTGCTGCTCAATCCCGTCTTTCTCCCTTATTTCGCGCTGCTGAACGCGGCATTCTCGCGTGTCGCCTCGCAACTCGTGTCGTTCGGCAATTTCACGCTCCACAACATCCATTTCGTTTTCTTCGAGCTCTCGTCGACCCGGCTGGTCCTGAAGAACACATTGGTACTCGGCGTCCTGTCGGCGACGATAGGAACGCTGATCGCGGTGGTGATCGGGTATCTCACGGCGCGCAAGGCGATCGCCGGCCACCGCGCGCTCGGGTTCCTCGCGACCGCGCCGGTCGCGGTGCCCGGGATCGTGCTCGGGGTTGGCCTGTTCCTGAGCTACACGCGCCCGCCCTTCGTCCTTTACGGAACGCTGTGGATCCTGCTCATCGCCTTCGTCACCATCGCGATGCCCGCGGCGTATCAGCAGCTCCAGTCGGCTTACCGCGCGGTTCATCCCGATCTCGAAGATGCATGCCGGATTCTCGGCGGAACGCGCCTTCAGGCGCTGGGGCACATCACGGCGCCGCTGCTGCGTGCGAGCGTGATCGCGACCTGGTGCTTCATTTTCGTCGGCGTCATCCGCGAATTGTCCGCGGCCATCATGTTGTTCACGTCGGAAACCAAAGTGATCTCGGTGCTGATCTTCGATCTCAACGAGAGCGGGGACCTCGGCGCGATCTCCGTGCTTGGAATCATCATGCTGGTGGTCACGTTCGCCGTGGTGATTCTCGCCAACCGCATTCCGACGTTCGGCGGGCGCATTCGCCTGCGCGATGCTTGAGGCGGCGTCCGCAGCTCAGCCGAGGTAGCCGGCCAGCCTGGGAAGCGCGAGGACGAGCGAAGGCACGAAGGTGATGAGGAAGAGGACCGCGACGAGGACCAGGATGAACGGCACGAGCTCGCGCACGATCTCCATCACGGGCGTCCCGGTCAGGCCGCTGAGGACGAAGAGGAGCACTCCGTAAGGCGGGGTGAGCAGGCCGATCATCATGTTCAGGACGATGACCACGCCGAAATGGACCAGGTCGACGCCGAGAGCCTTGGCCACCGGCAGGACAAGCGGGACCAGCACGAGCAGGAGCGTCGTCGTGTCGAGCAGGCACCCGAGCACGAGAAAAACGAGGTTCGCGACGACGAGAAATCCGAGCGGCCCGAGGTCGAGCGACAGGAACCATCCGGCCAGGCGCGCCGGCATCTGCTCGGTCGCCAGCACGTAATTGAAGAGGAACGCGCCGCAGATGATGATCCCGACCACCGCCGAGGATCGTGCGGTGTCGGCGAGGACGGACACGAGCCCCTTCCAGTCGAGCGCCCGGTACACGAAGAGCGCGAGCGCCAGGGCGTAGAGCGCGGCGACCGCCGCAGCCTCGGTCGGGGTGAATACGCCCGAATAGATTCCACCGAGGAGCACGACCGGCATGAGAAGGGGGAGCAGCGTGCGCAGGAAGATGCGGGGGACCTCGGACCACGGCACCGGCGTCTCCATCGGGAAATTGCGCCGCCGGGCGATCCAGACGATGACGAGCATCATGGCCCCCGCCATGAGCAGGCCGGGCACCACGCCTCCGAGGAAGAGCGCGCCCACCGACGCTCCCGAGACGAGCGCATAGAGCACCATCGGGATCGAGGGAGGGATGATCGGCCCGATGGTGGCCGAGGCCGCGCTCACCGCGACGGCAAAGGGCCTCGAGTAGCGGTCGTTCCTGCACATCATCTCGATCTCGACCATCCCGGGCCCGACCGCATCGGCGATCGCGCTGCCGCTCATGCCCGCGAAGATGACGCTTGCGAGCACATTGACGTGCGCGAGACCTCCGCGAAACCGGCCCATGATCGCGTGGGCGAGCCCGTAGAGGCGCTCGCTCAGGGTGCCGCAGTTCATCACGTTTGCCGCGAAGATGAACATCGGCACGGCGATCAGCACGAAGCTCCCGAAGAGGCTGTTCAGGATCTGCTCGGCAGCAAGGCCCATGTCCTGCCCGGTCGCGCCCAGATAGGCGATGCCGCCCGCGATCATCGCGAGGCCGATGGGGCCGCGAAGGAGGGCGATGGCGACGAAAACGGCGAGCATCAGCCCGAAAGCGGCGCTCATGCCTTGTCGGAAGCTTCAGGGTGGACGATCGCGGCGAGACAGCGCAGCACCACCATGACGGCGGCGGCGAGAAACACGCTATAGACGACGCCGTAAGGCCAGTCGAGCACCGGCGTCCGCTCGCGCATCATGAAGCGCAGGTAATCGGCGATGCCGGGCAGTGCCCAGAGAAAGCAGCCCCCGAGCGCGGCAAGGCCCAGCGCGTAAAGCGCACGCTGGACGCGGGGCGCGAAGCGCGGCACGACGAAGTCCACGGCGACGTGAGCCGAGAGCGGCAGGGCGAACGCCGTCCCCCAGAAGATCACCCACACGAAGGCGATCGTCGCGAGCTCCTCGGTCCAGGCCGCGGGCGTGCCGAACACGAAACGGCGCACGACTTGCACCACGAGGCTCAGGAAAAGGACGGCGAAAACGCCCGCACCGATCAGATCGGCCCAACGCTGAAAACCGGGGACAGACCACGGTTTTGCGGAAACCGTGGTCTGTCCGCGGTTTGTTTCATTTGACCGCATTGATGCGCTCGAGCAAGCCGCGCGGCCACTTTTCCGCGTACTCGGACTTCAGATACGCGTCCTGCACGGTCTTCCTGAACGCCTCCACGTCCGGCGTCGTGATCTCGATGCCCTGCGCGCGGAAGAATTCGATGAGCTCTCTTTCCTCGCGCACGCGGTTCTCGTCGTTGAACTTCCCCGCCTTCGCCGCCGCTCTTCTCACCTGGGCCTTGTGCGCCGCCGAAAGCGCGTGCCAGGTCTTCGAGGAGATTGCGAGCTGCAGCGCGTCCACGAGGTGCCCCGTGAGCACGATCTGGCGCGTCACCTCGTAGAACTTCGCCGACTTCAGCGTAGGCAGCGGGTTGTCCTGGCCGTCGATGGTGCCGGTCTTCAAGCCGAGGTAGACCTCGGTGAAGGCGAGCGGCGTCGGGCTTGCGCCGAGCGCCTGCCCGAGGAAGAGCCACTCCTTGGACCCCGGCATTCGCAGCTTCACCCCCGCGAGATCCGCCGGGGTTCTTACGAGCCTCTGCCGGGCGAGGCTTACCTGACGAGTGCCGAGGTAGACTGCCTGCAGCAGCTGGATTTCCATCGCTTCGGCGACCCTGCGGCTCACCTCCGCGCCGATCGGCCCGCCGTACACCTTCGCGAGATGATCGGGGTCGCGGATCAGGTAGCCGGCGGTGAAGATCGAGTACTCGGGAACCTGCCGCGCGATGTCCTGCATCGACAGGAGCGCCATCTCGAGATTGCCGCGCTGCATGGCGACGGCCTCCGCGCCCTGGCGAAAGAGGGTCCCCGAGTGGTGCACCTGCACGTCGAAGCGGCCGGGCGCAGACTTGTTGAGCTCGTCCCTGAAAACGTAGAGCATCTTGACGTGCCAGTCCTCGGGCACCGCGGGCGTGGAGATGCGCAGCACGGTCTTCGTTTGCGCGAGCGCGGGGGCGGCCGCGGCGACGGAGCAGGCGGCGAGCGCAGCGGCGAGCGCGCGTTTCATGCGTATGCCACCGGCTGTCCCATGTCAATCCCCGTATGTGCCGAACGCCGGGACGGACCCGCTAATGCGGCCGGCCGGATTGAGACGCCGAAGTATGGCATAAGGAGCCTCCGGAGCGCCGGGCGGGCCGCTCTCCCCGAACTTGACCCGCGGCGGCTCGCGTGCGCATGATCGCCCCATGAACCGTTCATTGCTGATCGTGCTGCTCGCGGGGATCGCGTTGCCGGCCATCGGCCAGGCGCCGGGGGAAACGGAACGGGTCTGGCAGCCCAATGCCTTTGTTCTGACCATCAAGACGGGCGACCTCAGGCTCGCGGACGATTCTCAGACGATTTCCGGCAACGACAGAATCTTCGAGCGATCCGCGAGCACCGTCTTTGCGATCGAAGGCGAAACGAGGCTGCAGCGCGAGGCCGAGAACGTTTCTTTCGGGGGCGAAATCCTCCAGTACAGGAACCCCTTCAGGCGGGCCAGCACGGCGAGCGGAAGTTTCGAGGACACGATGTACACGCACGCGTTCCTCGCCAAGGCGAAGTACTACTTCAGGCCGGGGAAAGCCTTGCAGCCCTACCTGGGTGGTGGGATCGGCACCGTGTGGTCGCACGATTTCGAAGGGCCGATCCACGGGTTCGCCAATGGAATCGGGTACCAGGGCGTCCTGGGGATGCAGTTGCGCTCGGACCGGATCGGGATGCGCGTGGAGTACATGTATCTCCGTGGCCGACTGACGGACAACAACGGGGAAAAAATAGACGCCTCCACCTACGGTCTTTTTGCCGGGCTCAGCTTCTTCTTCGGGCGCCGGTAGCCCGTCGGCTCGGCTGAACAGGATGCGATTGCATGATCTAGGCTGAACGATATGCTAGCAAGAAAGGCTGGCTCACAATCTGGGGTCAAGCTCATCAACTCACCAGGGGAGAAAACAATGGCACTCAGCGCAATACGGAAATCCTTACCGGTCTTGGCATTGATCTCGGCTGCGGCGGTTCCCGTGTGTTCGCACGCGGCCGACGTCAGGCCGATCATCAAGGCGGGCGTCGACTTCGGAGGGGATACCTTGGTTTCGGTGGGCGTGACCGGCGGCGGCAGCTCCTCGAGATCGATCAGCGCCAACGACGGGGTCTACGTCGGCGGCGGAGCCTCGATTCTCATGGATTCAAAGGTCCTTGAGGTAGAGCTCTCGGCCTCGTACAAATTCTTCACGATCCACGCCCAGAACGGCGACATCGATTGGAACGTGTTGCCGCTCGATGCGCTCGTCTTCTATCGCATGCCTAATGTCCGCTTGGGCGGCGGCCTGACGTACCACTTGGGCCCGACGCTTAAGGGCAGCGGAGCCGCGAACGGCTTGGAGGCCAAATACGACGATGCACTCGGCTTCGTGCTCCAGGCCGACTATGTGTTGAAAAATAGATTCAACTTCGGCTTGCGCTATACGAACGTGAACTACAAGGCAAACAGCATTCGAACGAACCCGGCGCTCTCAGCGACCACACCGGCGGCGAATCCCAGCACCAACGGCGTTGGGTTCGTTTTCAGCATGAGCTTCTGATTCTTCACTCCCTTCAAACCACCAGGCTGAGCGGCGCGGGCTCGGCGATCCCGAAGCCCTGGGCGAAGTTGACGCCGACTTTGCGCAGCATCGGGAGCGTATCGGCGTGCTCGACGAATTCGGCGATGGTCTGCAGCCCGAGCTTCTGGCAGTAGCCGTTGAGCTCGAGCAGCTTCGACAGGGCTTCCGGATTCCTGTGGATGTTCCGCACGACGCTTCCGGAGAGCTTGACGACCTGCGCGCCGGCGTCCTTGTAGCCCCGGGCGATCATCTCTGTGCTGGAAAAATCCGAGATCGCGATGGCGCATCCGAGCGACTTCAGGCGGGTGATCGTCTGCTTCGCCGCGTCGGAAAGCCTCGCCATCTGCTGTGACGTCATCTCGAACCACAGCCGGTTGGGCGGGATTTTCGTCTCCTTGAGCTGATCGCGCACCTGGCCCCCGAAATCCTTGTCGCGAATCGTGTCGTCGGCGAGGTTGAGGTTGAAGCGCGGAATGTGCCAGTTGGGCTGCGAGCTCTGTTTGTCGGCCGCCCACCTGAGGACCTCGCGCACCACCCACCTGTCCAATAGCGGCGTCAAATGATTCGCCTCGAGTATCGGGAAAAAAGTGCCGGGCGGCAGCAGCTTGTCCTCCTCTTCGCGAAAGCGCACGAAGATCTCCAGATACTTGTAATCGACTTTCGCCGATTCGACGGGCACGATCGGCTGGCAAAACAGCGCGAACAGGTTTTTTTTCAGCGCGTCTGTGAAATGCCCCGCGGTCCGGAACCGCGTTTCGATGTCGTCGGCTTTGGGCATCGCGGCGCAGCGATCTAGACCTTCCTGGTGCGCTCTCGCGCGATGCTGATCGGCGGGATCCACGGCTTCTCCGCCCAGGCGACTCCCACGCGCGCCACCTGCGCGTCGATGAGATAGGGCCTGCCTTCCACCGTCGCCTTGCGCGCGCGCGCCAGGGCCGCCCTGAGCTGCTCGGGCGACTCCGCGATTTCCCCGTCGACCCCGAACCCCTTGGCGATCTGCGCCATGTTCATGTCCGGGCTGCCGAGATAGTCGTGCACGAATTGCCGCCTCTGCACCATCTTGCCTCCGGCCGTCTTCTCGATCACGCGGCTGTGCGGGCCGCCGTAGGCGTGGTTGTTGTAGACCACGGTGATGACCGGCAGCTCCAGGCGAGCCATGTTCCACAGCGCCGTGGGCCCGAAGACGAACGATCCGTCGCCGACGAGGCAGATCACCTGCTGGTTCGGGCGGGCGAGCTTCACGCCCGCCGCGGTGCCCACTCCCGAGCCGAGGTGCGCGCCGTAGTAGAAAAAGAGCTCGCGACCGCCCTCCGGATTGAAATCGAAACCGTGCAGCACCACCGAGCCCGCCTCGTGGACGATGATCGCGTCCTTGTCGGCGAAGCGCGCGACCTCCCAGGTGACGCGGTCCGAGAGCATCGGGCTCCTGTCCCATTCCGGGTTCTTCGCGACCAATGCCCGGAGAGCTTTCGCCTTCTCGCTGAAGCGCCGGACTTCCTGCGCGCGTTCCTGCGATTTCTTGCGCAGTGCGGGCGTCATCAGGCCTTCGACCGCGGCCGTCAGATCGTCCAGGCCGTACGCGACGTCGGCGACGAGCGGAACCTCGGTGTTCATCACGTTGCCCATGCTCCAGCTGTCGATCCGCATGTCGATGAACTTCGCCTCGCGCGGAACGACCGGCGCGGGGCTGTTGTGCTGGAGCTTGTTTCCGACGTTGATGACGACGTCCGGGTTCTTCGGGAAATCGAGCGAGGTGAGCCGCGCCGCGGGCGGACTGCCGACCCAGAGCGGATGCGCCTCGGGGAAATTCGCGTAGATCTGCCGCGCCTGCGTCACCGGCATCCCGAGCAGCTCGGCGAGCTTCACCGCCTTGGCCGACGCCTTGGCGGTATAGATCTCGTCGCCGACGACGAGGAGCGGCATTTTCGCCTCGACCAGCAGCTTCGCCGCGCGCTCGACCTCGGCCGGGTTGGGCCGCACGCGCATGCGCGGGTCGACTTTCTCCTGGACGATGATCTCGGCGTAGGCCTTTTCATCGTTCAGATCCGAATGCCAGGACGCGTAGGTGGGTCCGTGCGGCGGAGTCCAGGCGGCCTTGAAGGCGCGGCGCACGGTCTCCGGGATCATGTCGGCGCGCCGCGCAAGCCACGAATACTTCGTCATCGGCTGGACGATCTGCTCCTGGTTGGCCACTTCCTCGAAGCCGTCGCGCCCGGCGCGGCGCGTCTGGTCGGTGCGGTAGCTGTAGAAAACGAGCGGCGTCTGCTCCTTGAACGCGTTGAACATCTGTCCCATCGCGTTGACGAGGCCCACGACGGCCGCCTGCATCACGATGGTCGGCTCGCCGGAGGCTTTCACGTAGCCCGCCGCCATCGCGGCCCCCGGTCCTTCGTGCGGCGTGAGGATGTACTTGAGCTGCGGCCGCTCGACCAGCGCCTCGTAGAACTGCGCGTCCTCGCTCGCCGAGTTGCCGAAGACGTACCTGACTCCCGAGGCGATCAGCTGCTCGGCGAAGCACTCGGCGCCCGTTCCCTCGACCATCTTGATCGACTCGGGGGCGATACGCCGCTCTCCCTGGGCGTGGGCGATCGGGACGAGCGATTCGAGGATGGCTTCCGCCGAAGCGAGCGAGATTCCGGCGGTCGTCAGGCCTTTTAAGAACCCGCGCCGTGAAATCGAGCGGGACAGATACCGTGCGACGAGCTCTCTCATGGGCTCTCCTTCGATGCGCTGCCTTATTTCGATGCCGCCGCCGGCTGCCGCCCGTATGCCGCGGCGAGGTAGTCGGCCATGGTCCCGATTTCGCCCTCGGTCCAGAGGGCGCCGCGCCCGACCATGCGATAGAGCACGCTCTCCCAGCCTCTGCGGTCCTGTCGGTGGTCCTGCCACATCGTCGGGGCGTGGCACTGAAAGCATTTGCCGACGAGCACTTCTTTTCCGGGCGCGTCGGGGAACCCGGGCGGCTTGGCACGCTGCTCCTGCGCCGCGCTCGCCGAGGCCAGGGTGCAGAAAAGAATCGCGAGGGCGGGCTTGCAGGAAAAGGGCATGGTGACTGCCTCCTATCGGTGCCGGCAACGATAAGCCGGGCTTCGCGAGAGTGTCAATGTCAATCGCGACTCATCGCGCCGCCCGGACCGGGGCGACATCGGGCACGAGCTGGATCCCGACCCAGAGCGCGCGCGGCGCGCCGGGCGCGTAGAAGGTCTCGTTGACCTGGGCGCCCGGCGCCGCCAGATTGCCGCCTGGAAAGAAGTTCTGCTGCAACGCGCCGGCGGTGGCGTAGCGCCTGCCGAAGACGTTGCTAAGCTTTGCGAACGCCCGCAGGCCGCGATCCAGCTTGTAGTCGAGGTTCAGATTGAAGATCGTGTAGCCCGCGATCTCACCCGGTCCCAGGAAATTCACCGCGTCGGGCTGATGCCGGTTGTTGTCGTTGCCGCGCGCGAACTGCCGGGAGACCGCGACCGCCCCGGCGCCGACCGTGGTCCTGTCCGTCAGATCGTAGTTCGCGGCGGCATTCAGGTGGTGCCGCGGAATTCCGGGTATGCGGTTGCCGGGCGAAACCTGGATGTCGCCGTTCGAATCGGCGGTGCTGTTCGCCTGGGAAAAGAGCAGCGCGGACGACTGGTAGGTCGCGTCGATCAGACCGTAGTTGAGCGCCCAGGAGAATTTTCCCTCCGGGCGCTCCAGAGCCGCCTCCAGGCCCTGCCTGCGCGTCCTTCCGAAGTTCGTGAAGAAACCGGAGCTCGCCGAGGAGCTCACGAACAGGATGTCGTCGTAGCTCATGGTGCGAAACAGGGTCCCATTCCACCGGAGTCCCGAAGCCGTCCGCGCGCGCGCGCCGACCTCGATCGTGCGGGCCACGACCTGCTTGAGCGGCGGGTCGGAGGCCATGGCGTTCGGCAGGCGGCAGGGACTGTTTCGATCTGCGCAGCCCAATTCGACCGGCGAAGGCGGGCGGTTGCCCTGACTGAAGCCGGCGTAGAAGCCGGGCGCGCCCTCGGGTGCATACGAGATACCCACCGCGGGATTCAATTTCGCGAAAGTCAGATCGTTCCCCAAGCCCGCCGCCGGCGGAGGCAGAGGCGGCGAAAGTCCGTCGGCCGTGCGCACCCGCGTGACGTTGTAGCGCGCGCTCCCGGTGAGGTGCCATCGCGGGCTGGGCGAATGCGTGTCGGTGACGAACAGGCTTGCCGTCGAGGTTCCGCCGTCCAGATTCACGATCTCGGTCTCCGCGCCGGCGGGCACCGCGCTGCGGTCCGCGTCGAAACCGCCGAGCTGGTAGCTCTGGCGGAAGTCGCTCGCGCTCCGGTCGTAGCCGCCGCCCACGATCACGAGGTTGCTTCGTCCGGGCGGATCCCCGCTCGTGAGCGCGGCCTGCATGGAAAATCCGTAACCCCGCTGGCTGGTTCGCGTGCGATTGACCGAGGACGCGTTGGGGTCGCCGTCCTCGTAGGGGACGACGCCGTTGCGCGCGTCGCTGATCTCGTTGACGTCGCCGTTGATGGTGTTCTTTTCGCTCTCGCGGTAATACGCCGTGCCCGACCAGAGCAGATCGTCGGCGAGCCACCGGGTGGCATTGAGAGTGAACAGCGTCATCCGGTTGCGGGTATGGTCGCTCAGCGTATAGGCCTGTTTCGGGTCGTCTCGGACCATGCTCTGCGGCAGCAGCCCGTTGCCGGTGAGATCGGATTCGGCGTGGGTGATGCTGAAATCGATGTCGGTCGTCCCGTCCTGCCAGCCGAGCTTGGAAAAAAACTGGCGCACGTCGGAAGGCGAGTGCGCGCGCCACCCGTCCTCGCGAAACGCGCTCGCGCTCGCAAAATAATCGAACTCGCCGTTCGCGCCGCCGTGCTGCGCCTCGACCGAGCGCCGCCCGAACGATCCCGCGTAGAGCGTCGCCGCCGTTCCCGGGTACTGCGCGCCGCTCTTGGTGCGGATCGACAGCGCGCCGCCCAGCGTGTTCAGGCCGAACAAGGGATTCGAGCCGGGAATGAGGTTGATCGTCGAGATCGCGGCGGTCGGGATCGAATTCCAGTTCACCGTGTCGCCGAAAGGCTCGTTGATGCGCACGCCGTCCTGGTATACCGAGATCCCTTGCGGCGTGCCGAGCAGCGGCGAAGCGGCAAACCCGCGGTAAGTGAGGTCGGGCTGAAAAGGGTTGCCCTGGTTTTCGTTGACGTTCACGCCCGAGAGGCGCTGGCTCATGAACTCCGGCAGGTTGAGCGGGTGCTGCCGCATGATCTCCGCCCCCGTGACCGCCTGGACGTTCGCGGGGACCTGCGCGGCGGGAACGCCGAGGCCGGGCAGGGGCGTGACGCCGATCACTTCGACCGCGGGCTTCTCGAGCTGCTCAGCGGGGTTCTCGGCGCAGGCGGCGCTTCGTGCGAGCGCGAAGCCGGCCAGCGACAGGATCAGCGATGCGCCGGCGAAATCCCGCTTTCGCATCGGGCTCCTAATCCAGGCTCGAGATGTAATGCGCGAGATCCTCGATGTCCTGCTCGGTGATGGTCTGGGCGACGCTGGTCATGTTGCCGGCATCGTTGGTGCGCGTGCGCGCCTTGAAGGCCTTGAGCTGCTTGATCACGTACTCGGGGTGCTGGCCCGCGACACGCGGAATCTCGTTCTGCCCGGCGAGTCCGCCCAGGTGGCACATGGTGCACAACACTTCTTCGGCCTTCTTCCTGCCGCGGGCGACGCGCGCCGCGTCCGCGTTGAAGGCGATGGGCTTGGGCTTCTGCGCCGCAAAGTATTCGGCGAGATCGAGCATGTCCTGGGTGGAGAGCTTCGCCACCATCGGCGCCATCGCGGGCTCGCTGCGCCGGCCCTCCTTGAAGTCTTTCAGCTGAAGGTACAGATAGCGGGCGGTCTGGCCCGCGAGCACCGGAAACTGGGGGATCGCCGCGTTGCCGTCGGCGCCATGGCACGCGGCGCAGGCTTCGGCCTTGCGCTTGCCGGCGGCGAGATCGGCGTGCGCCGCCGGCAAGAACGCGAAGAGAAATCCCAGGGCGAGAGCTCGCTTCATCGAATCAAGGCAAAAAAACAAAAGGCCGCCCGAGGGCGGCCTTTGCGGAACGCGGCGATCAGGGCAGAGCGAATACGATGACGCTGTTGCCGCGCTTGAAGTCGATTTGCGTATTTCCGCCCGCGGCAACGGCGACGTACTGTTTGCCCTTCACCATGTATGACACCGGAGGCGCGTTGACGCCGGCTCCGGCCTGGTACTGCCAC
>Ga0209488_10001715_pt1 | contig 18607 bp, 16 predicted proteins | sample Rivendell_Oct201_8_FD_188349 | JGI IMG/M metagenome (GOLD analysis project Ga0209488, IMG submission 188349) | Vadose zone soil microbial communities from the Eel River Critical Zone Observatory, Northern California, USA -... | ecosystem: Environmental > Terrestrial > Soil > Vadose zone >...
CCACCAAAGAAAGTGCCCGACGCGGCACCAACAAAAAAAGTTCTCGACGCAACACCACCAAAGAAACCCGACGCGGCACCACCAAAGAAAGTTCTCGACGCGGCACCACCAAAGAAAGTTCTCGACACGGCACCACCAAAGAAAGTTCTCGACACGGCACCACCAAAGAAAGTTCTCGACATGGCACCACCAAAGAAAGTTCTCGATGCGGCACCACCAAAGAAAGTGCTTGACGCAACACCACCAAAGAAAGGACTCGACGCAACACCACCAAAGAAAGGACTCGACGCAACACCACCAAAGAAAGGGCTCGACGCAACACTATCAAAGGATCGGCTCGATGCGACACCATCAAAGGACGTGCTCGATTCGACACTATCAAAGAAAGTGCTCGACACAACACTACCAAAGAAAGTGCCCGATGCGACACTATTAAAGGACGTGCTCGACGCTCTGCGCAAAGACAGGGACACATCTAGCTCTACCTCCAATTTCAAGGCGACATCACAACAATATGACCATCCACTTTCTAACAAGCTTGGAAAACGTAGGGATGTATCTCAACAACTTGGAGAACAAGCGGATACACAGACCTCATTGCTTCAGCCCTTAGCGCCCTCAGCGTCATCAGGCCCAATCTTTCACCTCGCCGACCTCGCCTACACCAAACTCGTCCTTCATTCCCTCAAGTACCCCCATCAGGCCGTAAGCGGTGTACTTCTTGGACCCGACCCTGCTGCTGGCGCTCCAGTCGAAATAGTCGACGCGGTGCCTCTCTACCACGGGGAGTATGATAGCCTAGGGACGGAGTTCGGGCTCATTAAGGTATGGTTTACCTTACCCTTTGCTCTCTTGCGTCAGCTGAGTCTATGCGTGTGCGTAAATGCGGGGATAGGCCACCAACCACGCCGCATACAGTCGCCAGCTCCGTGTAGTCGGTTACTATGAAGTACCAGTGCGCTTCCCCGTCCCCTTTCACATGGATAAGCCCATTATGGCCAAGATCGATGAAAATTTTCATACTCCGGTCGCGTTGATGGTGGGTCTTTACGAGTTGATACCATCTGTGTGTTCGTTGCCCATCAATGATATGCCCAACAGATGAACCGTGACAACCTACACGACTCAAGCGGTGCAGCGCTTATCGTACGTGTCTTTGAGTTCGGAAAACCAGCCCTGATTGAATTTTGGGGGTTCAACTCGCAGCCCTTCGTTCCCACTCTTTACAGCGGCCTATTTATTCGTGATCTGAATAAGAAAGATAGACTCGTGTTCGACTGGACCATCCCCAACCGTACCCAGAACCTCATTCTCCGCGACAACATACTAGACAACTTTTGTGACCTCAAGGATTTTGCAAACCCCGACGACGTTTCGTTTTTCGCAAATGATGCTCTAGAAGCGGCCCTTAATTCATCCCGGGAGCGTGGTTAAAGTATGGTAGGCAATCATGTGGGCTTCTTATACCGCATCTCTCCGAACTTTGGCTAGGAATACCTTGCGAACCTGCGCCTTGTACATAGTGTCGAGCTAGACACGACGTAGCGTAGGAGGGCGAAGACTGTACGTGGCTACGTGGATGGGCAGAGCTGGCCGTGGAAAAGAGCGAGGCGGAGTAGCTGCGCACACAAATGCAGACCATTGCTTGCGGACACTGATGCTGTTGATGTCGTTGATGGTAAGGAGATGGAACCGTGCGTTGTCGGTGGAGGCGAGAATGCCTATTATCGAGTAGACTCGATGAACGTGCGTAGTGTCACAGCGTTCTCCATTTCCGAGAGAAGGAGCGAGTTGTGATGCCTATCCAATTTGCAAGGTGCGCTAGTGGCGAGAGATCCTCCGTACATCCATAAGTACGCAGGTGGTCCAATCATCTCTTGTGAGATGAGGAGACATCTGTGCTCACTAGTTGAACGAGACGGGTTCGACTTGATTTGTATGTCCAGGTCCTTGCGGAACAGTGCTGTGCAAGCCTGACTCTGATGTTGCGATAAACAAGTAAATCGACCTGCTCAGAGCCCCGGAGCCAGGTGAGACCAATTTCTGTAAAAATGAAGGATGAAGGATGCATGGGATAGGTGGCAGGGTTTGGACTCTGAATGGGGTGACACAAGAATAGGATCAAAGTGACGAGAAGTGGGCGAAGAAAAGTCCTGGATTCACTGTCCATTCCAAAGACAGTACGCACGGCCATTGGATGACCATCGCAGGTGCCAACGATTTTGAGCGTCGTGTATGCGCCAGAAGTCCAGCTATTGACCGTAGGATGCCAGCTGTGACAACGGAAGGGCACGACATTCCTGCAAAGCGCGTACAGGAACTTACTTGTATATCTCGCCAATGAAGCAAAAAAAACGGCACAATAGTGGTTATAGTTTGCAATTATTATTCAAGGCTAGGGCGCAGTAACGGCTGACATCGAGTCCTCACAGAGCCGCCTGCGAGTTAAGGCCGGGCACTCTACGCCGGGGAAGTTGTCGCGGAACCGACACCGAAACCAATAACAGGGGAGGTGCGGTAAGGGGGAGCTGGGCAAGCAGTGATCGAGTTGGGTCCAAGGCACGAGGATGCGAGTTCAGTTGAGAGAGTGGAACCGGTAGCAAAGACACCTGATAGTAGGAGATAGCATGTCTGGAGATAAAAGGCTAACGGAATGGATTCCTGAGCTGTTCGACGACAATTACTCTTTCCGTGTGAGGCTAATTTATTTGACCTGCCATGCGGGGATGGATGTTGAGTGCGTGAAGGCCTGGCGACACGTGACCTGGGACTTGGCATCCGCATCCTGATTTTGGTAGGATGATGGCCATGACATGATATAAGGATGAGATCATACACCTGCCCTCTCCCTTGATCCTGATCGTTATCGTCAACCTCAACAAAACGATGCCTCGCTCAGAGGAAACTGCGAGTTACAGGGTGAATCATTTCGCGTACTTGTGTACGAAACGATCATCCTTAATTAACTCGTTCCTGCCAGTTCAATCATACGATGTTGCGTATCAAAGATCCCAACGTATCCCTACATTTTTACAGAGAAGCGCGTCTCTTATCCACGTATCCTTAGTCTCTGTCATCTTACACCCTTTCCACTACCAGATCATCGGAATGGACTTGATCGAAAGCGAGCAAATTATCCTTTGCGTCTGATTTCAGACTTACCTGACACCTCGGGCCTTCGTTCACGCAACGAAACTCCCGAGCAGAGCTCGAATTTAGCGACTTTACGCTCTACTTTCTCGCCTTTGACCACACTGGCGGCCAAGCAACAGATGATGACAAAAAAAAAGACCGTCTTAAGCGCGAAGGTGAGCCTCTTCTGCCCTTCTTCATATTCATATTTTTTGATACGATTCCATCGCTTTCTCATCGCGTATGTCCGCGTCAATCAGGTATACTCGAGCTCACGCACAATCACGGTACGGAGTTGGTCGAGGGGAACCCCTACCATTCTGGCAATACTGACCCGCGCGGGTTCGGTCACATCGCGATCACTGTGGACGACGTCCAGGCGGCGTGCGCCCGCTTCGAGAGGCTCGGCGTGCCGTTCAAGAAGCGTCTCTCTGAGGGAAAGATGAACTTTCTTGCATTCATTCTGGATCCGGATGGGTACTGGATTGAGGTGGTGCGTCGCCGTCTCCCGCAATCCGTTCCGTCCTCTTCCGGCTAATACAACTACTTCGCACCCCATGTACAGCTCCAACACAATGTACAGCCCAAGAACACCGTGTGAAACCATGCCCAGTGGGGTTCGAATGATGAGAAAAATATTAGTCCATATTGACGAATCGAATTGTTTGTGACTATCGTGTAACCATCGCTGGTCGGCGATTGGTACCGCGTGTGCGCACTAAGAACTGCAGGAAAATAGGCAAGTGCGTGAGCGAGGAGATGATACACACGAGACACGGTGTCGTAGACGGACTCTTCTCGTTTCAACTGACACTAGGTAGCACAAGAAACACCCCGGATCCTGAAATAAGAGTTGGACGGAAGTCATGTCTGGCTCGTTTGATTGGTAGTGCAAGTCTACAATCGTGTATATTCCACCAAACCTTTCTCGTATTCTGAACAGTGGCAGCAACTAACTTATTGATGAAACAAAGAAAAAACCAACTGCACGCTTTCCTCCCCTTCTATTTACCTCCCCTCCGTACTAGGCTCATCATCATCATTATCCAGAATGATAACGCTTTGAGTCATCGACTCGAATCCAGGGAGGCGAATAATGCAGCCTAGTATTGCGATACAGATCCAGGTCGATGCCGCGATACCTGTCGTCGTCGTCGTCGTCGTCCGCGTCCCAGTGGATAACCTCATCGGCTGACGCAGACACACCCTCGCGGTCGTGGGTCTGCCTCTCCGCGATAGGATGGCCCCAGTTGGGCGGGACGAGCCCGTTGTACGCATCGTACACGCCGAGCGCTGCGGCGAGGCTGCGAACCATGCCGCGGGGACCGTACGGCCCGCCCTTCTCCTTGTGGACGCACTGGACGAGGACGTGGTCCTCTGGCGTGTTCGCCGCGAGCTGCAGCACGATCTTGTTCGCCCACTCGTGCACCGCTTCGGTGAGTGCGTTGTACGTCTTGGAGCCCTTCCTGTACGAGCCGGTCTTCACGGCGGGATCGAGTTGCCGCCAGAACTTGAGATCAGTGCGCGTCACGTCGATGCGGCCAACGCGGTCCCAGGTAATGAGCGCGTCGTAGAGCTGCTCTGCCGAGTTGAAGGACGAGAAGAATTGCGGCTGCGTGGCGAGACATGCGTTGTCAATGCGGAGAGAATTCAGGAGTAGATCCAGATCCACTTACATGGCCCCCGAGGAACTGATCCTCGGTAAAGAAGCCGAAGAATGGCGGTTGATCGTCAGAGAAGTTTTGACTGATTGGGAAGAACTTCCTGAAGCGATCCCCCACGACCTTCAAGCTGGATAGAGCGCGGGGTGAGCATGGTTGGAACGTCGCGTCGTCACAACCGAGCGATGGGTCAAAGTTGTAGACCGAAGCCATGAGCGGCGCAGACCCGTATCCGGAGCGGCCCTCCTCGACGTTGGCGGTTGTCTCTGTCATGAACCCTTCGTCCTCATTCCAGAATGTCTGGAGAGGGTCACCAACGTGTCAGGTGGGGCAAGTATCTAGAGGGAAAGTGTTCCAGCTGGGACTTGCCTGCATATAGTCCAGAATCTTCGATGCTTGCGAATCATAGTCGTGGACCACATCCAGCCCTCTGTCGATCGCACGGCCGAGACGAGCACCGCCCCGCAGAGCGCGATACTGTAGAGAGGCAATCCAGTAGGAACCACCCAACACAGGAGGCCACCAGAGATCCCATCTATCCATTGGTCAGATAGGGTTCAGACGTAGAAACCTCATTGCCTAGATACCCACGAGCTTATGTTCCAATGGGAAGCGATCCATTGCAGGTCGAGGTTGAGTTTTGGCCACAGAACGTCCGTGACCCATGTGCCGTTGTTTTGCTCAGGCTTGATCAGCCACTCCGCATATTTAAGCAAAACCGACGCGCGCAAGGGAGGCCCATCTTCAGGTAAGAGCGTCGTCGTCGTTAAGCGCCCTTGTGATTAACTCCTGAACCACTTACCGGCAGCGGGGGAGCCGGTGTACCGGGAATCTTCGGCCAGCATGGGGTTAATCTTGACGTCAAACATGACCTCCTCAATGCCACCGGTGAACACGTTCCCCGCGAGGCCGACACCTTGCTGGGTACGGATCAGCGCGTGCGTCAGGTCATCCGCCATGGAACGAAGGCTTCCGTCACCAAGCACGGTGAGTTCGTTCAGCCAGGGGTGATAGACGAGGAGGGCATCGCGCAGCCGGTAGACCGAGAACTCGGGGTGGTTGGGATCTGGGATGGCGGCCGCAACGACGCCAACCTGCGAGGACGAGAGTTTGTCATCTCTCACATCCGAACACTGTGGCGAGGAGGAGAAGAAAAACAGAACGCACATCGGCGCCAGCTTCTGGGCCGGTGGTATCGTGGAGAAGAGTTTTCTTTGTTGCTGGGGCAAGCTTGTCGAAGTAGGCTCTGACATCTTTGTCGGATGAAACCTCGCTGCGGTGACTAGTAGGCGGCTGGGCAGCGAAGCACGAATGCGATACAGCCAATACCTGGCCTACAAGTCCTAACGTAGGGAGGATGGTCGAGAGAAGCATAGGTCACAACTGTGGGCCTTCAAGACCCTAGTCTCCTCCTTTTTAATGCAGCCAACACACATAGGCGTGACAGTTATCGGAACATCACGCGGTATCTCTGGTATCAGCGTAATATGATGCGGCCAGGAGATGAGCTCATTCGTGGACATGAATATTCCACCTTCCTGGAAAGTTCGACAAGTCGAGGCACGCAGAGAACAGCCGAAACATGAACGACCCAATAAAAAGACGTCCAGCACTGTCGAGATAACCGGGACTACTACCCTTGCTTTGTCCGGGCGTCAAGAGAAAGTGGTGCCGTTGCTCGCTTCCGTCCGTTTCCGAGGCTCGGGTTTGTTCGGGTCGGCTTGATTCATAATATAATGAAGAAGTGCGTCGAATAAGGCCTCTCTGCCAGACAGGGCAATTAGACACCGGCAGAATGAGCGACTTGTCTCAAAAAACTGGAGTGCCAGCAAAGCGACTCGGACGCCCTGAACTGAATGCCCAGATTGCTCCGAAGCATGTTAGCCACCTCATGCAGATCGACGATACAAGGTCCAGGAGCAGGAGGAGAGACATCAATTATGTACTGCCACGTTTCAGGAGCTCGCAGAACAAAGCAAGAAATCAGCTTACGAGTGCGAAGACGCCACTGACCCTGAAGCTAGGGCCGCCGGTCGCCGTAGAAGGCACGTGACTTCGCGGCCAGTTGAGTAACTCAAGTTGAGCAATCGAACCTCAGTAGGGCGCAATCAATCAGTAAACCTCTTATTTATTCACCACTGACGTTATTCCCCTCCAGACAGACGTTCGTCATTCCGAGTCTGAATCAGGATATTCAAAAGAAATTCTACGCAAATACAATTCCAAGAAAACAGTGCTTTGGCGGGGCTCTAAACTAAGATCTTCTCTCTTCCAAGACGCGGGGCCCCTTTCTTCTATTCGTCATCAAGGACATTCAATTCCCCGCATAACGGTAGCGGAACGAGTCCATTGCAAAGCCTTGCTGGTTGTGGACGTTCGGAGAGGCCCCGTGGTTGTCGCCAATCTGTGGGATCCTCGGAGGCTGCTGCACGGGGGCAATCTCGTTCGAACCTCGTGGAGAGCCCGGGATGGGGTGGCCCCAGTTCGGAGGGATCATCCCCTTGTACGCGTCTATGACCCCCAGAGCCGCCCCGAGGCTGCGAACCATGCCCCGTGGTCCGTATGGCTCACCGGTCTCTTTGTTCGCGCACTCGACAAGAACGTAGTCCTTTGGAGTGCCTTTGACGAGCTGCAGGACGATCTTGTTCGCCCATGAGCGCACGTAGTCGGTCAGGAGTTTGTAGCCAGGGGTGCCCTTCCTGTGTCGTCGGATCGAGATCCTCTCATCGAACTGCCTCCAGAATTTGAGCGATACTGGCGTGACGTCGATGTAGCCAATCATGTCCCACGTCATGAGCGCATCGTACAATTGCTCCGCCGAGTTGAAGGAAGAGAAGAATTGAGGCTGTTAACAACGAGGTGAGTTCATCACATGAGAATCCTAGGCTCCTGGGTGTTTTATTTGCCCGCAGACTTACGTGACCTCCAATGAATTGGTCCTCCGTGAAGAAGCCGTAGTAAGGCGGCTGCTTGTCTGTGAAGTTTCGACTGATCGGGAAGAACGCTTTGAAGCGGTCTCCGACCACTTTAAGACTTGACAGAGCCCGGGGCGAACACGGCTGGAATGTCGCGTCGTCGCAGCCGAGTGAGGGGTCAAAATTGTAAACGGAGACCGTGAGCGGCGCGGATCCGTAACCGGAGCGGCCCTTGGTGATGTCCGTGACGGTGGTCTCGGTCATGAATTCCTCCTTGTCGTTCCAGAACGTCTGTGAATGGAATTTTGTTTTCAGAAAGCCAGAAAAGAAACCAAGTACGACGTTTACCCACCTGCATGTAATCGAGGATCATGGACGCATGCGCGTCATACTCGGCCACGTTATTGTGACGGCCGAGGGCGCGCCCCAGGCGAGCACCACCACGGAGTGCGCGGTACTGCAAAGACGCGGTCCAGTAGGAGCCGCCCCAAATAGGTGGCCACCAAAGATCCCATCTGCATTGCCAGTCGACAAACTGTCAATCAAAAGACCAACTTGGACGCAAGAAGAAATTTCTGACGAGCTCATATTCCAGTGAGAAGAGATCCATTGTAGGTCGAGGTTGACGACAGGCCACAGCACATCGGCGACCCACGAATTGTTATTTTGTTCTGGCTTGATCAACCACTCCGCGTATTTGATCAGGGTAGAGACGCGGAAGGGAGGGCCATCTGCCAGTATCCCCGCTACTCAGACAACACGCGAAAAGGCGCGCTCAAATATTCACGTACCTGCTGCTGGGGAGCCGATGCGGGCCCTTGGATCCAGGATCTTGTTCATCTTGACGTCGAACACTGCCTCCTCGATGCCGCCAGTGAACACGTTCCCGGCGAGACTGATAACCTGCTGGGTCCTGGTGAGCGCATGGACGACGTCGTCCATCTGTGCGCGCAGGCTCATGTCGCCAGACACGGTGAGCTCGTTGAGCCACGGGTGGTAGACGAAGCACGCGTCGCGCACCCAGAAGATTGAGAACTCAGGGTGGTCCGGGTCCGGGATGACGGCAGACATCACGCCAACCTGCAGGGTTTTATCACAATTTTGGTAAGAAAAGGCCCTCCCACGGTCAATGGATAAGGATGAGGCGGGGAGGATTTGAACGCACGTCTGCGCCGGCTTCGGGGCCGGTGACATCGTGGAGGGCGGTCTTCTTGGTGGCAGGTTCCAATTGAGCGAAGTATGCCTGGACGGCGGCGTCCATCTCTTCGAGGGTCATATCATTCGTGTCTTTGAGAGAGGGAGAGCATGAAAAGGGACTGGCGAATGCCTGGCTCGCCAGGCCGAGAGAAGTGAGAAGGGTCAAGAGACGCATGGTCACGGTCGTGAAAATAGTGGGGTTGCAGTGCGTGGCCGAACCTCCCTTCCTTTATATTATGGGTCGTGATCCTGTCCCTTTCCATGACGCGGATGGGACATTGTGCCCCACTGGTCCCGGTTTGGTGGGTCCAGGCCAGAAAGAGAAACGAACATTTTTATCCCTGGTGGTTAAACGGGTTTGTCAAAACATAAAGGAAGGTGATTACGAATCGTGGGCCCTTGGCAGATTGCGTACACGTTTCAGGGGGCCTCCTTTCAGGGCAGTCTCGTCTTCCGAACTACATTCGTGCAGTCGGTTCACGTATCCTTGTCCTTCCCCACTCTACGCCTCGGCTCTGAAAAGCTAATATTGGCACCGCACCTTGCACTGCATCCGAATGCAGCCGCCCATTTAAGGATGCCGAGTAGGGAGCCTTCTCATGTGGAACTGTTTAAGAGCGTTTGGCGATTGCCTGGACCCTCAGGAGCGTGCACATAGAGGTGGGGATAGAGCAACTAAGCTCCCGCCGCTGCATTCAAGTTCAGTTGGAACCGAACAAGTTCAGATACTGTAGCTTTAAAATTAGCATTAATTGGTGGATTTGTCAAACCTCGACATTACGTAGGATGACACGCGTTCTGTCCAATCGAGCTGTGGACGCACCTAGGCCCTGTTCCTTATACAGCCCGCCGACAGAAGGCTGTATCATTCAGGGGAAGTGCGAGAGAACACGCCCGCACGACCGATACATCGTCGACTTTCCCTCGATCCCGGGCGCGATTCAATTCTTCGTCCCCCATGCATAAGTGAAAATTTCCAAATAAGCACGAGAATTATCAATGTCTGCCTGGGATCGCGTGGAAAATTACCACAGGCTTCAGCGGTACAAATGACAATCGCCACTGACACCTGTTACCCACGATGACCCAATGGAGATAGACGTACACGAGCGCCTCGAGTGAGGGAAAGACTTCCAGCAAAACTTGAAGAATTGCCAGGGATGCGAGAAGAAATATTGGAAAAAAAAGTGAAGGTTTGTTGATACAATGTCGGATGACATGGTGCCGACATGACGCCGAACGAAATCCCAGTAAGCGTTCAAAGGCTCGGATCCGGATCTAGTATATCTATTGGCCTGACTCGGACGTACGCACGCCCAACTGCCAGAAGAACGTCGGGGGAGGCGAAGAATGGCCCCTACTAGAGAAGGTGTATTGAAGCTTCCTAATCAGCATCGATCTATAGTCATCTGGTGGTTGTGAGAAACTCGAGTAGAACCCATTCCTCCCCCCTCTAGTCACTACACCCCTTTCTAATTGCAACAACTGAGCCCCCATTGCAACAACTTGAACAAGTAGAAATCAAATGTATTCAGATGCCTGCGCCTTTCGACTTTTGTGAGGATGGTCAAGGACTTCAAGCATCAAGTTTCTCGAAAGCAAAAAGCGAGTTCTGTGAAACCTGAACCGAATAACGAAGGGCTTAACATTTTCGTAGCATAGAAGCCACGATATTGCCCAAACGCTTTGACCCGCCGAACATCGCAATCAAAAGTCACCAATCGCCTCGACGGCTGCGAACAGACAATAAACGCCGGAAAACACCAGAAACTTGGAGCCGAGGCTCGTCGGGACATTCCAGGTCTGTCACGCTTTATCGCTTGTCTCTGATCCACCTTACAGCTTACAGCTTACAGACTCATACGGTGCCGGTATGCTTGGCGAGTGTTCCAGCATTCCAGATCAATGCCCAGGAGTGAGATGGAAAAACCCCGTTGAAAATTTCTACCTCTCCCATCTGCGGTACAACAATAAAGCCTTCGAGATCACGCGAGCATGCCGCTATAAAAGACGAAATCAAAACCCAAAAAGAAAAAAAAAGGGAGCACGTCAACGTTCACGAAGCAACAGGTAGTAAATCGAGAGGACACGCACGCAATACCAGCAGCTTGTAACGTCGAGATAAAACCCGAGATCATCGCGCTGAGGCCGATACGGGCGATGAGGCGGGTGCGCGAGGGCGCGAGGGCTGACAGCACGCCGATCTGGATGCCCAGGGAGCCGAGATTCGCAAAGCCGCACAGCGCGTACGACGCGATCGTGTAGCCCCGCTTCGAGAGGGCCTCCGACGAGGACATCAGCGCCTGCAGCTCGAGGTATGCCGCAAACTCGTTCTCGATGAGCTTAGTTGCGAGGAGCTCAGAGACGCGGAGGATCTCAGAGCGAGGTACGCCTACGAAAATGCAGTCGTCGATCAGGGAGGAGAGACATACGACGGGAAGGAGTATATACGTACCGAGGAAGAAGGTGATGGGGTAGAAGACGTAACGCAGGGAGAGCTGTAGCGTGAGGTTGTGTATACCGAACCCACGACCGATCCAGGTGAGCAGGCCATTAATGGTCGCGACGAGCGACAAGATGGTGAGCACGTTGCAGAGTATCTGGCCAGCGACTATGAGACCGAAAATGGCGCCCTTGGCAAAGGCGTGTAGTGCGTTCACGGGAGCGTCCTTGGTGTCCTCGCCACGGTCGAGAACAATGCGGCCTCGCGTCAGAGGCTCGTCCATCTCCGGCAAGCGGACCTTGCTGATGGCGATGGAAGCAGGGATGCTCATGACGGAGGCAGTGATAAGGTTCTGAGCTGGAACGCCCAAGCTGATGTATGCGCTCATAACAGAACCCGCAATTGTAGAGAACCCTTGGAATAGAGTAGTTCCATATTACTGTAAGTCATTGATGGACATCAGAATGGACGGCTTACCGGATGTCATGATGAGATGGATTTCGGACTCGGTCATGATATCCACATACGGTCTTACCAAGCATGCTGATTCGCCCTGACCAAGGAACGGTGACGCAGCTGCGACGACGGCCTCAGCGCCAGACACATTCATGACCTTGAAGAAGAACCACGCAAAATGCTTGATGACCCACTGCATTACTCCGAGATAATAAAGCATTTGGACACATGCGATGAAGAAAACGATAGTGCCGAGCTATCCCAGCGCGGGCACGAGAAAAACGTCATCATCTCCATTCACCACCAGCGCATCCTGACGCACCACGTTGACGAAGAACCAATGTTTCGTGTCCACGGTGTCCTGATCGAAGAAAAAGGCAGCACCGACGAGACCCTGAGCGAGAAAGTCGGATGCGAGAGTCGCAAGCCATTTGAAAATATGGAAGCCTGCTCCAGATTTGAGCACGAACAGAGCAATCGCCTGCTGCATGAACAGGCCGGTTATGACGGTGGGCCACTGGATGTGAGACCGGTGCTTCGACGTCGCCCAAAAGCCAAACTGGAACATGAGCAGACCGAGTACGGGGATCGCTCGATCACCATAACTCGTGCCCTGTATCCGAAAATTCGGATCAGCAAGTGGATAACACAAATCGCGCCCAGAAACGAGGATCGTTTAAAAGTTGAAACGACGACATACATCTTCGGACTTGAAACCGAACACGGAGCCCAGGACAATCGCGAGGAGCGCGAGCCACCCCAGGCTGTAGCGGACGTACCTCGGAAGGGCGAAGAAGGGTCGCTGGACAACGGGAACCCAGACGGCCTCGACGGGACGCGTGACGACCGAGTTGGGGATGAACCGGAAAGCGATGATGGCGATGAACAACCAGGCGAAAAGAGTCTGCACGATCCACCGGTGGCGCGTCGCGGGGAGCAGGGTGGACGAGATCCACCATCCGAAGATGAGCGCGGCGAGAGCAAAGAGCCTCACGCGGCGGACGAGGCTGCGGTGCCGCACGAGCCAAGACGACTCGTCGTTGTCGTTGTCCTCGCCAATGTCACCATGGTCGACGACGTTCGCCTCTGCATCATCGCCACCCGGAGTGGCGCTTTCCTTTTCGTTTGGAAGCGAGGCTGTGAAATCCGAGGTCTTCTCTTCGGGAAAACTGCCCTCCTGTACTAGTGCGGAGGCATCACCAGAAGCTGTCATGGTCTCTTGCGTTCAATCTGTGCTACCGTTGTTAAAGAGGCAGGTTTGTTCCCGGGGTTGGGGTGAGGCGAAGAACGGGGAAAGAATTACCAGCGAGGACGAGAGATGACGTGCTTTCCCTACAGAGCGCATGATTGATATATGACGTTGGAGCGTAGCGATGCAACCCATGTGGTTCCACTAAAGCGAAAACTGTTTCAACCGACATCCGCTGTTATCTGTCTGTTCCACCTTCCCGCAGCTAATTGCGGTACTCCGATAAGCAGCGGAAGGTGGGTATTGAGTTTAAGAGGCCCGGCAGAAGCGTCTTTCTCTGCTCGTTGGAGATGGAACTGAGAAGAACGAACGTAAAAAGGAATGACACACCCCCATAATGTCGAAAAAAAGTTTGTGAGGGCGAGGTTTGAGATAATTATTTATGATATATTTTACAGTAAGCTTACCAAATGATTAAAATAATCATGAAACGCCAAACTTTGTGGTGGCCTCAACAACTTGAGAATCGCCGGTAGTGAATTACCGGCACTACTCAAGGCCTTGTAACCCCGCCATTACCTCTCTCTATTTCCGCTCGGGCGGGGCGACTGAGTGTGTACCGCGGCTCACATATCTATCCCTGTAAAGTGTCATATCAGAGATAAGCAAATGAGAAAGATAAAGGAAAAAAAAATCGATTTGATCTATAAAGTCCTCACATCGTAGCCCCACGCTATGTTCTGAGCTGGCAACCGGTCACTCACTCATGGGCGTGTGCCATGAGTCTATATAGTACTAGTATGGAAGCACAATTTAAACAGTAGCCCCAAAGAGAAAAGTTCCGTGTCCAGACCGACATCAAACCCTGCAAGTCATCCATCACACAACAATTAATGATGAAGAAAGATGTGACAGTGACAGGGACGGACAACTTGAAGCGATCTCTTTGCGTCATCGCTTGGAAGCAGTTTGGTGTCTCTGATGACATGGAAATCGCCTCGTATGTAACAGCGGTTGATCGCACATGCTCGCACGGCTCGGGCCGAGTTTGACGGTTACAGCAGCCAGGGAGGTAGTGGAAAACGCAGGGGTGACATATAGGACTGCGTCGGTCGCAACCTCTGTCTCATATCATGAGCAACAAGCATCCGATGTTGTAGATACCCCTCACACCTGCTCCCAGATCAACTAGAGAGCAAAGTATGCATAATGCATTCGCATTCACAAGGATCGAATAATACACCAATCGACGTTGCCACACACAACGCACAGAGAAGATAGAACTGCAATCAAACGCAACCCCCGCACTATGCTTACACTTTGAGCGCCTTGATCGACTTGCCCATGACGACCGCAATCCATTCCCCCGCAGGTGTCGAATGTCCCGTGTTCATTGTCATGGGCGCGATCTGAGGGGACCAAGCTAGATTCGTGATCTCGCTCGGTGCCGAATACGCCATGATTGGGTCCGTGAGCACGCGTTTCTTCCCGTCCGACGGCCTAGGAGAGCTCAACCGGGAGCTCGCATTGCGCGGAGACGCCGCAGGCGCGGGAGCGTGAGGCGAAATATCCCAGAGAAGTAGCTGACAGTCGTCCGCTGCGAGAAATGCACAGTCATCAGTCATCAGAAACCAACTACCGCACGCAGAAACCCAAATCGCGCACCTGCAGTCGCGACCAACCCGCGCTCATTCGAGCTCCACCCCGCCGCATTGATAGGCGCGCGATGTGCGCGCAGCTCCATCACGGGCGCGCCGGGGCTGCGCATGTCGAGGATCTGTACGTCCGTGCCGTCCTGGTGGAACGTGCTCATGTAGTTCGGGTCGCTCGGGTTGAACGCGATGCGCAGCAGCGGCGACGACGGCGGGCGGCCTGCTGACGGCTGGTTTTTAGGCGGCGGCGTCTCGTACAGAATCGTGCTGTGCTCCAGGCTCCGCAGGTCGAACGCCCGTAGCGAGCCGTCCGCACCGACCGAGACGAAGATGTCCGTCGAGTTCGGCAGCCACGCGACGTCGTATACCTCCCTGTCGTGCGCGATCAGCTGCGTCACTGCCGTCGACGTGTCCAGGTTCCAAACTGTGCACGTCGTATCGATCGAGGATGTGACCACCAGGCTCGGTATCTTTTCATTCCACGAGAAGTTGGTCAGTGGCGCGCCACCGCTCTGGCCTTGCACCTTGGATTGCTGTGGAGACACTGCCACGTTGGGAGCTCTGCTTTTAAGGGGGAAAAGCGAGGGGGCTTACCCCGGATAAAGCCGCCTTTAGTGAGAGGCGGTGCCCACCCGAACTGGGTTGTCGCCCAACAAAGGAAGAGGTTGCGAGGGGAGCATCGCTAGTGTACTCGAAAACGCGCAACGAATCGCCCGTCGTCGCGAGGAGCTCAGTCATCGGCGCTTTTTGAGACCACGCAAAGCTCGACGCGGTGCTCGGTTGCCATTGCAGCGCCGTCGCCGGGTACCCATGGTTCACTTCGATGAGAGTCACAAAGTCGGGATAGTCGCCGTAATCGTCCTCCACCAGAACGCGATCATCCTGCAGACCGACGACGGCGATCCGGTTGCGGAAGTCCTCCGTGAAGGATGCGATCCCGAGGCGGAACGCGGAGCGAGGGCGCAGTTGCTGCCCTGGTGCCGGCGACTTGCACCAATCGATCGCGTACACGGGCCCTTGGTGCTGATAATTATATATACCACGCTGTAAAGATATCGTAGATACGTACATGGAGCTTCGTATTGAAGCAGCGTGGTTTGGGTCATGAAGGCCGAGAGGAAGTACGAGGAACTGGGCGACTTGCAGTCCTCGGCAGCGCTAAACAAACCGGCCCGCTGTTTCCGGGATATATGAAGTTCCTACAATCATTGAATACAAAAATACAGTACTGTATGCTCTTAAACAGTCCAAAGTCCTGTAAAGCATCGTCACCTCATCGCCATGTTTCCGGGTTCTTCTTCCATTGTCATGATTTAATACCATTTTTCACAGTTTCCTCGTTTTCATTCTTGAGTGCACCGCACCGCTGGTTCCGCGGTCTTTGTTTCATTCCTTCACTGGCAGGCTGTCGACATGTTTGAGAAATCGACGCCGACAGCGCTATTCCATTGAGATAACGAACACCAGCTTGTCACAAAATGGGCCTTTCAAATGGGCCTCTCAAGTTAAGAGGATTCAGTTGCCAGTATGTGCGCAAGCCAATCACGGGATCAAACAAGCAGCAGGCCGTTGTACTACCTGTCACTGCTGTTATGCTTATCAACCGACCCAGTGTTATTTCTGTTTTCTCCATCCGGCGTGGTTTGGGTCTGAGGCAACGCGACCGGTTGCGGAAGTCCTCCATGAAGGATGCGGTCCCAAAGCTGAACGCGGAGCGAGGGCGCAGTGGCTGCCCTGGTGCTGGCGACTTGCACCGACAGATCGCACACACGCACCCCCGGCGCTGATTATTATCTATGACACGATGTCCGTATAACAGAGATACGTACATGAAGTTTCGTATTGGATCGTTAAACTACCCGGTCCACTGCTCCCGGGATCGGGATCCTACTTCACCTTCACACTGTCCATGTGCCACAGTACTACTAGTAGTTCGACGTACTAGTCTTCCAATATGGGGAACAATCACGCTGCACATATGCTCTAACGAGGCAAAACCGATTTCAAGTCATATAAAACTTCACAGTCATCATCCCAGTGTGTTCGGTTTGTCCTTTTGGTACGCTGGACCACACAATCCCTTGGTTTTTATTACTGCCAGTGCACTGCTCTAGTCCCTCGGTCTTTGTTTCGTTCTGTCTGCCAAATGGGTGACTGATATATGCCGACTGCACCATTTTATTCCACAAGTCCATAGGATAATGCGTACCAGATGGAGGAGCGCCAGTATGTGCGCCTCCGGATCAAACAAGCGGCAGGCCCTTGTACTGCCTAACGTCGTCCTTACTAGATGACCCAGCACTGGCATGCGATCCGCTGCCCTGCGTGGGTTGGTCCGCTAGTATCTGGGGCAACATGGCCGGTTCCGGGAACGTGCTCGGGTCAGATGGATTCTGACATTCGGCAAAATATATATGTCAAAAAACCGCGGAAAAATAAGGAGACAAATGCCTAGCAAGTTATGGCACGCACGTAGTACTTGCGAGGGCAAGGTTCTGGTGGACCGGGTGCCTCCGCCATTTGTTCCGCATTGCCTACTGGTGGCAATAGCTGCATCTCTATGCGCCTCCGCCGCTGTCGGAGGTATTCGAAGGAGAGCGCAATTAACAGCGCGGCGCCTACGACACTACTCACGACAGCGGCAATTAGCCCCGAATGTGATTTGTTCTGATTAAAGCTAGATCTTGAGGGGCTCTGACTCGGAGAAACTGTTGATGTTGTTGGCCATGCCGATGTTGACGATACTGCTGTTGACGACACCTGGGTTGTTGAGGTGTTTGGTACAAGTTCGGGGAGATCTGGGTGTAAAAAGGAGTTACGAGGTGTTGATGGGGAACGTCAGGAAAGTGTTGACGCTTATCATGCCATGAAGACAGGCTTACCACCAGCACTTCTCGAAGCACTTCCATTCCAGGTGCCATCGGTCTGAGCCGTTTCGGGAAAGGGGACGTTGTCAGTGCCAAGGTGATGCAGAAATGCAGAAGCGAAGACGAACCTTCACATCAAGATATGCCCAATGAGGCACGCGCGTGCCCCTGGGAATCTTCAACTGATATCTGTTGTAGATGTATTAGAGAAGGTCGGGATGACGGTGGTGTAAGGGATCGGTATCGGAAGTGGGATCCACGTGGAGGTTGGATCACTTACTCTTGAGTACAAGATATCGTCCATTCAGACCACCTGGTAGCACGTCATTGACACGGGTTCAAGTTTTTGGTCAGTCGAATAGAAGAATACATACCTGACCCAGGTGGTTCCCTGACATGCGGCGCAAGCGCTGAAAAGTAAATATTCGACTGTGGTGCAAAGACACGGTGTCTCTACGATAGGACCGTAGTACCCAGGTGTGGTGTTTGTGTTATTGACCGTATATACTGAGAGAGTTACCGTACCGATTACAAATTTAGTGTCAAGTCAATAAGGCGAGAATTTACCGCCTTCATAGCAAGGAGATGCCAAGTATGCGGCAACCCCGCAAGGGTTTTGACCCAGACTGTTGTACGACTTCAGATAGGGAACCGATTAGGAATGCGAAAACAAGACCCAAGAAATGAAAGTGGCCCGCTCACCCATTCCCATCCCTCAACGCAGTGCGGATAAGAAACGCTTACAGAAACTTGGGAAAATGCGGGCACAGAGAGAAATATGAGAAAGACTACCCAGTGCGACCTTCTCATCCTCCTCTTAGTCGTGGCCATGTCCAAGCGATCTGGGGAACGGGCGGGAACAAAGCAGGCAGCGTTTCTCGGTTCTCGGAATGTTAAGCGGTATTTATATGTCCCGAGATCCCGCGGGTACTAGTGTTGCAAATTGAGAAACGCCCAGAAATATGTGTGCTTCAGTCAATTTCGGCTCTAGCAGGTGAGCTCACTATGAAGATCCAAGGAGGCGAAAATCACCCGGCGGCCGGGAAGGCATCACCCGCTAATTTGAAGTGTCAGCGGCCGAAAATCAGCCGAAAA
>Ga0209488_10001716_pt1 | contig 18598 bp, 13 predicted proteins | sample Rivendell_Oct201_8_FD_188349 | JGI IMG/M metagenome (GOLD analysis project Ga0209488, IMG submission 188349) | Vadose zone soil microbial communities from the Eel River Critical Zone Observatory, Northern California, USA -... | ecosystem: Environmental > Terrestrial > Soil > Vadose zone >...
TGGATGAGATGATTCCATCTCTGGAGGCTTTGGAAACTCAAAACGCCGCCATTCTGGAATTTCTAAAAGACAAGAACATAACCACCGACGAGAAGCTTGCGCCTTACCTGGAGCGTGCGGGAAACGCAAGCAACGTTCGTTGGCGTGCCACCCGTCTCAGGATCACGAGCATGCTGTCCTCCGCCATGAGAAGCGACGAGCAATCAGCTAAGCGGGAGAAGGAGGCATCTGACAAAGAAGCGGATTCTAAAGAGCAGAATCAAGCTCAAGCGCAACCCAAAGAAAAGGAAAAGGACGCCGTGAAGGCTGCCGAAAAAGAAAAGCCAAATATTCAAGCAATGAAGTCGGACGCGCACACTGGAATGGATCAAAAAGAAGGAGTCCCCGAGGACAAAAGAATAGCGTGAAAGCTATTGCCCTTCGCCAAAACCCGGAATGCGGAAATCCACACCGTGCTCATCGTTGGCCTTGGCCGTCGCTGGAATGTCCAACTGCGAGAGAGGGATCTTTTCCGTGCGCTGAGGTTCGAAAATCCACAGCGTTTGCCCAACGACCGCGTAGTTCTGAACTTCCTGCTTGCGCTCATCGCGGAAAACCAAGATCGTAGCCGGGGCTTGCGCTTCGGTCGGTTGTGTTTCTCGCTGCGGCGGAGGATCTGAACGTGCATACAGATCCTGATCTTGTTCGCGTCGCATCCTCTGTTCTGCCAGGCTCTGCGCATTCATCTCGCTTGCCAGTTCGATTTCGTGGGCACGGTCTTCGTCGTAGGACGAACCAGAATCCCACCACCAGTACGGATCGTAGTAGCCCGCATACCACCAAGGCGATCCGCCCCAGCCCCGGCAGCCAAAGCATCTCCTGAATCCGAAGCCATGAAAGCGCCGGTCACGAAAACGATCGTCACGAAAGCGATTTGGGCGGAAACGATCTCCGCGGAAAGCAGGCTGGCGGAACGAATTCCCTCGATTGAAACCGCGTGTCCCGAAGCCCGGCCCGGAGTGCATGCCGCCAAAAGCGTGGTCGCCACCCATGTGGCCGCTAAACCCACCTCGACCAGCGAATCCGCCGCCGTGTCCGCCGGCACCGCCTCGTCCGCCGCCGCGCATTTGCGCCGAGGCCGGCATCGAGGCCGCGAACAGGAAGACTGTCGCAATGGCGATCGTCGCAATGGAAAGAAGGCGACGCACGACTAAATTATAAACCCGAGTGCAACGGATGAATACGGGACCAGTTTCCGAGTTAGCCGTTATCTGGGAGTAATCAACGAATGTGTGAGCATCCGCGCGGATCACTTCCGGTTTGTATGCCGACTCGGGCATTACTGATAGGCGAGCCCTAATACGGGACCTGCCAATCGAGGGCGTAGATTTCCTGGGTGCCGGTGTCGCGGAGCAGAAGCGGCGAGTCGTCGGGAGCCAAGCTGAGCCAGACATTGTAGAAACCTGCTTGCCGGAAGTCTTTCAGGTCGGCCACTCGCTCGACCTTGTGATCGCGAAGGCGCACTCGCATCACTGCCGGGTCATTCTCCTCGTGCAAGACATAAACATAGTCGCTGTTTTTCGACCAGTTGGGAAAACCGCAGGTTATTTTCGCGATCTCATCCCATTTTTGCGTGGAAAAATCGAAAAGCATAAGGCTGCGGGACTCGAAAGGCATGGCGACGATGTATCGTCCATCGGGCGACCAGCGAGGCGAGAAGAGACCTTTTGAATCAGGCAACGTCGAAATTTGGTTCGTCTTTACGTCGAGAATCCGGACGGAGCTGGCAGGATCAGCTGGACCGCTGCCGAAGGCGATTTTGCTTCCGTCGGAAGACCAGGTAGTGTCCCACTCTTCTAGGGAGTTCTCAGGTACCATTTCGCGGGGAGTTCCGCCCTCGGCTGAAATCGTGTACATCTTCGGCCGCTCCGGGACGGTCGAAAATGCGTAGAACAAAATCTGCTGACCTTCGGGAGACCAGCTCGGCAGTCTGACGCTGAGCGGCGGGTAGGTGAGCTGAATTCGCTGGCTGCCATCCGCTTTGCTTCGCCAGAGCGTGCCCTCCGGGAAACTGACATATGTCACCCACTTGCCATCTCTGGAGAAGCTGACGCTATCTGCCGAAATTCCGGAGAGAAACGGAACGAATGCTGCGGACTTGGTATCGTAGCGAGCCAGCTCGCCGCGCGACAGTGCCCCTACGACGAACAGCTTCTTGCCATCCTTGCTGAATAGAGGCGAGAAGAAACTCATTGGCCCGGAGGTCAACTGAACCGGCTGGGTATCAGCCTTTCCCAACAAATTTCCCTTTTCCGCGCGAGCCCAGATATTGGCTTCTGACTGGAAAACGAAATATTTTCCGTCTGGGGTCCACTGGCCGCAGCATTCGTTGGGAGGTGTGTGCCAGGCCGGGAGCAGGGGATGCGGGTCGGTCCCGTTGACTGAAACCTGCCAAAGCGCACCGCGAGTGGTGAATGCGCCTCCAACTCTAAATCGAATCACAGTCCCATCCGGCGACCAGACAGGCTCAAAAGTTTGATTGGGCGCGGTAAAAAGCTTATGTGACTCCGAACCGTCGCTCTTTATCAGCCATAAGTCGTGTCCGTCGGCATAAACAATTGTTTGGCCATCGGAAGACCACGCAGCGTCCTGTGCAGCAGCGTCTCTCAATCTGCGGGGTGACCCGCCGAGCACCGGCAGCAACCAAAGGGGTCCGTGAAATGCCGTCTGGCCTACCTCATCTGCCACCAGCAGCGTGCCGCCATCGGGAGAAACCCCGAGCAGCGCCATCGTGGGTGACGGTGCCGAAACGGGCGCTACTTCCCCGCCAGAACTTGCTACTTGTGCGATGCGGCCTACGGAACCAAACTCCGTCAAATAGAGTCTCGCTCCGTCCGTCCCGCCGAGATATTTTGGGATGCCGTCGTGCGTGATCGGCACGTAGCCGGACACTTTGGGCTGAGGGAGTGGTCGAGATCGCACATATATGAAGACGGCAATGACGAGAAGAGCTAATCCGCCGATCGCGGCTGCCCAGGTTTTCCATCCCAACCGATTGGGTTTGGAAATGGCCGCCGCACTGGAAATGCTGTCGCCCACCGCGACCGATGAAGACGAATGTATGCCGCTCGATGTAGCGACGGAAGAGCCGGACCGTCCCGAGTCCGTATCCCGCTTTAGCCGTTGCAGGTCGGCGCGCATCTCTGCCGCACTCTGATAGCGCAGGTTGCGATCTTTCTCCAAAGCCTTATTGATGATTCGCTCCAGTTCGGCTGGCACCGAAGGATTCAATCGCACGGCGGGCGCGGGCGCTGCGTCGAGGATGGCTTTGAAGATCTCCGCCGAACTGCCGGCATGAAACGGGAGAGCGCCGGTAGCCATCTCATAAAGCACCGCGCCGAAGGAAAACAAATCGCTGCGGGCGTCCAGTTCTTTGCCTCGCGCCTGCTCCGGTGACATGTAGGTGATGGTGCCGAGCGTGGAGCCGGGACTGGTCAGGTGCTCGGCATCGACGGCGCCGGTCATCGTCATTGTGTTCGCCGATGCGATCTGGCTGGAAAACCTGGTGGCGGCGACCTTGGCCAGACCGAAATCCAAAATCTTGGCGTGCCCGCGCTTGGTGACAAAGATGTTGGCCGGCTTGATGTCGCGATGAACAATGCCCTGGGAATGCGCGGCGTCCAATCCGTCGGCAATCTCCGTTGCAAGCGAGAGCACAGTTTCATTGTCTAACGGCCTTCCCGCAATGTGGTGCTTCAGGGTCACCCCGTCCAGAAACTCCATCGCGATGAATGCCTGGCCATCCTGCTCGCCAACGTCGTATATGGTGCAGATATTGGGATGATTCAGCGCGGACGCGGCTTGGGCTTCGCGTTGAAAACGGGCGAGTGTCTGCGGGTCGTGGGCAACTTCCTCGGGTAGGAACTTGAGGGCAACGAAGCGGTGCAGCCGTGTGTCCTCAGCCTTATAGACCACGCCCATCCCGCCGCCACCGAGTTTCTCGACAATGCTGTAATGCGAGATGGTCTGGTCAATCATTATTAAGTAGATGCCAGCTTTCTGGTCGCTTCATCTTACGGACGCGGCGCCAGCCAGTCAATGAAAACGCACGATCGCGTCGAGAACACTTCCCGTTGTAATAGGGGTATTAAGCGGAACGCGCACTCACACTGCGATTCAAGACAAGAAGCATCACGAGCGGATGGTCCGTCATCGGGTCCACAGGCAGAATCTCAAAGGAAGCTTAGATGTCAGAATCGTGGGACGCGTACTCCGTTCGCGTTGGCTGAAGCGACGGAGCGCTCGCTACCAGCCCATTCACACCACGACTGGACTCGCAGAAGCAACTGTCACTGGTAGCCGCGCCACGATGAGTGTGCCCGTACCGTTCGAATGGATGTCCAGGCTGCCGCCCAGCTGCCGGAGTCTTTCTCGCATACCTCTGAGCCCAACACCGGGGGTGCCGGTCGAGGTCATCTCAAATTGTTTTTCTGGCGGTATGCCATTGCCTCGATCCTCGATTTCTACGCAAATCTGACCGTCAGAAGCGGCAATACGAATCCTGGCCGTCGGGCTTTCCGAATGGCGATGAATGTTCGTGAGACACTCCTGCACGGTGCGGAAAATCGCCGTTTCCGACTCGCGATCCAGCCGCTGAAGATCCGCGGGAACCTCCAAATTCACTGTGATCTTGCTGCGTTGGGCGAATCCCTCTGTATACCAACGGAGAGCCGAAGCAAGTCCAGCTTCATCCAGCAAAGGTGGATGGAGCAGATGGGAAATTGTGCGGACCTCCTGGCTGAGTTCCTGTACCAGAGCCGCACTGTCGTTAACCGTATTGGCGGTCTTCGTCAGGCGCTCGATGTCGGTCCCCACCGCAGCAAGGTTCATTCCCAGCGCCGCTAGCATCTGCCCCACGCTGTCGTGCAACTCACGGGCAAGACGCCGTCTCTCGTCATCCTGCAATTGCATCAGACGTGTCGAGAGTTCGCGTAGATTTTGATTGGTCCTATCGAGATCTACGGTTCGTTGCCGTACCGCGTCTTCCAGTTCTACCTGCGCTGCCCATAGTACTTCCTCACGGCGACGGCGGACCTCTCCCATCGCCACCAGTGCACTGGAAACAATTAAGAACGCCAGAATACCAACGACCTGCGCCGTGCCGACGACGCGAAGCGAGTGTACCGGCGGAATGAACCAGTACTTCGCCCCGATGAGTGCAAGAACCACACTCAGGATGGATGGGCCGATCCCGCAGTACCACGCACAAATAGCTACCGCTGGAAAGAGCGTGATGTAAGGCACGTAGTCGCCCAGGAACGGATTGAGAGCCAGACGGACCAGTAAGGCCACTAGAGTCGCCAACAGTGCGATGGCGTAACACCTCCCGGTCGCTTTTGTGATCCGGGTGGAGAGCGGAGTGTCGGTCGCCATGGTATTAACCTTGCTTTGAAAAATCTACAGGCCAGCTCAGAAAATGCCAGGACTCCTATGACGAAGCATGCAACGATGTTATAACGAAAATGTTGCAACAGTATAACGAAAATGTCGTAACGAGAACCTCTCAACAGAGCAGATTTCTTTGTCGGACGAAGTCGTCACTGTGTGACATTGTCTGGTCGAGTAAGCACCACGCTTCCTTGCTTTCTTTATAGCTGCCCGATAATCTCTTCCGATACCGTAAACTATTGAAAAAGCTGACCAAAAAGACCGTGACGGCCAGGACAAACCGGACAAAACCTCCTTTCTGATTCACGATCGAACGTCTTGCAGAACTTAAGAATGCCTCGGGTTGGCGCGCGCCGCATTTTCCTGGCTAACCTGTTTGGGCGGTAGCGGTTCACTTGAATGCTGCCCGTCGGCTAAAGCGCCAGGATCCGAAGACCCGCTCATTTTCGTGTCCAGGTCGTGGATGCGCTCTTGCCTTTTGTTGTATTCGCTCCGCTCTGCGTCCGTTAGGCCCACATAGGCATCCAGTTCCCGTGCCTCGACCTGCTTTCTGAGAAGATAGACAAACTCGGCACGCAGCTCTTCGACGGAGTCTTCCATGCAGCATTTTCCCACGCAATGGTTTGCGCGGACTTCGGGCGAAGGGCACAAACTCGGATGTATTAAGGCGAGAGAAAGTTGCCGCTTTCTTCCGTTTAGCTTTTATCGCAGGACAAGGACAGACTATCTTTTCTTCTTACTCTTGGCCTTCTTCGGGGGGACCTTCTTCGGAGCGGCTTTCGCTGCAGGCTTAGCGGCCTGCTTCGGAGCGTGGTGCTCAGTCTTGGCGGTCTTCGGCTTCCCTTTCGCCTCTGGCTTGGCTGCTGCGGATAGCGAGAGTGCCGACGGCGTCGCCGCCGGGGGAGCTTTCGCCTTTCCCTTCGCGACTTCAGCCTTCTTGCCCACAACTGCAACCGCAGGCGCCGCTCCAGCAGCGGCTTTGGCGGCGCGCCCACGTCGCGGTGGCGGAGGTGGCGGCGGTGGCGGCGGAGCGAACGGCTTTAGAAACTTCAAGGTCTCGGTGCGCGAACGCAGCTTGCCATCGAGCAGCAGCATGAATACGTCCCGCGCAATCTTGGGATACTCTGGCAGCTGCGGCGTGATCAGTAGTTCCGTCATCTCCGGCAGCGGGATCCTTTGTTGCACCTGCCGCCACTTGGTGAGGAAGTTCTTGATCTTCTGCTCCACCGCTTGTTGTTTTGCCGTCACCGCCAGAAACAACACCATCTCCGGACGCGCGTCCGACAGCAGCTGCCAAGTCCGCGAAGGCGTAGCCGCCTCTTTGCCCATCAGTCGCTTGGCCAGTTCCTTGGCGTGAAGTTCGATATCGCGCCAGGCCTCCACCAGATCCTTACGCGGAATTTGCTTTCGCAGATCGGCAATATCTTTTTCCGAGAGGCGCGACGTCAGGAAATACATCACGGCCGGTCCGGCGTCAGGCGTGTAGCCGAGGTCGACCATCTGCTGGCGCGTCTTCATCAGCTGGCCGAGCCCGCTGGTATCGATCTTCGCCGTGCTCCAGTGCGGATGCAGAACCTTGAGCCAATCTTCTTTTTCCAACATCTTCACCACGTTCAACGGATCGTCTTCATGGGCAAGCTGCGCAATCTCATGCCCGATCGATCCCCGCAAAATGTGGTCGATGTACTTCCCTTCCTTCGCCGCATCGTAACGAGCCTGCGTCCGTTCCTCGAGCGGCCAGTGGAAGCGGGCCGCAAAGCGCGTCGCCCGAATCAACCGGGATGGATCTTCAAGGAATGAATAGTTGTGCAGAATGCGAATCAGCTTCGCCTCGATATCGGCCACGCCGTTGAAGGGATCGAGCAGCAGCCCACGCGAGCCCTCGTTGAGCGAGAGCGCCATGGCGTTGACCGTGAAGTCGCGCCGCCGCAGATCCTCATGGATGGTCGCGGCAGAAACTATCGGAGGCTTGCCCGTCTTCTCATAGATCTCGGTGCGAGCCATGCTGATCTCGGCGCGCACGTTCCCCGGCAGCAGCAGCAAGATCATCCGGATATCTTCTTCCACCGCGGAAATCCGTACGCCCGCCTTTTCCAGATCCTTCTGTAATTTCAGGGGATTGCCCTGGACCGTAAAATCCAGGTCGCGGATAGTGAACCCGCTAATGATGTCGCGGATCGCGCCGCCCGTCAGGTAGATGTTCATTCCAGCGGCGCGTGCTATGTCCTGCACCAGGCTGACGCCCTTCAACTGATCCGGCGTCAACCGGATTTCCATCGTGTAAATGTAATCAGCCATTCGCTTTCAAGCGGCCTTCAGGCCGTCATTCCTGCTTCGATCCGTGACCGGGCCGGGCTGGAAGTACCACGCTTTCCACAAGATTTCCACAGGGCTTTGCCGCCAAACCAACGGCTCCCTTAATCCACCTGCATGCAAGTGGTTTAAGACAAGGTACTTAGATAAAGATGGCCGCCAACTGACAAGCTACAGAAAATAACACAACGTTTATCTTTTGGCTACTGTGAAGCTATATACCGCCAGTTTTCCGCCGAAAAGTGCGAGAATCAGAAGCTGGCGTCAGGCATCCGGCGTCGGGCTTCAGCAAAAATCGCATGTCGCGTGATTAAGGCATGCTGTGCAAAACTATGTGGCAGTATGGTTTGCCGGAAGCCGGATGCCCGAAGCCGGATGCCCGATCTCCCATGCCCTCAACTCACAAGAAAGTCATCGTCCGCAAGATGGATCGGGACTCCGTCTCGGGCTATGTCGCCCCCTCGCAATTTGTGCACGAGGGCAAGCTGGAGCTGCTTAATACAGCAGGTACCGTCATCGCCATGGACCTGCGCGAGATCAAGGGCGTTTACTTCGTCCGCGAGTTTGGCGACTCTGAATCGCTCACTCGCAAGACCTTCACTTCCCGCCCACGCTCTGAGGGACTCTGGGTGCGTCTCCGCTTCAAGGACAACGAAATTCTGGAAGCGCTGATGCCCGCCGACCTAACCCAGGCCTTGCCCGAGGGCTTTCTGGTGAATCCTCCCGACCAGCACTCGAACACACAACGCATCTTCGTTCCCCGCACGGCCCTCGAGTCGCTGACGGTGCTGGCGGTGATCGGTGCCACCCGCCGCCGACGTCGCGGCGCTACCGACGATCAGCGGCAAGTGCCCCTGTTCGAAGGATAAGGTCGCCCCAGTTGGACAGTCTCTCAATCGGACCCAAAGGAAGCATCACTGCTCGCGTAGGGACACTGCTCGCGTAGGGACAGCCGCCTCGGCTGTCCGCTTGCAAGCCGATTATTCGCGAATCGAGTTGGTCATCCATTGAGGGCCTCCCGAGCGTTTATCATTGAGCCGAACCATGCGACGTCCCACGATCGGCGTTTTCGATTCAGGCTTCGGCGGCCTGACCGTTCTTAAAGTATTACTTGAGCTCATTCCCGGCGCCGATTACCTCTACTTCGGCGATACGGCTCGCCTGCCCTACGGTTCGAAGTCCGTTGAGACCGTGGCTCGCTATGCCGTCGAAGCCGCTCATTACCTCGAAGCCCACGGTGCGCAGATGCTGGTGATCGCCTGCAACACTGCAACCGCACTCGCTCTCGACCGCATCAGGTCGGCGGTCCACGTCCCCGTCGTGGGAGTCGTGGAACCGGGCGCAGAAGCGGCTTCCTCTGCTAGTCAGAATAAAAAAGTTGTTGTAATCGGAACCGAAGCCACAGTCAGTAGCCATGCCTATCGCAAGGCTTTGGAAGTCCGCAACCTGCAGGCGCGCGAAAAAGCTTGTCCCCTACTGGTGCCCCTTGTAGAAGAAGGCTGGCTGGACCATCCCGTCACGGAACAGGTCGCGCGGATTTACCTGGACGAGGCTTTTGGCGGCGGATTCCAGGACGCTGACGTCCTCGTCCTCGGATGCACGCACTATCCTCTGCTCAAGCCGCTGCTGCATCGCGTGGCGCCCGCTCACGCGACCATCGTCGACTCTGCCGAATCGACAGCCGGCGTCGTGGCCAGCCGCATGCACAATCTTCTGCCTCGCGCACTCACTGAAAGCGAAGAGCGTCGGTTTGAGCCGCGCTTGAAGTTTTTCGCCACCGACTCTGTTGAAAAGTTCCGCCGCCTGGGCGAACGTTTCCTGGATCACCCCATCGAAAACGTTCAGCACGTCGATTTGAAAGAATAATCTGCTCGCATAGGGACAGCCGCCTCGGCTGTCCAAGGTGTTTCCCGCGCAAGGTTCGGATAGCTCGCATACCCCGCAGGAATTACTGTGTCCGCGGATGGGTTCCCCCAATCCAATGAGAAACGTCCACCAACAATGCATCCTCTCGATAACGTAATCTGGCAAGCGCTGACCACTCGGCAAACCGGGTTCGCCGAATCCTTCGACCAGGCGCGCAGATTTCCGCGAGAGGTAACTTCCCTGGGAGGCTTTCATCAGCCCACCGACCGCGGCTACGAATCATTGGCGGGTCTGGTAGGCGTTGGTGGCACGGTTGCTCTATTCCTCGAGAAGCCGTACGAGCCCCGCCCTGGCTGGAACTTAATTGCCGACACGCCGCTGCTGCAAATGGTTTGCGAGAACGGTGGTGCCCCGATCCCATTACGGTCTGGCTCGGCTTCTCCTATCCTCGAACTGAAGCCCGCAGACTCACCCGAAATGGTGGAACTCGCCGCTCTCACCAAGCCCGGTCCCTTTGGCACCCGCACCCATGAACTGGGGACGTACATTGGAATTCGCTATGGGGGAAAGTTGGTGGCGATGACCGGAGAACGGCTGAAGGTCCCCGGCTACACCGAAGTCAGTGCTGTCTGCACGCATCCGGAGCATATAGGAAAGGGACACGCCGGAACGCTAATGAGAGAAGTGACGCGGAGAATCCGCGAGCGCGGCGAGGTGCCATTCCTGCACGTGCGGCAGGATAACCTGCGCGCCATCGAGCTCTACAAGAGGCTAGGTATTGCCGAGCGTAAAGTCTTCTACCTGGCAGTAATTAAGAAGACGTAGCGCACAGGTGTTTACCCTGTGAAACCCTGTGTCCTCTGTGGTTAATGCCTCTGGGCCTTTGGGATAGACACCGCCACAGCCTCAGTAAAGATGGAAATCCACTTCCAGCGCAATCTCCACCGCCACAGGATGTCCGTTTTTCATGGCCGGCTCGAAGCGCCACTTCTTGGCAGCCTCGATGGCCTTTTCATCCAGCCCCATGCCCAGCGAGTTGGCGACGCGAATTTGGGTCGGACGCCCGGCGGCGTCCACCACCAGCATCAACGTGCAGGTTCCCTGGTACTTCGCCTTGCGTGCCTCTTCGGAGAACTCAGGATCAACCTGATAAACCACCCGCGGAGCGCTTACTCCGCCGCCCACGTGAAATACTCCGCCGCCTGTGCCGCCGCCTTCTCCCGGTCCAAATCCGGGCCCGGTACCCGATCCCACGCCACCGCCCGAGCCTGATCCAATGCCTGAACCGGAACCAGTACCGTTCGAAGGCAATACCGCGTGCGACATCGGATCGCCCAGGTTTGGCATGTTGTTCGTGGCCAGCTTGACTTGTGGAGGAATCACAATCGTCGGTTCAACCGCCAGCTTGGGATTCTCGTTTCGCACGACCACCACCGGAGGGGTGATCTGCTCCATAGAGAACTTGGGCAGCTTGCCCTTGGTAGCCTGCAGCACGTCGCGATCTCCGCCGCCGCCGCCACCACCAACCTGAGTCTTCGAAGGTTTCAGAATGGGCAGGTCGCCCGGGTCAACCAGCGGAATCACCTTTGATTGAGCCGTGATGTGGGTGACCACGCGCCGCCCGACAATGGTGGCGATAATGATTGCACCTATAAGCAGAATATGAACTGCGGTCGAACCCAGCGCGCCGTTCTTTTTATAGTTGTAAAAACCCCAGATATCCCTAACGGGCTCCGGCTTCGATTCCAGCTTGAGCGGTGGAAGTTTCTTTGGGAAGAAAAAGTCATCCAGCTCGCGGAAAAGGGATTTCCAGAGTGGCTCTTCAAAACTGTCTGCACCCAGCAGCAGGTGCAACTCCGGCTCTTTCACCGGAGGGTTCGGATTTACCTCGACTGATCCCATAATTGCTGGTTTGAACTACCGTTGCCTCGATTAGATAAATCGACCTGCTCGCGGGCCACTGCCTCTGTACACAGATGAGGAGCAGCCGTCGCAAGTTGCTTCGTTTTCAGTCAATTCTGTGGACGGAGCATCTCATCCCGTCCACTTACCAGCTGACTTGGATCCGCCACCATCTTGCCTTTTAAAATTGTACCTCTACTCTCCGCGTTTGCGACAGTGCATTTCAAAGTCCATGGGACACGCCCTTCATGCAATCGCTCCCCGGATTAGACGTTCCCTGGCGCGCTCCCTATAATGAAAAGATTCAATCATTTGGGAGACGCCATCCGAGTGCCGCTCGAACTGAAAGCCACCATTAACCTGCCCAAAACCGCCTTCCCCATGAAGGCCAATCTCCCCCAGAACGAGCCCAAAATGCTGGAGCGATGGGAGCAGATGCGAATCTACGAGCGCATCCGCCAGGCCCGTAAAGGCGCGCCCAAGTACGTATTGCATGACGGTCCACCCTACACCAGCGGCCCTATCCACATGGGTACCGCGCTCAACAAGTGTCTCAAGGACTTCGTCGTCAAATCCAAGAATATGTCCGGGTTTGACGCGCCTTACGTGCCCGGTTGGGATTGCCACGGCCTGCCCATCGAGATCAAGGTGGACAAGGAACTCGGCGGCAAGAAGCTGCAAATGCGGCCTACGGACGTGCGGGCCGAGTGCCGTAAGTACGCCCAGAAGTTCCTTGACCTGCAGCGGCAGCAGTTCAAGCGCATTGGCGTGTTCGGCCGCTTCGATCGGCCCTATGCCACTATGAATCCGCAGTACGAGTCGGTGGTGCTCGAAACCTTTTATTCGTTTTACGAGAAGGGATTCGTCTACAAGGGATTGCGTGCCGTCTACTGGTGCATGCATGACGAGACAGCGCTCGCCGAGGCCGAGGTCGAATACGAAAACCACACCAGTCCCACGGTATGGGTGAACTATGCCCTGCTGGACGATCCGGCGCGGATCGATCCGGCACTCGCGGGAAAGAAAGTTTCAACCATCATCTGGACCACCACTCCGTGGACCTTGCCTGCGTCCATGGCGGTGGCTTTCCATCCCGATGAAGATTACGTTGCACTCGAATCCGGCGAAAAGGTTTACATCGTTGCATCCAAGCTGGCGAAAGATGTAGCCGAGAAGTGTGGCCTGGCGAACCCTCGCGAGCTAGCCCACTTTCCGGGACGGAAGATGGAGCGCCTGAACTTCCAGCATCCTTTCCTCGATCGCAAAATTCTCGGTGTTCTCGCCGAATACGTCACCATGGACACCGGCACCGGCGTCGTCCACACCGCCCCTTCGCACGGTGCTGAAGATTTCGTGACCGGCGTCAAGTACGGCCTGGACGCCACCAGCAACGTCGATGAAAAAGGTATCCTGCGCAACGGCTTGGCTGAATACGAAGGCAAGCGCGTCTGGGACGCCAATCAGCCGATCATCGAATTGCTCAAGAGCCGCGGCGCACTGCTCCATGCGGAGAAGACCGAGCACTCCTATCCCCATTGCTGGCGCTGCCACAACCCGGTGATTTTCCGCGCCACCGAGCAATGGTTTATCTCGATGCAAACGCCCATGCCGGGGGCGAAGCCGAAAGATGAAACCTTGCGTTCCAGCACTCTCGAAGCGATCAAACATGTGAAATGGGATCCGGCGTGGGGCGAAGAACGCATGTCCAACATGATCGCCACGCGTCCTGACTGGTGCATCTCGCGGCAGCGCGTCTGGGGGGTGCCCATCGCGGTATTTCTCTGCGAGTCCTGCGGCAAGCCGTTGAACGACCCCGCCATCCACCGCAAGACCGTCGAACTTTTCGCCCGCTCCGGAGCCGACGCCTGGTTCACACCCGAAGCTAACTCCGTCCTTCCCGCAGGCACGAAGTGCCCGCACTGCGGCAGCACCAAGTTCGAAAAGGAAACCGACATCTTCGACGTCTGGCTTGAATCCGGCGCCAGCTATCTAGCGCTGGTTGCCGATGAGCCCGACTATCCCTGGCCCTCCGATCTTTATCTCGAAGGCGGCGACCAGTATCGCGGATGGTTTCAGTCGTCACTGCTCTGCGCCATGGGCACACGCGGAACGCCGCCCTACAAAGGCGTCGTCACACCAGGCTGGACTCTCGACGAAAAAGGCCAAGCCATGTCGAAGTCCCGCGGCAATGACGTCGACCCAGTCGACATCGCCAGCCGTCTCGGCGGCGAAGTCGTGCGCCTCTGGGTGTCTTCTGTGGACTTCCGTGAAGATGTAGTCGGCTCCGAAAAGCTGATGTTAAAGATCGCGGAAGATTACCGCACGATCCGAAACAATCTGTTCAAGAATATTCTTGGCAATCTCTACGACTTCGATCCCGAGAAAGACGCGCTGCCCTTCGACAAACTGGAAGGTCTTGACCAGTACATGCTTCGTCAGGCCTGGGACCTGGCTCGTGCCGTAAAAAGCTGGTACGACGAGTTCGCCTTCCACAAGATCTACCACCGGGTGAACGACTTCTGCATCGTCAATCTCAGTTCCTTCTACTTCGACGTGCTCAAGGATCGCCTCTATACTTACGCCCCCAACTCGCCCGCGCGGCGCTCTGCCCAGACCGCAATGTGGCGTATCTGCGAAGCCATGGTGCGGCTGCTGGCCCCGATCTTAAGTTTCACTTGCGAAGAAGTCTGGCAGCACTTGCCGAAGACCACGGACCGTCTCGATAGCGTCCATCTGGAGACGTTTCCCGAGGCTGCGGACGTGTTCGGTCGCGGCTCCGTGCCACCGGAAGATGCACAGCAACAAAAAGAGTGGGCGTCCCTCCTGCTCGTGCGCGAACAAGTGATGAAAGCACTGGAAGAGGAGCGAAGCAGCAAGCGCATCGGCAAGAGCCTGGAGGCGCAACTCATCCTCACCGCCGCGGATCCTTTATTCCCGGCTCTGGCGCGACATAAAGATGAGTTGCGTTATCTGTTCATCGTCTCGGCCGTGATTTTGAAGCAAGGTTCTGGCAACGGCACCGGCGGCGTGCAGATTGAGGTTAAGAAAGCCGACGGCCAGAAGTGCGACCGTTGCTGGAACTACTCGACCCATGTCGGCGAAGACAAGGCCTATCCCACAGTCTGCGAGCGTTGCAGCGCCGTGCTGAAAGAACTCGAGCGAGGATGAGTCGAACCCAGCAAAGACCATGTAGGGACAGCCGCCCCTTCGACTTCGCTCAGGGCAGGCTCCGGCTGTCCGGCCGAGCAAGGCTCGGCTAGTTAGCCAGGAGAATGAAATTGCGGGATTCCACAAGCCTCACTCGATGGCCTCTGTGACCTCCGTAAGTTCAGTGGTTTAATTTAAATTGCATCAAACCATCAATGACGATCCTCGACCTCTGTGCCTACCTTGGGCTTGCCGCCGTCGGCATGGCTACACTGAACATGGCTTTGGGACTGCTGATCGCCTTACGCTACAGTCCTGTCCGCTTGTGGCCGCATCGCCCCATCAACATTTTCCGCATACACGACTGGACCGCATACCTCGTTCTGCTGCTGATCGTTCTGCATCCCGCTGTGCTGCTCTTCAGAGGCTCGACCCACTTCGGTTTCGCGGATGTGCTGTTTCCGATCCAATCCCCCGCACAACCCAGGCTCAATACCGTGGGAGCGGCTTCGCTGTACGTATTGCTGATCGTCATCGTCACCTCAATCATGCGCCTGCGCATAACTCGCCCCTTGTGGAGAAAGCTGCATTACCTCGTCTTTCCCGCGTTCGTACTCATGTTCATCCATAGCGTGTTGACGAATCCTCTGCTTTCGAACGGTAAGGTCGACTTGCTCGATGGCGGGAAGGTATTCGTCGAGATCTGCTGCGCGATTTCGCTGGCTACCTGGCAGTCCGCATTCGTCTGCGCGGCCGTGGTTTCAGGTCGCAGGTAAGAAGCACAGATCGATCTTTAATGTGAGAGTAAAATAGGACGCATCCGCATTAAGATGTTCCTGCACTCACTTTTCAGAACATATTCAGCTGAACGCATTCCAGTCAGGATGACCAAAAACTCAGCCCGGGCAATCCATTTCGTTCTGGCCTTGGCCGTAGTCCTGCTCGATCGCTGGACGAAACACACCGTAGCCGCCCACATCCCCATGTACTCTCACATCCAGATCATCCCCGGCTTCTTCCGCCTCACCCATACGGAAAACACCGGCGCCGCCTTCAGCCTGTTCGCAGACTCTCCCTCGCACTTTAAGACAGCACTGCTGATCGCGTTCTCCCTGATCGCAATGGTGATCGTCTCTGCCATGCTGTGGAAGCAAGCTCGCGCCCTGACCACCACGAGCATAGCCCTTTCACTGATTCTTGGCGGAGCGCTGGGCAACCTCTGGGACCGCGCGGCCAGCGGACGTGTCGTCGACTTTCTGCTCTTCTACGTGAGCCAGTATCAGTGGCCAGTGTTCAATCTAGCCGATAGCGCCATCGTGGTGGGCGCAGGATTGTTGGTGTTTGAAATTCTGTTTGCCAAGCCCGATCGAAGCGTAGCCCACGAATAATCGCACTTCGTTCGAAGAGCTCCTCCGCAGCAAAATTGTCTGATGATCTTTTAATCTAATGTCTGCCGCTCTTGCCGCCGATAGAGCATGCAGGAGGATCTCCAAGATGATCAGCCCCGTAACAAGCGCAGCCCACACGCAGGCTGCGGCTCCGTCCGCGGCGGCGCGCCCAAAACCGGCACAACCAAAACCGCCGCCCACCCCCAGTTCCACCGACACGGTTAACCTAAGCAGTGCCAAGGCAATCGTGCAGGAGTCATTGGAGACCTCGGCCCAAACCACCAAAGAAGCCGCCTCTGGCGATATTCAGGCCAGGAATCTGCTGGCGAAACACGCTGCCGCCAAAGCCCATACGAAGTGAACGGTTCGGCAACACGTAAGTGGGCCGGTTTGGCTTTCGTCAAACCGGCCCACTGCTGTTTCTATTTATGACGGGAGGAAGAGATTAAAACAAGAAAGGATCCCAACAAAAGGATCCTACGGTGTTCCATACAGCTGCTTATATACATTCGCATTGCGCAGAATGGCCTGCACGTACTCGCGCGTCTCGGTAAACGGAATCGACTCCACAAATTCCTGCGGATCCCGATACTTTCCTTGTCCCAGCCACTCCTCCACGCGCTCCGACCCTGCGTTATAGGCGGCCAGCGCATACTCGAACGACCCGCCGAATTTATCCACCATGCCGCGGAAGTAGCGCGTCCCCAGCTCCAGATTCACTGTAGGCGTGTACAACTGGCTGGCGTTATAGCGTTTCAACTTCGCTTGCTTGGCCACCACCTTCCCTGTTTTGGGCAGCAGTTGCATTAACCCCACCGCGTTAGCGCGAGAAACGGCGCTGGGATTGAACTCCGACTCTTGCCTGATCAACGATGCCACCAAGTAGGGATCCAATCCGTTGGACGCGGCGTACCGCTTTAAATCCGTCCAGTAAGGCTTGGGAAATAGAGCTTCCCAGTAAGCCCGTGGCAAATCCGGAATGTCCAGTGCGAAGTAATTCGGCGCAGACCGCTTCATCGTTTCAATGGCGCGGTCATAGTGTCCGGTTTCGGCGTAAAGCTGTGCCGTTTCTGCGGGAGCCCAGTTGCCGCCATCCACGCTGGCGGCCGCCTGCAATTCGCGCACGGCAAAATCGACCAGTCCCCCATTTCCGAGCAGCTCAGCTTTCTGCAAGTGCAAGTCATCTGTGGGAGGATCGGACAGCGTCAATTTCCCGCTGCTGTCGAGGGGCGCCACGCGATCCAGCAACACGTAGTGCTCGGCCGCACCCGAAGCCGCAGGAATATTCTTGAGCCGCTGCCGTCCCAACTCCGCGTAGTAGTAATTGAGATATCGCTCAGAAAGTCTCTTGTAGAACGCCCGCGCCATGCCGGGCTGGTTGTCTTCCTCTGCCAGGCGCGCGCGCCAATACAGCGCAGCGGGGGTCTCGCCGCCAGTAGGGTACAGCGCAATCTGCTCTTCGAATTGCTTCTTGGCCTCGTCGTTCCGTCCCTGGCGCAGCGTCAGCCACGCCGCCTTCCAGTGCGCGTACGAGGCGTGCGCGCCGTTGGGAAATCTCTGCTGCCACTCGCGATAGGCATCGAGCGCCTGGTCATACTCGTGATGCACCAGATGCAGATTCGCCACCAGCGGCAGCGCCTGCTCGAGCGACGAACTCGTAGGAGCGGACTTTCGCAGCTCGTCCACCGTGCGGTAGAACGCATCGTTGTCACTCAAAGCCCACTCGATTTCGGCAAGGATGTAAAGCCGCTGCGCGTTCAGTTCTGAGCTCAGGCCAGTCAACCCGGCTAGTTCCTGCTGCGCGTCGCGGTTGCGGCCGCCGCGGTGCAGTGCATCTGCCAGAGCAATTCGCGCCGCGGGCTGCTCCGCCGCACTCGTCACAGCCATCCAATCCCGATAAGCATCCGCGGCGTCGTTGTAACGCCGCGCCTTCAGGAGCAGATCCGCGCGCGTTTTGCGTTGCGCCGCGCTCGCCTGCGGCAGTAACGGCAGCTTTCTCAGCTCCGCCAAGGCCGCGTCCGCTTCGGTACTATTGGGCATGTTGTAGTAAATGTTTGCGAATGCTTCCGCGGCCTTCGCGTTCTGTCCTGCCGCCGCGTAAGCCCGTCCCAGCGCAAACTCCACATCCGAACGCACCGGAACTCGATCCTTCTCGATCAGCGCGGCCGCTTCCGCGCCCCGGCCCTCTAGCAGCAGCGCATCGGCATAGCTTACATGCGCATCCCGTACCAGCAACGACTCTGGATACCCACTGCCGAAATCCGCCAGGGTCGCCAGCGCCTCGGCCACGTGCCCGGTTTGCAAATACGCTGTCCCCAGGAAGTAAGCCACATAGTCGCCCAGATCTCCGGCGTGCGGTTTAGCACGGTTCAGGGGCTCGATGGCCTTCCCATAGTCCCGGTCGACTACGTGCGCATATCCCACCACGAGCCAAGCTAGCGCTCCGGCGTCTTCTTTGCCATGGGATCGGGCAAATGCCTCTACGCCCGCGTAGGCTGCTGGAGAACGATCCTGTATCAACTGCTGCGCCATCGGACGCAAGCTGGTCGATGCGA
>Ga0209488_10001717_pt1 | contig 18583 bp, 14 predicted proteins | sample Rivendell_Oct201_8_FD_188349 | JGI IMG/M metagenome (GOLD analysis project Ga0209488, IMG submission 188349) | Vadose zone soil microbial communities from the Eel River Critical Zone Observatory, Northern California, USA -... | ecosystem: Environmental > Terrestrial > Soil > Vadose zone >...
CTGGGAATCAGTGAACTTCACGCCCCAGAGATTATGTTCTTCGTCAAAATAGCTCTCGACCTGCTTGAGTTGCGAATCTTTGGCCAGCTTGTTGATCTCTTTTTGCAGCCGCTCAATTTTTTTCGGCGCGGTCTTTTTGTCGCCTTCAAAGTCGGTGCGCTGGGAGATGCCCAGCCGCGGCAGCCACTCGGCGATGCGTTCATTTCGTATGCGCTTGTCGACCTTATCAAAGAAGACCAGATACTCGTTGAGCGTGGTCATGAATTTGGCCAGAGCCGCGCCCTCCAGCTTGGCTGCTCCTTCGCCGTAGCGGACCGTCATTCCCTCCGCAGCGCGGCGCACCATCACGCGCACAAACTCGCGATCGTCCTTGATGTACTGCTGCGTCTTGCCTTTCTTGATGCCGTAGAGAGGCGGCTGCGCAATGTAAACATTGCCGCGCTTAATCAACTCGTTCATGTGGCGGAAGAAAAACGTGAGCAGCAATGTGCGGATGTGCGAACCGTCCACGTCGGCGTCCGTCATCAGGATGATTTTGGCGTAACGCAATTTTGTTGGATCAAAATCGTCTTTGCCGATGCCAGCCCCCAGCGCTGTGATCATGGCGCGGATTTCTTCGTGGCCAAGCATCTTGTCGTAGCGTGCCTTCTCGACGTTGAGAATCTTTCCTTTCAATGGCAGGATCGCCTGGAAGCGGCGGTCGCGGCCCTGCTTGGCGGTGCCGCCTGCGGATTCACCCTCGACCAGAAACAGCTCGCAGCGACTGGGGTCGCGCTCAGAACAGTCTGCCAGCTTGCCGGGGAGCCCGCCGCCATCCAGCGCGCCTTTGCGTCGCGTGAGGTCGCGTGCTTTGCGTGCAGCTTCCCTCGCCCGCGCGGCTTCAATCGCCTTGTTGATGATCTTGCGCGCCACCGGCGGATTCTGTTCGAAAAACGCGCCTAGCCGTTCGTTGAGAAATGCCTGCACGACACCCGCGATATCGGAGTTCAACTTGCCCTTGGTCTGACCTTCAAACTGTGGCTGCGGCAGCTTAACGCTAACCACTGCCACCAGGCCTTCGCGGACGTCATCGCCCGTCAGATTCTCTTTCACGTCCTTGAACAAGCCCAGCTGCTGTCCCGCATAGTTGACCGTGCGCGTGAGCGAAGTGCGGAAACCAGAAAGATGAGATCCGCCATCAACGGTATTGATGTTGTTGGCGAAGCTGAAAACGGTTTCTGAATAACCATCGTTGTATTGCAGGGCGATTTCCATTTGCACGCCGTCGCGCTCGGCTTCCATATAAATCGGCTTGTCATGCAACACGCTCTTGCCGCGGTTCAAGTGCTTAATAAACTCCGCGATCCCGCCGGAGTATTTGAACTCCAGCTTCTTGGCCTCGCCGGTCTTTGGATCAGTAAGGCGCTCGTCGGTCAGCGTGATCTCCAGGCCTTTGTTTAGGAAGGCAAGCTCGCGCAGGCGCTGGGCCAGCGTGTCAAAGTTGTACTCGGTCGCGGTGAAAATTTCCTTGTCGGGCAGGAAATGAATCTTGGTGCCGCGCTTTTTGGTGGTGCCGGTTTTCTTCAGTTTGGTTTGCGGGTCGCCCTTCGAGTAGCCCTGTTCCCAGACGTGACCGTCGCGCCAGATTTCCAAATCAAGCTGGTGGCTCAATGCGTTCACCACGGAAACGCCAACGCCGTGCAGTCCACCGGAAACTTTATAGTTCGAGTTGTCGAACTTACCGCCAGCGTGCAACTTGGTGAGCACAACCTGCGCAGCTGGAACTTTTTCGCCATCGATCACCATATCGTCCACCGGAATTCCGCGTCCGTCATCGACTACGGTGATGGAATTGTCGATATGGATGGTTACGTCAATCTGCGTGGCGTATCCTGCCAGCGCTTCGTCCACCGAGTTGTCCACGACTTCATACACCAGATGGTGGAGACCCATCTCTCCGTTGGAGCCGATGTACATGGCAGGGCGCAGGCGTACTGCCTCCATGCCTTCAAGGACTTTTATGTCATCTGCGGTGTAATTGCCGTTTCCGTTGCCGCCGGTCTTTTTGCTTTTATTTTGTTCTGCCATTTGTTTTGCTGTTGCAGTTTCAGATTCACGGGTTGACAACTTGGAAACTCCTGTCTTGCCGACTGTTTCGCAGTTACTTTTCAGGCCTGCTTTAAGTCTGCCTGAGAACAGTCAAGTTACTTAATTTCAATACTTTAGTGGATATATGAAGCAATTTCAATTGTACCATAGCCAAGGTTGATCTGCAGTGCGGTCCGTGCGCCGAAATCACGGGTAAAACATTGCCTGAATTTCAAGTAATCCTGAAAATTCTGCTGCTGTCCGAGGGGCCGCAGCTGATCCACTTTCTCGCCTCGCAATCCACCGAAGACCTTAGAGAACTTTTAAAAATTCTAATAAAATCCCCGGACGCTGTTATCTTTTTTGATTCTCGGGTCGAGGCGTATCGGCACAAAGCGGAATCGTTTCATCCCTTGACCGCCGGATTTACCGGGCATCAAGTTACCTAAAGTCAATAACTTGCAGGGTACTTTGGGACACTCCCGTTAGTAATCTGAGGGGGAGCGAGGCAGTGGCCTACGGCGGGCTGGAAATAGGCTGAATTTCTTTAATCAAATAGTACTAATAAACCGTTGAAAAATCAGGGATGAAAGGTATACTCAACCCCGCGTTTCAGAGTACCTGAATACGCACCACCAAGAGCAAAGATTTCAAAAGAGAAAACAGGAGAGATTCCCCATGAAAGCGCTTCTTCGTTCATCCATCGTTGCTTTGATCCTATTCGGCGGTTATTCGGCTTTTTCCATGGATGCCGCGACTTCGAAACTGGCCGCCCCCCAATTGCCTGGACCGTGCCTCCCACCGCAGTAACGTGGCTGGTGCGGTATCCTGTTTTACTGCCTATGCAGGTCCATAACAACAAATGGCTTAGGCTTGGGACTGTTGACTAATTAATAAATTGTACTTTCGTGCTTCGCGAACGCTTGCCTGACAAGTGATCCCGATAGTATGCTCGCCCTCTTCGTGGAGGGGCGCTGTGCATATTTCTAGGATCGGCTGGGTTGTAATTGGATTGGCGGCTGTCGCCGCAATCATTCAAGCAGTCATCGTAAGGGTTGTCGTCAACCGTAGGCTAAAGGCTAATTTCCCCATATTCCTGTCATATAGCTGCTTCGGAGTCGTGATGGTTGCCGTCGCCCTAGCCGGTTATCTTTTTTCGTCCTGCGCGCAATATTTTTATCTCTACTGGACACTCAGCTTTTTATACATGGCTCTGGAATTCGGAATCATGTATGAAATCTTTGTAAATGCGCTAAAGCCTTATTCGGCCCTGATTGATCTCGGAAAAATGTTGTTCCGCTGGGCCGCCGTTTTCTTGCTCTTCGCGGCAGTTCTGACCGCTTTGGCCACTGCCGGTTCTCAAGCGAACCGACTCGTCGCCGCCGTTGCGCTTACGGAGCGCAGTATGCGATTGATGCAGTGCGGACTTCTTCTTTTGTTTTTCTTCTTTGAAAGAAAACTTGGACTTTCATGGCGAAATCACAATATGGGAATCGCGCTGGGGTTGGGCGCCGGAGCTGCTATGGATCTGAGTGTTTCCTACCTGAAAGTTCACTACCCCGCATCCAGCGATGCTTTTGGAATTGTTAACAGCGTTTTCTACCTCGGGGTGCTGTGCTTCTGGGCTTCCAATCTGGCCCAAACCGAACCGGCGCGCAGCAATGTGCTCGATTCTCCCAGCAGGCTCATTTTTCAACGGTGGAATGAAGCACTCACCACCTACAGCGTTCGTGGAGAGATGGCTTTTGCGTCGAGCGGAGTAGAATCGTTCCTGCCCGGCGTAGAGCAGACCGTAGAGCGCGTACTGGCTCGCAAGATAGTTCAGTAAGGAATTGCCTCCAAAAAACTTCAGGCCGGACATTTTGTCCGGCCTGTTTTATTGCTTGATTTTTCGTAAGCTCAGATTCGCATCGGCATCACGATGTAACGATAACGATATTCGCTGTCCGCTGCCTCATCTGGACGCAGCTGCCCCGCGGTCTGGGCGTCCTTAAATTCGAAGCGAACATCGCCCGAGCCGACTACCTTCAGAAATTCCAGCAGGTACTGCGAGTTAAAGCCAATCACCATGGGATCACCGGTGTAAGCGGTCTCGATCGAATCCTCGGATTCGCCCGTCTCCGTGTTCGATGAAGAAACCTTCAACTCGTTTTTCTCCACGCGCATGCGGATAGCGTTAGAACGCTCGTCGGCAAACTGGGCTACACGCTGGATTGCCGCGGAGAGCTCGTCACAGTGCACCGAGACAAACTTATTGTTCTCCCGTGGCAACACGGCTTCATAATTCGGAAATTGACCTGTGAGCTGGCGTGAGGTCAGCAAGCGGCCGCCAATGCGGAAAAACAGTGTCGATTCGTCCTTGGCGAACTCAACCGTCTGGGCATCACTGCTGTTCAACAGCGTGCTCAGTTCCGCCATGGCTTTTTTAGGCACCAGGACCTTTAATTCTCCACTGACAGGCAGTTTGGTGCCGCCGTGCTCAATGTGAGCCAGCCGATGTCCATCCGTGGCGACCATAGTCAGCGATTCCGGTTTGAGCACCAGCAGTGCGCCATTCAATGTATAGCGCGACTCCTCGTTGGAAATCGAGAAGATCGTCCTGGCAATCAACTGCCGCAGCACCTGGGCGGGCAGCTGAAGAGCCGATTCCGCCGGGAACAGAGGCAATGCGGGAAAGTTTGCCCGCGCCATACCAACCATTTTGGTGTTTGAACGTCCGCTGCGGATCTGCACCCAATGGTTCTCGAGCAGCTTGATGCTGATCTCGCCATCGGCCAGCAGTTTCACGTAGTCATACAGCTTGCGCGCCGGAATGGTGCACGAGCCTTCTTTTTTTACCTTTGCCGGACACGATGTGCGCAGGCTGAGATCAAGATCTGTTGCTGTAATTGACAGCTTGTCTCCGGTTGCTTCAAACAGGAAGTTGGAGAGAATCGGAATCGTGGTCTTGCGTTCCACCACGCCCTGGGTTGCGGTCAGTTCCTTCAATAGATCGTTTTTGCTGACGCTAATTTCCATCGTAGCTCCCGCCTCAGTGCCCGCGGAGGAAGGCATATTTAGTGGCCCCCTAAAGTTATTAAAACCAACTTGAATTCAATATTGTTCCGCCAACCCGCACAGCAACAGTTGGAATCTCCGCGCAACGCTTTAGTTTACAGCTTCTTGCGCGATTCCGACGAATGCAAATCTTTCCTGCTATTCATTCAATCGTCCGCCGGACCTCAGATTATTGGCCGCTTGCAGCCGGCAGGATTAACTATTCAACGTCTCTGTCAATTTGTTCAGCAACCGGTTCAGGTCCTTGTCAGCCTGCCGCTGTTCGTCAATTTTGTCTATTGAATGCATAACCGTGGTGTGGTGCTTGCCGCCAAACTGCCGGCCAATTTCCGGCAAAGATGCTTCCGTCATCTGCTTGGCCAGATACATGGCAATCTGCCGCGGGAAGACAATGGCACGGGAGTTGCTCTTGGCCTTGATCTCAATCACGCGCAGACCAAACTGTTCGGCCACTGCTTTCTGGATGGCATCAATCGTGATCCTGCGCGCCTGCGAGTCGATAAAGTTCTTCAATACCTGTTGTGCTGTGATCAGGCTGATTTCGGCGCCGGTCAAGGAGCAATACGCAATCAATCGGATCAAAGCGCCTTCCAATTCGCGCACGTTGGTGCGCACGTTGGAAGCGATGTACAAAGCCAGGTCAGTAGAGAGAACTACGCGTTCCGACTCGGCTTTCTTCTGCAGGATGGCAACTTTAGTTTCCAGGTCCGGCGGCTGAATGTCAGCAATCAGGCCCCATTCAAAGCGTGAGCGCAGACGGTCCTCAATTTCCGGCAGCTCTTTCGGCGGACGGTCGCTGGCAATCACAATCTGCTTCATCGATTCATGCAGCGCGTTGAATGTGTGGAAGAATTCCTCCTGCGTGCGCTCCTTCTGTGCCAGAAACTGAATGTCGTCGATCAGCAGCACGTCCACGTTGCGGAACTTATCGCGGAAGCTGATCATCTTGTCATAGCGCAGAGAGTTGATCATCTCGTTAGTGAATTTTTCACTTGAGATGTAGCAGATGGAGGCTTGCGGCTGCCGACGCTTTACTTCATGCCCAATGGCCTGCATCAGGTGCGTTTTGCCCATGCCCACGCCTCCGTACAGGAAAAGCGGGTTATAAGCCTTGGAAGGTCGTTCCGCCACGGCCTGGGAGGCTGCGTGCGCAAACTGGTTTCCCGCGCCGATCACAAATGCACCAAACGTGTACTTGGGGCTGAGTTGCGCCGCGGAATCCCAGTCAAAACGCTGCTGCCTCGATGACGATGGTGCGGACGTGCCGCTGGCTGAAACCGGAGCAAAACCGCCATCCGCGCGGACCGGAGGTACGGTGGGATCTTCTTCCGCGGTAACGAACTTCACATCCTGGTACTCAGGGGCCAGCGTATCCATGGCTTCCTGAATCAGGTCACCGAATTTGTCTCCAAGCTGGCGAAATTCCGGGTTCGGTACACGGACGAAAATGATGTTGCCATTAATATGGCTGAAACGCGTGGGCTTGAGCCACGTGTCGTAGGAATGACGCGTGATCTTTTTTTCCAGCGCTCCGAGTATGCGGAGCCACGGATTTGCAGTTGCGGTTACGGTCGCAGCGGGTAATGACATTCTTGGGATGATTCCTATGTTGCGAGCCGGCCAGGGCCCGTGGTTTTACTCGAAGAAACTTGATCCTACTCTGCAAGGGTGACGCAGAAGCTTTGAACACTGCGTTGTGCAACAATTATTTTTTCGACTGGTGGGCATACTAGCACGAAGTTCACCCGCTGGAAATGCATACGCGCCACTTTTTTTTGCTGCTTCCAAATTTTCTAAAAACCTCTTGCATACTTTTACCAAGCGGTTACTTTGTAATTGTCGCGAGCGTGGTGCAACATTCGATTCTGATAGGTGCACTTACATGTCGATAGCGTCATTCCTGTCGCGTACAACATGAGAAATTGCTTGCTGCGAATTGCAACAGAGCGATTTGTGCGTGGAAGAAATCGAAATCTGCCCGTGGCGCAAGAAGATAAGGCCAGCTTGCACCAAGCCAGGCGCCAGCATATGAAAAAGCCGGGGTTGGCGTTCTCCAGGCGCCTCGTCACTCAAAGTGGCACGAAAGGGCTGTATTCCTTTATACTTGTCGTTTGCCCCGCGCAAACAATCCTGAGTAGGAGTTCCACAAGTCAATGCCCAAGCGCACTTTTCAACCTAACCGGCGCCGCCGTTCCAAAGTGCACGGTTTTCGCACGCGAATGAAAACAAAGAGCGGAAGGGCAGTGCTGTCCCGTCGCCGCGCTAAAGGACGCAAGCGCGTTTCCGTGAAGCCTGGCTTCCGGGAATAGTTTCTCCTGCAATGTCCATTCCTGCCAGACCAGCCGTGAATGAAACTTCTAAAAAAGTGTCGCAAGGCTTCCCCAGGGATGCGCGATTACTGAAGCACGCTGACTTTCAGATGGTCTACAAGCAGGGCAGGAAACATTTTTCCGGGAATATGACGGCTTTTTACCGCGAAAGCGAGAACACCGCGGGCCCCCGTGTGGGCTTTACCGTAGGCAAGGTTCTGGGCGGAGCCGTGGAGCGCAATCGCATTCGCCGGCGCATGCGCGCAGCGGTGCGGAACCATTTACGCGAACTGGCCCGACCACTCGACCTGGTGTTACATCCCCGCAAAAGCGTACTGACGTTGAAGTTTGCCCAACTGGATGCCGAGATTATGCAAGTTTTTGCCGCCGTGCAGCGAGGCCGTGGAAGATGAAGAACATGGCCACATATTTCCTGCGGTTTTACAAAGGCGCCATCTCTCCTTTTCTGCCGGTCGCCTGCCGCTTCGTTCCCAGCTGTTCGGAATACACAGCAGAAGCCGTGGCCAAACATGGTCTGCTTCATGGATCGGCGCTGGGTCTTTGGCGGCTTCTGCGCTGCAATCCTTTCGCGCGCGGGGGCTATGATCCCGTACCAGGAAAGGAAGCGCGTGGCCTATAGCCGCCGAGCGGTTTTGACGCGGGGGCAGAATACTTAGCAAGCAGGAAGAATCGCAAAGCGGTTTGAAGCGAAGCGCCAAGATTCATGGAAATCGGCGAGGCCAGAGCGTGCCGAGCCGCACGCCACGGGCGCACGACACACTATTTTTTGTAGTGATGCTCCGGCGGTTTGGAGCGAAGCGACAGGAAAAGAAGATCATTGACTGAATATCGTAATCCGCAGAACGAACCGGGCTCAGACAAGCGAATGCTTCTGGCCCTGGTAGCTGTGTTCGTGGTGCTGGGCGTGATGCAGTACTTCATGCCCAAGCCCCAGACTCCTCCGGACAAAGGCCAGCAACAGCAGCAGGCTCAATCGGCCCAACAGAAGCCGAGTCCCGTGGCAGTTCCCACGGCATCTTCCACACCGGTCCCACCCAGGGCGCCCGCCGCAACCCTAAAAGTTCCCGTGAAGGCGGCGATAGCCGAGACCGAATCGATTTTGGAGACCGATGCTTTTCGCATCACCTTCACGAACCGCGGCGCAAGCGTGAAATCGTGGATCCTCAAAAAATTCAGGGACGACGCTGGCAAGCCCTTTGACATGGTCAATCCGACCGTCGCCGGCCAGTTGGGGTTTCCTCTTTCATTTTTCACGTATGACAAAGAGTTGGAAAAAAAGCTGAATGAAGCTCTGTATGTCGGAGGCGCAGCAAGCGGTTCCACTGCTGGCGCGTTGACTTATGAGTTCTCAGACGGCGATGTCACCGTACGCAAGAGCTTTCATCCCGACAAAGACAATATTCTGAGCGTTGAGACGGAAGTTTTGCGCAACGGCGAGCGAGTGCCAGCCTTCCCACAATGGCCGAGCGGTCTGGGTGACCAGATGGCGCCCGTTTCCTATACCAAAAGCAAAATTGATTATCAGCAAGGCGGAACGCTCGAACGCAAGGACCCCACCTCCGGGGGAATGCTCAAAAGCAAGAAGTGGATCGTCGGCGGCGAGACAGTACCCGGCCCTTTAGATTGGGCAGCAACAGCCGACCAGTACTTCGCCGTGGCTTTTCTGCCCGACAATCCCAAAGACTCGACATTGGTGACTCTGAATTCTCCGGCCGAAGTGCCCAAGAATCCCGATAAACCCAACGAAGGCAAAGAGCGGGCCAATGTTGTTGGTCTGGCTCTTGGAAATAGTAGCGGATCAACCCGCATCCGCGTGTTCGCGGGCGCGAAGGCTGTGGACGTGCTGGAAAGCGTCCAGAGCCATCCTGGCGGACCAGACCTGCGCGGTATCTACGATTTCGGCTTCTTCAGCTTTATCGCCCGGCCGCTGTTTATGTGGCTGAAATGGACCTACGAGCACTGGATCAACAACTGGGGCTGGGCCATCGCCTTCCTGACAGTGGTGATCACCATGGCGCTGTTGCCGCTGCGGATTTCCAGCATGAAGTCATCACTGCGGATGCAGAGAATCCAGCCGCAGATGAAAGCCATTCAGGAGAAGTACAAGCGCTATAGCCTTACCGATCCCCGCCGCGCGGACATGCAAAAGGAAATGCAGGCGCTCTATAAAAAAGAAGGCGTCAATCCAGTGGGAGGCTGTTTCCCATTGTTGCTGCAGATGCCGTTCCTGTTTGCCTTTTACTCCATGTTGAATAACGCCATTGAGTTGCGACAGGCGAACTGGCTCTGGATACACGATCTCGCTATGCCAGACCCGTTGCATGTGCTGCCGATCATTATCATCGTTGCCATGTTCGTACAGCAGAAGAGCGCGCCCCAGGGCGGCATGGATCCGGCGCAGCAAAAGATCATGGCCTTTATGGGGCCGCTGATGTTTGGCGCCTTCAGTTGGGGCATGCCAGCCGGACTTTCTATTTATCTGGCGCTGAGCACTTTGCTGGGCTGGGCGCAGCAGACATTTATCAACCGCTCTGAACTGGGCCAGCAGGTAAAGAAAACCATTGAAAAGCGCAATGCGCGGAAACGCTAGAGCTGTAAAGCTGTAAAATTCCCGGGGAGTTTGGACGACAAATGCTTCAGGATAAGGTCACAACGGCAAAGAAGATCGATGCATTGCTGAAGAACATCATCTCTTCAGGCGCGTTCAAACTGAAATACCGTATCACCGTGAATCCACCGATCATGCAGGAAATGGAGACACCAGATATTCTTGTTGAATTCGCCGGTCCTGACAGCCAGCTGCTGCTGGAACGAGGTGGAGAAGTTTTACGGGCCTTCGAAGTCGTGACCCATGAATCACTCCATCTTCACGCCGAGGACCATGACAAGGTCAGCTTTGACTGCAAGGGGTATCGGGCTGCGCGCCAGCAGGAGTTGAAGCTGGCCGCCCAGGTGGCCGCGGAACGTGTGCTGCAGAGCGGCGTGCCCTATTCCTTTGCGCCTATGTCATCACGCGAGCGCCGCTTGCTTCACCTGGCCTTTCGCGACCACGCTTCCCTGGCAACTCAGAGCGAAGGTGAAGGCGGCCGCCGGTACGTAGTTCTCTATCCCAAAGATTACAAGCCTGCCCGGCCGTCACGCCGGTAACAATCTTCATCCTCGATTCAACAGCATTCGGCTATGATGTGCCTGAACCCATCGTGCGCCCGATAAAGAGCGTGAAGCACGAGCGGTTTTGAAAGCCAAACCCACAGGAAAATAAACTTTTATGTCTACGACCGTGACCATGATTGGTGAAGTTCCCATCTTTGGATTGCTGGATGACGAAGAACGCGAAGCTCTGTCCCAGATGATGGACTGCCGCGACTTCAAAGAAGGACAGACAATTTTTCACTCCGGTGATTCCGGCGGCGAAATCTTTATCCTGCGCTCCGGCCGCGTTGAGCTTTTCATCGAAAGCACGGAAGGACAAAAGATTGTTCTCTCAGAAAATGAGACGGGTGACGTCATTGGCGAGCTTTCTTTCCTGGATGGCGGGGCCCGGACCGCCACTGCAATGGCCAGCGAAGAAACGCAGATGCTGGTCATGCATCGCGACCGACTGTTGGAGTTCATCGATAAGCATCCGCACGCTGCCATGGACCTGCTTACCGCAGTGGGACGCCGCTTGCGTGCTACCGACGAGCTTCTCCGGACACAGGTTTCCCGCAACCCCAACCTGGAAGAAGAAGAAAGGCTGACCTTCGGTCAACGCATCGCGGACAAGGTAGCGTCTTTCGGCGGCTCATGGACCTTTATCATCCTTTTTGGCGTTGTCCTTGCCATCTGGGTCATTATTAATTCGACGGCGCTGCTCTCCAACCACTTTGATCCGTACCCATATATTCTGCTGAATTTATTTCTGTCGATGATCGCCTCCGTGCAGGCGCCTGTGATCATGATGTCGCAGAACCGCTTATCGTCGAAGGACCGCCTGAAATCCGACCTGGATTACGAAGTGAACTTGAAGGCCGAGCTGGAAGTGGCCCATCTCCACCGTAAAGTTGATCACATCTACGAGCGGATTGAAGACCATTTTGCCCGGCTGGAGCGCAATAACAATACCCACTGAGCATTCAGACAGGTTGCTGCTGCCAAGGTCACGATCTGGGATTGCAAGTTTTAAACTGTGGGCATGAATCTCGACGACACCATCGTCGCCATCGCCACGCCGCCCGGTCGCGGCGGCATCGGCGTGGTTCGCCTCGCCGGTCCGGAAGCGCGCGCGATTGCCTGCTCCATGCTGCGTCTAAAGCATGAGCTTGCAGCCGGCCGGGCCGTTTTTGGCGAAGTGGTTGAGCCTGCCACCGGGGAACGCATTGACGAAACAGTGGTTACATTTTTTGCCAAGCCTCACTCTTACACCGCGGACGATGTCATAGAAATATCTGCTCACGGTGCGCCCGTTGTTTTGCGCCACATCGTTGAGTTGGCCACAAGCCGCGGTGCGCGCCTGGCTGAGCCCGGTGAGTTCACCATGCGCGCCTTTTTGAACGGCCGCATCGATCTCACGCAGGCCGAAGCTGTCCGGGATCTAATCGAATCCCAGACGCTGTACCAGGCCAAAGTTGCGGTGCAACAGCTGGAAGGCTCACTCTCACGCACGTTGCAGCCCATGAAGCGAAAGCTGGTGGAACTGGTGGCGGTGATGGAAGCGGGAATCGACTTTGCGGAAGACGATGTCTCGGTGTTGCCGGCCACTGAAATTTTGTCGCGGCTGGAAGAAGTGCAGGTTCGGCTGGAACAGCTTCGCGCGTCTTTTGCTTACGGCAAGATCGTGCATGAAGGCCTGACACTGGCGATTGTGGGCCGACCAAATGTTGGTAAGTCAAGCCTGTTCAACCGGCTGGTCGAGCGTGAGCGCGCCATCGTCACCGCCACGCCCGGTACCACGCGCGATCTGATCACGGAGACCGTAGCGCTCGGCGGCATTCCCATCAAGCTGGTGGATACGGCCGGAATTCGGCACTCCACGGACGAAGCCGAGAGCATCGGCATCCGCAAGTCGTATGAGGCGCTGAGCGAGGCTGATCTGGTGCTGGTGGTGCTCGATAGCACGCAGGAACTCTCTGCGGAAGACCGCGAGCTGTTGGCCGTGAGCTCCAGGCGCCGCGCGCTGGCGGTAGCCAATAAGGCTGATCTTGCCCCTGATCTCCAGTTGCAACTTGCCGATTTGCAGGTCTTCAAGACCTCGGCCGTAACCGGCGCCGGAATCGAAGAACTTCGCGCGGCGATTCTGGAACAAGTCGCCGGGCGCTCTGTTCGCGGCGAGCAGGAAACCGGATTTCTCACCAACATCCGCCACCAACGGCTGGTGGAAGAATCTCTCAGCTGCATTGATGCTGCATGCCAAGCCGCAAAGCGAAGCATCCCACATGAAATGATCATGCTCGATCTTTATGGCGCGCTGCGTCCACTGGACGCCATCACCGGTGAGACGACGACCGATGACATACTGAACCTGATCTTTAGCAGCTTTTGTATAGGGAAATGATACAGGTCACAGGGTTGTCACGCTGACGCTCAGAATCCCCTGAATCTCAGCCGGATCGTCTCTCCCCTTTAGAAAAGTGACTCCCGGTAGCTTCGCATAGGTATTAGCCAGTCGGATTTCCTTCACTTCAAAGAAACGAGTTCCATCGCGACCGATGCGCTCATCGTAGGTCATCCCAGTCAGATAATAGGGATGTCCGCGCCAGAGCAGCAGCGTTACTCGCTGCGATTTCAAGCCCGCAATCACAGGATCGATATTTACGGGAGGCCCAGGCTCAAAGTGGATTTCCAGGCGAACATGACGTCCATCGTCTAAGACAAAGTCTCGGTTCACCACCAATTTCAGAGCGTCGATGGTTGGCGGATCGTCGATGCAAAGTTCTCCGCCATTCAAGCGCATGATCCAGAAGCTCTGATCCAAAGCAACATTCTGGTGTTGCAGCATGGTCTCTAGGCCCGCCGCCAGGGCCCAGTTTTCGCAGTCTCGTTTGGCTGTGTTTAGCTTTGTTTCTACGGCAAGATCGGCGGTCTGGTCCGGCTTGATGTAATACTGCTGCCCCTGCTTTTGGGCTGCCGCGTACAGTGCCAATGTGATTAGCAAGAAAAAGACCCCGAGATGTGGCCTGTATCCCATACAACCACTGCAAGTCTAATACCGGTTTGGGAGATCTCGGTGCTAGATTTACGCGGGTGCTTATTTCGCCAAGGCTGACATGGCTTTGCGGAAGAGCGAATCGAAGCTCTGACCGGAAACATCGCCCAGCTTCGCCAGTGCTCTTTCCGCCAGGGGACGTTGATAGCCCAGGTTGACCAGCGCTGAGACCACGTCTTCTTCCACTGGCGAGGCCGCCACAACGGTATCGGCCGGGACGCCGAAGGCATCCAGCTTGTCGCGCAGTTCGAGCACCATGCGTTCAGCCGTCTTTTTGCCGATACCGGGAATACGAGTGAGCGACGCCACATTGTTGCCTTTGATTGCAGCTACCATGACGTCTGCGGACATGCCGCTCAGGATGGTGATGGCCAATTTGGGCCCAATCCCGCTGACGCTTAGCAACTTTTCAAATAGTTGCTTCTCCCCCGAGCGTAGAAATCCGAAGAGCGCCAGCGCGTCTTCGCGTACATGCGTATGAATGAAAAATGATACCTCGACGTTCAGCGCCGGCAGCTCAGAAAAAGTGGGAACGCTGATGACAACGTCATAACCGACGCCGCCGGCTTCGACAATAGCCTGGTTCGGATGCTTGGAGATGAGTTTGCCACGCAAATGTGCGATCATCCGCTTCTGCGCTTATAAAAAATGTTGAACTGGAATCCTGGATTCGGCGGAAACAGAACGGCAACTTTTTTCAAACGCTCTGCCAGTGCCGACGGCGCCAGCAGCGGGTAGTCACGTTCGCGCAGCTCGTAGTAATCCACGTCCAGGCATAGCGAGAGCATGTAAATGGCAATCGAGTCGCAAAAGGCGGCGGCCAGATAGTCTGACTTGGACTTTTCATCCACTCGGCCAGAACTGCTGGTTTGCGCCATCTTGCGAAATTCATGCGCGTCAAGACTGGTCTCACCGCGAACATTGGCTTGCGCCTGTGACCACACCAGCTCCGCAAACTCCGGCGACATGCCAGCCTTGTCCACGAAAGCGTGACCTACGTTGATGTAAAACTCAAACGCGATGGCGAATCGTTCGTCCAGCAGCCGGGTGGAGATGAAGACGCACTGTGAGTTCCCGGAATCAATGTTGCGATGGCAGATAGCCCCTTCCGGCGGAGGTCCGTCAAAGCGCTCTGCGACCAGGGTTTTATCACCATCGCTGATGGTCAGCGGCACAAAGTAAAAGGCCTTGCGCTCGAGTGCCGCTGCGATTGGACTCGGCACGGCGCCTATGATCCGCTCCAAATCGTCAGAAGGAAGCATGACCTCGCCCGAGGTGGTATAGCAGATACCGTTAGGTGCCTGGTTGACTCGCGCATCGCGAATAATTTCCTGCGCGGTGCGGAGTTGCGCATTGACTGCCTGACTCACGTTATTATTCTAACGTACAGCTGATTTATCGGACGCTATGGGCTCCTTATGAAGAAATTCTTTTTGAGTGCCGGCATTGGCCTTGCCTCGGGCGTGATTACATTCTTTCTGTCCGTGGCATTCCTGTGCTTTGTGCTGCTGGCGCTCAGGGCGGCAAGCCACACCACTCCGGACATGACCCTGGCTTATAAAGCTGCGGTGCCTGTGGCGATTCTGGGAGCGATTTGCGGCTTTACGATCGCATTGATCCGCGTGGGCCGGTCACGAGCAGCCCGCTAAACACTAAACAATTCTTCACCAACAACAGTTTGACCGCGTCGCGCGGTGCATTTACACTTCTTTGCCCGCCACTCTGGCCCACTATCAAGGAGAATGAATGCCAACCGTCAAGCGCCTTAGCTCGTTTATCACGGTACTCTCGCTGGTCGCAGCGTTGAATTGCAGCGCCCAGGAGAAGGTTGATCTGGAAGCGATCAGCAAAATCCGTTATGAAGGTTTCCACAACTCCAAGATCATGGAAATAGCCAGCGGATTGATGGATCAGATCGGCGCGCGCTTGACCGGCTCACCCAACATGCGGAAGGCGAACGAATGGACTCGCGACAAGCTCAAGGAGTTTGGGCTGGTCAATTCACATCTTGAGCCGTGGGAGCCTTTTGGCCGCGGCTGGGCCAATGAATATGTGAATGTGCGTATGGTCTCGCCGGATACAGCGCCGTTTATAGCCTATGCCAAGGCCTGGACTCCCGGCACGAACGGCGTGGTGCGGGGCAGCGTAGTGCGTGTCAACATCCGTGGGCCGCAGGACCTGGCGAAATACAAAGGCAAGCTGGCAGGCAAGATTGTCCTTTTTGGGGACGATCCGGAGGTGAAGCCTTCGGCAGAGCCGCTTTCGGAGCGGCTGAATGAAAAATCCCTGGCCGATATCGAGCATTATCAGATACCCAGCGAGCGCGTGAATCCGCTTTTCCGCGAGTTTGCCCAACGCGCCCGCCTTCAGCGGCAGGTCAATAAATTTTTTGATGAAGAGAGACCTCTGGCCGTAATCGATCACAGCCGTGGCGCTATTGGCGGCGGGACAGTATTCGTTCAGCAAGGCGGTTCGTACAAAGTCGGGCAGACGGTGGGCACGCCGCAGATCACGCTGGCCACGGAGCACTGGACGCGCATAGCGCGCATCCTGGCGGCCAAGAAAGATGTCGAACTGGAGCTGAACGTAAAGAACAATTTTTATGACGGCCCGGAAACGATGACGCAGAATGACACCATCGCAGAAATCCAGGGAACTGACAAGAAAGATGAAGTCGTCATGCTGGGCGCGCACCTTGATTCATGGCACAGCGGTACCGGCGCGACGGACAACGGCGCTGGGACCATCGTGATGATGGAAGCGGTGCGTATCCTGAAGGCGATTGACCTGAAACCGCGACGGACGATCCGCATCGGCCTATGGAGTGGTGAAGAGGAAGGCCTGCTGGGTTCAGAATGGTATGTGGCGCACCATTTCGGTTCGCGCCCGGAGTCGAAAGATCCCGATCGCAAGGGCGATCCCTCCGTCCGTCGGCGGGAAAATGGGCCGATGTCGATAAAGCCGGAACAGGCAAAGGTCTCCGTTTATTTCAATGTCGATAATGGAACCGGCAAGATCCGCGGGGTCTTCATGCAGGAAAATGCCGCTGTGGAACCGATCTTTGAAGCCTGGATGAAGCCGTTTCACGATCTAGGCATGGACACCCTAACCATGCGCAACACCGGCGGCACCGACCATCTTTCTTTTGATGCAGCCGGCATCCCCGGCTTCCAGTTCATACAAGACCCCATTGAGTACGACACGCGCACGCACCACTCCAACATGGACGTTTACGATCGCCTGCAACCCGAAGACCTGAAGCAGATGGCGGTAATTGTGGCGTCATTTGTTTATATGGCGGCGCAACGCGACCAGATGTTCCCGCGCAAGCCGATCGAGAAAGAGCTGCCGCCACCGCCTCCGAACGAGGATGACGATGCGGCTCCGGCTTCTCCGGTGACAAATCCTGCGGTGGCTGATCGTCCGCAGCAACCAAAGCCACCTGAGCAAAGGCCACAGGCGCAGCCGAGCCCTACTCCAAAACCGTAACGACCCTCGGTAACCCAGTTCATTCAGGGGCGGTGTATCGACACTGCCCCTGAAGCTGCTTAGCGCAGAGACGTAGCCTGCTACGTAGCTACTGTAAAATCGAAGAAGTAAATCCTTTATGAGGGACACCGGAGAGGTATCTGAATCCGTCTATCCTCAAGGAGCATCCTTTTCTTTTTGCGCGAAAACAGGCCATACTAAAAGCAGTGAATGTGTCAGTGAACTTCCTCGATCAAGCCAAGCTCAATCCTCAACAGCGCGAAGCGGTGGAAACCGTTGACGGCCCCCTGCTTATTCTGGCTGGCGCGGGCAGCGGCAAGACCCGTGTGATTACCTATCGCATTGTGCATCTGATTGAGAATAAAGGTGTTGAGCCCGATTCCATCCTGGCGGTCACGTTTACGAATAAAGCTTCAGCGGAGATGGCGGAGCGTGTTGGCCACATGCTGGGCGGAAGGACATTGCGCAAACCGCTGATTGCGACGTTTCATTCGTTCTGCGTGAGGGTGCTGCGCCGCGATATTGAAGAGCTAAAGATTGGCGGGGTCGGCTACAAAAAAGACTTCGCTATTTATGACGAATCCGACCAGCAGGCCGTGGTCAAAGGCGTAATGCGCCGGCTGGGCCTGGATGATAAGCAACTCAAGCCCAGCGCGGTGCTCTCCCGGATCTCATGGGCCAAGAACCACATGCTCGATCCGCAGGAGTTGTACCTGCAATCGGCCGATCCCATTACGGAAAAAGTCGCGCATATTTTTGAGGAGTATCGCAAGGAGCTGCGCAAATCGAACGCGCTGGACTTCGACGACCTGCTGCTGGAAACAGTGCGGCTGCTGAAGTCATCGTCGACCACCCGTGAACGCTATCAACGGCGCTATGAATACCTGATGATCGACGAGTACCAGGACACGAACCGTCCGCAGTATGAGCTGATCAAGCTGCTGGCTGGCGTGCGGCACAATGTCTGCGTGGTGGGTGACGAAGACCAGTCAATTTATTCCTGGCGCGGCGCGGACATACGCAACATCCTGGAGTTTGAAAAAGATTTTCCGGAAGCGCGCATTATCCGGCTGGAGCAGAATTACCGGTCCACGCAGGCGATTCTGGAAGCGGCGTCGGCGGTTGTCTCCAATAACCTGAAGCGCAAAGGCAAAACACTTTGGACCGCACGCCAGGGTGGCAACAAGATTGGCTACTACGAAGCGCCTGACGGGGAAAACGAATCGCTGTTCGCGGCGGACTACATTTCGCGCTACCTGAAGAAAATGAAAGAAGAGGGCGTAGAGGATGTGCGTGTGGCTGTGTTGTACCGGCTGAATTCGCAGTCGCGCCTGATTGAAGAAGCCATGCGGCGCTACCAGCTTCCTTACCAGGTGGTGGGCGGTTTTTCTTTCTATGAGCGCGCTGAAATCAAGGACATGATCAGCTACCTGAAGCTGATCAACAATCCCCAGGA
>Ga0209488_10001718_pt1 | contig 18561 bp, 25 predicted proteins | sample Rivendell_Oct201_8_FD_188349 | JGI IMG/M metagenome (GOLD analysis project Ga0209488, IMG submission 188349) | Vadose zone soil microbial communities from the Eel River Critical Zone Observatory, Northern California, USA -... | ecosystem: Environmental > Terrestrial > Soil > Vadose zone >...
AACTTAAGCTAGGTCAAAACACCCCATCAGAGCAACCCAATGACTTGAGTAGAAAGAACATACCTCGGCAGCGTCTTTGTCACCGGCTCCAAGGACTATATCCTCTGAAGCTTGCACAACTTGTAATGAGAACCCAAATGGATTCTTGTAAGTCGCAAGAGTGTGCTGGGAGCCGACCAACGGTGCGAATGTCTCGCTCTCTTCTGTCATGATAACCGCAAGGTCAGATATTGTTATAGAGTTAATGACCTTCAACGAAATGTCAGAAATAAGGCAAGATTTGTCATATTAGAGGAAACATGCTTGGTAGATGTGTCCCGGAAGTATGACTTGCAATGTAAGAGTCTTAAATGCGGTGCTCAGCCAGCCAACTGTGGCGGTACCGGAAGGTTGCACGTGATCGCCTTTGACGCTCAGAGTCTGGTTCTGGCCAGCGAGGAACTGAGAGAACAGTTTTCCGGTGGTATCAAGCTCGCTTCCTGATTTTGGCGTGATACGGCCAGACAAATGGGCCTTAGTCACGGACTGGGGTGCAAGAGCCAGTGACGAGGTGGATAGAGCTACCAGAGGTGTTGTAGAGGATGTACTGTAGAGAAGACGGTGGACGTACGACCAATCACTGTCTCCTCAAAGGATGCCTGGAAGTTAACCATACCCAAATCAATACCAAGCTCTAGAACGTCGTGTGAGTTCGTGTAAACACCAGTACTGTTGACGACACGAACGAGCAGGCGACGGTATGAGCGAATCCGCCTCGATATGGATTCCTCCTGCGGGGTCATCAGAAGGAAGCTGGAAGTTGCTGATCGTTACGCCAGGGAGACCACCGAAAGCCTTGAGAGTGACATCCTTGCTGAGGGAAACGCCGTCGAAGATGGTGCCGAGAGCAGTAACACGAAGCTTATTGGTGCTAATTGTCCAAGTGAAGTCTGAGTCGTGTAAAAGGGACGTAGCGAAGGCGGTGAACCTCCAAACAAAATTGTAAGTGTTATAAGGAAGCGAGGTGTATCGGAACTCACTGGCCCTCGTCGGCAATTGTAAGGTGGGCATTAGTATGATAGTTAGAAACTCCGACATCGGCGACCGCACAGACTGGCACCCATCAAGACATGCATCAGTTCAATCAAGAAAATACATACTCGAAGGAAGAGCGATGGTCGCGATGTCGTGTCCCTGCCAGGTTATGCTATTCGGAAGACTCGTATGAGAAGCACCGATTAAGGCGTGCCTGTCGAACACTTACGTGACAGGCTCCTCAAATTCGATGAGAGCGTCTAAAGGTCCGATGTTGGTCAGAGCTCCCTCTAACTCCAGATCGAAGCCGTCGTCCGATAGGTTGCTAATACTCTAAGCTAAGGAGTTGTAGTTCTCTGCTATATGGAATCACTTACGTGATGTTCGCTGCGCTAAAGGTGAGATTTGCGCCATCGACCAATGTTTGCACAATTGGTGGCGCAACGGCGCCAATCAAGTAGAGAGCAGTCTTGTCCGTCTGTCATGTGACATCAGTCAGATGAATCACGACATGTAGCCAACTCACAACAGCGGTCACGTTGAACTGCTTGAAGGCCAGCTCAGAAGAATCTGTACCGAATTAGTTCATGCTTCGACATCGAAAGTGAAAACATACAATCATCGATCTTAACCTGACTGTCGATGTCCAGTGTCACCTCAAGGTTCTTGAGGGAGTTAAGGATGGCATCAGTTACGTCAAATTGTTTTCCGCTGAGCAGAGAATGTAAGCCTTGAACGAGTAGTACCCCGGGGGTTGCCTTACCTGACACAGGTGGGCGATTCCGTGGTAACGTTGGCCGTGATCTGTTGTATGAGGTCATCCCACGTGACATGGGTTTACTCGTCCCAACTTACCGAGGGATGATAATTCGAATTTTGCGTCACAGTCTTGAAAAGGTCAACAAGAGGACCTAGATCTACATGATTATTTTGCGCGCCAGAGAGCAGCAGCTGAATGATGGTGAGGGGATCCAAATTGAACTTGAATGGTAGTTGTTGCGACGTTGTGCTTGAATGGCCATCAACGTGCACCGGGGAAGACGACAGGTCGACATGATCAATTTTGCCTAGGGTTAGTTCCTGATACAGGACAGTGGACGTAACCTCGATGATGTTGATACTTGCAGTGAAAGGATTATCGAGGGTGAAGGAGGCAGAAGCTATCCCAGTCTGCACGATATCTGTAGGAAGTTCCAGACTGGCCGCGCTAATCAAGTTTTGATGCAAGGCAGGGATCTCAACAGGAGAAAGATGGATCTCAGATAGAGCGACCTTCAGAGAGTCAATCACGGTTGACCCTTGCGAGCCTTGAATAGTGGTATCTGATGTGACGCCCTGCAGGTAATTCTGAAGCAATGCCTGGCCAGCAGATACAGCGCTGCCCTGGGGTTGGAAATGGACGTCTGTGTAACTTATCAGCATACATATCGTGCGAGCAACAGAACGCACCTATGGGATATGAAACGTTCCCAGGCAGGAGGAGGAGGTCCGACTGGATAAAAATCAGGGCACATTCATCCGCAAAATTCTCCCAACATACCAGAATAGCCGTGCCGATTTGCTGATCTCTGAAGGTCGGTGTAAGAGCTTAGCGGTCAAACAAACTTAGATGACTTGCTGAAAAATCAAGCCGAAGTCAACCTCTCCGGCACCTGCATGTTATTAGTGCAATGTCACTTCTCGTAAAGTACTGAAACCCACCAAGTGTAATGTTACTGAGACGCCGAGAATTAGCCTCTTGTCGAAACAAACCATCCGATAATCTCACCTCGGATTGAATAACGACGAGTTGACCTTGATAAGCAAGTAATCCGGGTACCCATGATTTACGTCGAGAGACGAAGCTAGGGCAGGTTTCGAAGACAGGCCCTGCAGCCCGTCTATCGACGAGTCAACAGAGAACTCGATACCCGTGAGTGACAGCAATCCGACGGCGGTGTCCGCGTCCGTGTTCACTATCCCCGAGAGAACCATCGTTTGGGTTGTAGACGTTGTCGTCGAAGCCAAGAACTGCTGGAACACGCCATGCTGGTCGCCAAATACTGCAAACGGCACATCCAAAAATGTTATGTGGATGATACGTTGCTGCACATCCGTGGTGGCGGGCCCCTTGGGTATGTCCAATTCCGCAAACGGTGCACCGCCACTGGAGACGCTGATGTTTTGCTCAAGCGCTTTGATATCTACCGGGAAGTTGAACGGTAGCGTGAAGGCAGCAGTGGCGTCATTGCTACTAGTGGCAGGATCGTAGGCTGTGCCTTCCGTGAAGCGCAAGTCAAGTTCATTGAGCTCAACAGACTTGATGATGTTAAGCTTCCCTTGATTAGGCAAAACAGTGTCGACGATCAAGCTCTTGAAGGCATCGTTTAGCCACGCGACCTATACGTCAAATTCAACCTTACGGCAGCGGCTCATCATGATAGTGCACTCTACGCACGTCTTGAGGTCCCGCACTGTCGCCGTGGACGGAGACGTTACTATCCAAGCCATGTATGAAATTGTTGAAGATGGTTGAGACGTCCAAAAGCCCAGATTGTTCGGTCTGGGGAATAAGGCGGCCAGTCAAACTTAACGATGACGGGGCCAAAGGCGCTAGGGTGAATGAACCATGCGACGCGACTGGACCAATATTAGTGTTCCCAAAGTAAGTTTGGAAACCGATGCTGCTGAGAGCGATGCCAACTTGCGAGGGCTGTCAAACATATCGCTGAAAAGGAGGGGCCGAGGGAGGCAACTCGAAGACTCACGTTCGCAACGCTCGTATCAAGCGTTAAGTGTATACCACCAGCGGGGTCGTTGCTGGGTAAATCGAACGAATTGATTGTGACGGCGTTCTTCAAGTTATTCAACCCTTTGAGGGTGACGGTCTTTCCCGGAAGCAAGATACCGGGAACAATAATCCCTTTATGAGGATTAGTTTATGGGAACCACCCGTTTTCATAATCTCTGACCTAAAGCGGAAACTCGATACGGAGTTAGCGTCTAATGCGGTTACGACAAAGAACGCGAACTCACTACTAAGATTTTCTCCGGAGATCGTCCATTCAAATGTCTCCTCCGTGAGCAAGACCTTTTCTCGGCTCATTAAACAGGCGGCGCTCTGTACATATCGCCACTCACTTACCTTCGTGAATTCGGTCAGGTGGCCAACGTCAGCGATTTCGAAACTAGCCTCCACTTCGAATTGAGCTCCAACATCCCCAGTGATGTTGATATCTGGCATTTTGATGTTTCCCAACGGCTGACCAGACCACGCAATAGTGAGGCCACTTCCGAAGGATATTTCCGCGTCAACTGCGGCTTTGTTAGAAACAGATACCAAAATTCCGGATGCGCATACATGGCCCTGCCTGGATAATGGATCCCGACAATTTCGTTCCAAACGAGTTCGTGGTGGGGTTTGTGATGAGGACAGTGTTTATGCTAGATGGACAGCTATTAGACCTGGCATACCAGTAACTCACACTGATTCCTCACCCTAAAGTGGACCCGGAGACAATTTTCTGTACGATGGGCTGTGCTAGGATGGGCAAGAGAAGATTGAGGGTCTCATCTGTCTTTGTGGGAACTGCAGATTGGGTGTAATGCAACTCCGTACTGTAATCACCTACACCATTGGACTCAGTGTCGCTGTCGAAGGCAGAGATAGGGAAACATATACCAATCTGTATATCTGCTGCGAGTTGGACGTCTGAGTGCAATTGCTTGAATGCTGTATCAACGAAGTTCGGGAGATTGAATCCACTACAAGTCATCCATGGTAAAACTGTCGTGATAATGAGGAGATCACGTACGTGTAGATGTTATCTCGCTTCTTCGTACTTGTATTTGCACTATCTCCATCCGTCGTCTGCAGATATGTATAACCTCCAAGCTCCACAATCCCATCTAACTGCTCTGTGCTTAAACCCGCGGCAACTGCGCATAAGCGTGTCACCGTGAACAACGCGGCAGGGTCAAGGTTCAGGTCAACGTCCAGGTTAGGCGAAGTAGTCGTAGACTTCCCAGCGGATGAGAAGTTTGAGCTCGCCTCAATAGTTCCGAGTGGGATGCCTTGGGTGCTTATGTTGGAGCGAATGCCGGTGACCAAAAACCCCGCAGTGAAGGGGTTCACGAGTGCAACAGAGACATGAGCGATATTGTCCTCGTGCCCAGTGGTAGGTAATACTAGACGAGCGATTAGAGAATTACCGAGGAAGCTCCGAAGCGTGACCCACCAGCCAACGCGGCAGTCGAGAGAAGGTCTGTCTTCAGGCCAGGAAGTGTCACATTCAGGTCGACTGTCTCAAACGCCTGCTGCAGAGAGGCGATTTTTGTACTCTCGTTGTAGCCGGCGATGGTAATCAGAGAATCTGTCAACATCTCAACGCTTGTGCAACATGGATTCTAAAGAGTCAGCCTACCATTTTTTCCAACAAAATTGTCCAAGATTTCTTGACCCTCGGGACTATTGTTGGGCTGTAGGGTAAAATCAAGCTGTGAGAAGGACAGAAATGAAGAGAAGGAAGTGCGTCTCACCGAGAAGGCAGATTGCGCCGTAATAGTGTTTTCACCGATGAGAAGAGTCAAGTTCGGCATGACAGCCGTGCCAACCAGCGAGCCATTCTTGAGCATTTGGAACACTTGACCGAACAAATCATCTTCAGCTGCGATTTGAGCAGGGTAGACATAGGCATACCTAAATCTCCTATCGTGAGGTTAAGGTTCGATGGGTTGTCGATGGTCACATTGATGCCTAAGGATAGGGCGCCCTGTGTACCATCAAGGACGTCGACTCCGTCGATGCTCACGAGCCCCCTCAGCCCCTTCAGACCCGATAACCCTGAGGAAACGTTGAACTTGATGGGATCGAGAGTGACAGTGCCAATGCTCAAATTGGCAATGGCACGAGCTTTGCCTTCGAGCTGAAAATGCTCGTAGTCCAAATCAGTCAACTCGGCATCTGTTGTGCGTAAAAGAAATGAGCGTCTATAGCCCGAGGAGAGATGGCTGTAAGAAAACATACTAAAGGAAGAGAAATGCGGCTTGTTTGGATCCGCGACAGTGAGCGCAGTGTCCTCGATGGTGATGGTGATGGTGCCACTTGTGTTCGTAGAATCTAGGACGCGAATATCAGACGTAGAAGCACCTAATGGCTGAACAACCAAATGTCAACAGAGTTCACACTGAGCGCCATGAAATACTGACTGTTGTCAGGCCAGCTACGGTGGACCCATTCCTTGAGATATTGAAGGAATTCTCAATTTTCCCAATCTCTACGTTGAAACCAAAGGGAAGGTCTGTGTTGAATTGACATCAGCTAGCGAAGATATCATTCACTGGAAACAACGCACACATCGAAGCTTGGACGCTGCGACTATTCGCCACTGGCGCCCATGGCTGGGCCTCGGAAAAGGATAGGGATAGGCTGCTGATATTGATGCTTTGAATTGGGCTAATCGGAGCTGGACTCTTAAATGGGACATTCAGACTGAGTGCCTGCAACCCCTGGCTCAGCCATGAAATGCTCGTATTGTCGTTTTGCAGAGTGGACACGCCCTGTGCAACAACGAGCGATGTATCGCCATTGATGTATTGAGTGAAGAGTTGCCCAACAACCGCGAGCTCTGACTCTGAACCGTTGTGTGGAACAAGTCGACCCGAGAGTGCGATGTCGTTCGTACCGGGAGCCTAAGACAGGGTGAGCATGCTGTAGGATAGAATCTGAACCAATAATGCTGACGATTGTGGCATTTGTCCCAGTACCAGTCCCCAGATATACGTTCTGATGGAGAAGATTGAAAACAACGGTCCCAAGGTTGAGTTGGAAGGGACTGGAGACCTCTCACGTTAGGGTAGTATGTCAATCTGAAACCCTGTGACGCACCTGAGATTTGTCAGTGTCGTTACACTGTAGAAGTTGATGCCACCATCAGGACTGTCGCTTGGTAGTTGGAATTCCTTTAGTACAACACTTCCTTCGAAGTTATTTATACCTAGAGTCCCGAAGATGAGAGTCTTCGTCCTACGGGAAGCTCAGCATAGCACGCACCATTCAAGGTAAGGTCCTTCTTGAAGCTTAAACCCTTGGATACCGGGAATTTCAGCGCTTGCACATGTAAGTCATTGCTCCGCAGACGCCAAGTGAAGTTCTTCGCCGTGATCATATGCTGGGTAAAACGCCCGAACGCGTCTTCGTCCGTGATAGTGAAATCGGTCGTCTGGTTGACATATGCGCGCTTTTTTCTGACGCTGAGCGGTTTGAGGTTGAAAAGGCCCAACGGGACCTCTTCGGAGCCGTTAACCCAGGAGACGCTCAGCGAATTTGTGAATTCAATCCGGGCAGGGAAAATGCCGGCGTGTGATACCTTGGTGACCGGGAAATAAGCGATAAGTGAGATTTAAAATTAGAAACGAGGTGTTTGTTATTACCCAACCGTCCATGTGGAGGGAAAAGCTAACGAGGATATACAGCGTCGTGTGATGAGCCTCGCGAAATAGAACTTACGAAGCATTCACCGGTTCGGATATCACCACTCTGTCGACGTTCAGTTTCGAAACGTTCACGATGTGCTGAGCAATGGCTTTGACCACTGGAAACAACATCACAAAGAGCAGGCCAATCCCGGCGGGTATTGCAATCGCCTGAGAGATTAAGAACCGTCGGCTTTTGTAAAATGGCGTTTTTTCCAACGACACGGCACCGGTCGCTGCTGGGTCGCCGTCGCCAGGGTGTTCTGTTACATCGTGCTCCCCTACAGACGCCCCGGTGGGTGTCGTTCCGGCAGGAAGGGGATCAACGCCAGTTGGGTCCGTGCCAGCAAAATCTGCGGCATGACCTGGAGCATAGACAGTCAATAGGACGTGAAAAATGAGTGTCGACGCGAAAGAGAACACGCGCCTGTGAGATTGGCGGATGAAGAGTTTGCGTCCGCAAGGACATCACTGTCCCAGAGAGGTCGATGGTATTCCTCCATGGGCTCATAAACTCACGGCCCTTAGAGGGACAATCGGGCGGGGTGGAAAGGTGGATGAGTGAGGGCGAGACCAGATTTTAAACCGAGGAGCCCTGGAAGAAGAACGAGGGCCGAGCGCGTTTGAACTCCATTCGATTGGGAAGTTAGCAACCGTGGAGGACCGGAACATGTACCGCGTGCTCTCGCACCCCATACGATGTCGGTACCGTGACTGTCATTGTCACCGAAAGGAATCCTCCAGAATCGGCTCTCATGTCATTTCTAAGAAAAGATATGCCAGGACGATGTGTATCTTGGTGGGGCAGAAATGTGTAACCAGAGCAGCGATTTCGTCACCGAAGGTATGCCAGCTAAGTTAGATTCCGCGGAGCCCCGGGATATATGTACGGTGTACGGTACGGTGAGGCTGCCGTGACACCACCTGAATTGTTGTAGGGTATTTGGGTGGGGCATGCAGACAGCTGGTCTCGTCTCATAAGTACAATACTGTGAGCTACGCGAAGGGGAAAATCTATCCCGTTGGCACTCGTCATGGGAGGAAATCGGAGATTCAAGTTGGACCTCACCTTTCAAATGACTCACGCCGATGCGTTGGGCTCATGAATACATTTTCTACTCTCCATCGAATGCATCACAGAGTCAGAGATCGATCACAGCCACGCGGCTCCCTTCCACTGGCACGTGCCACCGTCCAAATCAGTACGTCCTCGCTTCACAATGCCAACTCATAGAAACACGAGCGATGGTAGCTCACCTTGCCATTAGGTATTAGGTTCCCGTGACTATCCCGTATCGGCTGCCCCGCGTAGATGCGCCATGTCGCGCAAACGAGGTCTGAGCTTCGGCCCCTCAGCTATCCCCAACCACGTGCCCATCAGTCTTATTATTACCCAAATCAGGGTGGTGAAAACACGTTCCCCCGACCTTCGTAGCTAAACGTTAAACGCTTGATATCATCATAATACCCGACGCCGTGCGAATTTAGATCCAGCTACATCGAATCGCCGAGTTGTTCTGACAGAGGGGCTAGTACTACTGAGTTATTTCTCATGGCGCTGTAATGTACACATATCCGATACCTAAATAAAAAGCTGGGCGACCGAAACCGAGACAAGACGACCACAACAAGTGTGTGCTTCTGTGGCGACAGCGAAAGCAAGGTACATGTGCGACGAAAAAAAAAATCCAAATATTGCGGTCCGAGATCGTGTGTTTGAGTCAAGAAGTGGGTAAACGTACATCGCCCTCACTGGGGTCAGCTTCCTCAGGTTTCGGCTGCGCGCTGACGGCATCAGGAGCACCAAGTCCCGATTCTCCTGAACTACGCGAGGCTTCGTCCATCTTTGAAACAGCTTGAGCCTCTAGAACCTTCACTTGCGCCGGCACCCCATTTTGAACTGCCTGCGCAGGGGGTTCTTCCAAGGCAGCCTTGCCCGCTTGCACAGCTTCAGTTTGACCGGATGAGCGAACAGCACCATCAGGTGGCGTAGAGTCAGCATCCTCTTTCCTCAGCTGGCCACCCGCGATAGACACAGACACGGACGTTTGCGTTCTATCACTCGCGCTCGAGTTCCTTCGTACGGGAAGTGGCTTTGCCTGCGCCGCGGCACGCGAACGCGTTGATCGTCTCTCGGGAGCCTTCATCCCACCCTCGGATCCATCCACGTCCGCCGCATCCACCCCGCCATTACCCGGAGAGCCGCCGTCCGAGGGTGGCACCGCGGGCGCACGATTAGCACGTGTGCGCTTCGCGGGGTACGTCGCATCGCCATCGTCCGCTTCGCGCCTGCGGCGACGGGAACTGCTTTGTCCGCCATTGCGCCTCTTGCGCGGGCTCGGCTTGTCCGGTTGTGCCGGGGCATCGGCGGGAGGCACAGCGAGGGGCGTACCCGCGTCTACGCTGTCTGTGTCAGCGGTATCACGTAATCTCGCAGCGGGCCGGCGGATGCGCGAAGCAGAGCCGCGTGAGGCGTCCTCGGTCTGGCTCAGTGGGCTCCGCGGGTGCGCGCTGAAATCTAGTTGGGGGAGCGAGAGCGCGAGGCGGCCGAGTGGGTGATAGATGGGCAAAGGCGGCTTCATGGGGAATTTTGGTTTGACAGGCGCCCTTGGCGCGTTATTGGCAGCAGCGCCACCGTGAGCAGGTGACGCGTGTGAGGAGCGCGTGGATGTCGCTGATGGCGGGCCGTGACCCGATGGGGAAGAACGGATGTGCTGACCAGAGCGCTCGATGCACAAATCGCTCGGGAACTGTAACGAGGGAGATCTGTAGGTGGTCTGCGGCTTCCTGCGTGAGGCTGACGTGTTTGGGCCTATTTTGGAGGAAAACGGGGAATGGTTGGATCTTTGGATGGCGATATCGACGACGACGCCCGTCGAGTCGATACGGATGGGCCGACGTGAGCCAGGAACCACGGCGAGATGGTTGGCCATCTGCTATGCGGAAAAATAAAATGGGGTGGAGATGGTGGGACAACTAGCTGGGTGATGGAACCACGGCAACCCTGACGTTCGAACTGTCGATGAAACAAGAAACCTCGCTAAGGACCATACGTGGTCCCACAGTGATAGAATGATGAGGAGACGGTGTTGGGAGGTGGAAGAAACGGTAGAGTGGGAGACCTAGCAAGTAACAACAGGACTCCACGGGAAGCTGGGGGAAGGGAAAGTTAAAGTGAAAGCGAGAGTATACATTTGACCGATCTAGCAGGTCACGTGGCTCGTCCCTCATTGTTCCATCCATTCATTTTTGATGTACACTTGACGTAGACGCGATGTCCGATACACCTTCTCTCCATGATGGTCCAGATTTACCTCAGGACAGTGCGCCACGCTTGGGCGTTCCGGGAACACCTGAGTTCTTCGCTTCGATACTAAGCTTCATTCGTTTAACCGCTCCCGGTGTCCCTCTTGATACTGTCATCTTTCAGTCAATCATACTCTCCATCATGGCGGGCAATAGACACGTCCTGCTGAGAACAAGAGACGAGGATATCACCATTGTTCAAAACTTGGCTTCCCTTGTAAGCAATGTCGCACTGGTCTCCTCCGTTCCGTCCACGAGGGCCCGGGATGACCACTATTTCCTGTTTCCCACTTCTCTCACTTTTCTCACCATGACTGCTAGATATTCACCGACGTACTTGGTTACACAACTCACAGACACAAGATAACACCGTCGTCAGATATCTCGCCCTCAGCCTTCGTCTCATATATATTTTCTCCATATCAAGGAGCCCCGATGGGCAGATTGGATCCTTCATCCAAGACGCGCGCAAAACGCCCATCCTCTCATCCGAACTCGCAAAGTCACATACGGCAAGCCAGTGAACTAAACGCCTCATCCTCAGACACGCCGGCATCTCCCCCCTCCCTGCGCGAACGTTCGGGCGCGAAATCCAGGCGACCACGACGACCTCCCTTCCTCGCGACACGTTCTGATTCATCAGGACTGGCCGAGTCTGAAAGCCCACGAGTAGAACACGCATTGGAGGATCGGCCGTTGCCGTCGGCTCTCGTGCTGACTGGGCTGGAGCATGCCACAGTACCATGTCTTCGCGCCCTACTCCGTACCTTGTTGGAGAATCGCGTCACCTTTGGTGAGGACTCAGAGAGTGGCGCGAATCCCTCGTTTGGAGAACTTCCCAAAGATTTCATCCTTGTGTACGTATGTTCATTCGACCCACGTGAGCGACCGCCGATTCACAAAAGCTTGGTACGTCACTCTATCCGCGGCTCTGTCCCTCCTACAAGAGTTACGAACGCCCCTGCAGCTTGACAAGTTTTCGTTAAGCGTAGCCATTGCCCTACATTCTAGCACGCGAGAGGCCTACGCCGAATACCTCGCTTCCCACTTCGACACGCAGTCCTCTTCCTTGTCTTTCACATCAACACCGCCTGCCACCCCCACCCCCATCCTCCCACGCGATTTCCTCCCCCGTCTGCGCTCCCTCACCACGCCGACACACGTGAACATCCACCCTTCGCTCCGACTCTATATCGCGGACCTGATCGCCGCTGCACGGCACCACCACGAGCTCGACGGGACGCTGCTCGGCGTACGTTGTGTGCAAGATGCGGAGGCATTGGTGCGCGCCCACCGCGTACTCGGCGCAGGGGACGTAGCCTCTACTCTCGTCGCGCGCGCGGCTGCTCTCTCAATTACGTCCGCAGCGGGAAGCTCGTTGTCCGTCCATCACAGAGGCGGTGAGGACATAAGTGTTCATTTGCATTGGGTCGAGCCTGGGGGACGGTCATTGGTCATGCCACCACCGCGGCAAGGAGGATCCGCGGCGTCGGGTATGGAGGTGGATTGGTTACACTCTCACCCTCTTGTCAAATGGGATGTGTCGGAGGTTGATGTTGCGAAGGTTGTGCCTCGTGTCATTTCCCATCGGCTCCGCGTACGAGATGGACCGGAGGATGAAATGATGGCTGGCATAATGTTCATGGCAACGAGTCCTCGGGTACCTACGGGCATTGAACACAACGAAGGGATATGGAGAAGGAGGACGATAAAGGAGATTTTGGTCAAATTGATGGCGCACGTTTGAGTGTGCATCATTACACTGAGACTTCAGACGCGTTGATTCTTCCCGTTCTAATGTACATTGACAACTGTGTGTGGTGTCATAAAAATCTTTAGCGCCAGACGCAAAATTGCCCAAGTGTGGGAAAAATTAACTGCACATTCTGCATCCTGTCCTAAGAAAACTTTCTGCACGACCATCATCCATCCTGAAGGTCCAGAACAATATCATACAACACTAATATATAACTATAAAAAAACCGTAAAGAAAGGTCTCCATCAGACAAACGCACAACTCGCAGGCAAGGTATGCTGGTCACCCGAAGGTTCCCATGCTCCCGAGCCTAACGTCCTCGAGCTACCCCGAAGAAGTAGCATGTTCTCTGTATGACGAGAGTGCGCGGGCGTCATCGACTGGAGTAGAAGGAGGTGGCATGTGTAAACATGCAAGACTCGAGTTAGTTTCTATGAAATAGATCCTAGCTGAGTATGTTCTAAAGAAAAACGGATACGCGGGGCATGGCCTTATATATTGTGATGTTTAGGGCAGGTCACCTGGCACGTGCGTTGCCACCGCCGCGAGACTGTGAAAGCACATGCATCCGTAAAAATGCATCCGAGTCTTACTTGGTACCGCGCTTAAACCCCTCAATGCTGATAGCCAAAAGAAACGTGAATGTCAAGTAGTCCAAGGCGCTCGGATGAAAGTAAAGTAATGAGATACGCGACATAACACATGTATCTCTACTCTAGGGACATTTGGGCCCCATCCATACGTTGCCACGGAATATGACATGCCCTTCTCTCTCGAACAGGGGCGGGGGACGGGAAGGTGGCCCGCGTCTGCGCTTGGACTTTGGTAGAATCGAATTTCCGGATCTCTCGACTTCCATAGCTGTTTCCTCAGCGGATTCCTCTCCAGGAGGAGGGTCCGAGTCTGGCACCGGGGGAGCAGGAATCCGACGTGCCGATTTACAACGAAGGCAGTTTGTCGTTATAACGTGCCGATGAGTCTTGGAACCTGAATGAGGTCGGCAAACGCCAATTTGAGAATGGATGAGATAGGATTCGGGGAGAGACACACGCACTGTTAACTCGGACAGTGGCAGATAGGCCTGGGATCAGAACCGTGTCGCAACCCTTGCAAAGTGTCCTCTTCACCGTAGGATCCCTGAGGTAACAGTTATCGAGCAGCGTACAGATGACGATCGAGGACACCCACATTTTCACTGTTGCTTTCTGCCCAATCAATCTCATAGCACGCACATACCCTTGCCCGATATCTGCAGCGCGTATGACTCGCCGTTTACGTTGCTCCCTATTGCCCTTCCTCTTCGCTGCCTTCGATAGCAGCGCTGTTGACGGGCCCGCATCCCCTACAGCCGTGGCGCCCACTGGAAGCCCTGAAATGCTTCCTGAAGGGCCGGCTCCCGTATCAACAAAGTTGCTGCATTGACGGGAGATAGATTCCATGTACACAGATGCTTGGTACAGGAAGTTAAGCCGTTGAAGAATATCCCTATTCGCGATATTGTTCGGATTTGGTACATCGCCTTTGTTCTTCTTGCCCATCGTAGTTCGACGCGAGTGCCAGACGAGCCGTGACTTAATACACAGAGAACAGTTTGTTTTGAGGAAAAACAACTACTGTACAAACGAGACGCTCCGTCAGCGAGGCGGCCCGGAAGCCGCTCAGCTCGGGTTCAGGACACGACGAGATTTAACCCAAACCTCTATTATTTCAGGTGTGCCGAGAATACATATGGGCCAACTGCCAAGACTCTAGATCTAGAAATCGTGCACACCATAAACCCCTCCACCTTCTCGTGTCTCTAATATTGGGAAAGGCGGAAGCCTTTCTCCTCATAACGGTCCTCACGTTGGCCACGCTCAAAGACTGTGGATTGACGGACCACTTGCGCCATTCAAACAACGAGGCCCGCTCGTTGGGACCATGCGTCATCAGCTTCCCTGTGCTCGCTATAAGTAAATCGTCCTCTTTCCAGAGCTCGTCGAGAAGACGAAGAACAAAGTGCCTGCACGACCATTGGTCAGCCTTGATCGGACTGTACATCATTGACTTCCTCTGGATCTCAGGCGCGATCCAACTCTCGGTCCCGCATTGGTCATCGACCTGGTCGTCCTCATCTTTCATAGCGATATTAAAATTGAGCAGAAATCCTGGTAGACGAGAAGATTGTCTGGCTTAATGTCCCTGTGAGCGATACGGCGCTCGTGAAGGTATGCGAGATTGTCGATGAGGCCCCGGCCGTTAGGCTTCAGTGGGACCCAGAAGTCTCATCCATAGTTTGGCATGGTCCAGTTCCCTATATGGAGAAAGGTGATGACATTAATTGTAAGAGTGGGAAGGGAGAGAAGGGAGTGGCGCGCAAGGAGGCAGAAAAGGCCGTGCAACCAAATAAGGAAGGTTGTCCCCCATCACGCTGCCTTGGGTGGAGTGGGGAGTGTTCTGCCTACTGCTCTTTTACTGTATATCTAAGACAGCCTCATGCCCTCCACCGACAAATCTTCCACTTCTAAAGTCCTGCATGTATTCGAGGGTCGCCCGAGTTTCTACTGCTCAAACTGCTCCGCTGTCATCGCAAGTATCTCCCGTTATCCCCTTCTGGGCTGCATCCTCTGAAGGCGTTCTGTTGCCGCTTGCATCTAGGCGTTGAAGGACGAGCTGATCAGCAAATCTTTCTCTGGCCGTGATGGTCGTGGGTAGTACGTTCCTCGTTTGTGTTTGTTCTACAGTTACGTAGGGGGAGACTGACCGCGTGCGGAAGCCTGATGCATTCTGCTGTGAACATCAGGATGGGTGGAAAGGAGGACCGACCATTACTGTAAGCAACCACTCCTGGTCTCGTATCGCTCATGATTTGTCACCTCGCAAAGTACCGGCGTCCACACCGTCGCCGATGTCTTTTGCGTTGGTTGCGATGATAGGCTTGGATGGTATTACCACAAAGCATCCGACCAGTCGCAGAAGTACAAAGAAGGTGAGTGTCTATCCGCACCTTTTCTTTTAACGCGTTTGCTTTTCGCTGAGCTTTGGGATGAAGGGAAGTACCTTCTCGAGCGCGAGCGGCTCATTAAGGACAACGCATGGACATTGGATACATGATGCTGTATTATTACAACATACCCCTCTCAGTCCGTGCGACTTTCATGTATTTCTATCCTCGACAGCAACGTCTTATTGTACAGAATTTGATGAACCCACTCCCCGACCTCTTATGAATTGACCCAGCGTGCCAAAATGCTCCTCTCCCTTGTCAATTTTTTCGGCGGCAATATCCTCTCGCATATGTGTTTCATCCGTTGTTCCGCAAAGTGGCGTGATACCCAAGGACTGAACAAAGCGGTACACGGCCTGTGGGGGCGAGCAATTATTTGCTCTTGCGATGGCGGCCGTGGCGGGGTGTGAGAGTAGACTCGGCGAGCCGGTCAACGTCCAGAACGATCTGCAACGTGAGGTATTACGCCGCACCCGAAGGACAGGACGACCTGACTCTCACTGGTACTGTGCGCCGTTGGCGAGGCACCATTTCACGACCCCACTATCCCAGCCATTCCGCTCGTACCAGCGATTCTGTATGACCTGTACCGCGCGACCACTATCCTTTCCCAGCCGGTTGAGAAGGGACGGGTCATACGCATTGCTGAGGCCGATCACTCGAACACGGCCCTCGTCCTGGAAGCCAACAAGCACGCGCCACGCCTCAAGCGTCTTTGCGTAGGTCTCCAAGGGAGAGTGTAGTATGTACGAGTCAAGATATGTTGTGCGCAACTGCTGCAAGGAGGTTGCAAAGGAGCTCCGGACTTGCGCTTCCACAGTGTTCGAGGGATCGTATGGTAGAGGCTGTGAGGTATCTTGCCCAACGATTGGCGTAAATCTATGGAACGGGATTCATCATTTGCATCGTGGTCGAGAATCACACTGTGTTGGACCTTACTTTGTCTGAATGAATAGTTCTTCGCGCTTGTATCCATGCTTCTGATACAAGATTTGAAGAGCCTCTCCAACAAGATCTTCCCTATGACCAACCCTTATAGGCTATTACGCAAGATTATCGTGATAGTAGCACCGACCTATAGTGCTTGGGCTGGCAAGCTGGGAACCATGTGCCCTTCAGCCTGGCCATGAAGTAAAGTACGGACGATAACTTACCCGTATCTATAGCTCTGAATCCAGCCAACACAGCGCTTACAACTAGGGCAGTGGTTCGTTCCTTCTTCCTGCGAATCATCAGCCACCTGGTTCTAGTTTGCCTTGGTGTAGGTACCATGCAGTGCCATAGATTAGTTTCGCATTCATGGTGGTTCCAATTGAAAATCTGAACGTAACTCGGTGACATCATAGCGGTAAGGCTGGCTTCCCATTCAGGCATCCCTATCACACGCGTACATCAAATCTGCTAAGGCAGGGTGCGCTATCCCCTTAGGCATGACTATGCCCAATATTCAACTCAAAGTTGTTCGATGAGCTGTCACCTTCACGGTAACATTCTTTCGAGTACTTGAAACTTCGCAAATCGATCGATGGGTCTCGCGTGTAGTCTCCGGCACAGAGACGCAGAATAAGCAGCTTCGCCGAGATACCCGTGCGCCTGTCAAAAGTACACCATATTCTTCGGCTTCACGGGAACCTTACCAAATGCTTTGACGACCCCAGTGAGTGCCCCCGACCGCACCTTAGCCTCCTTCCGCGCTCTCGCCTCTCCGTGCTCGTCTCTGTCCATTTCCGTATTTTTTCGTCGAATCGTATGAAAGTCGTCCTCATCAGCGCCAGCCTCACGACCCGTACCCAGCACCGTCGCACGGGCGTTCACCTCTGTCAAAACCACACATTGTCAGCAAAAAGAAACCCTTTCCCCCCAGAAAGACAGGTTGAGAAAAGGAAATCGAACAGACCGTTTTTGCGCAGTGTGCAGTCCCTAGCGAGGTGCGTCGTTTCTCCACACAACTTGCACGAACCGCCGTTCGGGTACACGCCCTTGCCGCTATTCTGCGGACACGAGCTCGCGAGGTGGCCGTGCCCAGAGCACACGAAGCACGACGCGAAGGGTAATGGGTTGTCTGGCTGCGCCGGCTGGCGACACCGCGCAAGGTTGTGCTTTCGCGAGCCGCACCGGTAGCAAATGCCAACGACGGTAGCCACGGTCTGGGTCGTCGTCGTACCCGTCGTACCACCACCCCAATCGTGATCTGCACCTGGCCGTATAGATGGACAATCCTGGGCCGCGTGCCCGACTTCGCGACACGCAAAACATGTCGTTTGTGCGCGCCGCCCAGCGAGACGTTTCAGCCGACGTGCTTCGGTCGATGCGGCTCTGTCTGTTGTGCGATGAGATTATGAGAATCATCGCCAAAACGTGTCATAGTCTATTTAGAAAAATTGAGACACACGCACTCTTGGCCCGCTTGGCTTTTTCCTTCGCCTTTAGTTTAGCTAGTGCCTTCTTTGCCCTTTCACTCTTGGTAACCGGCGGGTTTTTCTTGTCTCCGGCGCTGATGACTACAGCGGAAACAGATTCTGCAGTCTGCTTTTCCCCGGAGCGATCTTTGCTCTTTCGGCTGCGTTTACGGCTCGGCTCTGGGGCTGCATCAATGCTGGTTTCGTGCGTTGTCCGAGATGTGTCAAGGGAATTTAGCGCAGATGTCGATGCGAGATTTGAAGTGATTTGATCGTCACCAGGGTCGAAACTCGCTTGCACATACGTTCTTTTCCGACCTACGTTTGTGTAGCGGGTCATGGATGTGTGCACTGGCAATGAGTGTTTGCAGCACGCTGGGGCCGGCCCGTTTCCACGCCGGAGCCTCAGCTTGAGATGGGATTGATCACTGCAATCATTGAATATTGAATCTCTGACTCGCATTCTAGCATGATCAATACCAAGGAGGTTTTCTTTTCTTTTCCAAAGGTGTTCGTTCGGTACACGAGTCCTCCCTTCAACTCAATTTCGCGACTGCTGTCGCAGTTGTGAAGCGTGAAGCTTCAAGTTGAAGACTGAAAACAGGTTTTATGACCTCATCTAAGTTACTCTGGGTCACTCTGGCCGC
>Ga0209488_10001719_pt1 | contig 18559 bp, 16 predicted proteins | sample Rivendell_Oct201_8_FD_188349 | JGI IMG/M metagenome (GOLD analysis project Ga0209488, IMG submission 188349) | Vadose zone soil microbial communities from the Eel River Critical Zone Observatory, Northern California, USA -... | ecosystem: Environmental > Terrestrial > Soil > Vadose zone >...
TCAAGCTCTGCGATCTGGTCTTCGAACTTCATCTCATTCCCGTGAAACCGGTCGTGCAATGCAGCATCGCCCGGCGGTAACGTAACCCGTGAGCCCCAGGCCGGCATTTAACATACATTGACCCGAGGGTCCTGGCTCCGGTACGGTTCGACCAAAACCAAGACCAACCCAAGTGTAGTCCATGGCATTGAGCTTCCACCCGACCCTGCAGCCAGTCTCGCGGCTGCGCCAGAAGGTCTCGGCAGCCTTCTTGTTGCAGTCGGCCGCCTGTGCCGTGGTTGCCTGGTCGGTGTTCCACGGGGGACTCACCGTCGCGCCGGGCGAGCGCCCTGCAACCGGCGACGCCGGCACGGGGCCAACCGCCGCCCCGGCTCCGGGCACGCCCGGCCCCGCCACCTCACTGCGGGGGACATCCGCGCGCGGGGCGGACGCACCACCGCCTTCTCCCTCCATGCTGCTGGCTGGGGCCCCCGGGCTCGCCGAAGCGCAGCTGGCACTCTCGACGATCGATGTGATCGTCACCCGTAACGACACCCTGGACCGTATTTTCAGACGCCTGAAACTCAATCTCGCCGACCTCACATCGCTGCGCACTCTGCCTGGCCTGCGTGCGCGCCTGGACAGCCTGCGCCCGGGTGAGGCGCTGCGTTTCATCCACCGGGACGGCCAGCTGTTCGGGCTCGAGCGCCGGCTCAACGAGAGCCAGACGCTCAAGGTGTCGCGCGAGCCCTCGGGCCTTAAGGCCGACGTGCTGCAGAACCCGCTCGAGATGCGCAGCCGCACGGTGCGCGGACATATCGACCACTCGCTCTTCGAGGCCGTCCAGGCCGCCGGCGCGAACGACACGACCGCCGTGGCGCTGGCGGATATTTTCGGCTGGGACATCGACTTCGTGCTCGACGTGCGGTCCGGGGATACCTTCGTCGTCACCTACGACGAGATCTGGCGCGACGGCGCCTACGTGAAGGACGGGCCGGTCCAGGCGGCGGCGTTCGTGAACCAGGGGCGCGAGTTCAGGGCTGTGCGCTACACCGACCCCGAAGGCGGCTCGCGCTACTACACGCCCGATGGCAGAAGCCTGTACCGGGCGTTCCTGCGCGCGCCGGTGGACTTCACGCGCGTGAGCTCGCGCTTCAACTCGGCGCGCCTGCACCCGATCCTGCAGCGCATGCGCGCTCACCAGGGGATCGACTACGCCGCCCCCATGGGCACGCCGGTGCGCGCCGCAGGGGATGGGCGCATCCGCTTCGCCGGCCGCAAGGGCGGCTACGGAAACCTGGTCGAAATCGAGCACTCCCGCAGCATCGTGACGGTCTACGGACACCTGTCGCGCTTCGCGCCCGGAACCCGCGCCGGCACCCACGTGACGCAGGGCACGGTCATCGCCTATGTGGGCATGACAGGCCTCGCCACCGGCCCGCACCTGCACTACGAATACCGCGTCAACGGGGTGTTCAAGAACCCGCAGACCGTGATCCTGCCGGCGGCGGCGCCCATCGATGCCCGCTGGCAGGCGGACTTCCTCACCCGCTCGGCGCCGCTCCTCGCCTCGCTCGAGACCGCGCGCGGACCGATGCTCGTCTCGCGCTGAAGCGACGCGCGGGCGCGGCTCGCGTCGCATGCCGCTGGTATCCTGAGCCGATGGATTCGCCGGACCTCAAGGCACCGCAGCAGTACATCAACCGGGAACTGTCGTTCCTCGAGTTCAACCAGCGGGTCCTCGACCAGGCGTTCGATGAGTCGGTGCCGCTGCTGGAGCGGCTGAAGTTCCTGTGCATCTCCTGCAGCAATCTCGATGAGTTCTTCGAGATCCGGGTCGCGGGCCTGAAGCAGTTGCAGGAGCTCGGCGGCGCGCAGCTGGCGGCCGACGGCATGTCGATCCCGGAGCAGCTGACCGCGATCCACGATCGTGCCACCCGCCTGGTCGCCGACCAGTACCGCTGCCTCAACAGTCTGCTGCTGCCCGAGCTCGCCCTTGAGGGCGTGCCGCTGCTCGGGCCCGCCGAGTGGACCGTGCCGCACAGCGCGTGGCTCGAGCAGTACTTCGAGCGCGAGGTGGAGCCGGTCTTGAGCCCGTTGGGGCTCGATCCCGCGCGCCCCTTCCCGCGCATCCAGAACAAGAGCCTGAACTTCATCGTGCGGCTCGAGGGCAAGGATGCGTTCAACCGCGACAGCGAGCTCGCCATCGTGCAGGCGCCGCGCTCGCTCCCGCGCGTGGTGCCGCTGCCCGGCGAAGGCGTGACCCGCGCCTGCGTTTTGCTCTCCAGCATCGTGCAGGCTTTCGTGCACAAGCTGTTCACCGGCATCAAGGTGATCGGCTGCTACCAGTTCCGCGTCACGCGCAACAGCGACCTGTTCGTCGACGAGGAAGAGATCGACGACCTGCGGCGCGCGCTCGAGGGCGAGCTGGCGCACCGCCGCTACGGCGCGGCCGTGCGGCTCGAGACCTCCAGCGACTGCCCGAACGACATGGTGAAGTTCCTGCAGGCGCAGTTCGCCTCCAACGGCCTCGACACCTATCCGGTGGCAGGGCCGGTCAATCTGAACCGCCTGTCGGCCGTCTACGATCTGGTGCAGCGGCCGGATCTCAAGTACCCGATATTCACGCCCGGCACGCCTAAGCGCCTGGTGGGCGCCACCGACCTGTTCGCGTGCATCCGCCAGAAGGACGTGCTGCTGCATCATCCCTATCAGAGCTTCGCGCCGGTGATGGACTTCCTGCGCCAGGCGGCCGCCGATCCCCAAGTGCTGGCGATCAAGCAGACCCTCTACCGCGCCGGCCATGACTCCCCGCTGGTCGATGCGCTGGTCGCGGCCGCGCACGCCGGCAAGGACGTCACGGTGATCGTCGAGCTGCGCGCGCGCTTCGATGAGGAGGCGAACATCGAGCTGTCCAACCGCCTGCAGGAGGCGGGCGCGCACGTCATGTACGGCGTGGTGGGCTACAAGACCCACGCCAAGCTGACACTCATCGTGCGCCGCGAAGCCGGCGGCATCCGCCGCTACTGCCACCTCGGCACCGGCAATTACCACCCGCGCACCGCGCGGCATTACACCGACTACGGCCTCTTCACCTGCGATGACGAGATCGGCCAGGACGTGCACGAGCTGTTCCTGCAGCTCACGAGCCTCACCCAGACCCCGAAGCTCAACCGTCTCACGCAGTCCCCGTTCGGCATGCACGAGATGGTGCTGGGTAAAATCGCGCGCGAAGCCGAGCACGCGCGCGCCGCACGGGCGGCGCGGATCATCGTCAAGATGAATGCGCTGGTGGACCCGCAGGTCATCGAAGCGCTGTACCGGGCGTCCTGCGCCGGCGTGAAGATCGATCTGATCGTGCGCGGCGTGTGCTGCCTGCGCCCCGGCGTGCCGGGCGTGTCGGAGAATATTTCCGTGCGCTCCATCGTCGGACGGTTCCTCGAGCACTCGCGCGTGTTCTATTTCGAGAACGGCGGGGAGCCCGACATGTTCTGCGCCAGCGCCGACTGGATGGAGCGCAACTTCTTCCGCCGCGTGGAGGTGGCCTTCCCGATCCGGCGCGAGCGGCACGCCGAGCGCATCCTGCGCGACCTGGATTTCTGTCTGCAGGACAACTGCCAGGCGTGGAAGCTGCAGCCCGACGCGGGCTACGTGCGCATCAGCCGCGGAAGCGAGCGGGCGCTGAGCGCGCAGTCGGAGCTGCTGGCGGTGTACGCCGCCGGGCCGACCGTGGTGGTCTAGGGATCACGCTGCCGGAGCGAGTGCCTCGCTGCGCCCGCGCAAGAGCGCGAGCGCGAGCGCACTGAGCCCGGCACCCAGCAGATACAAAATGACCGACGGCAGCCAGTTCCACAGGCCCCGGTCGATGATCGCGCTGCCGGTGTCCTCCGGCAGATAGAGCACCGTGATCGCCTCGCCGACCCGATAGAGCGGCGGACTGGTGCCGGTGTGGTCCTTGAACACGACGCGGTGATCCGCGGCATTGGTGTAGGTCACGACGGGATAGTACGTGACGCTGTTGCTGTCGCGTGAGGTACTGAACGAGCTGACGACGCCCGGCGCACGCATGCCGGAGGCCTCAAGACGCATCAGCCCCTTGCTCTGGCGGACCCCGAGGGCCAGACAGCCGAGACCCGCGAGCAGGAGAAACGGCGCCAGGCGCCGCAGGCTCGCGCGCTGCGCCACCTGACTGGCGCGCTTCTCCGGCAGGCCAGCCATGTCCTCCAACCGAACGGCCGGTGAGGCCGGCATCGCCGCCGCCTGTTTGCGCGCGATCAGCTCGCGCAGACTGAAGGAGCGGAGCGATTTGTCCCTGGGCACGACGATCTTCCTGAGCCCGTTCAGGAGATGCACGACGAACACGAGGGCGACGACCCAGGTCATCGGTCCGACGTGCCACGACCTCACCGCGAACCAGAAGATGCCCGCGCCGACCGCCAGCAGCACAACGCCGACGACCGTAATGATGTGATCGCGCGCCTCCTGCACTTCCCGCGGCTTGTCGGGGATCACCAGCAGCGGCACCTGCGTGCCGGTGTCCCGGCCGCGCAGGCTGCTCGACCCTTCGATTGAGGTCGCCTCGCAGGTCTCACCAGACGGAGCGACGTAGCGGTACACCGAGTTGTAACAGTTGCCCTTCTGGCGCACGCCGATGACCTCACCGGAAACGCGCACCGCGTGCAGCCGCCAGTACACGGCGCTGCCGACCAGCAGGCCGCCGACACCCCAGCAGGCGAGCGCGCCCATGAAGGCCCCTACCTGGTTTACGGCGGACAGGGTGTTGGCAAAGAGATTAAACATCGCAGGCCCCCTCACGTCAGAGGCACTGTCGCGCCGCTCCGGGGCGCACGCCATGAACGGCTTCTCATTTGGAGGGGCCGGGAACACTTAGCCTGCGGCAGTAGGGCCTTTGCGCGCTGAGCGCGCAGTCGGAGCTGCCGACGGTATACGCCGCCGTGCCGACCGTGGCGGTGTGTAGGTCAGGAAACCGCGGGCGAGCGCGCGCTGAACACGCGCAGGCGGAGAGTCACGATCTAGGCGGCCGGACCAACTAGCGTCGCCTGGGCCCTGGCCGTCAGTGGCAGCACGCTACGCCCGCGCCCGTGGGCGCTGGAATGGAGGGCCTTTCCCTTCTACCATCCGTACAGGCCAAGGAAGAGGTCCGCGGGACGCGAACGGGAGCACGACCATGCTGATGCGCCTCCGTGCGCCGGCACAAGCGGTATTCGTGTTATCAGCCGCCTTGCTTGCCAGCAGCGTCTATCCCGGTAAGGGATCAGCTCCCCTGACGCAACGTCACGGTCTGTTGCCTCAGGCCTCCGGTGCGACGCCCGATAGCGGCTCCATCGGGCGCTGGCTTTGGCCGGGGGCCTTCGAGGCCGGGCCGAGTGATGCGCGATCACGCATCACTTTCGTGGCCTCCGGACGCCGATACGTGGCGGAAGCGCGCGCCGATGGTTTCGACGTGAGGCACGGCACGCGCGCGGCTGACGCCTTGAATGTTGAATTTGCGGGCGCGACGGGTACGGGCGAAGCGCAACTTGCCGAGCCACTCCCAGGTGCGCTGACGATGTTCACCGGCTTGCACCATCGGGCCGTGGAGAGTCGCTGGCGGCGGTTTGGGGTAGCGACTTTCCGCAACGTATATCCCGGCATCGACGCGCGCTTCCACGCCAACGACGGCGACCTGGAGCTGGATTTCCTGGTGCAGCCCGGGGCGGATCCGGGCCGGATCGAGCTTGCCGGACAGCGGGATACGCACTTCACGCTCGATGCTCAAACCGGCGATATCCTGGTGACGCGCGCCAACGAGCGATTTCGGCTGCAGCGGCCGCGCGCGTTCCAGCCCGGGACTTCGGGTCAGACGGAGATTGAAGTGCGCGCCGCTACGGATGGCCGCTCGCTGCGATTCGAGCTGGCGAGGTTCAATCACGCGCTGCCGCTCGTCATCGATCCGCTCGTGGCGACCTGGTCGACCTTTCTCGGCACCGCTACCGATATTTATTATGACGACGCGGCAGCGCTAGCAACCGACACTCAGGGCAATCTGTATGTGGGTGGCCTGACGCAGCTTGATACGCATGCCATCCCGACGGACTCCTTTCCCACCACGCCCGTAAGCCTCGACCCCGCCAATCCGCGCTCGCCGGGAGACAATTGCGCCTACACGTGCGGCTACGTACTCAAACTGACTCCCACGCACCAGGTGGTGTACGGCGCGCTTATATACGGGCTGACCGTGAACGCCGTGGCGGTGGATGCCGCCGGCGAGGCGTACATCACCGGGAACACGCTCGACAGCACCGACTTCCCCGGTACGCCGGGAGTCTTCGATAACGATCCGGGTGGCCAGGTGTTCCTGTCGAAACTGTCGGCCGATGGCAGTGCCTTTGTCTTCAGCGCGCTCTTCCCCGGTGACGTCGGCAACGGGCTCGCGGTTGATGCACAGGGTAACGTCTACGTAGTGGGACAGGCGAGCGTTCCGAACCTGCCCACCACGCCCGGGACCATCAAGCCGACAAACCCGATCGGGGCGACCGACGGCTTTCTGCTGAAGGTCAGTGCTGACGGTACGAGGCTGCTTTACGGCACCTATCTGGGCGGCAGCGGAACCGACGTCGCGAATGCGGTGCTCGTGGATGCACAGGGCGAAGCCATGGTCGCCGGCCAGACTGCTTCGAGCGACTTCGCGGGGCTGACCGCAACGGTGAATGGACCGAGCGATGCGTTCCTCATCAAGGTGTCCGCCGATGCCAGCACGATCGTCGCCGGCCAGACCTTCGGCGGCTCAGGCGATGATTACGCGACCGCTCTTGCGGCGGACGGGCTGGGGGGCTGGCTCATGTGCGGCGCCACGACCTCGACGGATCTTCCGGTCTCGGCGGGAGCATTTCAAACGCGCCTCCTCGGACAGCTCAACGGCTGGGTACGCCGGCTGGATTCGGGATTCAACTCAAAGTACGGGACCTACTTCGGCGGCTCGTTCACTGACGGGTGCCTCGGGATCGCCGGCGATGCCAGCGGTGACGCATACCTCGTCGGGGTCACCTTCTCCGCCGATCTGCCCACGAGCACTGGCGCATTCCAGGAGGCCACCTCTGCCGTCACCGACGAATTCCTGATCAATCTGGGCAGCCCGTTCTACATCAGCGGCCACCTGCCGGATCGGGAGGCGTACTTCGCCGAGCTTTCGGCCGATGGCACCACCTTGCTCTACGGCACTTACCTGGGCGGCTACGAAACCACGCCGAGGAACTATGCGCCTTTGACCATCGGAAGCGGCATCACCAACACGCCGCTCGGAACGATCTACGTGAGCGGACGGACCGAAGCGGCGAGCTTCCCGGTGACCGACGCCGGCCTGCGCTCGGGCATGGGGGAAATCGGGGATGGCTTCATCGTCGCATTTGCCGACTCGGCACTGACAGTTACCAGCCCTTCGGTGCTGCCGGTGGCGCCGCTGGCGCTCCCCTACAGCGTTAGTCTGAGCGCCTCGGGTGGCATGCCACCCTACACTTGGTCGCAGGTCGGGTTTACGCTGCCCACCGGCCTCACGCTGAATGCGAGCGGCGTTCTCTCCGGCACTGCGACGAACCCGCAGCAGGAGGGCACGGGTTATCAGTTCACCGTGAAGGTAGCGGACGCCAACGGTAACGTTGCCTACAAGAGTCTGTTCCTCAACGTACTTTATCCAGGACAGATCGAGTGCAACGGCGGCAATTGCCTCGCCGCGCTCACGCTCACCACGACCATTTCCTATCAGCTGCCCACGCTGGCGCGCGGGGTTGGGACGCAGACCGGCAGGATAAGCGGCACACCGCCGCCGGGCGTCACCATCAGCTCGAGCGGCGTGATGGCGGGCACTCCAACGCAAGCCGGCGAGTACGCCTTCGCGGTGCACGTGACGGACGCGGCTGGACACACGGGCACTTTGAACTGGGACATGCTGGTTTTGCAGGGCGCCGCGGTCTCGAGCGCGACTTTGACCGTCACGCCGGCATCCGTCACGGTGGGCCAGCAGTTCACGCTGCAGTGGGGTTCTTACTACACCACCGGATGCACTGCCAGTGGTGGCGGCGGCAATGGCTCGCCATGGTCGGGCATGGTGCCGATCTTCGGCACCGCGACGCAGACGGCCAGCACCACGGGTTCATTCGTCTACGTGATCACCTGCGCCAACGGCACCGCGCCGGTAAAGGCCCAGGCGACCCTGGCCGTGATGTCATCCTCGGGCAGCGGCGCGGGTGGGAGCACGAGTGGCGGGGGCGGCGGCGGCGGCGCGCTGGATTGGCTCGCACTCGCGTCGCTCATGAGTCTCGCTGCCGACGGTATACGCCGCCGGGCCGACCGTGGCGGTGTGAGTCTAGGAAACCGCCGGTGAGCGAGCGCTGAACACGCGCAGGCGAAAGCCGCTGGCGCGCAGATAATCCACTTCCTGCTGCAGATCCGCCGAAGTGAGCGGATGCTCCTTGAGCCAGCGCGCCGGAAAGCGCACTTCCAGCGAACGCGGCGTCGCCGCCAGATCGAGCGCCGGGAGCGCGGTGGTGCTGCGGCCGCGATGCAGCAGCACCGCGAGGCGCAGCAGCACGATCAGGTGCAGGGCGCTGCGATCCCAGGGGGGCACGAGCTCTTCCACGCCCTCGAGGGAGAGCTTGCGGCGGTGAGCGCCGACCAGGCGCGCGAGGAGGCGCTGCTCCTCGCGCGGGAAGCCGGGCATGTCGGCGTTCTCGAGCAGATAGGCGCCGTGGCGGTGATAGCCGCTGTGGGAGACGTCCAGGCCGATCTCGTGCAGGCGCGCGGCCCATTTCAGGGCCAGGTGCGCCAGCGGCTCTTCCAGGTGCCAGGTCTCGCGCGTCTGTTCGAGAAAGTTGCTCACGGTTGCTTCAACGCGCTCCGCCTGCTCGACGTCCACGTGGTAGCGCTGCTGCATCCCGTGCACGGTGCGCTCGCGCGCGTCCTCGCGCCGGTAGCGGCCGAGCATGTCGTACAGCAGGCCCTCACGCATCGCGCCCTCGGCCATGCGCATGTCCTTGATGTCGAGCACGTTGAACACTTCGGCGAGGATGGCGAGGCCGCCGGGAAACACCGGGCGGCGATCCTCGGTGATCGGCTCGAGCTTCAGCTCGCGCGTGTGTCCGGCCTCCACGCAATACTCGATCGCGCGGTTGATTCCCGCGGGCGTGATGGCCGCCGCCTGGGGATCGAGCACCCGGATCACCTCCCCGATCGCACGCACCGTGCCGGAGCTGCCCGCGCAGGTGTCCCAGCCACGGCGGCGGAAGGTCGCCTGCACCGGCTCGAGCTCCAGGCGCGCCGCGAGGCGCGCGCGCTCCAGGCGCTTGGCGGAGATCTTGCCGTCGCGGAAGAATCGCTCACTGAGGGCAACGCAGCCCATCTGCAGGCTCTCGAGCTCGAGGGGCGTCAGGGCTTCCCCGATGATGAGCTCGGTGCTGCCGCCGCCGATGTCGACCACCAGGCGCCGCCCCGGCTCGCTCGGCATGGTGTGCGCCACGCCCGCGTAGATGAGTCGCGCCTCTTCCATGCCGGAGATGATTTCGATCGGATGCCCGAGCGCCTCGCGCGCGCGCTCGAGGAACGCCTGCTTGCGGTGCGCCAGGCGCAGCGCGTTGGTACCGACCACCCGCACGCTGTCGGCGTGCATGTCGCGCAGGCGCTGGCCGAAACGCTCCAGGCAGGCGAGGGCGCGCGCCGCTACGTCCTTGTCGATGCGGCCGTTCTCGGCCACGCCGGCGGCGAGGCGCACCATCTCGCGCAGGCGATCGATGATGACGAGCTGGCCGTGCGAATGGCGCGCCACCACCATGTGGAAACTGTTGGATCCTAAGTCCACCGCCGCGAGAACGTCGGGGATGGGGCGCGGAGCGAGACGGACGTTGGAGAGGAACTCGGCGAGTCGGGCGGTGACGGGCGCAGGCACGCGCGATGCCGCAGGCTCAGGCGGCGAAGGACGAGCCGCAGCCACAGGTGGTGGTGGCGTTCGGATTACGGATCACGAACTGCGCGCCATCGAGCCCCTCGCGGTAGTCGATCTCCGCGCCGGTGAGGTATTGCACGCTCATCGGATCCACCAGCAGCTTCACGCCCAGGTTCTCGACGCAGGTATCGCCGTCCTGGATCTGCTCATCGAACTCGAAGCCGTACTGCAACCCCGAGCAGCCGCCACCCTGCACGAACACGCGCAGCATGAGCTTCGGGTTGCCCTCGCCACGGATCAGGTCCCCGACCTTGCGGGCCGCGGCGTCGGTGAACTGGAGCGCGGGGGCCTCCAGCAGTGCTTCGGTGGTACTCATAATCTCCTCTGGGCCCAGTCTAGAAGCCGCCTGCGGCGCGGTCAAAGCCGCACGTCACACATCCCCGCGGCCCTCAGCGGGTCTGCCCGCGGGCCGGCCCTGCGCCTCGAGACGCACCAGTTTACCCATGATCTGGGCGCCCAAGGTCATTTCAATGATGCCGTAGTAAACGCTGCCCTCGACCCGGGCGGTCGCCCCCAGAACCACGCGTTCACGGGCATGGATATCGCCCTTGACCGAACCCTCCAGCATCACGTTCGGCACCTCCACCGGCCCTTCGATGGAGCCGGTGGCACTCACCGACAGGGTCGCATCCGCTGCGGTGGAGCGAACGCCGCCGGCGATGTGGCCGTCCAGGTGCAGCCCGCCCTGGAACTCGACATCCCCGAGCACGCGTGCCGCCTTGCCGATCAGCGTATCGATGCGGGCCGGCCTGGATTCGCGGGTGAACATGGTTGCTCCGATGGCGCCTTGGTTTGCGGGCTTCTAAGGAGAGGTCTCGACGCTCCACAGGAACGTCTGCGAGAGCGGCCCCACCTCACGGCGGCCCGAGCTCACCTCGACGTTGAGCCGTTCGGGCTTGAAGCTCGCCGGCACGCTGAGCTCCTGGTCGAAGCTCTCCAGGTAGCGGAAGTTGTAGCGCAGCTCGCGCTGTTTGCCCGCGGTGAGTGTCGCGAGATCGAGCGTGCGCGCGCCCTCGGCCGCCGTGCCGTCGAGACTCATCTGCACGCTGCCGGTGGCCGGCGTATCGGCCCGTCCCGAGCGCACCAGCGACATGTGGACGACATAGGTGGCAGGGCGCTGGCCGGCGGTGATGCGCAGCTGCTCGATCTTGACACCGACGCTCGCGGCTCCCTGGGCCACCACGCCGCGGTAGAACGCCAGCTCCTGCGACTGGCGCGCCACCTGCGCCTGCAGGTCGCCCGTGGCGCGCGCCACCTCGGCCTGCTCGCGTGAGCGGCCCACGCGGAAGGTGTCGAGCTCGGCGAGCCTCACGCGCATCTCTCGGTTGGCCTTCTCCAGGTGCTCGATCTGCACCTCGAGCTCGGTGCGCTGCTGCGCCACGGCCTGGCGGTCGTAGCCGGCGTTGTAGCGGCCGAGCTCATACACCACGTAGACCGCAAACACGCCGATGAGCACGCCGGCGATCAGGAGTGTCGTGTGCAGCCACGAGGTGTGCCGGCGCACGACCACCGGCGGGCCGCCGCGCTTGCCGAGCATGCTCGCTAACGGACCCAAGGCAGCGCTTCAGTGTGCCGGCGCGGAGGCGACACGGTGGCCGCCGCGCGCAGTCACTTTGTCCCACCAGGGGGGTAAGGCCGGGGGCCCCTGCGGGAAGGCGAGGGAGCTGAGCTCCTCGAGCGCGCGCGCGTACACCGGGCGCTTGAAGTAGATGACCTCGCGCACCGGCTCCCAGTACGGGGCCCAGCGCCACTGGTCGAACTCCGGCTCAGTCGTGCGGCCGAAATCGAAGGGTGCCTCGGCGCTCTTCAGTCGCAGCAGGAACCAGCGCTGCTTCTGGCCGATGCACACCGGATGCTGGTTGCGGCGGATGTAGCGCGACGGCAGGCGGTAGCGCAACCAACCGCCCGTATGGCCGATGAGCTCCACCTGCGACTCCCTAAGGCCGATCTCTTCATCGAGCTCGCGGTACAGGGCCTGCTCGGGCGCCTCTCCGGCACGCACCCCGCCCTGGGGAAACTGCCAGCCGCGCCCGCCGGTGCGGCGGCCGAGGAACACCTGCTCGCGGTGCATCAGGACGATGCCGACGTTGCTGCGAAAACCGTCTGAATCGATGAGGTCGCTCATACGGGGGCAAGTCTGCCACAAGGCGCCCCCGCCGTGAGCTACGCTAACAGCCCTAAGTCAGACGGTGTGGGCGCAACAGCATGAGCTCGCCGAGCGCGGAACGGGCACCCCTGCGCGGCCTGCTGCTGCTCGCGGGGCTGGCCGCCGCCGTGTTCGTGGCGGCGCTGCTCATCGGCAGCTCCGGGATCAGTGTGAGCCGCGCGCTCGCCGCCCTCGTCGGTGCTGGCGATGAGACCACGCGCAGCGTGCTCATCGCCGTGCGGCTGCCGCGAGTGATGGCGGCGTTCGGCGTCGGCAGTCTCCTGGCGCTCTCGGGCGTGCTGCTGCAGGCCCTGTTCCGCAATTCACTCGCCGATCCCTGGGTTCTCGGGGTCTCGGGCGGCGCCGCCGTCGGCGCCCTGCTCGCCATGATCGCCGGTGCCGCGGCACTCGTGGTGCAATCGGCCGCGGTCGCAGGGGCCCTGGGGGCCGTGGGCACGGTGTATCTGCTGTCGCGCGGCGGCGGTACGCCGCGCCTGCTGCTGACGGGGGTGGTGCTGGCGAGCGCCTGCGGGGCGCTGGTGATTGTGCTGCTCGCGCTGGCGGACTCCTCGCGGGTACGCGGCATGGTCTTCTGGCTGGCAGGGGATCTCGAGTGGGCGGTGAGTCCCGCCCTCAGCGCGGGCGCCGCAGCGCTCTCCGTGACGGTCGCGATTGCGGTCGCCCGCCCGCTCAACGTGCTGGCCGCAGGCGAGCTGCGCGCGCGCACCGTGGGGCTTGCGCTGGAAGCCTGGCGGACGCTGCTGTTCATCGCCTGCGCCATACTCACCGCCATCGCCGTGGTGAGCGCCGGGACGGTCGGCTTCGTGGGCCTCATCACCCCGCACGCCGTGCGGCTCCTGTTCCGCAGCAGCGATCACCGCGTCGTTGCGCCCGGCGCGGCGCTGGCCGGCGGGACGGTGCTGGCCGCCGCGGATCTGGTGGCGAGAACCTGTGCCGCTCCGCGCCAGCTCCCGGTCGGGGCGATCATGGCGCTGGTGGGTGCGCCGCTGTTCGTGGTGTTGCTGCGCGGACGGGGACGCTAGCAGCCCGGCAGCGGCCGGCCGTGCCCTATCAGGGATGCGCAGGCGCGGGTGCCCCGCCCGGGTGGTCATCGTCGGGCAGGGGGATCTTCGGCACGCCGAACTTCCCTTCGAGCCGGCGCAGCTTCTCGAGATCGATCGCGCCCACGATGTTCACCACCGTGAACTCGCGCGGCTCACTCACGATGATCGCGAGCCCGTTCGCCTTGCCCTGATCGACGGAGATGTAGATGTCGACGTTGGTGTGGTCCTTCTCCTTGCGCACCTTGACCAGCGACTGCCATCCCGGCGCCGCCAGCTGCCGGCGCAGCGCCTCGACCTCGGCCGCCGGGTAGGTGATGTCCCGGTCGAAGGTGTAGTTGCGTACATAGATGCCCTTGAGCCCGGCGATGAGCTGCTTCGCCCCGGCATCCTGCGGATCCTTGGGGTCGAGGAAGCCCGCCGCCAGACCGAGGAGCGAGGAGTCGAGCGAGACGTTGACGGATTCACTGGCCTTCGCGGCCAGCGACTCGAACTCCGGCAGCTTCAGGGGAGCCGCGGGCGCCGCCACGGCCAGGCCCACTCCCAGAGCGGCAAGCGCCGCGAGCGTGAGGATGCATCTCCTGAGGAGTGAGTTCATGGCCTAGGCACCGGAGTTTGAGGAATTCGGGGGAGGCTGCTGCGCGTTCACCATGCGGGAGGCAAGCTCCAGCTTGTCTCCCGCGACGCGCAGCGCCTGGATGAGCTGCCGGCGCGCCTCGAGCCCCTGCTGCGTGCGTCGCGCCTGCTGCTGATGGGCCACGAGCAGCGCCAGCACGATGGAGGCGGCGAGGGCGAAGGTCAGCCAGCCCGCGGCCGCCCGCGTGCGTGGCAGGCGCGCACTGCGCGGCCGCTCGGCCGCGATGCGTGCCATCACCCCGGCGACGAATCCCGCGCCCGGGTCCACCGGCCGCAGCGCCGCACGCAGCCTTTGCTCCACGTCGTGGTTGTCGTCGCGGTTCATGTCCTGACTCATACCAGCGACCGGTGCCCGCTCGGCAGTGGACGCGGCGGCGTCGGGCTGCCACCGCCGGCGCCCGAGCCCGGGACAGCAAGCGCCGCGCGCAGCAGAGCCAGCGAGCGTTTGAGATGACTCTTCACGGTGTTCACCGACATCTTCAATGTCCGTCCAATCTCCACGGGATCCAGGTCCTCCTGGTACCTGAGGACGATCACCGCGCGCGCGGCCGGGGCGAGCTCCTCGAGCAGACCACGCAGGCGCCGCTCGAGCATCGGGTCCGCATCGGCCGAATCGCTCGCCATCTCGGCGTCGGCGAGCGGCATGGCCGCGTACCTGCGCTCGCGGCGCAAACGGTCGATGGCGCGATGCATGGTCACCCGGCGCAGCCAGAACGACAGATGGTCCTCCGACTCCAGGTGGGCGAGGCTGCGATACAGCTGCAGGAACACTTCCTGCGCCAGATCCTCGGCCTGGTGTCGGTCAGACAGCATGCGCAGCGCGAGGCTGTACACCGGGCGTTGATGCATCCGAACCAGCGTGCCGAAGGCCGCCGCGTCCCCGGCGGTGGCCCGGGCCAGCAGCGCGCGACTCGTACACGCCTCATCTGCGCTCACATGATGCCCGTGGGTCCCGGGGTGAGCGCGCGCCGCAGCCGCGCCAGCTGATCGAGGTCGACCGTGCCGACGATGTTGATGATCGTGAATTCACGGGGCTGGCACGCCACGATGGCGATTCCTCTGATGACCTGATCCTCGAGCGCCACGTACACATCGACATCCTCCTGGTTACGGTTGTGCACCCCCACCAGGCGGCTCCAGCCGGGCTGCGAGAGCTGCGAGCGCAGCGCCCCGAGGTCCGCCCGTGAGCAGGCGAAATCGGTGTCGAACCGAAAGCTCCGTATCTGTACCGACTTCACGGCCTTGAGCGCCTTCCTGACCTCGGCGCTGTCGCCGTCGCGATCATCCATCAGCCAAGCCGCGAAGTGCAGCGGAAAGGCGCCGAGGGTGATATCGACCGACTCGGTGGCGTGCTCCTTGAGGTCCCCGAGCGAGGGGAGCTTGAGCTCCGGGCTCCGGGAGCACGCGAGCAGCGGCAGCAGGAGGGCGGCGGCGGCGGCCGCGAGTGTCCGGATGTGCATAAGGGGGTGCCTGCGGTGAGTGTGCATACGTATCTGGTAATACGCACGCCGGCAGGCGGGAGGGTGCAGCTCAGCTGACGAGATTCGGCGAGGTCGCGATCCGATTGCGACCGGCACTCTTGGCGCGATACAGCGCCGCATCGGCCTCCGCCATCAGGCGCTCCGCCAGCACCTTGTAGTCGCGCATGCCGGGCCCGGGTGTGGCGGCCGCCAGCCCGATCGACAACGTGACGGTCTCGGAGACGGCCTTGCCGAAGACCACCGGCTGGTTGCGCACCGCGTGCAGCACGCGCGCCGCCACCTTCTCACCGTCGGTGACGCTCGCCTCCGACAACACCAGTGCGAACTCATCCCCGCCGAAGCGCGCGCCGGTGTCGCTGATGCGCATCTCGGCATCGATCCGGTGCGCCACCTCGCGCAGCACGGAATCCCCTGCCAGATGTCCGTACAGGTCGTTGATGCGTTTGAAGTGATCCAGATCGATCATCAGGCACACGATCGACTGCCCGGAGCGCTGCGCTCGCGCCAGCTCTTCGCGCAGGCGCGCGTGCAGGTAGCGACGGTTGTGGAAACCGGTGAGGAAATCGGTGAATCCGCTGCGCAGCAGGCGCGCGCGATTGACGGCGTTCTCGATGCAGATCGCCGCCACCAGCCCCAGGTGCGCCAGGAAATCACTCGCCAGCTCCTGGGTGAAGCGCAGCGGGTCGAGGCTGGAAAACACCAGCACGCCGTCGAGCTGCTCGTGCCGGCGCAGCGGGATGAGCGCGAGACTCTCCGAATGCGCGACGCCCGGCAGCAGCAGCTCGTGGTCGGCCTTGTGGAAAGGCCCGAGCCACGGGCGCTCGAGGTTGGCGAGCTGCGGCGCCTGGGTGGTCAGCGCATCCACGAAGCACACTCCCGGCAGAGCTTCGAGCGCCAGCCCGTCCCCGGAGAGCAGATGGCGGATTTCGTGCTGGGGATCGTGCAGGATCAGCCCGACGCCATCGAGCTGGTAGGAGCCGCGCAAGCCCGTGATGAGCCGCTCGAACAGCTGCGAGAGGGAGCCGGCACGCAGCAGCTCCAGCTCGCGCTCCTGGGTCTTGCGCAGCAGGGAGTCGTTGCGACTGACCTGCTCGGTGAGCGCGGCGAGGCGGGCTTGCAGCGCGCGAAGTTCGCCCAGCTCGCTGCGATCCGCAGCAGCTGGCCCGTCACCGGCCGCCGATCCGGGGTGCGATCGAAGCATGGGGCGAGAATCCTCCTGATCCTCAAGTGCGGCGCTCCGCCAGGCTGCGCCGATCGGCGAGATAATCGCGCCCGCGGCGCATCAAAGCAACGAAAGCGGCGTGGTCTTGTGACAACACCGAGGTGCGCAGGCACTCGACCGCCTTGGACAGGGCCTCCAGGGACTCTGCGCCGTAGTCATTGAGGCTCTGTATTTCATAATACAGCTCGGGACTCTCCTGGGCGACCAGGCTGGCGACGTCCAGCTGCGCATCGAAGGTCGTGCTCGACATGCGCGCCAGGCGCGGCGCCGACTCACCGCTCTCCGCGAGCGCGGTGAAGAACGCAATGTTGAGCGCGTGCGACAGACCGAGCACGTAGGCGATCAGGCGGTCGTGCTCGTCGAGGCTCATCACCACCTGCTCGGCCATGGTGGAGGCAAACAGCTCGCGCGCAGCGGTGAGCGCGGCCTCATTCCCCAGGTCGACGAACACCACGTGGCGGCCCGAGAGGAGCTCCGTGTCGGGCCCGAACATCGGGTGCACCGAGGTCACCTTGCAGCCGTGCGATTTCAGCGCCAGGAGGCCCGCACGGAGCGGCGATTTGAGCGACCCCACATCGAAAATGACCCCCGGCGGACGCCGCAGCGCGAGATCCCTCAGGATCGCGTCGGTAATGCCGAGCGGGGTCGCGAGCACGATGTAGTCGTGCTTGAGATCGGTGCTGCGCCAGTCCGCCACGCGCGTCCCCGCAGCGTCCGGGGCGGGATCTGCCACCTCGACCGTGAACCCCTGGGAGGCGAGAAAGCCCACGAACCAGCCGCCCATCTTGCCGGCACCACCGATGACCAGCGCCCGGCGTCCGGTGCCGGCACCGCGCGCGACCACGCTCGCCTGTTCCTGCGTGGTGAGCGAGGAGCGGATGAGCAGGCGCAGCAGCTGCTCGGCGAGCGCCGGCGACACGCCACGCTCGCTCGCCGCGGCGCGCACCCCCAGGATCACCTCGCGCTCGCGCTCATAGTCGCGCGTCGGCCGTCCGGTGGCGCGCTTCACGCGCGCGACCTCCTCGCTCACGGTCTTGCGCTCGGCCACCAGCGCGATCAACTGGCGGTCGAGCTCGGTCACTCGCCGGCGCAGGTCTGCCAGCGTCACGTTCTCGGCTTCGGGCGTCATGGCACAGCGGCTCCCAGAAGGGTTCGACTCCTTTCTATCGGGGCGCAGCGGGGGGCGCAAGGGGACGATGTCGCCGCGACCAACACGCGGCCAGGCCGATCGGCGTGGATCAGCCGGTGGAATCGGGCTGCCAGATACGAATGCCGAAGCGCCTGCCGGCCGGCTGCCGCCCCATTGTCTGAACGCGAAGCTCACCGTTTTTCGCGTCCCACAGGAACGGCCGGCCGTCACCCGGATGCGTCGACCACTCGGGGTGCCGCGCCAGGAATGCCGGTATGCCCGCGGGCTCGATTCCCTGCCGACGTATCTCGTAGCTCAGCCGGACCAGACGCTGCAGGGCGGCGCCATCCCAGGCGCGCAGCGCGTAGCCCGTGAGACCCGGCCCTGCAATGCCGGCGAGGATCTGGCCGATCGGGTTGTAACTCAACCACACCGTCCAGGGGTGCTCGCTCACCGGCGGCGACATCGGGGGCTGCCGGCTCTTCGCGGTGAAGGCCGCGGGATCTGCGGCGGCGGAGCCGATCAGCCGGGCGGCCTGTCTGGCGAACTGATTCTCGGTCGCCTGGAGCTTGAAAAAATGAGCGCCTGCGATGTTCTCAGCCCGGTTCCACGACTGCAGCAGAAGGTCGCCGGTGTATCGTTCCGGTACCAAGAGACCTGTAGCCGACGCCCGCTGCAGCTGCTCCAGCGTGGCCACCTCTGCACGGAACTCTTCCGCGAACACGCTGCCGATGTTCCAGTCGCCGGGAGCGAAGAGCGGCACAACCCCGTCCGCGTCGGCTGCGCCCACCGGCACGGCCGCCTGCGGATCGGCAATCATGTCGGCGAGCAGGAGGTAGTCGCCCTCGAGATAGGCGATGGCAATCATCTTCGAGATGAGTGCGCCCCGGCCCGTGAGCACTGCGCGCCAC
>Ga0209488_10001720_pt1 | contig 18559 bp, 13 predicted proteins | sample Rivendell_Oct201_8_FD_188349 | JGI IMG/M metagenome (GOLD analysis project Ga0209488, IMG submission 188349) | Vadose zone soil microbial communities from the Eel River Critical Zone Observatory, Northern California, USA -... | ecosystem: Environmental > Terrestrial > Soil > Vadose zone >...
AGCTCGTTCAGGAACTTCAAATTCAAAGCCGCACTAGAATCATAGGGTTGCTAGTGCTCCTTTGTTTCCGAAGTTCGCATTGAGTGTGCCGCAGTGTCAGGCGAACTTCGGAAACGGAGCACTAGTGCCCCGCTTCCGAAGTTCGTGAGTCGTCGCGGCATCCTCTAACACGAACTTCGGAAGCAAAGGGGCACTGGCAACTTTTTGATTCTAGTGCCGCTTTTCGATTTGAAGTTCCTGACTGAGTGTGCTGCAGGTGCTGTAGGAACTTCAAATCGGCGGCACTAGTGCCCGTCGCCACCACATTTGGGTCAAGCGCCGGATGCGTGCCCTCAATTTCTTGCTTGCCATCGGTGAGTAACGGGGACAGCTTTGACACTGGTCACCGCGACTCGGTCCGGGATGTTAGCTCAGCCTCACGCTCTCAATCGCTGAGTCTCCGCTCTCGAAACGCACTGGATCACTGGCAATCATGACGCAATCGACGGCCCGCGTCCTTCCGGACGAGTTGAAGCCCGGCTATCGCACCGCCCCGCATAACATCGAGGCGGAGCAATCGCTGCTGGGAGCGATTCTGGTCAATAACGAGGCGCTATATCGAGTCTCCGACTTTCTCGAGCCCATCCATTTCTTCGAGCCGATCCATCAGCAGATCTTCGAGATTGCGCGCAGTCTCATCCGCACCGGCAAGCTCGCCTCGCCGGTCACGCTGAAGACCTTCCTGCCGGCCGACGCCAACATCGCCGGGATGACGCTGCCGCAGTATCTCGCCCGCCTCGCCGCCGAGGCGACCACGATCATCAATGCGGCGGACTACGGCCGCGCTATCTACGACCTCGCGATCCGTCGCGAGCTGATCCAGATCGGCGATGATATGGTCAACGTCGCCTTCGACGCACCGGTCGATTTCGCACCGCGCGAGCAGATCGAGGACGCCGAGCGGCGGCTCTACGAACTGGCAGAGACTGGGCGTTATGGCGGCGGCTTCCTGCGCTTCGAGACCGCGCTCACCACCGCGCTCGAGATGGCGTCGCATGCCTATCAACGCGACGGAAAACTGTCCGGGCTTGCGACCGGCCTGCGCGACCTCGACAACAAGATGGGCGGCCTGCAGAAATCCGATCTCATCATCCTTGCTGGCCGGCCCGGCATGGGCAAGACATCCCTTGCGACCAACATCGCCTACAACGTCGCGCGCGCCTGGCGCCACGAGGTGCAGGCCGACGGCCAAATCGCTACCGTCAACGGCGGGCGCGTCGGCTTCTTCTCGCTCGAAATGTCGGCCGAACAGCTCGCCACCCGCATCCTCTCCGAGCAGACCGAGATTTCCTCGAGCAAAATCCGGCGCGGCGAGATCACGCAAGCCGACTTCGAGGTCATCAAGGATAAATCGATCGAGATCCAGGACCTGCCGCTGTTCATCGACGAGACCGGCGGCCTGTCGATCGCTCAGCTTGCCGCACGCGCCCGCCGCCTCAAGCGTCAGCGTGGTCTCGATCTGATCGTGATCGACTACATCCAGCTCCTGCAAGGCAGCACTAAGCGATCCTCGGAGAACCGCGTGCAGGAGATCACCGAGATCACCACCAACCTCAAGGCGCTGGCCAAGGAGCTCACGGTCCCGATCATCGCGCTCTCGCAGCTCTCGCGCCAGGTCGAGAACCGCGACGACAAGCGCCCGCAGCTCTCCGACCTGCGTGAATCGGGCTCGATTGAGCAGGACGCTGACGTAGTGTTGTTCGTGTTCCGCGAGGAATACTATCTGACCAACAAGGAGCCGCGGCCCGGCAGCGACGAGCACATCAAGTGGCAGACCGACATGGAGGCCGCGCACGGCAAAGCCGAAGTGATCATCGGCAAGCAGCGTCACGGCCCGACCGGCACCGTGAACCTGCAGTTCGAGGCCTCGGTCACGCGCTTCGACAATCTGGCGCAGGATATCAGCGTGCCGGAGCGCGCGCCGGCATTTTAGGGCGCGATCCTGAATAAAGCCTGCCCCGGACTTGGTTCCGGGGGTGGGAACCGGTTTCGGGAAGACCATGCTCAAAACAAACTTTGATCAGATTCAAATCTAGTCAAATCAAAGTCTAGCATGTGGCGCCTGGGTGGACCTTCGCCCGCCCTTGCAACTTCGCGGCATTCGGAGCCCCGCACGAAAGGGCCATGTCGATGCGCGTGTCGATGTCATTCACCTATCTGTGTTCAATTTTTTTGAGCGTAGCGCAATCCGCGTCCTTGCGCCGCTTTACGGCCAATCGTTAATTCGATAGTTTACTGCAGCCCCGTGCGAGCACACAGTCCCAAGGATACGCTTACCGATCTCGGGGCAGTCATCGATTGAAAATTCGGAAAGCACTTGGGCCCACTTCAGGGAGGAGTGCGTGCACATGAAAAACCAACTGGGAATAATCGTTGGACTATCGGCCTTGATGATCGGGCCGGCAATGGCGCAACAGCCGAACCCGAACCAGGCTGCCGCCAAGGTTCTGCTGCAAGCCGCCGACAAGGCGATGGGAGCGAGCTTCCTCAAATCCTGGACTGCTTCTGGCACCGGGTGGATGGGCTACCCTGGCCAGCAGTTCGCCCAAGGCGATCTGCCGCGCACGGACTTGAAGAGCTATGCCGAGACCATTGACCTCGGCAGCAAGTCCGCCAAATGGGAATACACGCGCGTTCAGGGGAACAATATTGGCCGTGGCGGCGGCGCGGGCTTTCCAGTCCAAGGCGAGCAGGCGTTCCAGGAATTTGTCAACAGCGCTACCGGCTGGAACGTAAACGCGCAAGGCCAGGCCGCTCCCATCAACCCGCGGGACGCGGGGGATCGTCAGCTTAGGCTTTCGCTCCACCCGGCCAGCTTCATCCAGGCGGCGCTGGCGGACAACAATGCGGCAGTTACGGACCGGTATTACGCGCGGCAGAACCGCACGGTAAAGGTCGTCGCATTCACGACCAAGGTCTGCGATCGGCCACAACCCCAATGCACCCGCCGGGTCACCGGCGAGTTCAACAACGACAACATGCTTGAGCGGGTGGTCACGTGGTTTGCCGACCCTGTGCTCGGCGACAAGATGGTTGAGTTGCGCTGGAGCGACTACAAGGACGTCGGCAACAGCGTGAAGATGCCGCACCGCGTTCATGCCCATCAGGGCGATCATCCTCTGATCCAGGGCGGTCACAACTGGATGGATGTGCGGTTCAACGACATCAAGGTGAATGCCGGCACCGCGCAGGCGGTTCCTGACAACGTGCGCAATGCGCCGCCCGTTACGACGGCGAACGTCGTCGCGACCAAGCTCGCGGACGGCGTCGTGCATCTGGGCGGCGGCTCACACAACAGCATCGCCGTCGAGTTCAAGGACTACGTCACAGTGATCGAAGCGCCGCTCGACCAGGAGCGCTCGCTGGCCGTGATCGCGGAAGTCAAGAAGCAGTTCCCCAACAAGCCGATCCGCTATGTGGTCAACACCCACAATCACTTCGATCATCTGGGTGGGATCCGCACCTACGTGGCGGAAGGCGCGACGGTCATCACAGAAGAGAAGAACAGAGAGTTCTACAAGAACGTGGTGCTCGCTCCGCAGTCGCGGACGCTTCTGCCTGACCGGCTGTCGCAGCGGCCGTTTGCGCCGACCGGCCCCGGTCAGCTGATGTTGCAGACGTATGCGGACACTTACACGATCAGCGATGGAAATCAGACCATCGAGCTCTATCAGGTCGAAAGTCTCAATCACAGCGACAACATGACGATCGCGTATGTGCCGAAAGCCAAGCTGCTCGTCAGTGCTGACATGGGCGGCCCGCCCCCGGCAGGGTCACCGGTGCCGGCCAATATCCCCAACAACTCGATTGTGCTCTACCACAACATCAAGCGCTTGAAGCTCGATGTCGTGACTCATGCCCCGATCCATGGTCCGTCCGGACCACAGGCCGAGTTTGACCGGATCGTCGGACCCGCCGCGGCGCGGACGCCCCTGCAGGGTGGCGGCTGATAAGCACGGAGTGCGGACACCGTCCGCACTCCGTCCATCCATCCTCGCACTCGACATGGCCGGCCTCGTGCCGGCCATGGCGTCTTAAGGCCAGCCCGCCTGACCGCAAAAGGGTCTAAGTCTGATTGCAGACTCAAGACTCATCCGCCGAGTAGGCGCGCCAAGTAGAGGCCAAGGTACCCGACAAGTTCGCGGCTCTGGCGGCAAGAGGCGGCAAGACAAGCCAGTATCCACAACGCTTTACTGCCGGCTCCGGGCCGGTCATAACCACATCATGTCGCTTCTGGAAACGACCCTGCAGCCCACGAGTGCGCCGGCATTGCCGGAAGCGGCCCTCGTGGGTGGCGTGCTGACGATCGATCTTTCCGCTATCGAGGCCAACTGGAAGCGGCTCGCCGGCATGACGCTTCCGGTCGAATGCGCCGCCGTCGTCAAGGGCGATGGCTATGGCTGCGGCCTCGAGCCAGTAACCGCCAAGCTCTACACGGCGGGTTGCCGGACCTTCTTTGTCGCCGACATTCCCGAAGGCCAGCGCGTGCGGGCAATCGCAGCCGACGCCAGCATCTATGTGCTCGACGGCTTGATCCCGAGCACCGGGCCGGCGCTCGCCGATGCCAACCTTCGACCGGTGATCAACAGCCCGACCGAGCTCGCCGAATGGGATGCATTCATCGCGGCGAGCGGCTGGAAAGGCGGCGCTGCGCTCCATATCGATACCGGGATGAACCGGCTCGGCCTCTCGGTCGATGAGGGCGTGGCGATCGCGGCACGCGCCAAATCGGACAGCCACGGCTTCACGCTGGTGATGAGCCATTTGGCCTGCGCCGACACGCCCGATCATCCGCTCAATGACAGGCAGGTCCGGCTGTTCCGCGAGCTGCGCATCCTCTATCGCGGCATTCCCTCCTCGCTTGCCAATTCGTCCGGCATCTTCCTCGGCGGCAGCGTCCATTGCGACCTGGTGCGGCCAGGCGCCGCGCTCTATGGCGTCAATCCGACGCCGGGGCGCACCAACCCGATGCGGCCGGTGATCGAGGTCAAGGGCCGCATCATCCAGGTGCGCCTCGTGCCCAAGGGTGAGACCGTCGGCTATGGCGCGGCGTTCACCACAACGCGGCCGAGCCGGCTCGCCATCGTGGCGGTCGGATATGCCGACGGCTATGCACGCGCGGCGGGCGCCATCAAGGGCAAGCCGGGCGCCGAGGCGATCGTCGCCGGCAAGCGCTGCGCGCTCGCCGGCCGCGTGTCCATGGATCTCATCGCGATCGATGTCACCGACCTGCCTGAAGGCAGCGCGCGGCGCGGCGACTTCGCGACCCTGATCGGCGGCGGCATCGGGGTCGACGAGATTGGCGCAGCATCCGGAACCATCGGCTATGAGGTGCTGACAAGTCTCGGTCGGCGCTATCACCGCGTCTATAAGGGCGGGTAAGATTCCGGCGCGCGATTCTCCGTTGTCACCGGACTCCAATACGCATGGCCCGCCGCGAGCAAACCTTCATCTGCCAGACCTGCGGCGCCGCCTCTGGGCGCTGGCAGGGCAAATGCGACGCCTGCGGCGAGTGGAACACGATTGCCGAGGAATCGTCCGCGACCGCACGGCCGCCGATGCCGGGACGCGCGCCGCGCAGGGGCCGGCCGTTTACGCTCGAGCCTTTGACCGGCGAGCACAATGACGCGCCGCGGCTCGCTTCCAGCATTGCCGAGTTCGACCGCGTGACCGGCGGCGGCTTTGTGCGTGGCTCGGTGCTGCTGCTCGGCGGCGATCCCGGCATCGGCAAATCGACGCTGCTCATTCAGGTGGCCGCCACGCTCGCGCGCGCGGGCCATCGCGCAGTCTATATCTCGGGCGAAGAGGCCGTGGCACAGGTGCGGCTGCGCGCCGAACGGCTTGGACTTTCCGGCGCGCCGGTCGAGCTCGCGTCGGAGACATCGGTCGAAGACATCCTCGCCACGCTTGGCGATCGCGCGGTGCCGCGTCTCCTCATCATCGATTCCATCCAGACGATGTGGACCGATGCGGTCGACTCCGCCCCCGGCACAGTCACCCAGGTGCGCGGCGCCGCACAGGCGCTGATCCGCTACGCCAAGCGTTCCGGCACCGCCATCATCCTGGTCGGCCACGTCACCAAGGACGGCCAGATCGCAGGCCCCCGCGTAGTCGAGCACATGGTCGATGCAGTGCTCTCGTTCGAGGGCGAGGGCTCGCACCACTTCCGCATCCTGCGCGCGGTCAAGAACCGCTTCGGCCCGACCGACGAGATCGGCGTATTCGATATGACCGGCGAAGGCTTGCGCGAGGTCGCCAATCCCTCCGAGCTGTTTCTCTCCGAGCGCGATCTCGGCTCGCCCGGTACCGCGGTCTTTGCCGGCATCGAGGGCACGCGCCCGCTGCTGGTCGAAATCCAGGCGCTGGTGGCGCCGACATCACTCGGCACGCCAAGACGTGCAGTCGTCGGCTGGGATCAGAGCCGGCTCTCGATGGTGCTTGCGGTGCTGGAAGCCCATTGTGGCGTGCGGCTTTCCGGCCACGACGTCTATCTCAACGTGGCTGGCGGGCTTCGCATCCATGAGCCGGCGGCCGATCTTGCCGCCGCCGCCGCGCTCGTCTCTTCGCTCGCCAATGCGCCGCTGCCGGCCGACGCGGTCTATTTCGGAGAGATTTCGCTTTCGGGCGCGGTACGGCCGGTGGCACAGGCCGCGGCCCGCCTCAAGGAAGCCAAGAAGCTCGGCTTCGGCCGCGCCGTAATCCCGGAGGCGGCGCGTTCCGACAGCGACAGCAGCCTGACGCTCGAAGGCGTTGGCGCGCTGTCGAAGCTCGTCGCCGACATCGCGGCGCGCGGAACGCGCCCGCAGCACAGCGATCGCCGCCCAGCGGACGAGGATTGAAGGCGCCAGACTTTGATCCGGAGATTGAGTGGGCCGGATTTATGAGTTCACGGCCTTGCTACGGCTTGTACTCATTAAATAATCGGCGGTTTCGCCATTCCAGAAATTCCTGGTAGAGCTGCTGCTCTTTTTGAGCAGCGAGCCGTGGTGGCGTGTTCGCCTTTTTTACTTTCGGCGCGGGGGCCGCAGCGACCTTCGGCGACGCGGAGGTCTTGGGCTGCTCGCGGCGAACTTCCGGTCGTTCTTCGTCTCGTTGATCCGGTTGCTGGTTGGCGCCACCTGGCCAGTAACCAAATTGACCCAGCCAGTAACCAAGTGGACCCTGCCCGTTACCAGATTGACCCTGCTCGTAACCAAGTTGCGCATCGCTGCGCAGTCTGCGAACGCAATCGTCACGCAGGTTCGGCGCCATCACCCGCCGGTGCGCACACTGAGCCGAAATCTCGCTGCCGGACGCTTCACCCTGTTGGCCCTGAGCCATTGCGAGATCTGCAGAGCTACACACAGAACCGAGTACCGCAAGAGTGAGAAGTATCTTGATCATGTGCGCCGCGCTGGCAGATAAACGTCCTTCAAGGATCGAGATAATTCAATAAGAAAGCGACGCACGAGGGGCGAGACGTGGGCACCTTCATGGTTTTCTGAAATGCGAGATTACTGCTTTTGATCTTGTCCGGTAGCACACGACCTTGGTCTAACGCGGATCGACCACGCGGCCCTGGAACAGGATCGCGCCGGTCGCATCATCGACCATATAGTAGAGAAACGGACGATCGACCCGGAACGTACCCTGGTTCGACGGCGCGCTGGTGAGCACCATCACGGCCGCGGTGGCGGCGGCGGCCTCGGTGCCCTCCTCCTGGACCTCGATGACGGCGCGATGCACGACCTGCCCAATCGCGAGACCGCCCACAGCGGCCCCCGTCACGCCCGAGAAATCCGCTTGCGCGGGATCGAAGGCGAGCGTCATCCCGGCTGAGCGCAAGGGTAACAGCAGGTCGGCCTTGTACGTCACCTTGAAGCGCGGCAATGCAAGGCTCACCGCCTTCGGTTCAGACATCCGTAGCGCTTCAAATAGCTCAGCCAATTCCGCAGCATCGATGCTCGCGCCAACCTTTGCCACGCCGTCAACCGCGTCCGGAAGCACGATAACCATCCCGATCGCGCCGACCACATAGGGCAGCCTGACCGCGCGATAACCTGTGCGCGTCACCAGCGGCACGGTCACGCGCTTGTGCATCATCGGCACACTGACACGCTGCGAGGCGGCAAGGCTGAACGGCTCCTCGCGCGTGTTCTCCTTGCTGAAGGCCGACGCCCAGGCCGCCTTGAAATAGACTGCGTTCAGCAGAACCGCAGCGGACGACTCGTCAAGCTGGTCGAGGATGCGCTCGATCCTGCCTTCAGTCCTGGCCGCAACGAAGTCGTTGATCTCCGCGAGCGCAGCATCCTGGAACAGCTCGGCCGCAAACTTGTCCTTGACGAGCGCGACGAAGTCGCTCGACACCGGCGCATCCTTGCGAGTGAGCACCAGAGCGTTGGCAACCGCGACCTTCGCGGACGGCAGACGCTGCGGGGTCGTGAAGCAGAGCGCATCCTCCAAGGGGGTGCGGGGCGGACAGCGAGCGTCTGACGACCTCTGCATCTCGCAGCGCGGGCCGGCAAGTTGCATGCCTTCGGGGCAGACGGGCGAGGCCTTGCTCTTGTCGTATCCGTTGAGGATCGCGAGCACCCTGGCATTGGCTTCGGCGACGGCGTCACGCGCCAAAGCGTGCCTGAGCACGCCCGCCATCTGCGACTCGGTCTCTCCGCGCGCGCCCACGAGCACCATCGCCATGGCCGTGCCAATCGAATAGGGCGAGAACACGATGTTGCCGGGTGCTGCGGAAAACGATTTGGACAGATCCTGCCCGGACGCGTTGTAGGCTCCTGTCAAGCTGCGCAGATGGTCCTGCGCAGGCACGGCACACGGCATCATGGCCGTGGCCAGAATCCCGGCGACGGCGCCTCTTCGGCTCAGATTCATGTGACCCCTCCTCGTACGAGCGCCCCAGCATCCGCCCGAACCGAAGGCCGCCCGTTCTCATTAGTCGCAGGCGACGCCAAGTGGGTTCGCCAAGGAATGCGCCAAAAGGGGGATGCTGCGACCAGAGCCGGATTTGTCCCATCACCCCACAAGACGGATGGCGCGGCGCCCGAAGTCCGGCTATACAGCAGGCGACGGCGGGGTGGCCGTCCTTTCCTGCCCTTCCAGAAAGGGTAGGAAAATTAAATAGTTGGGGCGATGGTTGGCGGCCTCTTGCAGGCGAGCCACGGGGCAGGTCAGCTTGGTGACCGGCATCCGTCGATTCGGTGTGGCGAGGGGCAAGCGTGTGCAGAGGACCTGAAGTTCGTCATGCCCATCACCATCCTCGACATCATTCTTCTGGGTGTCATGCTGGTCTCGGCGCTGCTCGCGATGATCCGCGGCTTCATGCGCGAGATCCTGTCAATTGCAGCCTGGGTGATCGCCGCCGGCGCCACCCTTTACGCCTATGCCAAGCTCCTGCCGACCGCCAAGACCTACTTCAACAACGACATCGTCGCGGCCGGGGTCGTGATCGGCGGTACGTTCCTGTTGACGCTGATTATCGTCTCCGTCATCACGGTGCGCTTCTCTGACATGGTGCTCGACAGCCGAATCGGTGCGCTCGACCGCACGCTCGGCTTCCTGTTCGGGCTTGGCCGCGGCCTGCTCATCGTGGTGGTAGCCTTCCTGTTCTTTGCCTGGCTTGTCCCGCCACGCACCCAGCCGACCTGGGTCGCCAATGCCAAGTCGCGGGTCGTCCTGCAGTCGACCGGCGACTGGCTGATGTCGATGTTGCCGGAAGACCCCGAGAACACCATCTTAAAGAGGCTGAAACGGCCAAAGCCTGAGGAAGAGCCGCAGGATGCGCAGCCCGAGCAACGCGGCAGCCTCGGCGGCAGCCCGCGGGAGGCGTCCTATGGGCAATCAGATCGATCGCAGATGCAGAGACTGATCCAAGGGAATACCGGGCACGGCACTGTTGCCGTGCGCTGACTAGGACTTAAGCAAGACGTGGTAAGGGAAGGCGTGGTAGGGGAAGGCTTGCTAAAGGAAGGCTTGGTACAGGAAGGCTTGGAGGCTCGATGAGCGACCAGATCGAAGCTCCTTACGCGGACGGCCTTGATGATGACCGGCTGCGTGAGGAGTGCGGAGTCTTCGGCGTGTTCGGCCACCCGGATGCCGCGGCGATTACGGCGCTCGGACTGCACGCGCTCCAGCATCGCGGCCAGGAAGCCGCCGGCATCGTCTCCTACGACGGCAAGCGCTTCCACTCCGAGCGCCGCATGGGCCTCGTCGGCGAGAGCTTCTCCCGCCGCGAGGTGATCGACCGCCTGCCCGGCTCCATCGCAATCGGGCATGTACGCTATTCGACCACCGGCGAGACCATCCTGCGCAACGTGCAGCCGCTATTCGCCGAGCTCGACGGCGGTGGCTTCGCTATCGGCCACAACGGCAATCTGACCAACGGGCTCACGCTGCGCCGGCAGCTGGTGCGCGACGGCGCGCTGATGCAGTCGACGACAGACACCGAGGTGATCCTGCATCTCGTGGCGCGCGCCCGGCGCAACCGCTTCATCGACCGTTTCATCGAAGGGCTGCGCCAGCTCGAAGGCGCCTACGCGTTCGTCGGGATGACCAACAAGAAACTGATCGGCGCGCGCGATCCGCTCGGCATCCGGCCACTGGTCTTGGGCCGGCTCGACGGCTGCCCGATCCTCGCGTCGGAAACCTGCGCGCTCGATATCATCGGCGCCAAATACGTGCGCGACATCGAGAATGGCGAAGTGGTCGTGTTCGACGAGGACGGGGTGCAATCGCACAAGCCGTTCCCGCCGATGACGGCGCGGCCATGCATCTTCGAGTTCATCTATTTTTCCCGCCCGGATTCCATCGTGGGCGGCCGCAACGTCTACGACGTGCGCAAGACCATGGGCGCCGAGCTTGCCCGCGAGGCCCCGGCGTCAGCCGACGTGATCGTGCCGGTGCCGGATTCCGGCGTGCCGGCCGCAATCGGCTATGCGCAGCAATCGGACATCCCCTACGAGCTCGGCATCATCCGCAATCACTATGTCGGGCGCACCTTCATCCAGCCGACGCAATCGATCCGCGAGATCGGCGTGCGCATGAAGCACTCTGCCAATCGCGCCGTGGTCGCCGGCAAGCGCATCGTGCTCATTGACGACTCGCTCGTGCGCGGCACCACCTCGGTCAAGATCGTTGCGATGATGCGGGAAGCCGGCGCAGCCGAAGTGCACATGCGCATCGCGAGCCCGCCGATCACGCATTCCGACTACTACGGCATCGACACGCCCGAGCGCGACAAGCTGCTCGCAGCGAACCATGATCTCGAGGGTATGCGCAAGTTCATCGGCGCCGACTCGCTGGCCTTCCTGTCGGTCGAAGGCATCTACCGCGCCATGGGGTATGAGACGCGCGACCCGGCGCGCCCGCAGTTCACCGATCATTGCTTCACCGGCGACTATCCGACCGGGCTCACCGATCGCGCCGACGAGGCGGCCTCGCCGCGGCAATTGTCGCTGCTGGCGGAAGCGAGCTGAGCCTGACGCCTTGCTGATGTTGCTGGCGAATGCGCTAGCACAGCGCGGCTCGACACTCGACACATGAGTAGTGGCCGATGAGTAGTGGCCGATGATCCCTCCCCTCGCCGGCAAGATCGCGCTCGTCACCGGCGCCTCGCGCGGCATCGGCCATGCGGCGGCACTCGCGCTCGCGCGCGCAGGTGCGCACGTGGTCGCGCTCGCGCGCACGGTCGGCGGCCTGGAAGAGCTCGACGATGCGATCCGGGCGTCCGGCGGCGCCGCCACGCTCGTCCCGCTCGACCTCAAGGACTACGAGGGCATCGCGCGGCTCGGCGCCGCACTCAACGAGCGCTATCAGCGGCTCGACATTCTGATCGGTAATGCTGGCGTGCTCGGTCCGCTTTCGCCGCTCGGCCACGTGGAGCCAAAGGCCTGGGACGAGGTGATCGCGGTCAACGTCACCGCCAACTGGCATCTCGTCCGCTGCATGGATCCACTGCTGCAGAAGTCGGAGGCCGGACGCGTCGTCCTCATCTCCTCGGGTCTCGGCATGAGCCCACGCGCCTATTGGGGGCCCTATGCCGTGTCAAAAGCTGCGCTCAACGCGCTGGCGTACACCTATGCAGCGGAAACCGCCACGACCAACATCCGGGTCAACCTGCTCAACCCTGGCCCGACGCGCACGCGCATGCGCGCCGCCGCGCTGCCGGGCGAGGACCCGATGACGCTTAAGACTCCGGATGCGGTGGCCGAGAAGGTCGTGGAGCTCTGCCTGCCGACGTTTCAGGCGACCGGCAAGATCTACGACATGCGCAAGGGTGGCCTGCTCACACCACAGCCGCCAGCGTAACCGCAGCAGCAAGCGCAGGCTCAACTTCCGTCACCCTGAGGCGCGAGCACCGCAGGCAAATCTACGCAGCCTGCGTAAACTTGGCTGCGTGCGAGCCTCGAAGGGCGACGGCCCGGGCCGATCATCCTTCGAGGCTCGCCCGACTCAAGAGGCCGGGCTCGCGCCTCAGGATGACGGAGTTATGCGCTATTTCCACCCCAGGAAATCCAGCAGCGCGTCACCCATGATCCAGCGCCGGTCCGCGTCGGAGAGGAAATCGAGCTCCTCGGTGAAGTGCGTCACGTATTGGCGATAGGGCACCTTGCCGCGCTGATGCGTGAGGTCGGAGCCCCAGAAGCAGCGGCGTGGCCCGAAGGCGGCGAGCAGCGTCTGCAAATGCTCGGTCATGTCGCGATAGGGATAGGGCTCGTCCGAGAACCCCGGGATCGCGGAGAGCTTGACCGCAACGTTGGGAAATTTCGCGTAGGGCGCGATCAGCGCAACCCGTTCGCGGATGCGCTTGTGCTCCGGCCCACGGGTTGCGAGCCCCATGTGGTCGATGATCAATCGCAGATTCGGATAGCGCTGCGCGATCTGTCCGATCGCTTCAGGTGAATCCGGCGCGAAGATCATCAGCGGGATATCGTGCTCCTGCGCCGCCGGCCAGAACCAGTCGGTGGTTCCGTCGACGATCCAGCGCGCTTTCTCGTGATTGAATGCGACGCGAATGCCGAGCATGCCCTTCTGACTCTTCCAGCCCGGGACGAGCCGCGCCATGTCGGAGCGCTCGACCGGGAAGCGGCCCATGATGGCGAAGCGATCGGGATGGCGCCCGGCTGCGTCCAGCGCATGATCATTGTTGTCGCCTGGCCAGGTCGGCGGAACGATGATGGCGCGATCGACGCCGGCCTGGTCCATCATCGGCACGAACTTCTCATAGGTGAGCGGCTCCGAGAGATGCGCACGCTGCTGGCCGCCTGGGATCCACGGCCGCTCCGGCGTTTCCGGCGCCCAGAGATGGATTTGTGAATCGACAATCATGAATGCCCTCGCATTGAGGATCAGGAGCGTGTCGCGACGACTGCGGCTGCGGCCGCAAGGACCAGCAGCAGCGCGGCCAGCAGGAATGGCGCACCTGGCAAATGCAAGACCGCGCCCGCACTAACGAAAAGCGCAAACACCTGCGTGAAGAGCCCGGGACCAAACAGGTTGGCGATCCCCATCAGGCTCGCATTCGCGCCCTGCAACTGGCCCTGCTCGCTCGGCCCGACGCGCCGGCTCATCAGGCCCATCGAAGCAGCGTTCGCGATCCCCCACAGCGACATCAGCGGGATTCCGAGCCAGAAGAACAAGGCGCTTGGCGCGAAGCCCCAGAGCGTGAAGGCGGCAAGGCCGAATAGAAGGCCTATGATCAGTGCCGTGCGCTCGCCGAAGCGCGCGATGGCCGGACCGATCAGGCCGCCCTGCACGATCATGGCGGACAACCCGACACCTGCCATGGTCAGGCCGACGGTGCGCTCATCGAAGCCGTAACGGTACATCATGTAGAGCACTGCAATACTCGGCAGGCTCGCGTGCGCAAGGTTGCCCAGAAAGTTCGCGACCGCTAGTCCGGTGAGTTCCGGATGCGAGCGCAGCAGCACCAGCGAGCCCACCGGATTGGCGCGCCGCCACAGGAACGGCGTGCGCCGCTCCGGCGGCAGCGATTCCGGCAGGATGAACAGGCCATAGAGACCGTTGCCGAGGCTGAGCGCGGCCGCGATCCAGAACGGCAGCCGCGGATCAATATTGCCAGCAAGCCCGCCGAGCGCAGGACCAAATACAAAGCCGGCGCCGAACGCGACGCCCAACATGCCGAACCGCGCAGCGCGCTTGTCCGCCGGCGTCACGTCGGCGATGTAGGCGTAGGAGGCGGAAATGCTGCCCGCGCAGATGCCGGAGATGATGCGCCCAGCGAACAGCCACCACAGCGTCGGCGCCAGCGCCATCACGATATAGTCGAGGCCCAGGCCGAAGTTCGAGATCAGGATGACAGGCTTGCGGCCGAAGCGGTCGGACAGCATGCCGTGCACCGGCGAGAACACGAACTGCATCAGCGCCCAGGCGGTGCCGAACAGGCCGAGATAGTCGGCGCCGCGCGCCGCGTCACCGCCGACGAAATCGACCACGAGGCGCGGCAGCACCGGAATGATGATGCCGAGCGCCAGCATATCCAGCAGCACGGTGATGAAGACGAAGATGAAGGCGGCAGAGCGCGCCGGCGCGGTTGATGTGGCTTCAGTCATGGGACTACTGCACTGGCTTTACCGAATGTCCGTTCGAGCTCGCGTTCTCGCCGTTCGTTCCCGCGCAAGCGGGAACCCAGGGCCACTGGCTCCCATTCTTCAATTTGTCGCGCTGGGTCCCCGCTTTCGCGGGGACGAACGGTGGAGATCTCGTGAACGGCAGAAATAGCTTCACGTCCGGCGCTTTCGCTTCGCATATGGATTCTTCTTTTCCCGCAGCATCAACCGGATCGGCGTGCCAGGAAGGTCGAAGGCCTCGCGCAGCGCGTTGACCAGATAGCGCCGGTAGTCGTCCGGCACCGCATCGGCGCGGCTGCAGAACAGGACGAAGGTCGGCGGCCTGCTCTTGGGCTGGGTCAGGTAGTCGAGCCTGATGCGCCGGCCCGAGACTGCGGGCGGTGGATGCGCGGAGGTGACCTCGGACAGAAAGCGGTTGAGCACGCTCGTCGGCGCGCGCTTGTTCCAGACTGCATGCGCCTCGATGACGGCCGGCATCAGCCGATCGAGCCCCGCCCCGGTGAGGCCCGACACCGCCACGATCGGCACGCCTTTGACCTGCGGCAACCAGTGATCGGTCTCTCCGCGCAGCTTTCTCGTCGCTGCCGCTCCACCGTCCATGAGATCCCACTTGTTCATGCCGATGACGAGCGCGCGGCCTTCGCGCTCGATCAGGTCAGCGATGCGCAGGTCCTGCTCCTCGAACGGGTGCTCCGCATCGATGAGCAGCACCACAACATCGGCGAAGCGAATGGCATTGAGTGTGTCCGCAACCGAAAGCTTCTCGAGCTTCTGCTCGATCCTTGAGGGCCTGCGCAGACCGGCCGTGTCGTGCAGGCGGAAGCGCTGGCCACGCCACTCGAGCGTGACCGCGATCGCGTCACGCGTGATACCGGCTTCAGGCCCGGTGAGCAGGCGCTCCTCGCCGATCAGCCGGTTGACGAGCGTCGACTTGCCGCTGTTCGGCCGGCCTACCACGGCCACGTTGATCGGTCGCTCGGCCGGCTTCGCCGCTTCCTCCGTTGGTGCGGCCGTCGCTCCGGGCAAGGTCGTGCGCAACGCCTCGTAGAGATCCGCGAGCCCTTCTCCATGCTCCGCCGAGATCATGACCGGGTCGCCCAAACCCAGCGCATAGGCTTCGAGCGCGCCCGCCGCGCCGGCGCGGCCTTCGCTCTTGTTGGCGACGAGGATCGCGGGCTTGCCCGAGCGCCGCACCAGATTGGCGAATGTTTCATCGACTGGCGTGCTTCCAGCACGCGCGTCGACCACGAAGAGCACGGCGTCCGCGGACGCGATCGCGGCCTCGGTCTGCGCCTGCATGCGAGCGGTGAGGCTCTCGGCCGCGGCGGTCTCGAGGCCCGCGGTATCGATCACCGCAAAGGTGAGGTCGCCGAGCCGGCCAGTGCCTTCGCGGCGGTCACGGGTGACGCCCGGCAGGTCGTCGACCAAAGCCAGCCGCTTGCCGACCAGCCGATTGAACAGGGTGGACTTGCCGACATTCGGCCGTCCGACGATGGCGACCGTGAAGCTCATGGCAGGAAGCGCATGGTCGGCGCCGGCAGGTTCGAGGTCGTCGCCGATTCATGCCGCGACGCGGCGCCAAACGCAATCAACTGTGCAATTGGCTGTGGCAATCAGCGCAGTGGGGGCGGATCCGGCCACTGTACGCCGCCACCCTGGCTACCGCTACGCTGCGCAGGCGGGTCGGGCCATTGCACGCCGCCGCCGCCGCTGCCAGCCTGCTGCGACCGCTGCGGTTGCTCCGCCTGTTGCGGCTCAGGAGCGCGGCGAGCCGTGGCAGGCTGCCGCTCTTGCGCGGCCGGCTGCCGCTCGGCAGTCGCAGGCTTCGGCTTGGGCTTCGGTTTGGCTTTTTCGCGCGGCGCTGGCTGATATTCATCCGTCTTGGCCGTATCTGCGTTGGTCGCATCAGTCCTGGCCGCATCAGTCTTGGCCGCATCAGTCTTGGCCGCATCAGTCTTGGCCGCGGTTCTGGCCGCAGTCTTGCCGGTAGCTGACCGTGGCGGCGGGCTGACGCTCTGGGTATCGGTGATGGTGTACCCGTTCTCCAGCGGTTGCTGCTGATTGCCCTTCACCAGCTCGGACGGAATACCCTGCGACACGCCTGGCACGCCTTCGGGGAACACCGCCTTGCGATCGCCCGGAAGCTTTTTCTTAGTATTGAAAAGCTCGCCGGAGAACCAATCGGTCGGGTCGATCGCATCTCCGATGCTGGCACAGCCGCCGAGCGGCAGGATCAGCGCTGACGTGACGAGAATGATGCGCATCAGACTGGTCATTGCATGGCCCCTCATGTGCCGGCCGCCACCAGCGCGCTCAGCATCTCGATGCGAGAGCGTGTCGCCGGCGGCGTCTGAATGTCCGTGACAATGAGATCGAACCAGCGCTTGGCGCCAGCCGTGTCACCCGAGCGCCAAGCCCCGAGGGCCAGCAGCTCTCGGGCCGTGGAGCGGTAGGGACGCCCTTCCGACGCCAGCGGCTCAAGCCGCGAGCGCGCCTCGTTAAAGGAGCTCGCGTCGATGTATAGCGAGCCCGCCCGCAGACCTGCCAGCTCGCGCCACGCCGGATCAACCGACCTGTCATCGGCGATCTTCTCATAGGCCGCGATTCCAAGCTTGGAATCGCGCTGTGCCAATTCGGCAGCTTGCCGCACGCGGGCAAGATCACGATAGCTGGCGGTGCCATCTGCCGCCACCTTGGCGTAGGCGCTTTCGGCCTCGGCCGCCTTGCCCTCCTGGTCGAGCGTCTGCGCGGCTTCGAAGGCCGCACCGGTTTCGGCCGCACGCTTAGTCTCGTACCACTCGTAGGCCCGGTAGCCGCCAACCCCGGCGAGGATCAGGAAAAGTCCGGCATAGACGAAGTTCTGGTAGCGCGCCCACAGCTTCTGCAGCTGTTCGCGGCGTACTTCCTCGTCGACTTCCTGGAAGATGTCGGACACGCAGTAGTCCCTGTCTTTAACAAAGTCCCTGTCTGGCCAAGTCCCTGTCTGGCCAAGACTATCGTTATGAGGCTTTCGCTCAAGCCCCGCCCGATTCTCATTTGAGATCGCCAGTAGCCTAACGATGTGGCGGCGGCAAGGCAAAATCCACTGCTAACTATCGGCGCCACCTCGAAAAATCCCTTTATTTCCGGAACCTTGGCTATATCGGAGAGCCCCGAAGCGGCCGATGTTCATGGTAGGTTTTCCTCGAAATCCCCAACAGGGTTGATGGCATTGGTCCAGGAGCACCGCTTACGGCTTCCGCTTCGCCCTCATTTCGTACGTATGCTCACGGCCGGGAAACGCGCGCGCGCGCACCTCTTTGGCATAGCCCGCGATGGCAGCTTCTATGCCAGGCCCGAGGTCACCGTAGCGCTTGACGAATTTCGGCACCCGCGGCGAGAGGCCCAGCATATCCTCCAGCACCAGGATCTGGCCGTCGCAAGCGGGGCTCGCGCCGATGCCGATGGTCGGGATCGGGACCTTCTCGGTGATGCGGCGCCCGAGCGGCTCAGCCACAGCCTCCACGACCACCGAGAAGGCCCCGGCTTCGGCGACCGCCATGGCGTCGGCCTCGATCGGCGCCCAATCCGCCTCGTCGCGGCCTTGCGCGCGAAACGATCCGAGCGTGTTGATCGACTGCGGCGTCAGCCCGATGTGGCCCATCACCGGCACGCCGCGCTCGACCAGGAAGGCGATGGTTTCGGCCATGCGGCGGCCGCCTTCAAGCTTGATGGCGCCACAATGGGTTTCCTTGAGCACGCGCACGCAGGACGCGAACGCCTGCTCCTTCGACTGCTCATAAGAGCCGAATGGCATGTCGACCACGACCAGCGCGCGGCGCGAGCCACGCATCACGGCGTGTCCCTGCAGGATCATCATGTCGAGCGTCACCGGGACCGTGGTCTCGAAGCCATGCATGACCATGCCGAGCGAGTCGCCGACCAGGATCACGTCGCAATAG
>Ga0209488_10001723_pt1 | contig 18545 bp, 16 predicted proteins | sample Rivendell_Oct201_8_FD_188349 | JGI IMG/M metagenome (GOLD analysis project Ga0209488, IMG submission 188349) | Vadose zone soil microbial communities from the Eel River Critical Zone Observatory, Northern California, USA -... | ecosystem: Environmental > Terrestrial > Soil > Vadose zone >...
TTCACGATCTTCTGCGCGGCGTCGTCGAGGTCGTCGGCCGACACCACGTTGAGGCCCGACTCCGCGATGATCTTCTTGCCGAGCTCGACATTGGTGCCTTCCAGCCGCACCACCAGCGGCACCTTCAGGCCCGAGTCCTTCACCGCCGCCACCACGCCTTCCGCGATCACGTCGCAGCGCATGATGCCGCCGAAGATGTTGACCAGGATCCCCTTCACGTTGGGATCGGAGGTGATGATCTGGAACGCGGCCGCGACCTTGTCCTTGGTGGCGCTGCCGCCGACGTCGAGAAAATTCGCCGGCGCCGCGCCGTAGAGCTTGATGATGTCCATCGTCGCCATGGCGAGGCCGGCGCCGTTGACCATGCAGCCGATGGTGCCGTCGAGCGCCACATAGTTGAGGTCGTATTTCGACGCCTCGATCTCCTTGGCGTCCTCCTCGGTCACGTCGCGCAGCGCCACGATGTCGGATTGGCGGTAGAGCGCGTTGTCGTCGAAGCCGACCTTGGCGTCGAGGCAGATCAACTGGCCCGCCTTGGTGACCACGAGGGGATTGACCTCGAGCAGCGCCATGTCCTTGGCGACGAAGGCCGCATAGAGCTTCGCCACCACGCTTTCGGTCTGCTTGGCGAGGTCGCCCTTCAGCCCGAGCGCTTTTGCGACCCGCCGGCCGTGGTGCGGCATCACGCCGGTCGCCGGATCGATCGAGAAGGTGATGATCTTCTCGGGCGTCTTGTGCGCCACCTCCTCGATATCCATGCCGCCTTCGGTCGACACCACGAAGGCGACCTGCGCGGTCGCGCGGTCGACCAGCGCCGAGAGATAGAACTCCTTGTCGATCGCCGAGCCTTCCTCGACATAGAGGCGGGTGACCTGCTTGCCCTTGGGGCCGGTCTGATGGGTGACCAGCGTCGAGCCGAGCAGGCGGGTGGCCTCGCGCTGCACGTCGTCGATCGATTTGACCACCTTGACGCCGCCGGCCTTGCCGCGGCCGCCGGCATGGATCTGCGCCTTGACGACCCACACCGGGCCGCCGAGCTGGCGCGCGGCCTGGACCGCGTCCTCGACCGTGAAGGCGGGCGCGCCGCGCGGCACCGGCACGCCGAAAACGCGCAACACGGCCTTCGCCTGATACTCGTGAATGTTCATGCAAAGCTCCCCCGGACGCGCCGCCAGCCCGCTTACTTCGCCAGGTCCGGCGCGATCTTCATGCAGGCATCGACCAGGCCGCGCACGGCCTCGACGGATTTGTCGAACATCGCCTTCTCGGCCCCGTTGAACTCGATCTCGACGATGCGCTCGACGCCCTTCGAGCCGAGCACGACGGGCACGCCGACATAGAGATCCTTCACGCCGTATTCGCCGTTGAGATAGGCCGCGCACGGCAACACGCGCTTCTTGTCCCGCAGGTAGCTTTCCGCCATCGCGATCGCGGAGGCCGCCGGCGCGTAGAAGGCCGAGCCGGTCTTGAGCAGGTTGACGATCTCGGCGCCGCCGTCGCGGGTGCGCTTGACGATCTCGTCGATGCGCGCCTGCGTGGTCCAGCCCATCCTGACGAGATCGGGCAGCGGAATGCCGGCGACGGTCGAGTAGCGCACCAGCGGCACCATGGTGTCGCCATGGCCGCCGAGCACGAAGGCGGTGACGTCCTCGACCGAGACGTTGAACTCGTCGGCGAGGAAATAACGGAAGCGCGAGGAGTCGAGCACGCCCGCCATGCCGACCACCTTGGATTTGGGCAATCCGCAGGCCTTCTGCAGCGCCCACACCATGGCGTCGAGCGGGTTGGTGATGCAGATCACGAAGGCGTTGGGCGCGTATTTCCTGATGCCGGCGCCGACCTGCTCCATCACCTTGAGATTGATGCTCAGGAGATCGTCGCGGCTCATGCCCGGCTTGCGCGGCACGCCGGCGGTCACGATGCAGACCGCGGCGCCCTCGAGCGCCTCATAGGTGTTCACGCCGGTAAAGCGGATGTCGTAGCCGTCGACCGGCGACGACTGGGCGATGTCGAGGGCCTTGCCCTGCGGAATGCCCTCGGCGATGTCGAACAACACGACGTCGCCGAGCTCCTTGAGGCCCACAAGATGCGCGAGCGTGCCGCCGATCTGGCCTGCGCCGATCAATGCAATTTTTGGACGTGCCATGTGCGATGAGTCCCTCGGAAAAACCGCCCAGCGACGGCGCTGATGGATGGCTGGGGTGTTAGCCCTTTCGGACCGGCCGTTCAAGTCGACCCGGAAGCAGGCGGCCGTGTCCCTGCAGTCGCGGCGGGCCCGTCGTCATGTCTCCACGATGCCTTCGGTCGAGCCGCTCGCGGTCGACGAATTGCGGCCATGGGGCAGCGCCAGATAGGCGTCCGAGCCCATCTCGATCAGGCGGGACGCCGTGCGCTTGAACTCCTGCGCCTCGAAGCCTTCCGTCCCGCGATAGAGCTCGCCGGGCCCGGCCGCGGCCGAGGCGACGAGCTTCACCGCATTGTCGTACAGCGTGTCGATCAGCACGATGAAGCGCTTGGCCTCGTTGCGCTGCTCATAGTCCATGACCGGGACGTGATCGAGCACGATGGCGTGAAACTCGCGCGCGATGCGCAGATAGTCGATGGCGCCGAGCGGCTTTTCGCACAGCTCCGCGAAGCTGAAACGCGCCACTCCCCGGACGGCCTTCGGCACATGCATCACGTGGCCGCGCACCATGATGTCCAGCGGGGCGCCCTCCTGGCCGAGCGCCAGGCGCCGCCAGGCCTCGTCGAGCGCGCGATCGGCGCTCGCATCCGCCGGCACGTGCCAGACCTTGACGCCCGCGAGCTTCTCGAGCCGGAAATCGGCGCGCGCGTCGAGACGCACCACCTCCATGCGCTGCCCGAGCAACGCGATGAAGGGAAGAAAGAGCGCGCGGTTGAGTCCGTCCTTGTAGAGCTCGTCGGGGGCCACATTGGAGGTCGCCACCACCACGACGCCCTGCTCGAACAGCGATGTGAACAGCCGCCCGAGGATCATGGCGTCGGCGATGTCGGTGACGTGGAACTCGTCGAAGCACAACACCCAGGATTCGTTCGCGATGTCGTCCGCCGTGGGCGCGATCGGATCGGCGCCCGCGACCTCGCCGGATTTGAGCTTCTGGCGATAGGCGTGCACGCGCTCATGGATGTCGGCCATGAATTCGTGGAAATGAGCGCGGCGCTTGCGCCTGACCGGGCAGGCCTCGAAGAACAGATCCATCAGCATGGTCTTGCCGCGGCCGACGTCGCCGTGGATGTACAGCCCCATGAGCGGGTCTTCGCTGCGCTCGCGGCGGCCGAACAACCATCCGAGCGAAGAAGACTTGCGCGCCAGGCGGTGCGCGGCGAGCCGCTCGTTGAGCTGCGCGAGGCGCGCGACCAGCGCGGCCTGCGCCGGATCGCGCTCGATCTCTCCGGCCGCAACGAGGGCGGCGTAATGGGCGCTGATGGAGGCTGGCATCACCGGTTGGGGGCGTGGACTGGCGCGAACCGCAATAGCCGCATTTCGCCGGAGCTTACAAGGAGAGCGTTGGCGCTATCACGCCGTGCTCACACTCAAGTGAAACCAACGCAGCGGTTCGGCGAGGTCTTGTGATTCGTCAGTGAAACTCTTTCCAGTTACGTCCGTATCATCGAGTGCTGGACGATACAACAAAGCGACCAGCACCTGAAAACCAGAGAAAGACTATCCAACGACATAAACGCGGCCGACCAACACCTTCACAACAGGAGACTGAACATGAACGCGAAACAGAAATTCGTTCTCGCCGCCGTTCTTTTCTCGGCCATTGCTTCCCCCGCCTTGGCGGGCGACCAGGATCTGGCCGCCCTGCAGGCCACCAGCGGCCGCGTCCTCGGCCAGCAGACCGTGATGCCGGCGGCTGCCTACGCGTCCGGCGCGCATCGCCGTGCCGTCGCGGTGCAGAACTGGTCGACCGAGATGCAGATCAACGACCGGCAGGCGCTGGGTCACAACTAGGAAAATTCCCGTCCCGCAATCATCGGTTCGGCGCGCATGCGGCCGGTCGCAAGATCGGCCGCATGCCGTTGCGGCCCGCCCGAGGCGGTCGTCGAAACCTTGCCGGCGGGCGAAACCTTTGCGCCTTCAACGCGTCATCTTTCTTGGAGGACCGGGAAGCGACGCCACCCATCGCAGCCGATGCGGCGCCGCCGATCGGAACACAACATCAAGGAGGACAAGGATGAGGACCGTCTCGAAGATCGCGCTGGCCGCCGCTGTGGCGTCAGCGATGGCGCTTGCGAGCGCGTCGTCGCCGGCGCAGGCGCACAGTTACGGCTGGCGTAGCCACCACCACCACGGCTGGCATCACCGCCATCACGGCTACTACGCGCGGGCAACGTCGGATTATGCTCACCGGAGCCGCATGCTGGTCGGAACGCGCTGATCCCGACGCCATATCCTGGAGGGCGGAGGCGAGATCCTCCGCCCCAGCAATGCTGCAATGCAAGCAGCCGGCCGCCGAGCCCGTAATCTGCGACTTTAGGCGGCGAGCCCCGCGTCATGATCAATGGTTCCCCCTGATCAATGCATCGGCGCATTTGGTGCGCCGCAATATAGGCGTCATATGGCGGGCAGATCATGGCGCTGATTCGAGAAGCGGCGCGCCGCATCCCGATGTGGCTGGAGGATCGCCCGGAGGGTCTTGAGTTGACGGCCAACGTCAGAAGGACCCGACATGGACGAATTGATTGCCGACGGCGGCGTGATCCGCAAAGTGTGGATCGGCGAAGCCGAAAAATACCGCGAACATCTGCTCAGGCTCGATGCCGACAGCCGGCGAAATCGTTTCGGCGGCGCGCTCGCCGACGAGCTGATCCTGGCCTATGCCGAGACCGCGATGCAGATCGGCACCGTCATGCACGGCTTCCTGGTCGACGGAATCCTGCGCGGCGTCGCCGAGCTCAAGCCGTTGGGCACGGCCTCTCCGGGCGTGGCCGAGGTCGCCTTCAGCATCGAGAAGCCGTGGCAGAGCCACGGCGTCGGCTCGGCGCTGCTCGAGCGCACGCTGCTGGCGGCGCGCAATCGCGGCATCAAGCTCGTGCACATGTCGTGCCTTGCGGGCAATGCGCGCATGCAGCAGCTCGCGCGCAAGTTCGAGGCCGAGCTGAGCTTCGATTTCGGCGGCGTCGTGGGCGAGGTCGAGGCGCCGCATGCGACGCCGCTGTCGCTCTTTCGCGAGTTCGTCGCCGACGGCCACGGCTTTGCGACCGCCGTGCTCGACGCCCAGGCGCGGCTGATACGGCCGGCGGGAAAAAATGAGCGGATGGCGAATGGCGAGTAGGCGAACGGCAATTCGCTATTCGCCACGCCCTGTTCGCTTCTCCTACGCCGCCAACGGATAGGCGGCCTCGATCACATAGGGTCCCCCGCCGACCGAGGCGCGCGACGAATACAGCACGAAACGTGAGACGCGGAAGGGCGCCGGGCGAAATGGATGCCGCGTCGCCAGATAATCCGCGACATCGTGGCTGGACGCATCGCGCAGCCGCGCCAGCGTGACATGCGGCGTGTATTTGCGGCCCTCCGGCTCCAGGCCGACGCGCTGCATCAGCCGCTCGTGCTCGGCCTGCAGCTCGAACAGCTGCTGGGTCCTGGCCGCCACGGCGACCACGGCGCGCGGCCGGCGGCCGCCGAACGAGGTCAGGCCGTCGAGCCGCAGCTCGAAGCTCAGGCGGTTCACATTGCCGAGCATGAACGCGATCTCGCGCGCGAGCCCGTCGTTGATATCGCCGATGAAACGCAGGGTGAGGTGATAGTTTTCGGGGTCGATCCAGCGGGCGCCCGGCAGCCCGCCACGCAGCATGGCGAGCGATCGTCCAACCTCGGCTGGGATCTCGAGCGCGGTGAACAGCCGGGGCATGGCACACGTTCCACGGACATTCGCTGAACATAAATGTGGGGATTCGGGACCCGGACGCAACAGTCTTTTGCGGCGCCGGCGAAAGCCATGTGGACGGCTCGCCGACACGCCTCAAGGTCGGCGCTTCGCGCGTATCCGCCCGATCAGCTCCTCGACCTTGGGCACGACATTCGCCACGATGGCGTCGACGCCGGCCGCCGTGGGATGAAGCCCGTCGCCCTGGATGAACTGCCGGTTGGTGAGGATCCCCGCGAGGAAGAAGGGATAGAAAACGGGGTCGTAGGTCTTCACGAGGTCGGGATAGATCGCATTGAAGGCGCGGGTGTAGTCTGCGCCCAGATTGGGCGGCGACAGCATGCCGCACAGCAGCACCGGAATGCCGCGCTCCTTGAGCCGGCGCAGGATCGCGTCGAGCGCCGCGCGCGGCACCGCCGGGTCGACGCCGCGCAGGGCATCATTGGCGCCCAGCTCGACAATGACCCCCTCGGCGTCGTCCGGCACCGACCATGCGAGCCGCGCCAGCCCGCCCGATGCGGTATCGCCCGAAACACCGGCATTCACGATGGTTGCGGCAATTCCCTTGCCGGCGAGCGCCTTCTGAAGCTTGGCCGGAAACGCATCCGCGGCCGCAAGCCCGAAGCCGGCGGTGAGCGAATCGCCGAGCGCCACGATGGTCACCGGTCTGTCCGCCGCGGCGAGCGGCGCGACCGGGGAGGCCGCCGCGATACAGCCGAGCACGGCCGCCAGGATCAGGCCGAGCATCCGCGGAATCATCTGGACCGGCACGGTGCGATTCCCATATGAGCCAACATGCCGAATCGGCGGCGCATCGAACCCGCGCCCCCGCAGGGGACCTAACAGCCGCATGAACGATATCTCGGTCAAGCCCGCGCCCGCCGTCACGCTTTTTGGGGTCAATCTCTCGCTCGGCCGCGGCGCGGCCCGGGTGCATATTCTCAAGGACATCGCCCTCGATATAGGTCGCGGCGAGGCCGTCGGCCTGGTCGGCCCGTCGGGCTCGGGCAAATCGACGCTGCTGATGGTGATGGCCGGGCTGGAGCGGCCGGACACCGGCACGGTTCTGGTCGCGGGCCAGGATATCGGCCGGCTCGACGAGGACGCGCTGGCGCGCTTCCGCGGCCGCCAGGTCGGCATCGTGTTTCAATCCTTCCACCTGATTCCGACCATGACGGCGCTCGAGAATGTCGCCGTGCCGCTCGAGCTCGCGGGCGCCCCGGACGCCTTCGCGCGCGCCGAGCGCGAGCTCGCCGGCGTGGGTCTCAGCGGACGTCTCGCCCATTACCCGGCGCAACTTTCCGGCGGCGAGCAGCAGCGGGTCGCGCTCGCGCGCGCGCTGGCGCCGCATCCGGCGATCCTGGTCGCCGACGAGCCGACCGGCAATCTCGACGAGGCGACCGGGAGCGAGATCGTCGACCTGATGTTCGCCGGCCGCGCCGCCCGCAACACCACGCTGGTGCTCGTCACCCATGATGCGAATCTGGCGGCGCGCTGCGATCGCGTGGTACGGTTGCGCTCGGGCCGCGTCGAGCCGGCGGCGCCCGCAAAGGTCATCGCATGAGCACGCAATCTCGCGCCGAGCCCGCGGGCCGCTTGCCGCTGTGGCTCAAGCTCGCCTATACGGCCTTCATGGCGGTCCTGCTTCCGGTCTATTGGGCCAACTACGGGCCCACCAATTTCCTCTATTTCTGCGATGTGGCCCTTCTCATCACGCTGGTCGGCATCTGGATCGAAAGCCCGCTGCTCGTCTCGATGTGCGCGGTCGGCATCCTGGCTTCGCAGGCGCTGTGGGTCGTCGACTTCCTCTCCAATCTGATCGGCTGGCCTCTCACCGGCATGACCGATTACATGTTCGCGGCCGATCACTCGCTGTTCCTGCGCGGCTTGTCGCTGTTCCACGGCTGGCTGCCGTTTCTCCTCGTCTATCTCGTGTGGCGGCTGGGCTATGACCGCCGCGGCTTTCCGGCCTGGACCGTCTTGGCCTGGATCCTGGTGTTGATCTGCTTCTTCTTCATGCCGCCGCCGCGGCCCGATCCCGGGCTCACGCCGGTCAACATCAACTATGTCTGGGGCATGAGCGATACTGTTGCGCAGACATGGATGCCGCCCGCCGCCTGGGTGGCCGGCCTGATCGTGTTCTTGCCGCTCCTGCTTTACGCGCCGGTGCATTTTCTGCTTCGCCGCTTCATGCCGAAGCCCGTGCGGTGACGGCGTGACCTCCACCACCGTCGCCCTTTCGCTGCGCTGGGTCCCGCTGCGCCTCGCGTTGCGGGAATTGCGCGGCGGCGTGCGCGGCTTCGGGGTCTTCATCGCCTGCATCGCGCTCGGCGTGACGGCGATCGCGGGCGTCGGCTCGTTCGCCCAAGGCCTGGTCGACGGGCTCGCGCGCGAAGGCCGCGCGATCCTGGGCGGGGACCTCTCCTTCGCGCTGATCCAGCGCGAGGCGACGCCCGAGGAGCGCGCCTTCCTGAACGGCCTGGGCGACGTTTCGGTCGCCGCCACGTTGCGCGCGATGGCGCGTAGCGCCGACGGACGCTCGACCCTGGTCGAGGTCAAGGCGGTGGACGGCGCCTATCCGCTCTACGGGTCGGTCGCGAGCGACCCGGCGGCGCCGCTGCCCGATCTGCTGGCGCGGCGCGGCGAGGCGTTCGGCGCGGTCGCGGATCCGACCCTGTTCGCGCGGCTCGATCTTGCGCCGGGCGCCCGCCTCATGGTCGGCAATGCGGCGCTCGACATCCGGGCGAGCCTCACCGCCGAGCCCGACAAGCTCGCCGGCGGCATCGGATTCGGGCCGCGCCTGATGATGAGCGAAGCGGCCCTGCGGGCGACCGGCCTGCTGCAGCCCGGCAGCCTGGTGCGTTGGCATTATCGGGTCCGTCTTCCCGCCGGCGCGGGCGAGGCCGCGATCAAGAGCGCGATGGACGAAGCCGCCCGCCGGCTGCCCGACGCGGGCTGGGACATCCGCACCCGCACCAACGCGACGCCGCAGCTCGAGCGCAACGTCGAGCGTTTCACCCAATACCTGACGCTCGTCGGCCTCACCGCGCTGCTGGTCGGCGGGGTCGGCGTCGCCAATTCGGCCAAGCACTATCTGGACCGCAAGCGCGACGTGATCGCAACCTTGAAATCGCTCGGCGCCACCGGGTCGCGCGTGTTCGCGGTCTATTTCACCGAGGTGATGGTGCTGGCCTCGATCGGCACCGCGATCGGCCTCGCGCTCGGCGCCGCCCTGCCGTTCGGACTTGCGGGCGTGCTGGGTCCGCTCATGCCGCTGCCGTTTGCGCCGGCCCTGCATCCGCTCGAGCTCGTCGCGGCGCTCGCCTACGGCCTGTTGACCGCGGCGGCCTTCGCGCTCTGGCCGCTCGGACGCGCCCATGACGTTCCGGTCTCGGCGCTGTTTCGGGACGAGATCGCGCCCGACCGCCGCCTCCCGCGCGCCCGCTACGTGGCGGCGGCCGCGCTCGCGGCGCTCGCCCTCACGGTGCTGGCCGTGACGGCGGCCTATGACCGCAAGATCGCGGCCATCTTCGTGGTCGCGGCGCTGGCGGTCTTTCTGTCGCTGCGGCTGGTCGCCGTCGCCCTCATGGCGCTCGCGCGCCGGGCGCCGCGACCGCGGTCGACCATGTGGCGGCTGGCGATCGCCAACATCCACCGTCCCGGCGCCCTGACGCCGACCGTGGTGCTGTCGCTCGGCCTCGGCCTCGCCTTGCTGGTCACCGTGCTCGAGATCGACGCCAACCTGCGCAAGCAATTCATGGCGGCGCTGCCCGACAAGGCGCCGTCATTCTATTTCCTCGACATCCAGGGCGCCGACGCCGAGCGCTTCGACGCCTTCGTGCGCGCCCAGGCCCCGCGCGCGACCCTCGACCGCGTTCCGATGCTGCGCGGCCGCATCGTCGCCGCCGGCGGCACCAAGGCGGAGGATCTCAAGCCGCGCCAGGACGCCCAATGGGTGCTGCAAAGCGACCGCGGCATCACCTATACGGGCGTCGTCCCCATGGGCTCGCGCGTGGTCGAGGGCAAATGGTGGGGCGAAGACTATTCCGGCCCGCCGCTGCTCTCCTTCGAGAAGAAGCTCGCCGACGGCCTCGGCCTGAAGCTCGGCGACGACGTCACCGTCAACGTGCTCGGGCGCAACATCACGGCGAGGATCGCCAATTTGCGCGCGGTCGATTGGCAATCGCTCGGCATCAATTTCGTCCTGGTATTCTCGCCCGGCGCCTTTGCGGGCGCACCCGCCACCCATATCGCGACCGTGACCTATCCGGGAGGGGGCAGCGCCGCCGAGGAGATGGCGCTGTTGAAGACGGCCGGCGACGCGTTTCCGGCGGTGACGGCGGTGCGGGTCAAGGACGCGCTCGACGCGGTCGGCCAGGTGGTGATGAATCTCGTGCTGGGGATCCGCGTCGCCAGCGCCGTGACGCTGCTCGCGGCCGTGCTGGTGCTCGGTGGCGCGCTCGCGGCCGGTCATCGTCACCGCGTCTATGACGCGGTGGTGCTCAAGACGCTGGGGGCGACCCGGCGCCAGCTCCTCACCGCCTACGCGCTCGAATATCTGCTGCTCGGACTCGCCACTGTCCTGTTCGGGGTCGTGGCCGGCTCGATCGCGGCCTGGCGCGTCGTCGCCGACGTGATGACCTTCCGGTTCGAATGGCAGGGCGGCCCGGCGATCGCGGCCGCGCTGCTCGCGCTCGTCATCACGTTGGTGTTCGGCCTGATCGGGACCTTTGCGGCGCTTGGTCGCAAGCCGGCTGCGGTATTGCGAAATCTCTAGCCGTTTCATCATTTTGCGGCCGAGCCCTGGGGCTTTTTGACGCCATTTCCAAAGGCTTATGAATTCAGACGGGCCTTGTGGCCGGCGTGATTCGCGTCATGATGGGTAGGCCAGACCGCACGCGCGAAGGATACCGGGCACGATGATGTCGGACATTGATCGCAACGTCGGCTTCGGGGCAGCGATGACGCAGGCCGAGACGGCCGCCATCGATGCCGGTCTGCGGTCCTATATGCGGCGCGTCTACAATTACATGATGATCGGGTTGGCGATCACCGGCGCGGCGGCATTGGGACTCTATCTGCTGTCGGTGACCGGCACCGTCGCCGATGCGTCCTATGTGATCCGTGCCGGCCGCGTCATCCCGGTTCCGGCCGGTTTCGTGGCGCAGGGCCGCGACATCCTGCTCACCGGCATCGGCTACGCAGTGTTCGTGAGCCCGCTGAAATGGGCGATCATCTTCGCTCCGCTCGCGCTGGTCTTCGGCCTGAGCTTCGGCGTCGAACGGCTGCGGCCGGCGACCGCGCAATTTCTGTTCTGGCTCTACGCCGCGATGGTCGGGCTCTCGCTCGCATCGATCTTTCTGATCTACACCCATACCTCGATCACGCGGGTGTTCTTCATCACGGCGGCCTCGTTCGGGGCGCTCTCGCTGTGGGGCTACACGACGCAGCGCGACCTCAGCGGGCTGGGGTCGTTCGCGATCATGGGCCTGTTCGGCATCATCATCGCAAGCCTGGTCAATGGATTCCTGGCGAGCTCGGCGCTGCAATGGGGAATCTCGGTCATCGGCGTGCTGGTGTTCTCGGGTCTCACCGCCTGGGACACCCAGCGGCTCAAGAGCGAGTATCTCTACGGCGCCATGGACGGCGAGGCCGTGGAGCGCTCCGCGATCCTGGGCGCGCTGTCGCTCTATCTCGATTTCATCAATCTATTCACGCTGCTGATGCAGCTGTTGGGACAGCGCGAAGAGTGAAAGCCCGTCTCGGACGGGCCTGGCCCTGCGCCGGCCGCCGCACCCGTGCACCACAAGCTTAAGATTTGGTAACCTTTCCGGCGGAAACTATAGCGTCGCAGGTATCTTCCACTGGCGGTCGACAACCACTAGATTCCCACCATCCGGCACTCGGGTTTTGAACCCCGATGCCCTTAGCGCCCGTAAGTCATCCGGGCGACAGAAAGGAAGCTTCGATGTCGGACTTCGACCGGAATTATGCGGCCCCGCGCGCGTTCGGTACCGACCGCGCGGCCGCACTGGATCAGGGGCTGCGCGCCCATATGATCCGCGTCTACAACTACATGGCGGGCGGCGTGGCGCTGACCGGCGTCGTCGCATGGCTCGCCTATCAGGCCGCCGGCGGCGACGCGATCGTCGTCTCGCGCGGCTTCGTGAGCGGCGTCACGCCGTTCGGTCAGGCCATCTTCTCCGGCCCGCTGATGTGGGTGCTGCTGTTGGCGCCGCTCGGCCTCGTGTTCTTCCTGAGCTACCGGATCGGCCAGATGCAGGCGGCGACCGCGCGCCTGCTGTTCTTCGTCTATGCCGGACTGCTCGGGTTGTCGCTGGCAAGCATCTTCGTGGTCTACACGCAGAGCTCGCTCTCGCGGGTATTCTTCATCAGCGCCGCATCCTTCGGCGCCCTGAGCCTGTGGGGCTATACGACCCAGCGCAACCTCGACGGCATGGGATCCTTCATGATGATGGGCCTGATCGGCATCATCATCGCGAGCCTCGTCAACATCTTCCTCAAGTCGACGGGTCTCGACTGGGCGGTCTCGGTGCTGGGCGTCCTGATCTTCGCCGGGCTCACCGCCTGGGATACCCAGAAGATCAAGGAGTTCTACGATCCGATGGATGACGGCACGGTCGCCGGCCGCAAGGCCGTGATGGGCGCGCTCAGCCTCTATCTGGACTTCATCAACATGTTCCTGTTCCTGCTCCGCATCTTCGGCGACCGCCGCTGATCGCTGCAGAACGCTTGCTACGCGCGCCCCGGGAGACCGGGGCGCTTTTTTTTGCTTGGCGGCGCGCGCCCCGGCGGGTTATCGGCTGATCCATGAGCCCGGCGATCCGAGCCGCGACCCCAGCCGACCTTGTGGCCGTCACGGCGATCTATGATCACGCCGTGCGCCACGGCACCGCATCCTTCGAGCTCGCGCCGCCCGATGCGTCCGAGATGGCGCGCCGCCGCCAGGCCCTGGTCGACGCCGGCTATCCCTATCTGGTCGCCGAGATCGACGGCGTCATCGCGGGCTATGCCTATGCGGGCCCCTACCGGGCGCGCCCGGCCTATCGCTGGAGCGTCGAGGATTCGATCTATGTGGCGCCCCGCATGCACCGCCGCGGCGTCGGCGCGGCATTGCTCGGCCGCCTCATCGCCGACGCGGAACAGTCCGGTTTCCGGCAGATGATCGCGGTCATCGGGGATTCGTCCCAGGCGCCGTCGATCGCGCTGCATCGGGCCGCTGGATTCCGGACCATCGGCACGATCGAGAATGTCGGCTTCAAGTTCGGCCGCTGGCTCGACTCGGTTCTGATGCAGCGCGCCTTGGGGCCAGGAGCAACCAAGCCCCCTGAGGGCGGCGAATACCGAATGGCGAATAACGAGTAGCCGTCCAGCTATTCGCTATCGGCCATTCGCTGTTCGCGCTCCTCAGTTCGCCACCAGCCGGATCGCCTTCTCGGGCTTGTCGAGCACGCGCAACACGCGATCGAGCTCGGGCCCACGCCGCATGATCAGGCCCGTCGCCGTGATCACGCTGTAGGCGCCTTGGCGGCGCGCCAGCTTGGGGTTCTTTTCGATGCGGTAGATCGGCACTTCGGCGGCATGGCGGAAGACCGAGAAGACGGCGCGATCGCGCAGGAAGTCGATGGCATAGTCGCGCCACTCTCCGGCGGCGACCATCCGGCCATAGAGGCCCAAGATGCGGTCGAGCTCGCGCCGGTCGAAAGTCACACAGGGATGCTGCGGGGCGGCGGCAAAGGCGCCGTCGCCCCGGTGAATCTGGCTGGGATCAGTTTCGCCGGGCCCGAAGGTCATGCGGCGCCTCCTTGTCATGAGATTGTCAATGATCGCGCCGAACGGGGACGTCGGCAAGGGCTTCGCGGTGGCTTTCACCGTGACGCAGGTGCGCGGAGGGTGGAACCCGCGATCACGCGTTCGTTAGGCCCTTCATAATGCCGCCCAGATTCGGCCCCGCCCCTGTCCATCTGGACCGGCATAAGACAATCACAGGGTTCGGCTCGGTGCGGGTTTCGGATTCCTCAGCCCCCCAGCCCCCCGGAGCTTGTGCCGGCCGACTCCTTTGTTTTTGTTCCGTTCAGGTTCAATCCCCCTACGCTTCGGGCCAGCGCAAGCTGGCCCTTTTTTTGTGGAAATTTGCCGTCGGATTGCGCCCGGACGTTTTCGGTCACGGCTGCGCCGGACAGGCGTTCCGCTGCGCGCGGCCGCGCTCACCGCCCTATGTCAGGGCCTGATGGCGGGATTCAGTGGCGATGCTGTTTTTGTCGCGTCGAGCGACGTCATCGCGGCGCCCAGCATGGCGCCGGGCACCGCCGCGCTGCCGCTTTGCAGGATCACCACGACCGCGTCCACACCCTCGGTCTTCACCTCGTCGAGCGGAATGCTCCAGCTCTCCGCGTTGCCTTTCCAAACGCCGAGCTTCACCCAGCGCCGCACCACATTGTGATACGTGATGGTGTGTCCGCTGTTCTCGCCACGGCCGATCGCGACTTCGACCATTTTCGACACCGGGCAGAGCCACACCTCGGCGCTCGCATCATTTTTGCTCGCGTCGCCTCGGGCGGCCGACGCCGCGACCGTGACCCGGCCGTTCGCGACCGCCAGGGTGAGCGGCTGCGACAGCGTCGCCGCGTTGCGCCGGCTCTGCGCGATCGCGCGCTCAATCGCGGCCTGGTCGCTTCCGAGCGTCTGGACGGCGCCGTTGACGACCACCTGGGGGGTGTAGACCTCGCGGTCGCCGCGGGCATGCGAATAGGCCTTCTGCCGCTTGGAATGGCCGGCCACCGCGAGCGTGTCCTTCCAGCCAAGATAGTCCCAGATGTCGATCGCGAGCGTCAGCGGGATAAGGGTCGGATCCTGGCTCAATTCGGCGAGCAGCTTGTCGGCGGGCGGACAGGATGAGCAGCCTTGGCTCGTGAACAGCTCGAGCACGGCACGCGGCTCGGCGGCGGATGCCGATACGCCGGCCGTGAGCGCAACCGCGATGGCCCCCAACGCCACGTAGCGGCGACCTGTCATTCCGATCTCCATTGCACGCGAACGGCCCCCTCCCGTCCTTGTCATAATCAGGTAGCCGATCACCCGCCACTCACTTCGCGGTGAGGTCAATCCGTGGCATCGGCGCAGGTCAAAAAAATGCTACCGCAGAGGCTCACGCCTCGGCGGTAGGGAAACCGGTCGATCCGTTCGCTCAGGCCGCGAGATGACGCAGCACGTATTGCAGGATCCCGCCGCTCTTGAAGTATTCCAGCTCGTCGAGCGTGTCGATGCGGCAGACCAGCGGGACCCGCTTCAGGCCGCCGTCGGCAGCCACGATCTCGGCGATCAGCCGCTGGCGCGGCTTGAGCTCGCCCTGCAGGCCGCGGATGGTCACCTGCTCGCTGCCCTTGAGGCCGAGCGTCTGCCACGAGGTTCCCTCCTCGAAGCAGAGTGGGATGACGCCCATGCCGATCAGGTTCGAGCGGTGGATGCGCTCGAAAGACTGGCAGACCACGGCCCGGATGCCGAGCAGGGCCGCGCCCTTGGCGGCCCAGTCGCGCGAGGAGCCGGTGCCGTATTCGCGGCCCGCCATGACGACGAGGGGCACGTGCTCGTTCTTGTAGCGCATCGCCGCGTCGTAGATCGGCATCTTCTGCCGCGACGGATAGTGGACGGTCACGCCGCCCTCGACGCCCGGCACCATCTGGTTCTTGATGCGGATATTGGCGAAAGTGCCGCGCATCATCACTTCGTGGTTGCCGCGCCGTGTGCCGTATTGGTTGAAGTCGGCGGGCTTCACCTTGTGATCGATGAGGTATTTGCCGGCGGGCGAGTCGAGCTTGATCGAGCCGGCCGGGGAAATGTGGTCGGTCGTGATCGAGTCGAGGAACAGGCCGAGAATGCGCGCGTCGACGACATCGGTGAGCGGGCGCGGCGTGCGCGGCATGTGGTCGAAGTAGGGTGGGTTCTGCACATAGGTCGAATTGCGGTCCCACGCATAGGTGAGACCGCCCTTGACCGCGATCTTGCTCCAGGATGCGTCGCCCTTGAACACGTTGGCGTATTTGCGCGCGAACACCTGCTTGGTGATGCACTTGCGGATCACCGCGTTGATCTCGCGGCTGGTCGGCCAGATGTCGCGCAGGAACACCTTCTTGCCCTTCTTGTCGACGCCGAGCGCCGCCTTGGCGACGTCGACATTCATCGAGCCCGCGATCGCATAGGCGACGACCAGCGGGGGCGAAGCCAGGTAGTTGGCGCGCACGTCCGCGTTGACGCGGCCCTCGAAATTGCGGTTGCCCGACAGCACGGCGGCGGCCACCAGATCGTTCTCGTTGATCGCCTTGGAGATCTCCTGCGGCAGCGGTCCCGAATTGCCGATGCAGGTGGTGCAGCCGAAGCCGATCAGGTTGAAGCCGAGCTTGTCGAGGTCCTTCTGCAGGCCCGATTTGTCGAGATATTCGGCCACCACCTGGCTGCCGGGCGCAAGCGAGGTCTTGACCCAGGGCTTCACCGTCAGCCCGCGCGCCGCCGCCTTGCGGGCGAGCAGGCCGGCGCCGATCATCACGCTCGGATTCGAGGTGTTGGTGCAGGACGTGATCGCCGCGATGACGACGTCGCCATGGCCGAGGTCATGGTTGCGGCCCGCGACCGGCACGCGCTTGCCGGCCTCGGCCGCCTTGCCGAATTCCTTGTCCATCGAGACCGCGAAGCCCGCCTTGACCTCCTTGAGCGCGACGCGATCCTGCGGGCGCTTGGGTCCGGCGAGCGAAGGCTCGACCGACGCGAGCTCGAGCTTGAGAATGTCCGTGAAGACCGGGTCGGGCGTGCTCTTGGTGTGGAACATGCCCTGCGCCTTGGCGTAGGCGGCCACCAGCGCGACCCGCGCCTCGCTGCGGTTGGTATCGCGCAGATATTTGAGCGTGTCCTCGTCCACCGGGAAGAAGCCGCAGGTCGCGCCGTATTCGGGCGACATGTTGCCCAGCGTGGCGCGGTCGGCGATCGTGAGGCCCGCGATGCCGGGGCCGAAATACTCGACGAATTTTCCCACGACGCCGCGCTTGCGCAGCATCTGGGTGACGGTGAGCACCAGGTCGGTCGCGGTCACGCCTTCCTTGAGCTTGCCGGAGAGTTTTACGCCGATCACCTCGGGCAGCACCATCGAATAGGGCTGGCCCAGCATGGCGGCTTCCGCCTCGATGCCGCCGACGCCCCAGCCCAGCACCGAAAGCCCGTTGACCATGGTGGTGTGCGAGTCGGTTCCCACCACCGTGTCCGGATAGGCGACCTCGGCGGTGACCTCCTTGCCGTCGATTTTCACCTTGTCCTTGGCGGTGAAGACCGTGTGCGACAGATATTCCAGATTGACCTGATGGCAGATGCCGGTGCCGGGCGGGACCACGCGGAAATTCTCGAAACTGCGCTGCGCCCATTTCAGGAAGCGGTAACGCTCCTGGTTCTGCTTGTATTCTTCCTCGACATTTTTCTTGAGCGAGTCGTTGCTGCCGAAAAAATTCACCGCGACCGAGTGGTCGATGACGAGATCCACCGGCACCAGCGGATTGATCTTCTTGGGATCGCCGTCGAGCAGCTTCATCGCGTCGCGCATCGCGGCGAGATCGACCACGGCGGGCACGCCGGTGAAATCCTGCATCAGCACGCGCGCGGGGCGGAACGCGATCTCGCGCTCCGACGTCTTGCTCTTGAGCCATTGCGCGAAGGCAAGAATATCGTCCTTGGTGACCGAGCGCCCGTCTTCGTTGCGCAGCAGATTCTCCAGCAGCACCTTCATCGAGAACGGCAATCGCGAGATTCCCTTGAGGCCGTTCTTTTCAGCCACCGGAAGGCTGTAATACGCATAGGTCTTGGAGCCGACCTTGAGCGACCGGGCACATTTGAAGCTATCGAGCGAGGTCATGACCTTGGGTTCCATGCCGGCCGCGAGAATGCCGGGCTGCTGCTTTTGGTAGGAGGCTACCGGGGCTGAACTTTTTTCCCGGCGCATTTGGCGGCGCGCGTTCGCCGGACTACGGTTTAAGATGTGGCTTATAAGGGCTTTTTCCGGCTTCTGCCACACGCACGAGAATTCTGACCATGGCTAGGTTAAGGGGTTGCTTCGATCCGCCGCCGGGTGCCGGCCCAGGGCTGCGCTGATGCGGCTTTCGGGACGCGATCTCGCCTGTCTGCGCGGCGGCCGCGAGGTCTTTGTGGGCCTCAATTTCTCGGCGGATTCGGGCGAGGCCTTGCTGGTCACGGGCCACAATGGGGCTGGAAAAACAACGCTTTTGCGCCTGATTGCAGGGCTTTTGGAGCCCGCGCAGGGCGAGATCGAGCTCGTCGGCGGAGCCCCTGACGCCAGCCTGCCGGAGCAGGCGCATTATCTCGGCCATCGCGACGCCCTCAAGCCGGCGTTGACGGTGCTGGAAAACCTCCAATTCTGGTATGCGTTTCTGGGTGGGCGCGATGCACCGGCCGCATCGGCGCTCGACCCGGTCGGTCTGGCGGGTCTCGCCGGCCTGCCGGCCGGCTACCTGTCGGCTGGTCAGCGCCGGCGCCTGTCGGTCGCGCGGCTGCTGGCGGCGCCGCGGCCGGTCTGGTTGCTCGACGAGCCGACCGCCGCGCTCGATACGGCCGGCCAGCAGCGTCTCCTGG
>Ga0209488_10001725_pt1 | contig 18536 bp, 22 predicted proteins | sample Rivendell_Oct201_8_FD_188349 | JGI IMG/M metagenome (GOLD analysis project Ga0209488, IMG submission 188349) | Vadose zone soil microbial communities from the Eel River Critical Zone Observatory, Northern California, USA -... | ecosystem: Environmental > Terrestrial > Soil > Vadose zone >...
ATATCTTAAGCGCGCCGCTGACAAGTCAGCCAACACGGATGGATTGTACAAATAGGTGACGGACGCCAGCGGCGCGACCTTAGCCACCTTTAACTGGTTCGGGCCAAGTGCTCTGGGAACTCTGACGTGGCAGGGCACCCCCGCCCAGCGCGAGGCCCACATGAGCGACTTCGTCATGCCCACGGGCTCGATGCCAGAGTAAGCAAAAAAGCGAGCGACGCTCTCCCCCTCCCCTGCTCGTTCGCTCTCCAGAAGTAACCCAGAAACCCCTTCCCCCCCCCTCTCCTTTTTTATGTTTCCTTTCCGACCTCTCGAACATTTCGGGGACCCCACACTCTCCCGGGGCTCTTCCTACCTCGCACCTGGTACCCGCCACCCGCCAGCTCCCGCGCGTTTCTTTGCGAAGGGCCGGACCAGAAGGTGCGTCTCTTCTGGTGGCACCGTCTCCCGCACGGCGATTACGATGTGAGTCCCATCCTTGTGACGAGCCACTCGCCGCTTGTTCGCTGCTTTATAACTTGATTGGTCAAATCGTTCTGATCTTCGGGGGGTGCTGGGGAATGGGAATTTTGTTTTCTTGCAGTTACACGTCGCTCATGACCCTGATACGGTAATTGGGCTGTTTCGTAAACACCAACCGCCTGAAGTGCTTCCCGTCGGGGACAACTATGCTACATTCTACTTCGGGTTCTCGCACGAGCCGCTCTTATTCCACGCACTACTAGCGCTGTGTTTGAATCGTTGGCTCGATTCCCAGGAAGTTCCTGCAGAGGCGGAATGATCCGGATCATAACCGTGTAAATTATCTAGGTAGAGACATCCATATTTCTGGTAATGGTAGCATGCATGACATCTGACCATCTACTAGTCCACCTTCGTATACACGGCTGAGAAAGTGGAGACACATGTTCAGTATTAGCGCTCCTCGATGTCATATGTATATCGCCTACCGATCTGATCCCCGAAGAAAAGCTAGCGCACAAAACAAAAGCAAACGACAACCCATGCAAATAGATAGTGTCCGACGCGGCGTTAGAAGAAGGGAGATGGAGGCTATGACGTTCCAAGCGCGTTGAGCATGTGCTCGAGGCGCTCCTCAACGGTCCAATGAGTCGGATCCGACTGGACAGAGGCTGCGCTGTGACTGGTGGGAAGGATGTTGAATGAACCGGCCTCGGTCTCATGCGAGAGGTTGTCGATAAGGCGTCCGATCTGAGCCGACGAACTGAAGAAGACCTAGAGTCGGCAGGAGGAAAGATCAGCGCAACCCTAATCCGTTCAAATTTAAATATCAGTACCTTGGTCTCTGGGCGCTTCTGCGCTTGAGTGGTCGAGACCTTCTTGCGTGAGCGTGAGAGGAATGATGATTGGCTGTCTTTGGACCCCTTCCTCCCGTGTTCCTTGAAGAACACTTGCATGCCCTCGTCACGTACCGAGTACTCAGACATAAAACTAGCACGGCTCCCATAAAACGACTCGTCGTCATCATCCCGAAGACCATTCACAATAGACCTATCGTAGAGATCCGGTTGCGGTTAATTAATCTCTGAGTGTCTATCGGAGTTATAACATACCAAATAGTTTCACCGTTGGCTAATTCCAGGACTTCCACGGCTGTACCTGGTTCAATGTTGGGAGGGGCACTTGGATTGGAACCGGAAGCATCAGGGAGAGACACGTCTGCAGTGACAGAAATAGCGGGTTTCCCATCGCCGGCGTACATTTCATATCTAAAGAAAAGAAAGAAGATCTTAGAAGGACAAATACGGATGTGATAACTAGGGAGAGTCACAGAGAATCATAAGCGGAGTTAGACTTTTCCAAAGGAACGGCAGGGGCAGACTGAGGTGCGTTAATGGCCTCTGTCTGGGCCATAAGAGAACTGGGTATAAGAGGCATGGGCGGCGATTGTTCAGCAGAGAAGCGCCGGCCAGTGGGAGACTTAGGGGGTGGGGGTGTAGGGACACGATCATGAAGAGAACGGTTGGAGTGCATAGACGCCGCACTAGTTGATCGACGACGGCGCGTGGATGAGCTTTTACGGAGACCTGTGCCAGGTTCCAGGGTTGACTGCTTTGCCTCTGATGGGAAAATAAGTGTTCGCCGCACTACCGTTGAATTGGTGGAATCTAGCGTTGTCGCGTTGCGAGCAAGCGGCCTCCGGACGGGCGCCTTTCCGATGACCTCACCTGATGGTCCCTGGGGATTACGGCGTGGGCCTGCATCGGTAGCAGATAGAGGTGTAGTTTCACTCAAGGAAAAGTCACCCTTCTCTTGCCCAGACTTAGCACCCGATGGGGTAGACAAATGCTTAGAGTCCTGAGTAGTCAGCTTTGAACTCATGGAAGGAGAGCGGGCTAGGAATTCTGTCAGAGCATTTTGATCGAGACCAAGATTGTTCGCAGCGTCCAGGAACTGCTTCAATGCGTTTTCATCTACAGCGCGGGTGGCACTACTATCGGGGACTGTAAGAGACGCCGGAGGCGCAGAGGTTGGTGGTGGTGGGTTGGTGTTGATGGATGGAACAGGTTCAGGGGATACGGGGGTATGCGGGCGGAAAGACTGATTCTCCGCTGCAGGCGCGGATTGCACAGTTCGAGAGACTCGCATCTGGGTGTGTCGTTCAGATTGCTGCTGGGCGAAATACGACGGAGTGATCAACGAGGGGGAAGAGGAATGCAGCGGTTTTCGACGGTCAGGCTCTAGAGTTTCTCCCGAGCGAGGCTTCAAGAAGCGAGATACGAATCCCTTTAAGCCTGGGCCAGCCGAAGCCGCCGTGACAGAGGGAGAGACCACCTTGGGTCCAGAGGCATCAGTCGCACTGAATGGCGCCGGCCCGTCAGGCGTACCAGCCTGTGATCGATCAGTATTCGCTGACGATTGATCGAGAGAGTGCTGTGTCGATTCATCGCTCCCAGGAAACATCGGCTTACTAGCCCTAAGGGATCCACGAAACTTTCTGAAGCGTGTTCCAAGCTTCGATGGATTCTGGGATTGATTTTGCGTCGCGGACAGATGTCCGGATGCAGAAGATGGTGAACGCACAGGGATAGTGTCGACACTGGTGGATGCGGAGACTAGCCTCGGCCCAGAGATCTGGCTCACTTCGACGCGTTTTCGTTGAGAGACATCATTAGCTTTTGCGTTGGAAGGCATCCTATTAAGATCTGCCATCGCTGCCTCGGCCCTACGTTGCACCTCCCTTGCGAGTTTCTCTTGCTTATCCAGCGGCTCCGTTCCAGACGATGATGAGGTAAGAGCACCATTTACAGAAGGGGATGATGGCGAAAGCGTCTCGCGAAGGGATCTGGAGCTAGTGGTGGAATTCTCAATCAGAGGAGGCCGCTCCGCAGGCAACGCACTTGAGCCAGTATTTGGCTCGTCCGGAGGTGGTGGGGATGGAGAGGTGAGAGATAAGTCAGAATCGGAAGCGCCGAATAAAGCCCGTGCAAGGGCATTCTTCCTTCGTGTCGCGCTGGAAGGTTCAGGCTCGACAGAAGAGTTGCCGATGACATCGACGTCGGTTTTCAATTCGTTCAACTTTGACCGCGGCGCCTGTATGCTATCTACGACGGAGTCTAGGAGAGCGCTGGCTCTCGATACGCTGTCTTGAGGCATTGCTCGCGGTGGTGACCCTTGCTGAATGGCATCGGTAGCCTATACATCATTCATCAAAATCAGTCGTCATAGCTAAAATTTGGATCCAACTTACAGATTGCGATGTAGATGGTCGCCGTTTGCGAAGCGAGTTCCTGCGTTCGCGCGACTCGGGTGCCTCTGCTTTCACCTTTGCCGCGAAGAGAAGTCGCTCTTGTATCGCAACAAAATCGTTTTTGTTCAATCCCGAGTACTGCTGCACAATCTCTTCGACGTCACCATCGGCAGCTGAGCTGATGTCTCCAGCTGAGTCGGAAGAAAGGTCGTGCCACGCGGGTGATTGAGGCTCGAGGGTCGTGATGAGCGGCAGCGTCCGATCCTGTTTGTCTGCTTCCCACGTGTGATAGCTCGAACCTGCTGACTCCAGCGACGAGCGCGAGGAATTCGCGATTGGGGACAAGATAAGAGTCTGCGATTGATTCAACGCGAATGGCGAGGCAGTTGCCTGGCGCGAGTTGCGTCGCGAGCTACGGCCAAGATCAGGCTCGGAGAAGACTGGCGAGGCCGAAGAGCGTGGTGGGTATTGAGTTGGAGTTGACGACCTCAACGCGGCATTGCCCAACGCCGATGAACCGATATCGTTGCCCGAGGATGAGGGCTGACCTCGATTGAAAGACCCACTATGCAACGGACTTTCGAGAACAGGGGAATCTGGCAAAGCCGGGGATCGCAGCGATCGGTTGCCTAGCACGGATCCGGACCGGTTCAGCTGCGCAACCTCGTGAAGGTCACTGGAACTCATATTGCTATCGTTTCTTGTGTGCATGGGAGATCTACCCAGTCCGCGTCGAACCGGTGACGGTAGCCCGGACACAGCAAAGTCTATTTCGGAAAAACCCACGGCACTTCCACTGCGACTCTGCACACCTCCATTACCACTGCCTGGAGTTGTCGGTGTTTTCCATGTGACGTTACTTGGGGTGGAGGGGCGAGAAGACACCGTCATACTCTGATATGTGCCCTGAGAAAAGGGCGAGACGGGGCGACGTCGACCCAGAAGAGACGAGTCGAGAGGACTGCCAAAGTCAACGGATGGACCATCCGGGGTATGTGAGCGGTCTGGTGTGAAGCGACCATTGACGCCGGAGATCAGCGAAGCCTTCGCAGCACCCGGATTCGCCATTAGAGGAGATGCGGCGCGATGCGAATGTCGCATGGGCGTCGAGTCGCGACGGGGGTTACTGCTCGGGGTGATGTTCGGGGACGTAGCTCTATCGGTGCCAGAGATACGGGGGGACGTGGCGCGGGGTGTCGAGGAAGAAGATGGGGAGACCTCATCATAATCGAAGGTCGTCTCGCGGGGTGTCATGGGCCTTGGCATACCTGGGATGTAACCTGGCAGTCGAGGGATGGGTGAGGTTTCGGCGCGAGGATAGGGCGATGGGGTGGAACGGAACTCCCCCGCGTCCGGTTGAGCCAGGGGATCTGGTGAGACGGCCGTCCCAGTTTCAGATTCGGATGACAGAACTGGACGGGACTTGTCGACCTGGGCCTGGGAGAGGTGAGACCGAAACGAAACAATGCCCATCCAACACAGCCACTTACCGATCTGCTCTTGAGGCTAGAAGCACGTTCAGGGGCAGGGGACCGTGGAATTAAGATCTTGTCATCACCGTCACCATCATCGTCACCATCGACAACAACGCCGCCGCCGCCATCCGCCTCTTCCTCAATCTCACGTATCACTTCTTCCAACGCCATTGATGCCCGTCGTAGGTGACTCGGCTGGAAAGTTTTTACGATGCCCTGCTCCAACTCAGATGTAGCCACCTTGACACCAGACGGAAGAGTTGTATCGGAATCATGAGCAGAGAATTCAGGGTCTGTCTGTGGATCTTCTGGTATAGAGGTGTCTGATGCCTTGTAGGAGCGGCCACTTGTCGAGAGGGATGAATTCGCGCTCCGCCTGCTGCTCGCGCTTCCTTTCCCAGCACGTTCTTTCGCCACGCTGCGAAGATAAGTATGATCTCTGAATTTACCAGAGCCAAACATGTTGTTGCTGTAACGCTTTGCCGAGCCCGAGTTGGACTGGATAGAATCGGTAGCAGTATCGGAGGAGCGCAAGGACTCGCGAGGCGTGCTGAGGGAGGAGTCGCCGCTAGTCGAACTAGCGGATGGCTTGGAACGTATGCGACCCAATGTTTGCAGAAACATGGCGGTTTCTTCTTCCGAGAGATGATTTTCTGCACCACGGACGCGCTGCTCAGCGAGCTTAGCCTTGATATCGTCTAGGGAAAGAGGATCGCCAGATGCGGCACGAAGGAGAGTAAAGCGACGCGACAGGCTAGGAGTGATCGCATCGCGCATTTAGGAGGGGGTGGTGAGTGAGGAGAACGAAATTAAGACGCACTTGGGGAGGATAAGCGACGTGCGAAAGTCGGCCGCAGGGGGTAAGGCTGGAAGAGGTTCGGAGGGATGTTTCGGCGTGCGCGAGGAGGCGGCACTAGAGCGCGCAGATTCTGGAAGATGAGTTCGTTTCGGGTCTGACCACTTGCTGTCGGAGTGATGATAGAGCGGAAGAGAGGGCAAACGATAGATTGTGAAAATGCCGGCACCGGTGACAGAGGGCGGCGCACTTACCGAAAACGATACATTTTTGTGATTATGGATGCCTCGCCTCGAGCACGCTATAGGAGGAGCCAATTGTGGTAAGGTCAAAGGAAAGTGCACAGGAAGAGGGTAAAAAATGAGGGGCGTGCAACGTGGGGAACACGAGGAGTAAACGGAAATGGTCGATCAAAGAGCGGCAAACTTTCGTCGGGACCGGCTGGCAAGCAAAACCGTCGTCCGTCCCAGATGAAAGAAAGAGAAAGAAATGTGTAGGGGTTCCGCCCTAGCTGCGCTGGCATTATTATTCCCTTAGTCTTATGCTCCCGTTTCCGTTTCCCACCCACGTCCTCGTTTACGCGACGGCGACGGCGACGGTGTTCACTTCCTTTTATGGTTCGGATCATGACAAAATAATACATTCACTACGGACACAATACATCCAGCTTTACACTTTATGCGTACCTGTCAGCCGGTAAATGCATGGACATTCATGCAAACTGCCACAGGGAAACTTACTTCTTCGTCCATTCCCTCGCCGTAATCAAGAACGCCGCCTTGTCGTTCTTCAATTGCTGCATGAGGTAATATCCGGATGATCATTCGTCAACCAAAGTTTGCACACTTACTGCCGCTATCTCGGGTTCAAAAGGGTCGTCTGCGCTCGGATTGTTCACCTTTTCCTGGATGACAGAAAGCACTACGACATCATTCATCAGACGAAATATCCGATGCGTACTCCCGCATTCCTCACCTGTAGCGAGAGTGATGGACGGCTTCCACTGGGGGCTCTCCTGTCAGCCGCGCGCCTCGGAGAAGGTAGTTTACCTACCTGGTCCCGCAGAATAGGGACGCAGATGCTTCCCTCCTCGTTGATTCCAGGATGGTAGATCCTCGTAGTAAATGTTACCTGAGATGGATGTCCCAACGTCCCATTAGCACCTCGTCATGTAGCTGCGCGACATATACCATACCGTTGGAGCCTTGAATGGAAAGTCTTCCGGGAGTGCGAGCTTAAAGCAAAATGTACCACCTTTGTATGGACTATCCGACTGCGCGAAGGCTCAGAATCGGGTGGAACTTGATCGATAGAGGCAACGCACCGCTCCCTTGATAGAACATTTCCAGTTCAGTACATTATCCTCTGTCGCTTCGTATGTGATGCCCTGGGTAGGGTATGCTCAGCGGGCCACAACTACCCGTAAGCTTTAGATGGTGCGCACCTCGATTGGATTAGCATTCAGATCGCTAATTTCCTGTGAGATGTCGTGAGAAGAAAACAAGACCCGAGTGGTAAGCATGTACTTTTTGGATGCGACTAATGCGGTGTCAAGGCAATAGCTAACCGAGGCGGATAAACGTACCGTATAGCACGGACGGGGACGGTGGAAGCCATGGTGGACGTCCGTGGTCAAGAATGAGCGCTAGGTTAGGGTTTCCTTCTTTCCTCGATGCTCCTCCAGGCTCGCGAAGACTCACCTGCGACCACATCCTCCAACAATGGTCCTCCTACAAAAAAACGAAGGCATAATCCACCTTCACACAACAGCGCAGCAGACTCCCCGGCCCCCTCAGACCCCTCATCGCTCTCCAACCCCGTAGTGACCGAGAACGTTATCCTACCAGCATACCTCTATGACCTCTCCACCCGACCCCGACTCACCATCTCCCGCGCGCCCACCTTCCTCCCCATTTCCGACGACTCGCCCTACCACCAAACCGACCAACTCGCGCACAACCGCCTCGGCTTCCGCTACATGCCCGCGGGGCTCGCGCCCGAAGGCTCCACCAACCCCTTCCGCACGATCGAGAGCGCGCCGCAGACCTACCGCATAAGCTGGGAGGACCGCAGTCCGTTCGTCAAAGTGACGCAGGACGGCCTAGGCCTGCTCGGCGAGAAGGGCTTCCGCAGCGCGCGGTGCAACGCACCCGTCCGCGAGGGCCGCTGGTACATGGAAGTGGCCATCGAGCACGGCGGCGGCGCACGCGCGTCCGACGTCCCCGGCGGGCCAACCAAGGGCGAAGGCGCGCACGTCCGTCTCGGCTGGGGTCGACGCGAGGCGCCCCTCGGCGGGCCTTGCGGCCTCGACGGCTTCTCCTACGGGATGCGCGACAAAACGGGTGAGAAGATCACCCTCTCGCGCCCTCGTCTCTACGGCCGTCCCTTTGGCACTGGCGACGTCGTCGGGCTCTACATCTCCCTCCCGCCCCTGCGCGAACCGTCCAAGCGCGACCCGCACGACCCGGCGCACGTCAAGCGCGAGCGCATCGCGATCGAGTTCAAAGGCCAGGAGTACTTTGAGTCGCTCGAGTACGCCCAGTCCAAAGAGATGCTTGCCCTTATGGACTTCTCCCGCAAACCCGCCGACTCGGCCCCCCTCCCCGCCACGACCAAAAAATCCGCAACGGTCAAGAACGTGCCCGAGCGTGGCGGGGGCGCCGACGGCCGCGGGCGCGGCGCATCCGGCACGTCGGGTCCGGCGCCGATGCGGGCCCTCCCGGCGCTGCCAGACTCCAAAGTGGCGTTCTTCGTGAACGGCGAGTGCCAAGGCGTCGCCTTCCGCGAGCTGTACGACTTTCGCCCGCTGCGCGCGCCCGCAGACGCGCGCAAGGCCGCGCAGGCGAAGCGCCGCGCGACGCGCGAGGGCACGCGCGAGCACAAGGAGAACCACTTTGACGACGGCTCCCTCGGCTACTTTCCCCTCATCTCCCTCTTCAACGGTGCCCGCGTCCGGCTCAACCCAGGGCCCGACTTTTTGTTCCCTCCTCCGCCAGATATCGATGCCATACTCGCGGGCGACGACCCCCGGCCGCCGCTGCACGGCGATACTCCTACTCCTACTCCGTCCTCGTCGTCCACGAGGGCCTGGCGGCCTTTGTGCGAGCGCTATGCCGAATTTATGGAGGAGCAGTGGGCACTCGACAGGGTCGAAGAGGAGCAGGCGCGCGTGGAAGCCGCGCAGCGCGCCGTGAACATACAAGCAGAAGCGGAGAGGAAGCTCGAGCGCGAGCGAAAACGCGCGCAGGCGGCCAACGCCAAGAAGCGCCCCAAGCGTGACGAAGGAGGCATGGTCCCTTCCTCCTCCTCTGCTGCCACCATCACCACGTCTACCCTCGCCGTTCCCGGTGCTACCACCGCCGCCACTAGTAGTACTGCTCGTGCTGTTGATTCTGGCCTTGTCACTGGGGGGACGTCGATGCACGGGGGAGGAGGCGACGCTCACACCGCGTCGACCACAACACCCCAACCTGAACGCGAACGCTCGATGTCTCTCATGGAGGACCTCTCCTCTGCGCACCTGTTGAGCATGCGCCCTCTCATCGGCCCTGGCACGGCGGCGCTGCCATCTTACATGCTCAGCGAGTTGCACGCCCAAGTCGAAACGGACCAGACGTCGACGGGCCCGTCAACCCCCGGCCCGCAGAGTGTGTATGGATCGGAGTACGGAGACGGCGAGGCGCAAGCAGAGGCAGAGGCGGACGAGCAGGAACAGGAGCAGGAAGAAGATGCGCCGCCAGAAGATCTCAGCGAAATCTACGGCGATCCTGCCAAGTTGCTGCAATACAGACGCTCTGTTGCGATCCGGATGGAAGAGGAAGAGGACTGAAGTGACTAGCTGACTGGGGTCCAAACACATAATTAACAACGCAGTTACAACTACCATATGGTACAAAACAAGCATAACTAGTAGACGACAGATGTAATGTCACAAAAGGCACAGAGAAGCAAGAAGTAAATCAAAAGATATCAAAGAGCCTACTTGCCCCATTAGAAAGATCACTTGACAGACTTGGCCGTCCACCGAGGCGGAGGTGCTAGGACAGAATACCTACAAGGCGAGGACAAGTTGGTTCAAGTCCAAACGAGGAGAGGGGAATTCCTTACCCAACGGTTTCTCCGCGGCCTTTTTCCTTCTCCACACGAATGTCGAATAAGAGATCCCCCGATGGTTGCTTCAGCGTGATGCTGCACCAATTTCGTCGACCCATAATGTAACGACTTTTAGGCTTTGAGCCATTCGTGTCTTTTTCGAACAGAGGAATCTGACAGCCGCCACCAATGAGTTTCGCCGGCACATTGCCGAATCTGACTTACCATTTCCTCATCAGTGTCTGCATGGTGCAGGGTTCGATGTCGTTTTGTTGACAGCGAATTTACCAAGGAGAGCACACCGTCTGGCGGTCTAGAATTCAAACACGGTCACACACGAACACGAGTTGCCCGAACAATCCAAAGGAACAACATACGGCGTGTTAACAATCGCACCTGAACGTGGGGGGGTCAGCGTGACATAACATACAGAACGATCGAAACGTACTAGACACGACATTGATCATGTACCGGCAATCGGAAGCCGGAACAACTGCCGTGGATCCCTTGCCCTTGCTCAAGGTCTTGAGCACACCAACCGCCGCACAATGAACGTCGCCAGTCAAGAATGAAATGCGAATTCGTCGTGCCTGAGCAAATTGTTGAAGTCTTTGGATGAACAGATTGCGCTCCGCCTAGAAGAGTACAATGAGCCGAAGGTCGTCCTCGAATGCGAGATAAGGACCTTGTGGTGTTTGGACGTCCAGTGGTCATTCTACAAAGAATAATCAGCTCAGAATGCAGGCGAGGGAAGAAAGGTATAAAGACCAGATCGTCCAACAACTCCGCATCCCCATTGAATTTATTCACAAACCCTTTCAAAATGGACCCTTGCCTCCCCAACGTAACGAGAGGATTGAATTTTGAGGATAACGCGGTCTCCAAAAACACCATGCGCGGGTATGCAATCGGAATCCCTGTGTTGATGTTCAGTCTCGCTTGAGGTGACAAGGACGGGTGGCGTGGCATCACCGAGCTGTATGATGAGATGCTCGACACGTGGTGGCAACTCATTCATTCGTTGGAAGACCTTTGCGTACTGCTCCTCGCTACATACATGAGCTAGCTTTCGTTCCGCTCTAATAGGCTTAGTGTCAAGAAACCAGACTTATTGGGATTGTAATTGACGCACCTGCAGTCCAGCATGAGAATCCAAGCGGTCGGGCCGATAGGCGATAGTATTGAGTGTGATGGGAAGGGCACGTATGCCCCCGGGGCACCAATGACAGCCGACTGGAAGACGTGATTTCGATCATCTCGGCCATCAATAGAAACTTTTACAGCGCTATCAGCTACGCAGGTGAGAGAACAACGCTTCTTACGTACCATTGATGAAGCATTGGAACAGAAGGAAGAAAAAGTATCCCCTAGATCCAATTCTTTCCAAAAAAAAAAACAATTAAGCTTCCGTTAATCATCATTCGTGACACCTACGCGCTAAAAACTGGTGCTCTCTGCATGTCATCAGGATCTGCTAACAGTCAGTAACTCCATGTGCCTCTGATGGCAGGGATGTCACGTACAACTTCCAAAGCCATCAATCTTCCCCCGGCGTCAGTGGTTGCAAGGAACATGACATACATTACACTCACCAAGTCTATTCGAAAAGAAAGAACCATAGGTTAGTCACTCGAGTTCTCATATACATGCTTCCACGAACCGTGATCATCTAGGGTGAAAGACGAACTTCAGAAGACGCCACGGGAAGGGTGTAAAGCATGTCAACGTACCTAGCATGTTCAGCATAGGGCTTTGAAAAACGTCCTCAGTGTGAAATCCGCAAGGCATGGACCAAGAAAGACATACATCGAGCTATTGGCGCGAGCGAACGCCCCGCTTCGAAACGTCTGGCAATAATGATTGAAATAGAAGCGGTCGATCGCGGACAACATCTCATGCGTCAGAGGGTACTTTTTCTTCTCCTCGGCATTGGGATGGCTTAGCCAGTCTTGCATTTCGGGCTCCCGGGCAACTCTGAAACAGAATTCGGACTCCCAACAGCCAGAGGCTGAGCCGAATGACGCACGCATCGCAATAGAGTTGATCGCCACCACCGACGAGCAAGTGGAAGGGCTGCTCAGCATGCTTTGTCAAGAGATCGACCCAGACAGGATCGTAGCCACTCTGAAACCCCGGTCCACGGAAATCATCCGGGTTGATACCAGCGCTGAACCCATTGCACTGCATGGAGTCACGAGGTCAAGAGCGCCATAGAACAATGATATCCATCTTACAGAATAAGCAGCCAGACGCATCGTCTGACGACGACCGGGAACAAAGAACACCATCTCCAACCCGTCGTTGATCGAATACTTGATTTTCATCTCAGAATCAGCAAGCGGAATTTGAATGAAGAATCTCCAAAATGTGTACGTGCTAACGGGCGCCAAAAGGGCACCCGCATGGGGTTTCTCAGTCAAGTCAAGCATCAAAACACGTAGAGCACATGCGTACCCGCCGCGCCCACTATACACGTATATCTCCGTACCGAAGACCCTCTGTTCCAGTACTGTCGGCCCATCGAGAGGCGTGGCATCTCCGACACTGTGAAAGTCCTGAGCCAAAGGGTCTGCGGGGTGGGGGCCCAGATCAACGACTTGCCCCCCTTGCACACTGAATTGCCTATGATGCGAAGCAGACTGTTTGGGGTCCCAACAATACTTGAGGGTCGGATACGGCTCGTACGTCGAACCAGCGTCGGCAGCTACGGTTCCCGGGGGAGAAAGGAGGAGGGGTTACCCACGAGAAGTCCGAGAAGAGAAAGCATGCGTCAGGACTTACTGACAATCATCGCCGCGCCGCGCCACACACCGTCCGCGTCGATGGTGTCATACCTCAGCAGAGGGCCGCACATAAACTGCAAGTACGGATGCATCGTCCTCTTCCTATGATGGAGCGTCTGCGAGCGCTCCACCGGGCTGAGCTTCGACAGCGGACTCTGGTCGAACGACGGCTGGGCGCTCTGAAAAGCAGACGAGACGGGCGACGGAACATAACCAAAGAACGGATACCCAAGGTGCGAGTTTAGAGGAGAGGGTGGTACAGGGACTCCGAATGGAATACCTACGCCGTTGCTGCCCAGTCGTGACGGTGAGGGCATGGCCCAACCTCCAACAAAGCCATCGTCCATCGGTTCAAGTTGTGTAGCGGGTCGGAATTGGCCATCACGGCCTCTGGAGGGGGTGGGGGCAGCCTCCTAGACAAGACCGAATGGGGCACTGGTGAGAGTGCTTTGGCGCCAAACGGAGGAGAATACACTAACCTCTTCGTGCGCGGCCCTTCTGAGCGCATGCCAGCCTGGATTATCCATGGCACGCCACAAGCTGAGGGGGATAAAGATGAAGTAAAGAGGGAAAAGGTGGGATAGGGTGTAGGTGGACGCTCAGGTGCACAGGGGTGTGGGTAGAGTTGCGATCAGAGTTGTCGTAAGACACAGGCTGACGCTTCTGTGGAGTACCTATTACCTTGACAGACCTCCCACCACTATCACTGATACTTGCTCATGCGACTGCGCATCACCTTTGCTGTGTTGCACCGCCAGGCTCCGCAGTTGCTTCAGCTCAGAGACTCCAGCCCTCAACTTTAATTTTGGCTGTGATTCGATGTGGCGTGTTCAAGTGATCACCCCTGCCGTCGCTTGTTGAAAAAGACCATGTGGTACCCGACCGTTTGAGTACAACCGCTAATGCATTCCCTGAACTAGACTATACAGATAAGTATGGTATGTTAGGGAACGACGTCCGTCGCAACAAGCAAGTTAAAGTTAAAAATATCAAACACACAGAACACACAGGCGTCCCCCAACGCCAACATCGGATATTATGATAAATCAGAAAGGAGTGAAAGAGCGACAGGCAACAACTTATTATCCTCATTCATTCGCAACCTGTAAAGAATCACTCATTTCGTCACCAAAGGAGATACAGTAAATGAAAGAACGACGCACCCTCAACACACGGTGTCCGCTATTGTATCCATAATCTTCATCGTCAGCGAGGCTCGCGCGCGCCGAATCCCCATTCTGGTGAGGATCATCGTATTCCCCAGCTACTTCCTGTTGTTCATCCTGTACACCCGGTCCCACAAAACCGGGAGAGTGAGGGTTGTCCAGAAATGCAGACGGTTGATCCTGATACCCGCTGTATGCTTCTTCGTTTACATCCGGTGGCATTGTCGAAACACCACCAGCTGGGGCATATGATGCAGAGTACCGTGCCTTTTCAGCTGGATAGGGCGTATCTTGACTATCTGGGTATCCCGGCGCAGGTGTCGGCATCGGATAGCTCTCCGTGCTTGGTGGCAGTATAGACGTGCCGTAACTTTGGTTACCCGTAGGCCCACTCACCCCGGATTTACTCTGGCTATGATGCAAGCGCTGCGACGTTGCCCGCGCCACAGCATACGGATCACCGTCATTCAGACCGGCGGCCTGAATTAGATCATAGGGAGCAACTCCTGGACCCCCGCGAGGAATTCCTTGAGTCCAGGATTGTCTCCTCTCGTACATTTCGTATTGTTCAGGCGGATTGGCGGCAAGTGCTCCGAACGGGTCTTGGGCCCCTCCACCACGTTGGCTACGTCCACGAGCTCCAATACCAGCAGCACCGGCCGCTTGACCAGCTATGCCGTATGGCTCATATGAAGCAGGTATATCACCCAAGTTGTTGTGCGTCTCATGCGGCGAAAGGGGCGGTTGATTGTAGGTCCCGTGACTAGTCTCCGAGTAGTGACCATATCCCGCGCCAGTGCCAGACGTATAGTCAAAGTCGTCGAAATCTGGGACCTGCGCGGCGGCGGCGGCGGCCGCAGCCGCAGCCTCATCAATCTCGCGATCGAGTTTGCGGGCACGACGTCGGCGGATGAAGCTGGTAAAAAGGAAAAAGAGGGCGACGAGGCCGATCACGCCAACGACAGAGAACACTCCAGCGACAGCGCCTTTCTGGTGAAAGAAACTGAAAAGAGATAGTTAGCAGAAGTTCCGAATCGTTCGGAAAAAAAGGGTAAGTTGTGGGTGCTTCATAATCACTCGGTCATGCACATAAGGGGAATTTCCGAGACTGCGTGCTTCCTCTCACAAACAAACCCGGGTTTACGACCTAGGAAGTGTGACAGCTCCCTAATGAGATCGAATGGGTAGCATCCGGGGATCGAGACGTGGCGCGGCGTTACGAGATCACATGGTCTGTCCGGTGATCCCCAGAAATCGCCAGCACCGGGTGGCGACGAGAGAAGAAGTACTCACCCAACGGATGATCGGGTATTTGAGGACGCTGTCGGCGAGGAAATAGGGACGGTAACGATAGAAGTTCGCGTGAAAACCTGTCCATTTGACGTTTCGACGATGAAAGAAAGGCTTGAAGAGGAACTCTCCCGGGACCGTGAAGAGGTCGTCGATGAGGTGGTAGTCGAAGAGGAGGCAGTCGTAGAGCTGGTTGTCGAAGTGCTGCTGGAAAGGACGCTCGAGGAGGACGAACTGTCGACCGAGCTGGAGCTAGAGGTGGTGGATGTCGTTGACGTCGTGGAAGTCGAAGTCACTGAGGAAGAGGAGGATGTCGACGTGGTACTCGAGGTCGAAGGTTGAACGGGAGCCGACGTAGCTGCTGGGCTGGACGAGGCAGGACTGTGGCATAATTGTCAAAACTCGGAATCGTACCAAAGTACAACATAACCTACATTACAGTCGCCGATGCTAATTGTACACTGGTGAGACAACACCCAGAAAAAAAACTATAGCACAGTGGACGTACGAATCTGTGACATAGCGTCGAGCTACGGCGGCGGTAACGAACGTGATGCGCGAGAGCGACAACTGAATGATCGGTGGAAGTGTGAGAGTGAGAGGGAAATAGGACCGAGTTAAAAACCAAGGTATCGAGAGGGAAAGATCATGAGGGCTCGAACCGAAGTGGGGTCAAGCGATACCTTTCCCGACGACGGACTGGATATATCGTATCGGTTGTCTCGTTGGCAAAAGGTAAAGAAAAAGTCAAAAGTTGGCAAACAGCTTACATAACTCAATTTTTTGGGGGTTGAGATGAGAAAAAATAATAATAATGATGGCATCATGGCGGATTCAATTAACATGAGACCGCGGACACGCATCTATTCGCTTCACAAGAAAATAGAAGAGAGGAGGGATAGCCCCGTAGTTTCATCATCATGGTTGAGGGAGAGCAAGGGCGTAACGGCAGGACCGCCACCACCATGCAGCCGTCTACAACGTGCTTTGCCGAAAAAGCCATCATCCGACATAAACATTCCTGATATGCGAGACGCAACCAGACTACTGTACTGGTCTTCACGACGCCTTTTTCCGTTTCGCGGGTCCAGGTCCCGCCACGCTAACGCTCTCAGCTCGCTCTCCCGTGCCCTCCCTCTCATCATCCTCTCCTGGTGTCCCTTTGAGTCCCTTCATTTTTCGTGTTTGGAGTTTCCCAAGGTCCTGCTTCGCGACGTGCACGCGACCGCGCAAGTCGCCCATCTCGTCCACCTCGAGATTCTTGCGCTTCTTGCCTAGTCCCTTCTCCACGTCTTGCTTTTTTAGCTTTGGTCGGCGCATCGCAGCCTTCCAGAGTTCTGGGTCGGCTGGTTGATGTCGTCGTAGGCTCAGGTCTAGGGAGGGTCCCATGGGAACAAGCTCGACGCGCGGTACACGCTGACCCGATGCAAGCAACTTGACAGTGTAGCCTCGGATATGCACAGCGGGCAAGGGCCCATCAGTTGGAGCGTCGGGGACAGACGCGAGCTTTTCGGATGATGGAGCGACCGTGACGCTGATGACATGCTCAATCCCTGAGAGGTAGATACTCTCAATGACCTCCCCATTGAAGAAGTCCATAAGTAGTGATTTTAACTGGATGAACCGCGGGTGGGTGTCGAATAGTTCCGACGCAAAGTGTAGCATGGGCTTGTGCTCTGGTTGTGGTTTAGCTGTCTGCAGATGTTTTGGCAGTTAATTCGTGATGTAGGAGACTCCCATGCAAATATATCGCACCTTGAATGCATCCATGCTAGCAAACTGGTCCACGCCCAGTTCGCACATGTCCAAAAGTCTCCCATCAAACATACGGGCGATGGTCAGACCATTCGGTCGTTTTTTGGTGCTCTGCCCAAGTACGAACATGGACGCATCATTTTTATTTGCCCAGAATTCAAGCGATGTCGCGTCCTCGAATGGGCGGACGACATTCTTTTTCGAGAATGAAACCGCATGAGGTCGCTTGAGTGCCATCTTCATGTTTCCGGTGACAACAAAAGCGATGTTATTAGAGCTACATATAACGTTGGAATGGATTACGAACCAAATCTTTCATAGCAGCGTTGACAACTTCGCCAGTGTGTGTACCACGGACGAAGATAACTGTACGTGGGTCCTCGACTTCCTTCGGTCCGCGGGCTTCCATCGCCCGTTTAGATCGTGCATTCTTAGGTTTTCTAATTGTGCATCAGTTATCTTTTCCGGCGATGCAGAAATGAGACACACACGACGCGAAGCATGGCTGGGAAATGTGTGTAGGTGTAGCAGCTTGCAATTTGTTTGTCTCCACCGGCAATACCGGCCCGGACTGTGTTCTGGTGTGTGAAGTTCTGATTGTATGTACATAAGACAACAAAGAGACTAGCCAGCGTGCTCCACAACCGTAGTAACGAGTTTCCCATCCTTGATCTTAGTGAGCAACATCTCCGGGACGGGCTTTTCATCGAAAACGCCATCCTCCTCGCCCTCCACCGGTAAGCTAACGTTTATGCTGCTACACTTTGCCGTAGTAATCTCCACGCCCAAGCACTCTTTACTGAGGAAGATCTGTCCCGAATCGGTCGAGTCAAGCTGGATCGTCGGTGCGGAGCCCGTGATTTGAAGCGTAAACGAAGGCGAGTTGGTCACAGAAACCGAAGAAACCACAGATCCTACGAGCACGGACGTTTTTGTGCAGTTGGCTGCTGCGCATAAGCAAGGGCTCTCTTAGAGTCAGTTTGGCAGGACGCACTTATAGTTACGGCGTTGATCTTTCCTTTGATAAGTATTGTCGAGTTCCTGCAGCCAAAGAGGTTCACAACATGACCAATCTCTGCATTGTCCACGGTGATCGCCGCCTCGTTTTCTTGATACTCCTACAATCGACGTCAGCCAGAGTCGGTCCAATAAGGACGGATATGAACACGCGTACGATTGTCCACTTGTTGCCTTCTAACGCGAATTTTGCAGGTTTCTTCCCCATGAGCGCCTGGGGTTTCACCGGCCTAACAGGTTTCTTTGGCGCTGACGACCAAAAACGAAGCGTGTTAGAAACCGCGCCTAACTAGAGAGATGTACAATGCGTACCAGCCGATGACCCAGCCGTGCTCGGAACAGCAGAAGACGCACGCAAAGCGGGGTTCTTGTGCGTCATCTCACTTTTATCCACCTTGCGCAGGTTCTTGGTCACCTCTGAGCCGCGATTAAGCTCTGCGAATACCGCCG
>Ga0209488_10001726_pt1 | contig 18531 bp, 13 predicted proteins | sample Rivendell_Oct201_8_FD_188349 | JGI IMG/M metagenome (GOLD analysis project Ga0209488, IMG submission 188349) | Vadose zone soil microbial communities from the Eel River Critical Zone Observatory, Northern California, USA -... | ecosystem: Environmental > Terrestrial > Soil > Vadose zone >...
GCAGTGCCCTCGAAAAAATGCACCACTGCTTCCTTCGGCTGGTAATGCTTGGTTACGTAACCGTAATATCCGAGCCAGCGCACAAGGTTGCACAACAATTCCGGATAGCACAACATGCGTGGGCATGCTGCTATGGTGCTTAGAAAAAAAAGAATTTCCTTAGCGCCGAAAAACACGCCTCGCGTGCGATGCAGCTCAAATTTCTGCCCCGCGAACTGTCGGTCACCGATGAACTTGTACAGCCGCTCTGCCCAGAAGAACACAACCACATCGGGACAGCTGCGGCTTGCCGGGAGTTTGCGATGACAGAACGTAGCCAGGACGAACAGCGCAAGCAACGCGGGTAAGGCGAAGGCGAAAACAACGCGACGTAAACCGTTTAAGCCTCCTCCTCTTAGCGCTCTCTGGCACAGATGTTGGGCAAGAGATCGGCGGGCCAGAGAACGCAGTAGGGACACTTCGGCGGCTTCACTCGTCTCCAACCCGGAGACGCCATATACTGCCTTCTCCGCCTCCAATATGATCTTTCGCTGCAGCGCCGGGTCGGCCTCGAGAAGCAGCCGGGACATGCCGCAGAGTTCGCGCCAGCTCGCCGAATAACTCAGTTTCCGTACCGCCCACTCCGCCACTACGCGGCCTCCGTCCAATGCAGGTAGGCAACGACGCGGTGCACGCCCGGTAACCGCATACCGGCAAACCACAGCGGCAACGCGGCCAGTGGCGATAGGGCAAGAGCGCACAGCAGCAACTTCATCAGGACAGATTCGAACCTGCCGAAGGACGCGGGCACAATCGCAAGGACTCCCGCGAGCGCCGCCAATGCGTAAAATACCGGAGCAAAGGCGGCTACCAAGTAGCGTAGCGGAGAGATCTTGATGGCATGCGCGGCAATTACACCGACGATCAATGCTCCGCCCGCCTGAGCTGCACACATACATCCGGCCACCGCTCTCAAGCCGTGGCCGTGGCTCAACGCCCACCAACTGGCGGAAGTTCCGCCTCCGACAGTTACGCAGCGCAACAACAGCGACTGAAAACCCCGGTCCAGAGCCACCAGCAAGGTCTCGGGAACCATGGCGATGGCAAAGCACACTTCGCCCATCATCAATATGCCCGCGAGCGAAGCGACCAGCATATATCTGGGCAGAAGCCAGCTCAGCAGGACTGGCAAAACCACGTAGCCCAGGGTGCCAACAGCGACCCCGGCAATGGCGATCACAGCCGTTGGCAGCAGGAAATATGGACGCAGTCTGGCAGTGCTCTCGGAGCTGAAGCGAAAGAGTTTTGGCACCAGCACGGTTAAAAGAATGTAGGGCAGTTGGCTGACTACCAGGCTGATGCTGGAGGCGACCTGATATTCGCCAAGTTCCGCGCCCGGGCCCCGGACCCACAGCAGTACTACGCGGTCCGCATTATGAATGGCGATATTGCCCAAGCCCAATCCCATTAACGTCAAAGATGGAATCAGCAGGGTTCTGAACGAAGCCAGACTGGGCCTGAAAGTGCCGCGTAAGGGCTGGCGAACATACATGCAAGCCACAGCACTGAGCTGCGCCAGCAAAACCGAAACGTACAGCCCATAGAGTCCGTACCAGCGAGTCAGCCAGATTCCGAGAGCTAACTCCATACCTCCCAGCAGCCCCATCCACAGGCCTGATTCTCCCACCCGGTCGCCGGAGCGAAATACCACCGAGGAGTACATGTAGTGCTTGTCGATGAACATCAATACGGTGACCGTGGCGATGCCCCATAACCAGACTGTGCTGTAGGAGCGGAACGATGCCAGGAATTTTAGAGCGATAGCCAGCGCAAACCCCAGCGTTCCGGCCATGGCCACCAGCCAAGCCGTGCCCATGGCCCGACGCGCCTCCGGTGGGTTTCCTTCTTGCACCAGCCGGGGCAGGACGCGGCCCAGGCCATTGGTGAAACCGAAGTCGGTATAGTTCGAATATTGCCGGTAGACGAGGAGCGCGCCCCACATGCCAAAGCGCGATGGGCCCAGAATTCGCGCCACCGCCAAATCCCGCAGCACTCGTCCGGCAGCAAAGATTACGTAACCTGCGCCATATTGCACCGTCTGGTCACGCGTCGATTTCGGCCGCGTTGCGGTCAGCAGATCAGGCGCGATCACGAAGCCTTCGACGCCCGGCGGACGGGCTGGTGCGATGAAAGTTTCCGGGCTCATTCGGGAAGTGGCTTCCGAAATAACGATGGCGCGGGCTCGGTCCGGGTAATGGAGGCGCCTGAAGGGTGCGAACGCGAACGCAACTGCTCACTCAGAAATCCCACCAGGTAGAAGAGCGTCCATCCGGTATAAGCAGTGTAGTAGTGTCCTTCGGCGCGGAATGCCAGCATTCCTCCCGTCACTTGTCCCAGAAAGAGGAAGCCGAGGATCGAAGCCGCAATGGGACGGAGATCTGCGACGAACAGCGCCCGGAGGACCTTGGGCAGGGAGAAAGCCAGCACCAGAAACAGAGCCGCCAGAAGACTGTTCTCAAAGGCTTCGGTGACCAGCAGATTGTGTGCATCCGTGTATTCAGAAAAGTGCCGGAAGGTGCCGTACCCTTGTCCGTGCCAGGGGGCGTCCCGCCACACCTCATCATGGAAATAGGAAAACTTCGTGTCTCGCAGCTCGCGCGCTCCGCGGTAGGCGCCGGCGTAATCCCCGTCGTACCATCGCGCCGACCAGGCATCGAACAGCTGAGCGTTCAAGTCGAAACGCTGGGCCGCGAAATACAGGCCCGCGCCCAGCGTGGCGCAGACCAGGATGATGGCTAGTGCCGACCGCTTCCATTGCGCGCGGGAGCGGGGGAAAGCCGTCACCATGTAGACGGGGACGACGGCGATCGCGCTGCGCGAGAGCGAAGCCAGCAAGCAGACCACGCTGACCAGCAGAATCGTGAAGCTCCACGCCACCGAACTGCGGACCAGAGGCCAGCACAGACTGACAAAAAGTGCCAGGAACAACAGCATTGCGTTCGACGCGTAGATGCTGCCGAAGTTCCGGGTGTTGAACAGTTCGTCGGCGCGTCCGGTGGCGAGGCCGGTCACAATGAGGCCGAGCGAAACTCCGGTAAATCCCAAGAGCGCGAAGACCGGGAATTTGTCCGCGAAGAATTCCTTCCTCGTCGTGGCTCGGCCGGCCATCAGGAACAAGAGATAACCCGGAGCGCTCCAGGACCAAGCCCCCAAGCTCCATGCCGGGTCTGGCGATCCCGGTATCTGCACGGCACAAAAACCGATATACAGCAGAACGAAGATTTCTTCGCTGCCCCACCGCAAGGCCGCGCCGCGGGCCTTCCAGATGAGAAAGCATAGCCCCAGCAAACCTAGCGCAACATACATGGGAAGTACGCGGGTTGTCGCACCCCACTGATCATGGTCGACGTTGTGATTCAGCAATGACACCACGGGCAGAAACGGTGCAACGCAGAGAAACTTGCGAGCCAGCACGGGGAACGATCTATAGTCGCGCAGCCATACCGCGGCCAGCACTCCAATGAACAACAAGACTGAGAGTTGAGTTAGCACGCTCTGCCGGTGCCTTTGATCGTTTCGTCGCTGGCGTGATCTGCGCCCGTCAACTCTCCGGGCGACGAGCCGGCGTCGCGAACTGACACGCGTTGTTTCCCGGCTGTCGCGTTCTGGTGGCGCCCGGAAACGCTGGCGATGGCAGAGGACAACTGCTTGACTACTCGTTCAGCGGCGTCGGGCCGAAGGTGATTGTGGAAGGGGAGCGCCAAAGTGCGGTCCGAAATTGCTTCTGTAATCGGAAAAATGCCGGGACGGAATCCAAAGCGCCTCCGATAGAAGGGCTGGAGGTGGATCGCCGAACAGGAGTTATTTACTTCGATGCCATTGCGGCGCAATCGTGCGATCACCTGATCACGGTGGGAGCGGGTGAAGCTCTCCCTCAAGCAGACCACATAAGCGAACCAGCTCATGCGTGTGGTTTCGGGCGCCAAGTAAGGACTTTGCACCGCATCGCAGCCCTCGAGCAGGCGATGGTAAAGCTCAGCCGCCTGTTGACGATGTTCGAGGATCTCCTCGATCCGCTCCAACTGCGCCAGGCCGAGCGCGCAGTTCAGATCGGCTAAGCGGTAGTTGTAACCGAGCCGTTGGTGACGGAGTTGGCCGCCGACGATGTCACAGCCTTCGTCCCGCATCGAGCGGCACAGCTCGGCGATCTTGCGGTCGCCGGTAACGATGGCGCCGCCCTCTCCGGTGGTGATCTGACTATTTGCCCGAAAGCCGAATACCGCGGCGACGCCGTGCGAGCTGGCGCGTCGCCGCTTATACTCTGCTCCCATGGACTGGCAGGCATCAATGATCAGACACACCTCATGCCGGGCTGCGATTTCCTGGATGCGATCGTAGTCGGCGGGCTGACCAAAGACATCGGCCGCTATGATCATTTTTGTCCGTGGGGTGATCGCCGCTTCGATCTTGTCCGGGTCAATGTTGTAAGTTCGCGAATCGATGTCGACGAAGCGCGGCGTCACATTTTCCTGCAGCAGGCAATTGGCGCTGGCAATGAAACTGAAAGGCGTGGTGATGACTTCGTCTCCGGTCCTGAGCCCGAGAGCCCGGACCAGGAGGTGGAGTCCGGAACTGGCGCTGTTCACCGCCACCGCGTAGCGGCAATTGGCGCAGGCTGCGATTTTCTCCTCGAAATCGGCGACCGTGGATGCGAACCCGCCCGGGCGCGATTGCAGAATGTGCATCACCGCCTGGATTTCCCGGTCGGTAATGTCAGGAACGGACATCGGCACCGAAAGCAACTCGGCCACTGTGATCAAGTCCAGCACGCGGTTCTCGCTATCCACAACCGGTACGTGCTTCAGGGTGGAAGCCAATAGAAGGTCGCGAATCTGTTGCGTGTCCTGCGCCGGCGTGACGGTCGTGGGATCGGCATTCATGATGGTCGTGATCGGCGACGCGATATCAACCCGCCTGAGTATGGCGCGTCGTACGTCGCCGTCGGTTACGGTGCCGAGCAAACGATGTTGCGGGTCTACGACCAGGGCGATAGCCAGGCCGGATTCGTCAATTGCCTCGAGCGTCTGCCGGATCGACTGCTCTGGAGTTACGAAGATCTTGGTCTTAGCCGAACTGAGACCGTGGTTGGGGTTCAGAATTCGAGCCGGGCTTCCTACCACAGTGACTCCGGGAGGGACGTCGCGGATGACGGTTGCGCCGGCTCCGATAATGGCCTCGGACCCGGTCTTGATGCCCTGGATTACGGAAGCGCGGATGCCAACGTGGGTATTCATGCCAACCACCACGCCGCCGGCCAGGTTCGCGCCGGGAGAGATGTGAACTCCATCCGCCAGAATGCAGTCGTGGTCGAGCGTGGCCCCAGTATTTACGATCACATTGGCGCCAATGCGGCTTCCGGAATTGACGATGGCTCCGGCCATGATCACCGTGCCCGCTCCGACGACGACGTCGTGGGCCACCACAGCGGAAGGATGGATTGCCTTAGCCAGATGGAAACCTTGCTGCGCAAGTTCAGTCGCCTTCGCAGTGCGCGTCTGGTTCGAACCAATGGTGACGATGGCGGCAGCACCTTGGGTCAGCAGGCCGGGAAGAGCTGTAGCCGTCCCGATCACCGGGAAACCCGCTAGTCGCGTGCCCGTCTTAAGTGCGTCGTCGTCGATGAATCCCAGCAGCTCCATGGCGGAAAGAGCGACGATGTCGGCCACCACCTTGCCGTGGCCGCTGGCCCCGTAGCAGAACACCTTCATTGTGGTTTCACTTTCAATATGTCAGTTGTTTCTGCAGCAGGCCGGGAGTGGCGGGCAGCGACTGGAGAATTTCAACAATGCGGCGGCTAGCCTGTCCATCCCCGTAAACGCTGGCCGACCCGTGCACGCGCGCGCGAAAAGGGGAGTCTTGCAATGCCATCTCGATGGCGTGCTTGATCGCCCCGCGTTCATGCGGCACGTCCACGATGCCGGGGCTGCGTTCGCGACCATGTTGACGGGGTCCGACATTCACCACTGGCACGCGCAGAACGGGAGCTTCAATAATGCCGCTGCTGCTGTTTCCTACCAGCACATCGACTCCGGCCAGCAGGCTCAGGTAAGTCGTGTGATCCAGGTTTTGAAAAACGTGCAGCCAGGGCGCGGTACCGAACGCGCGCAATTGATCGATCACGCGGCGGCCGCCGGCATCGCAATTGGGGTAGATGACAATCGTTTGATGGCCCAACTCCGCCAGCGCAGCAAGCGTCTCCGCCATCTCTGGCGCGGCCGTATCGGCCCTGGTGGAGACGGAATGCTGGACCAGAAGAATGCGCGGCCGGCGCAGCACAACCCCGAGGCGGCGTGACAATTCATCGGAGTCATATCGCGTCTGGTTCAGAATCGAATCCAGACCGGGAGCGCCGGTGAGGAAGACATTTTCAGGCGGCTCCCCCAGACGCACCACCCTTTGGCGGCTGGCCTCGGAGCTGACGAAGTGAATGTGCGCCAATTTCGTAATCGCATGCCGCAAGGATTCGTCGAGGCCGCCGCGCGTAACCTCTCCGCCGTGGATGTGGGCTACGATCCGGTTCATCGCCGCTCCGCTGACGGCTCCGGCGAACGCTTCCGTGCGGTCGCCCAATATCAGCACGACGTCGGCGTCCAGACTTTCCATGGCCTGTGTCATTCCGTAAATCCCGATGCCGATGGCTTTGGCCGTCGCCGCATGCGAGTCGCCGCTGAACGTCATATCCACGCGGGCATCGGCGTGGAAGCCGTCCTTTTCGATTTCGAGGTAAGTATCGCCAAATTCGTGCGAGAGGTGCATGCCGGCGACGATGAGGCGCAACTCGCATCGATCGGAGCTTTGAATGGCTCGCATGACCGGGCGCAGTAATCCGTATTCCGCCCGGGTCCCGGTTATGACGCAAATTCTAGCCATTGAGTTCCTGGATGATGCCGTCCCAGTCGAGCATTTCGCCGACGGCGAATTTGCGTGCCGCTCTGCGACCTACCAGATCGTCGTACCGCTCGCTGGGTACGCCCGTCCCCGGCCGCTGGCAGGCGAGGACGGCTGGAGTCAACACGGTCCCCGCTGGAATTTCCGCGGCGGCGAAAACGCTCCGCCGGACTAGCAAACGGTTCGACATTTCACTCGGTGCCGGCCGCTTGACTCCATTGCCCAAGGCCGATTCAATGCTGCGGATGCCGCTGACCAGGGACTTCAACTGGGAGGGTTCGGCTGAGGCCAGATGGTCAGGACCTTCCATGGTGCGGCTCAGCGTGAAGTGCTTCTCGATGCAGCAGGCGCCCAATGCCGTGGCTGCGAATGCGATCTCGTTGCCCTCGGTGTGGTCGGAATATCCGACGGGAAGCTGAAATGCGGCGGCCATGGTCTGCATGGCGCGCAGGTTGATCTCGGCAGCAGGCGCGGGATACTGGGTTACGCAGTGCATCAGCACGATGTCGTCATTACCTTCGGCTTGCAGAACACGCACGGCCTGCCCGACTTCCTCGAGAGTTGCCATCCCGGTCGAAAGAATCACCGGCTTGCGCTTGCGCGCGACATGACGCAGCAATGGAATGTTGGTGAGTTCTCCGGAACCGAGTTTGAATAGCGGCACACCGACTTCCTCGAGCAAGTCAGCACTTTTCGCGTCGAAGGGGCTGGATAGGAAAAGGATTCCTTTCTCCCCGGCGCAGTTGGTCAGCGCGAAGTGAGCGCTGCGGTCCAGTTCCAGGCTGCGCAGCAAGTCGCGCTGCGATGGACGTGGGGACCGGAGATTGCGGATCTGATATTCGGCAGCGGCCGCTTGCGGGGAGGCAATCTCGTCCGCGCGAAAGGTTTGAAACTTGACCGCATCGGCACCGGCTTCCGCGGCTGCTTCGATCAATAGCTTCGCAATTTCCAGATCGCCGTTGTGGTTCACGCCGGCTTCGGCAATTATCAACACGCGGGCGAAAGTCATGCGCTTTTTCCAGCGCTTTCTCCGGCATTCTCACCCGCACTCTCTCCCGCACGCGAAAACGCCCACAGGGCTTCGGCTACGAGCCAGTCAAAAGGAGTGTCGATATCCAGTGCTTCTTTCTCGCTGGATATCACCAGCGCTCGCGTCCGCGGACTGTAGAACGAGCGCTTCGACAAGATCGTCTCCACTGACGCCAGAAACAGGACACCATTGAGGCAGTACACGGGAGTCAGTTCCTGGCGACGCGCGGGGATCAGTACATCCGGCAAGAACGCCTCGAGGGAGCCATCTTCCGCAATCCGTTTTGACCAGTGCGGATGCTCGCGGCCGGAACTGACCGAAACCACGCTTTCTCCGCCGGACTGGGCGAACATTTCGACCGCTGCACGAATCGTTTGCGGAGTTCGAAACGGGGAAGTCGGCTGCAGAAGCAGCACCGCATCCGGGCAGTAGTTTTGTTCCACGCGGAGCCGATCGAGGTCATACACCGCACTGTCAATCACCGGCGATTGATCCGTAGCCAGTTCCGCAGGACGCATCCACGGTACCTCGGCTCGCGCTCCGAGGGCCAGGCGCGCGATCTCCCGGTCGTCGGTGCTCACCACAATGCGATCGAGGCAGGCCGCCAGATGCGCTGTCAGAATGGCGTGGAGGATGAGGGGCTGGTTCCCAAGGACGCGTTTGTTCTTGCCCGGCACACCTTTGGAATTCGCGCGAGCCGGAATCCAGCCCAGTATTTTCTGCAAATTGCACGTCTTCAAAAGCTGCCGATCAGTAAACCGTGTGACCAAGCGTCCACTCCCCGCCCTGCCGCTTCCAGATATGGTCCGAGCGCCAGCCATCAATCACATCGCGGAAAGTTGGTTCATCAATGCCGGTATATTCCAGAAAGTCGGCGAAGTATTTCCTGGGAAATTCGCCGTCATACCGTTTGACCAGCGCAACGCCTTCTTCGCGGGTAATCTTGCCGTCACGAATCTCATGGGCGGCGTCTGACGTGGCTCGTCCAATACCGAACTTCACAAATCCCAGGTAGTAATGGAATCCGTCGATCCGGTCATCCAGGCTGGCATATTTCGAGTAAGTTCCTTCACAGCGTTCGGGATTCACCGTAAAGTTGTTGTGCTCCTGGCAATAGTAGAAATTCTCCTGCGGATCCCAGAAACGGTAATAGCCGCAGAAATGGATCTCCGTCCGGTTGGCGGCGACGCGCTCGTAAGGCGGAGCGCGAAACGGCGCCAGGTCCGCAAGGGAGAGTCCATGCTCGATCCAGAATTCCGGCGGCAACCCAGAGAAATAGTGGTCGTCATGATCCGAGATCTGGCGAGTGGGAACGAAGGCATTCTTCATGTCCCCGCCATATTCGACCTCTCCATTTTCTCCGTACATGATCAGTTGCACACCGTGTTGAATCGCCACCTTCATGGGGTAGTTCGTTTGTCCGTAAATGAAGGGCTGGAAAGGATCTCCCAAGTGCAAAAAAGAAAGCTTGGCCAGCAACCGGGCTACTTTCGGATTCGGCGTCGCCAGCACATGGTCAAATCCGGCGGCGATAAAATTGTCCAGGTTCGTGCGGCCGATGGCGGTGGCGAGTAAAGGAGCCCAGGTCACACATAGCGGATTCATTCGATAGCGGTACTTGAGTTGATGGGCGACAAAGCCGCCATCTTTCCCCCCGCTGCACGGCACGACCACGTCATAGGATCCATCGGATCTGCGGAAGCGGTCACACAGTTCCTCAAGTTCGCGTTCCCTGTCTTTCCAGTCGACCCGGGTGCGCTTGTATTCGGAATAGCGGCAAGCGCTGCATACGCCGGTGTCATCAAACGTGATGCGCGGCCGCTGATTGGACACTACGCAATTCCGGCAGAACACCACCTCGGTGGGCAACTTATATTTTTCTACGACGTTCTGAGTCTTCAACATAGCTTTTGCATTGCAATGCGGCTAAGAATGGCCGTGTCCTGGTGAGTGACGGCGCTCATTGCTGGAGGCTGCGTGCCAGCTGCGCGTACATCTTCAAACCTTCAACTCCGCTGCGCTCCGGGTGATACTGGCAGCCGAAAACATTTCCGCGCCGGGCGCTCGAACAAAACTCGACGTCGCCGTAATGAGTGGTCGAAACGATTGTGTTCGCCTGGGAAGGCACCACAACGAAGGAGTGGACGAAGTACATGTACTCACCATCGGCGATCGGGTCTAACAGCGTTTGTGGCCTGGAATCGCTCATGGCATAAGGATTCGTCTTCCAAATCCGGTTCCATCCGACGTGCGGCACCTTCAATGGACCCTCGTCATCTCTTGGAGCATTGAGCCCGGTCACCGTGCCCGCTATGATGTCAAGGCCGCGATGATGTCCGAACTCCGAGCTCTCCGTCATCAGCAACTGGAATCCGAGACAGATCCCGAACAGCGGCTTGCCGGAATCCACAAGTTCCCGCAATGCCTGACTCAGGCCGCTGGCGTTCAGAGTGGAGATCGCGTCCCCGAAGGCGCCCACTCCGGGCAAAATCGCTGCCGCCGAGCAGCGGACCTCCTCGGGCGATGATGTGATTTTAGTGGCCAGGCCCACCGCTTCGCAGGCCCTCCCCACGTTGTGCAGATTGCCTAACCCGTAGTCAACGATCGCCACCGGCCGGCCATTCCCGGCCGTCACTGCAATACCGCTTCCGCCACCGGCACTTGGCGGCACAGGATTCCGTCTTCAGCCAACTGGCGCTTGAGAGTGCTTAGCCCGATGTCCCGAAATTTGCTCGATATTGTGGCCGTCCGCTCGAAGCGGTTCTCGAGGCTGTTGGAGAGCCCGTCACTTTCATTGCTCCGGCGAACAAATGGATAGTGCAGCATGGAGGCAACGGCCACGGCCTGCACGTGGGCGCAGAGCGCGGCTTCCTTGACATGTTCGACGCTGGCCGCGCCTCCGCCTGCAATTACCGGCACGGGAACCGACTCCGCGATCCGGCGCGAGAGTTCCAAGTCAAAACCGAGGCCGGTGCCTTCTCGATCAACCGAGGTGATCAGGACTTCTCCGGCTCCAAGTTCAACCCCGCGCACGGCCCACTGGCAGGCGTCGAACCCAGTCTTTTCGCGGCCGTTGTCGGTGTAGGCCTCATAAGTGCCATCCGGGAGCTTCATGGCTTCGATCGATAGCACAATCGTCGAGGCGCCAAATTTTTGGGAGGCCTCACGGATAAACTCGGGCCGGAGCACCGCAGCCGTGTTGATCGCGATCTTGTCCGCGCCCGCACGCAAAGCGTTTCCGATGTCGTCGATCGAGCGCAATCCGCCGCCTACCGTGATCGGAATGAAAACTTCTCGGGCGGTGCGCTCAATGATGTCGAGCAGGCTATTGCGTCCGTACAAGCTGGCCACAATGTCGATGTAAAGCAGTTCGTCAGCGCCCTCTTCATAATAGTGCCGGGCAAAGCGTGACGGTTCTCCAAGCACACGCAAGCCTTCGAGATGGATGCCCTTGACCAGATTTCCCCCTTTGATGTCGAGCCGGGGAATGATCCGCAGCTTCGGGTGTCGGGATTTGTTTTCCGTTGCCATCACGTTGCAATTAGCGGGAAACGAAATCAATTTCCCAGCAGATAGCATTTGGCCAGGAGCAACTTGGCATGTTGGTCGGCGCTGAGCAGCGGCAACTCACGCAGGATGGCCAGCAGCATGACCGCGAACGCCGTGCCCATACCACCCATCAGAGCCATGCCCAGGCGGCCGGGGGCGGATTTTTTCTCGGGAGGAATTGCCGGGTCCAGGACCTGAATGACGGCAGCATCCCGAACCTCATCCATCTTCGCCAGTTCGTATTGTTTGGCGACGAGTTCAAAGATCGTCTCGTGGTATTTGACCTCGCGATACGCGCGGATGTACTCCATGCCGGCTTGCGGCACCTTTTCGGTGGCGACCTGCAGGTCGCCCTTGCGCTTCTGGCCGCTGGCTCGTTCCAGTTGCGACCATTGCCCACGAAGGCCCGCAACTTCACGCGCAGTGCGCACGTAATCGGGATTTTGGCCGGTCGCAAATGTGCCCATTGTGCCCAACTGGACTTCTTTCAAGGCGATCTGGCCGCGCAAGGTGGCGACCGAGTCGATGATGGCTCTGGATTGCGCTCCCGGCTCAATAAGCCCGGTCGACTCCTGCGTAGCCTTCAGCGCGGTCTCCGCGTCGCTCAATTGCTCTTTGGAAAGCTGCAACTGCTTCTCAAAAAAAAGCCGGCGCTGGGAGGCTTCCGTAACCGCCAGGGTCCGGGTGATTCTGGACAACTCCTCCACGTAAGCATTGCTGATATCGGCGGCGCGCTGCGGATCCTCGTCGTCGTACAAAACGTTGATGATTCCATCTTTTCCGCTGAGTATCGTCGTACGCTTCGCCAGTTCCTCGCGAGCCTTGTTCACGGATTTGCTGTGATATAGCCGCCGCAGGTCAAAGCGCTGCACCAACGCGTCCGCTGCAATCCGGCTTTCGAGCATGGCGACGTAGAGATCGTTGGGATTTTTCAGGCCAAGATCGTGCCCGGCCAGACCAGCCAGGGGGCCCAGTTGTCCCAGCATGGCGGAGGCGAGCGACTGGCTCTGCTGAGGAGGCAGAATCCTGGTGGTAGCGGTGTACATGTTGGGTAGCCAGAGCGAGATTAGCCCGACCAGAATGGCTGCCGAGGCCCCGGCCCAAAGGACCTCCTTCTTGTGTTTGGCGACTGCAACCACCAGGTCGAACGCGTTTATGTCCAGTTCCCGCCCGGGTGAGAGAGGTGGATGCTTCACTTGCTCCTCGTCTGGCCCGGCTTCAACCTGCTCGATAGTGGTGCTCTGAATTTTCATCTGGGTTCGATGTGACTTGACCAGCTACGGACGGTGGGGGAGCAAATGAAACATGAAAGGGTTAGGGCTGAGACCTTCAGGGGCGGTTGATGGTTCTTACCGCAGCTACGCCCAGCGCAAATTGCGAGAACACTTGGGTCCAATCCTTTAAAGCACGGAGCGTTGTGCCGGTGCGCAGCCGAGGGGGCACCACGATCGCGTCGCCGGGCATGAGCCGCACGGAGTCGAACCCTCCGTTCCACAATCCGCTGACCGACTGCTTGCTCAAGACCGCACCATCGGCGCGGATCACGAAGATGCGCGCCTTGTCCGCGTCCCGAGTAGGACCGCCTGCCTGCTTCAGATAATCCCCCAGCCGCTTGTCGGGTCGGTAAAGAAATGAGTTGTTGTTGTAAGTTTCACCCAGCACGTCGACCGTAGAGGGACGGTAGGGGATCAGAAAACGATCGCCGTCCTCGAGTAACATGTCGGGCAAGGCCTCAACCCCAGCGGCGTCGGGCTTCAACTCCAGCACCACGCGCCCGGTTGCCTTGACCTGAGCTAGCTTATCTGCCAGCTGGCGTTGCGCTTCCACTTGCGTCCGCTTCTCGGCTACATCTTCAGGATTTATCGAGCCTGGCATCATCGCACTACGGGCGATGTCATGTTGAACGCTCTCCCCCAGGCGATCAAGACCCTTCTGCTGTTCGATACGCACTGCCTCCCGGGTAAACTCGGCGCCATAGAAGTAGGCGTTCGCCGTTGATCCGCCGGCGCGTGCCACGAGTTGACGAAGGGTCTCGCCGGGCTCAACCCGGTAGACCCCGGCCGCTCGAAACTCCCCTTCGAGGCGCACGAATTTCGTCCGTTTTTCTAGCGGAACCGCGAGGTCCGCTTGCGAAAACACGGTGATGATATCGCCGGGTTCGAGCGCCAGATTGTTTTCCTGATCCCCCCGCAGCACCAATTTGCCAAGGTTGAAAGGGATCAGTTGCATGGTCAGGTCGAGAGGGTTGAGCCGCTGAATGACCGCATAGTCCCAGTTGATCTCTGGAACTCCGTGTTTGATGTCTTCGTGAAATTCCGATTGGCGAAATTCAGGCGGCTGCAACTCCGAACTCGTTTGGGAGAAATCTTTCCTTGAGGCTCGCGAGTTCGGATCCTGCTCTGCCTGGAGATCGTATGGATTGGCCGACCTCCCTTGGAGTCCATGGCGCGTAGCGCGTTCCTGCTGGGAGTCCTGAATCTCACTGAGGGTTGAAATTGAGTTCATGTCGCGCCAGTAGTCGCGAGTCAGGAGCGCTTCGGGGCCAGGTATCAAGTCCTTAATTCGCAGGCCGCTGCGCCATTCATATCGGCCGGGATGGGCAACATTTCCGTGCAGGGTCACCGCGTTGTCGAAACGCGGCGAGAGTGAAAAGATGCGGACCACGTCGCCGTCGGTCAATTGACGTTGCAGACCGTTTTCGTCGAGAGGAAACTCTTCTACTTTGCGGGTGCTGCGGTTTTCGATCCGCTCGACCACCGCCTTTTGTCTGTCGGCGGTGGTCGTAAGACCGCCCGCCATGCCGATAACCTGGCCGAGACTTGCCCGGTCTTGCAGTTCGTAGATGGCAGGGACATTCACGCTGCCCGCAACGGCGATCAAGGGGCCGACCGGTGGAATATAGATGACGTCTCCGGGCAACAATTGAGTGTCTTTCGACTTGTCGCCTTTCAGGAGCAGGTCATAGAAATCGAACTCCGAGATTATTCGGTCCTGACGCTTCAACTGGATGTGCCGCATGGAGCCGCTGCCCGAGGGGCCCCCCGATGCGAACAGAGTATTGACCAGAGTGCTCAGCGAACCGACGGTATAGCTTCCGGGTCGTCTGGCCTGGCCTACGACGAATACCTGAATCGATCGCAATTGACCGAGGCTGACGCTCAAATCGAAGTTGCGGAACACCCGGCCGACCGCTGCCTTGCAATAGGTTTGCAATTGCGGATACTTCAATCCGGCGACCGAGAGGATGCCGATCTTCGGCAGATAGACCTCGCCCCTGCGATCCACCACTACCTTGGCGTCCAGATCGATCTGTCCCCACGCCCGGATGAGAAGCTCGTCTCCCGGACCAATTACGTAGTCGGCCGTGACCGGAACGCGGTCGATGGGTGCAAAGGTCGAGGGCACACGATCGAACAGGCTGTACCCATAGATCGGCAGCTTGCGCCCGACCGAGGTCGTAACGAAGTCCTGAAACTCGGTTGCTGGCGGGGACGGTTCCGGAGTCGTTCCCTCGAGCAGGTTCGGAACCCGCCTCGAATTCGATTCCGGGCCTGCAGTGGACGGTAAAGTCGCTGCCCCCGGGGTCGCCGGACTGGAGAGCTGGCCGGTTCCAGGTCCGCCCGGACACGCCGCGCCCGCGCACGTCTGACGAGGTCCATCGGTGGCCGGTACCAGCACGGTGCTCTGGGCGAATCCAAGGCTCATTAACAAAAAGAGGCAAGCCAGCAGACTCGCGGTTCGGCGACAAATCACACCTGCGTTCATCAGAGCGATAAACCTCTTAATCAGTCGCCAATACTTGGGTTGGCTTCTGCGGTTGTTCAAATCAGGGCTGCCTGAAGCGGAGCATCTTGCCCGGCTTCGGCCGATAGGTCAGCTGGACAGAGGCCGTTGTGTCCGAGTCAGAATGCAGCGACAGCACGGGAAAATTCCATCGTTCGTGCTGGATGAAGGCGGAAACCTCGAAGCCAGACCCGGTCAAAAACGTCGCGCGCACGGAGAAGTCCCGAATGTGCCCGCCCGAAGGGATAAACTCGCGGTCGACCGCGGCTTCGCGATAGCCGAACTCCAGAGTGTTGCGCGACGAGAACCAGTAAGTGCTCCAAAGCTGGGTCCCGTGGCCCTGCCTCCCCACCCAGGAACCGAGCAAGTTGCCACGATTGGTATAGGAATCGCGGAACGCACTGTTCCAATAAAAGAAGTGGCCATTGTATTTTGCGACTGCCGGAGTATCGGAAAATGGTGTCTCGATCCGAAGATCGAGCTTGGGGATCTTGGGAATCTGCGGCAGATAGATGCCCGGGTTCATGATCGAACGATGGGGAGAGGCCAGCGGCGAGACATCATCATCGGTCAGCCCATCGTTGTACGCCACCAGCCACCTCCGCAAGCCGGGGACGCGATAGCTGAAATCGAAACCTCCACGCCGGTCACCCACGTCGAGCGGAGTGCCAGGTATGGTTCTGGCGTTGTCCCCGAGACTGACGAAACCTATCCACAACATGTTCAAAGTAACCGGACGAAAGACGATTGTGCGCGAGAACCCGAATTCCAGGTTGGGGGTGGGCTTGAAACTTATTTTTTGGCCGTCGACAGCGGGATGGGCCGGGTGGTAGTGCCCGGCCATGAGTCCGCCAAAAAACTCCCAGCGCATTGGTCCGAGCCAGCTCAGAAAGCTCGGAAGCCGCCACGGCGATGTCTTGCTCAGCCGTATCATGTCCATGGGTTCCGCATTATTGCTGTACATCAACGGCCCGTCCCGGTTGGGCCCCCACCACAGACTTTGGCGGCCGACGGACAACTGAACACTCTTGAAGTTCCACGCCGCATAGGCATCCAGCAGGCGGAATTGATCGCTTGCCCGGACGGGTGCAGGTGACGGAGGCAGGGTGAAGTCGACAGCGCCGATGAGTTGCTGCACCGCCGCGTCATACACTGGAAGCAGCGCTACGTGCTGATACTCGCCACGAACATAAAGGGCCATTGGACCTGCCGACGCCCAACCAGAAGTTCCAGTCACCACATTGGAGCCTTGCCCATAAGGCCGGCCGTAGTCATTCACCAGCGTTTGGCCGAAATGGTAACCATCGGCCAGGGGCACGCCGGCGATGCCGATATAGCGCGCGGAAATGCTTTCGACCCTGACTCCTGACGTTTCGGAACCTCCCCATCGTTCTTGTTTCGCGGCTTGTTTCGCATCTTGTTCCCCAACTTGTTCCGCAGCGAACTCGGTCTGTAGTGCGGCATAGAGCCGGCCTGCATCCGACTGGCGGTTTTCGCCTCCGGCCAGCAGTTCGCCAGCTTCGCCCGTAAGCCGGGCGCACTCCATGCGGGTCCAAGGGCGCACGCTCGCAAACGCACTGGGTGCGTAGCCCAGTGCGGCCAGCCGGTCAAAGACGCCATAGACCCAGGAATCGAGGGGAACGTACGGCGACGCAAACTCGGCGGGTGGCCGCAGCCGGTGCGGCTCTTCGGGTTCGAGCGTGCTGCGACTGGCCCCTGCCAAGCCCGGGTCATGGTGAGTACGATAAACCTGCCGGCCGATCGCCCAACCCAGAGCGCTGCCAATCACCGCATCCGACATGAAATGCTCCCTCCCGGTGACCCGCGAAACGCTGACCGCAGAGGCGGCGCCATAGGCCAGCAGTTTCGTCAGCGGACCGGGATACTCATGAGCGATCACGGTCGCGATGGACCAGGCGGCCAGCGCATGTTCGGAGGGAAAGGATGAGCCTCCCGCCCCAAACCTCCCCCTTCCGTTATCGGATTCGGGGCGCGGCCGCTGGGTGACGAGCTTCAGCGCTTCCGCGACGATGGTCCCATTCACCAGCGCCTCGCCGGCAAGCAATCCGGTCTCGCGGTGATGATCGTTTTTGGTGATTCCTCCCCATAGATAAAAGCCTCCTGCAGTGCCTAACAGGGCTGCGGTGCCGGCGTTGCTGAAGTCTCGGCTGTACTTGAGACGCTGCGGCGAATGAGAGACTTGCTGCATGACGCGGTGGTCACTGGTAATCAACCCTGCCGAGACTATCCCCGCGGGCAGGAGCCAGACAGCGTCATGCTCACCCAGCCGCAGAGGACTGAGCCAAATCTTCTTCTGATCCGACGAGAGGTTCTTCACGAAGGACAACGGGCACAGACACTGCAGTTTGTTCCCTTCGGTCGGGAAGAATGTCGACGTCTGGTTTTGCGTGTCCATCGAATTCTTCGAAGTTCGACCTTGGCTGGCCTGAAGAGCGCACCAACTCGATGTGGCGACCGAACACGCAAGCGCCGCCGTGGCCACATTACGAACAACAATCAACATGAGTTAAAGGTCCGACTTCCAGGAGAGGTGACGAACATCAAGAGGTTGTGAAGTGGTGCGGAGGCTCACGGCTTTCAGATTGCTTCGGCTCGGATGCGGTTGGCTGAAGCGAGACCACAAATTGCTTCAAGTTCGTCCCCATCCACCTCGACCGAGACGCTCTGCATAATCAAGTCCAAGGTCAGGACAACCCGCAGGCTGTTGCTTTTGCGCACCACGACACCTTCCATCCCGGCCAAAGCGCCGCCGCGAATGCGAGCTCGTTGGCCGACTACCAGGTGAGGATGTGGCTCGGCATGGCGCAGGTGGAGGCCGGCCCGGAGCGATTCGATCTCGAACTCCGCTAACGGCAGCGGTTCGCGTCCTCTGCTTACAATCGAAATCACACTGGGTGCTTCCAGCACTCTGATCCGTTCCGCAGGCGCGATTCTCACGAATAAATAACCCGGGAACAGCGGAATGTCCGAGGTTTTCGTGCAGCGATTCTTCCAGCGTCGCACCACGCGATAGTGGGGCATGAAGCTTTCCAGTCCATGGTATTCAAAGTGTTCCGCAGTGCGCCTCTCGCGCGAGGGACGCGTGTGAACGGCGTACCAATGACGAGGCAACTCTGACCTCTTATGGCTCGGAACAGTCGCACTCTGCATTTCCAGCATTTCGGACAAGGCTTCGCCCCTTCCACTTAGCAGTGGCTATTTCCACAGGTCTTGGGTTGCAT
>Ga0209488_10001728_pt1 | contig 18523 bp, 15 predicted proteins | sample Rivendell_Oct201_8_FD_188349 | JGI IMG/M metagenome (GOLD analysis project Ga0209488, IMG submission 188349) | Vadose zone soil microbial communities from the Eel River Critical Zone Observatory, Northern California, USA -... | ecosystem: Environmental > Terrestrial > Soil > Vadose zone >...
CTCAACGATTCCGGCGACAAGGCGATCACGGCATGTAATACGGTCCTCAAAGGCAACTCGAATGATTCCGAAGCCTACCTCAGCCGCGGTTCCGAATATGGACGCAAGGGCGAGCATGACCGCGCGATTTCCGATTACAACAACGCGCTTGCGCTGAACCCACAATACGCGCTCGCATATTACAATCGTGGTCTTGCCCACGAAAGCCGTGACGACCTCGGACGAGCCCTGGCGGATTACAAGAGGGCCGCGGAGCTGTCCCCAACCGACCCTGACGCGAGGAGATCCGTCGCGCGTTTGTCGGCAGCCGGAGTCACCGCCGCGCCGTCTTCTTCCGACGGATCCAAATCCGCGATCGGCAGCTTCTTTTCCAGATTGTCCAATAACGATTCCCCGCCGGTGGCTGCGCGGTCGTCCGCGGCATCTTCAAACGCATCGCGCCTGGAGGCCTTGGAACGCCTCGGCAAATTGCGCAATTCCGGCGTCCTGACGAGGCAGGAATTCGAGCGCGAAAAAGCGCGCATCCTGAAGGAATAGGCGTGCTGGTCCGAACGATTGTGGTCAAAGCGATTTTTTTGGCGACAATCGCGCTGTCTGCGAGCGATGATTTCGCCGAGGCAGCCGCGCGCAGGATTTCATCATTGCCGAAAACCATGATCGGCGCCTGGGGTGACGACGCCCAATCCTGCGGAATCCTCAACGACATCGGCCGGGTTATCGTGAAAGCCGGATCTGTCGATTTCTTCGCCTCGTCCCACACCGTCAAAAGTATCACCACGCGGCCCGATCGCACAATCCACGCTGTGACCGAAGCTAGCGAGGAAGGTGAGGAAGGAATTCTAAGAAGTACTTTGGATCTGAAACACCTTACCCCTGACAGGCTTTCATTCGCTATCGACGGAACGAACGTGTCGACCAAAATCCGCTGCAAAATGACTGCAGAGTCATATTCAAAAGCCATCGAACCCATCATCCCCCACCGGAAAATCGGCGACGAAGTCTGCTTTTCAGGAACCTTCAGCGGCCAAACCGTCGATATGGAGGATTGGGCAAATACGACAACGGAACTCGTTCCCGATCTTCTTGTGGGAGGCGGGCCTGCGACCCGACCGGTCCTCGTTGCGTTACCAAAGCAGGACGTCTCGCGCATCGATCTTCACCTGCGGTATCACGCAAGAAAGGAAAATAGCGCATTCGATTTGGCATTTATTGTCAGGGCCGATTCAAAAAGCCTGAACAAAGATCTCTTCGCGCGCTCCGGCTGTACCTGGTCTGGCTGGGATGGCGAGAAGGAAATCGTTCCTCCCTACAAGCTCTCCTGTGGGAACGATTGCAAGGGCGGCGGCATGACCGTCGAGCGCATAGCGGGAACGGGCGGCGTCGACTTGACCTTTGATTACATGCGAATGAACGCAGGCTGCGGCGGCGGTGGGCGCTACCGCGTCGGTGCCGGCGATGAGCCAAAAAAGACGTCGTTTCGACTGGAAAGAGTTCCGCTGGCCATGTGCCGGCCGCTCAAGGCATGGGGACGGAAGCAATAGGGGCGATGCCGCGCGTTTGTGAGCCGTTGCCTCCCCGTGGCACTATTTGAGCGTCAGCACCACTGGGCCGGAGACCGGGTCGGTCACGCCGAGACCATTGCCCAGGTCTTCAAGCGTGTGACGCATTGTGTCGAGGGTCGCGATCATGTTTGGCCGCGCGCTGGCGAGCGCGTCCATATCCGTCCATTCCGCAATGACGCAGTAGGTGCGGTCGCCGGTCTTGATCACGTTGACATGCTTGAGACCAGGCCAATCAGCCGTGATCTTCTTGTGCGCATCAAGAAACTCCTGCTCGCGTCCTGGCTTGACACGAAAGCGTACCGCGTTGAACGCCGTCATTGGTAACCTCCCCGTTTGCGAGCAGCTTCGTAAAGCGATCCAGAGCGTGTAGCGCTCCGGAGCACCATAACTCATTGCGTTTTCTGTTCAACCGATTGGGTCGCTGTGGAGACATGGGCTTCCGTTTTTCAGCGACGATCCGATGACGCCATGTTACAAGTCATCGATATTGCGGAAGCATATCCGATCCGGGGTAGTTCAGCGGCAGAATGCTCGGCTTGGGACCGAGAGGGCGCTGGTTCGATTCCAGCCCCCGGACCCAATAGACCGTCACGCGCCGCCCGGGTCACAAACCTGGCGTCCCCTTCCTTGTCGATGCCTTGATACAAACAAGACGCACCATCATTCCATGATATAGAAGCGTCCGAAAGCAATTGAGCAAGTTCACTCCGGGGTAGTTCAGTGGCAGAACTCTCGGCTGCCATCCGAGATGGCGCTGGTTCAAATCCAGCCCCCGGACCCACCACGTCGGCCTAGTGGCCGGTTGCCGGCCAAGAAGCTGGTCGCCGGCCAAGGGCCGGTTTCCGGCCAGTGGGCCGGTTGCCGGCAGTGGGCCGATCACCAGGAGCGACATGGCAGACCCTGATCAAGATTCCGGCGCCCAAGATGTTGGCGCAAATGTGCAACGTGCCCGCGTCAACCCGGGCTATGCGACGCAGCAAATCGCCAAGTCGCTGACCACGGCTATCCACCACGACGACCCGGCAACCCGGGAACGCGCCAAACAGAAGATCTCCGATTGGACGACTGTCCTCCGCAATATGTTGGTGGGGACCGCCGACTATGGGTCGCGCGCGCCGATCGATGGCGTCCCGGTCTGGGCAACGCTCAAAGTCATGACAGGTGGGTTTGCAACTGGTGAACTTCTTGCAGGTGGCCCGCTTGTTGCGCACGAGACCAAGCTTCTGGAGGGACTGGAACAAGTAGCTCAAGGAAAAGAGCGACAAGCGCTCAACGCCTGGTTCCTGAGCGAGGGCGGCCTCGCCGATCTGCAAGAGCGGTTGCGGACCGGCTGTTACGACGTGGAATTGCCGGAGGAATCCGCCCTGATGGTGGTCGCGTGGCTCGCGCAGAATGACCATGCCGAGGAGGCGCGGGCACTGATCGACACGCTTGTCCCCTTCTTCGCGAGCTTGCGCTTCTACCCCATCCCGCTGGAGCACCCTCGCCGTTACGGCGCCAGGATCCATTTGCAAAACGTGGGAACGACCATCGAGGGCCTTCGCCATATCCAGCCGAACATCAAGGTGCTGGCGCAGAAGGAAGCCGTCGAGACCTGGGCGCCCTACTATGACCGGGTGGTCGCACTGTTCCTGGAGACAGTCGAGAATGACTGGCCATGCCGGAATTATCCCGACGGATGGCAGGAGCGTGCCAAGGCTCTGCTCGGCGAGTACACAGAACTCCGAGACCGGCACAAGGTTTGCGGCAAGCCCGAGCGCAGCAAGGGCCATTTCGCGCAGCTTCGCGAACTGCTTGCCCGCGTGGCCGCCGACCCGGCATCGCTCAACGGACGGGAGGTCGGCCGCATTCGACTCATTCTACGGCGGTATGTTGAAAAGCATGGCATTCCGAATTCGCAGCGATCCATCGAGGCCCGCCGCCGTGCGCAGGAGGACGTGAAGGGACCGACCTTTCACGACATCGCCCAGACCATCCTGCCGCGCCTGGAATCATGCCCCAAGAACGAAGGTCTCGACGATGTCAGCCGGGTGATGCAGCCCATCAGCAAAGCCGAAGCGGCGGCCTCCGGCGTTCCGGAAGGCACATTGGTCCCAGCGACGATTGCGCGAAAGGTCGAGCGGTGCCTGAACGAGACGGCGGCAGAACTCGTCGAACGCGGACTTATCACTTCAGGCGAAAGCCTTGCCCGCGTGCTGCCGCAGATGACCTCGGACATTCGGGCCGCAGGAATTGCCGACGCCACATTGCGGCGCCTTTATGCGGCGACCTATCGCGCGTTTCGACGCCGCCGTTCGCTGCTCCTCTTGAATCTGGAAAGCCAGGTCAAGATCGAAGAGCTGCCGTGGATTGCAGCGATCGACCGGTTCCGCAACGATGGTCTTTCTACCCGTGCGCTGGCGTACCAGACCCTCCACGAGGTGACGCTTCTCACCATCACTTCCTTTCCCTTTGCAATCCTCCCTAACAAACTCCTGCAGGAGCTGCGGGCGCTCATCAAGGGTGCCGAGCTGGCAACCCCTTTGGTCGAAGAAGTGGCGGCCGATATCTTCATGGGCAAGTTTTCGGACAAGTTTTTGGCGGCGGCGAAAAAAGCCGGCGACCTGCTCGACGGGTCGCTCTACGCCAAGTATTACGGGATCGACTACGCGCAAGTCCGCAGCATTTCAGACTCGAAAACGAAAAAGCCGGAAAGGAAATTCTGGTTCTGGCAGAAGGTCAAGCCCGAACCGCAAGTCGAGTCCGAACGACAAGTCTTTGCGCAGTTCTGCGCGTCCCGCGCCGGTGTCGCCATCGGCACCTGGGACCCGGCCACCAACGGCATGATCATCGAGCAGCAGCAGATTTTGACAACCCAAAATCTCGCCGCGCTGTTTGCAGACCTCGATCTGGTCGATGGTGCACACGCGCAGCTCGCCGATATGGCGAGGACTTGTTTCCGTTGGATCTGCAAGCGTCATCAGATGAAGATCGATCGCTGGCACGCGGGCCTGATCGTGCTCAAGAACACGGCTTACGCCTGGCGGCAGATGGTTTTCTTCCTGGCCTTGCTTCCCGAACGCGATGTAGCCGATTTCCTCAAATGGGCCGGGGAGCATCTCAACGAACAACCGCAAGAATATCGCGACCGTTTTCGTCCGGCGCTCAACGGCCTCACCCTTGCTGCGCAAGGCGGTTCGATCGATAGCGATACTTCGGGCAGGGTTCGCCGATTTCTCGGCTGGTCGAAGGAGGGGCATTGGATGTTGGCGGAAGCCAGCACGGCGACAACGCCGGCTCAATAGACCCGCTCAGGCATGCGCAAGTCACGATGGCGCTGTGTGTCCAAGCCGAACAGAGCGTTGGTGCAATGATGCCATTGTGACGCCGCTATACCGTTGCGACGCTGCAATGCACAAAAATACCGCATTGCAGCAATACGGTTGACACTCAACCCATTTATGGAGGTGCATCACACAAATCGCAGCGAGGCTTACGATGAAGACGATGATCTTTTTATTGAGTGTGCCACTCCTTGGGCTCGCAGGTGCCGTGGGCGCCGCCAGCATAAATAGCTCGGATTATATCGATCGCTCGGCTTATGAGGAGAAACGTGCGAACTGCAATGGGCAGGCCGACGCCAGGAATTTCGGTATTCATGCGTACCAACGTGATGAATTTGTAATTCGCTGTGTGGCTGGATTATCACACATGAATCAGTACCGATGACGGGCGTCTTCCAGTTGCTTACGAGTTGCTGATTGGATCGGTTTCAGGTTGCTGCGCATTCTCGATTGCGATTGTCCGGGCCAATCCGGTAATCATTTCCAGCTGGCTGCGCAGCTTCAAGTGCAAGTTTAAAATCACCAGCAGACTGACACAGGACCAAGTGTAAAGAACAAGGTCGGCACCTCTACCGATTCCTACGAATTCAGCCCAATGTGTGCTCGTCTCGGGGAACCAGATGAAATAAACACCGCAAACCGAAACGATTGCTGACAGCAATGCGACTGCGGGCACCCTCTTATACTCTGTCCAGGCATAGATGACTACGCCTAGCAGGAGGACCGATAGCATCACCTGGGCAATCATCGATAAAGCTTCTCGGTAATCAAGTCCGACAGGATCGTCAGAGAATCGCCTATTCGCTGTCCTTTGGCCAGCGAATAGGCCGTATATTCAATCGTGACCGGTACTTCGACGTAGCGTAAGCCGCTGTCAGCAATCTGGCTCAAGATTTCGGATGCGTGCGCCATTCGGTTTTGTCGCAAGCGAATGGCTTGCGCACCCTTGCGGGTCATGGCACGCAGACCGTTGTGCGTATCGGTCAAACGCAGCCCGGTCGTCAGCCGCGTAAAAAGTGTCGCGAGGCGCAACAGGAGGAACCGGGTGACCGGCATCCGCAACGATCGCCCAAGAAATCGGCTTCCCAAGGCGAAGTCGGCATTTTCCCGCTTGAGTGCGGCCAAAAGTACTTCGATGTCCGAAGCGCGATGCTGGCCGTCGGCATCGAACGTAACAATCGCTTGCGCGCCGCGTGTGAGCGCATAGGCTATACCGGTTTGCAGCGCCGCACCTTGTCCGAGGTTCACAGGATGCCGGATCGCCACGGCGCCATTCGCCAGCGCAATCCGGTATGTGGCGTCTTTCGATCCGTCGTCGACGACAGCGGCGCGGAAGCCATAGCTTTCCACGTTGGAAATGACACGCGCAAGGGTTCCCGCTTCATTGTAAGCGGCAATGATCACCCATACGTGATAATTTTCGCTTTGGTTTTTCACCCTCGGGAGTATTCCAATCGATCAAGACAATAGAATTACAGATTCATGAAAGCTCAACAAAATTCAGGGTTGTGGCATCAGGTCGTAATGAAAAATAGCCCACAGACAATAAGCGCCATGCCGGCAAGCAGGCGGGCCGTGAGCGTCTCGTCGAACATCAGGCCTCCCAATACCGACGTAAAAACGAATGCAAGCGCCACAAAGGGATAGGCCCGCGATAACGGTGTAATTGCAAGGATCCATACCCAAAGGACTGACAATCCCGCGTAAACGACGAGCGCCGCCAGGAAATATCCGTTCGCAATAAGATCGAATATTCGCTCGCCCCAGGCAAGGTTTGGATTGGACCGAATAGCCGCGAACTTGAACAGGATCTGCCCACCCGCCATTCCGAGCGAATAGGCCGTGAGAACAATGATCTGAACAAGGTTCAGGCGATCGCCCATCGTATTCATGCTTTTCGGAAGACAAGACGCATGGCATCGAAGAGGTTGACCGGTAAGCCTATGCGGCTTCCCGGCGCCGGCTCAATCCGCAACCCCAGCATTCGTCGCAATTGGAAAAGAATGAGCGACAATGGAACAATCTTCCACGGATGGTCGGAAAACTCCAGTGACAATCCAATAGATGTTGCCATCCGGCTCATGCTTGCCTGGGTGAAGTACCAAAGATGCTGGGGCGGCGTCATAAGACGCCAATGTGTACCAGCAATTCGGGCCAGATAGGAATCGAAATCACCGGTCGTAAGCACGATAATGCCTCCCGGCCGCAGATTGCGTGCGCAAAGTTCCAGCGTTCTGCGCGGATCGACGAGATGTTCGATGACGTCGAAAAGGACGATGACGTCCACCATACCGATCTTCTCGAAATTGCCTTCGTCTGCCGATCCGGAGAGTACGTTTAGCCCCGACGCCCTCGCATATTGGGCAGCATCATCGGCAATTTCGATGCCGGCGACATCAAAATGCGGTTCTGCTTGCTTGAGAAAGAGACCATAGGCGCAACCTAGTTCAAGCAATCTACCTTTGTCACAAAAGTGTCGAATAAATGTAACACTACTTTCAAATTCACGACGCAGAATCGGTGCGGTACCCAAATAATCGGCATAGCCGTCACTCCGGTTACCGGAAAAGTACTCACCCGTATAGTAGGTCGCAGGATCAAAATCGTCGGTGTCGGCGCGTGCAAGTCTGCAGCTGCGGCATTGCCAGATGTCGCAACCGTTGACTCTGAATCGAAATGCATGGTCAGAAGTTTCAGCGCATGCAGGGCAAGAACGGACTGAAATTTTGGATTCTATCTTCAAGGGTCCACTCATCCCGGTTGCGGCGAACGTTGGACGCTGGTCCCGATTATTACGACGTTCGACGAATGTTGGTGCAAAACTAAGACTCCGTGCTTCCGACCTAATCCGCCAAACAACAAAGATCAAGTATGTTTCAGCTAACTGTATCTCGATTGCGGTCCCGTAACCGAAAAGAAAAGGTCGCCCGCGGCGAAGCCGCCGTAAAGGCGGTACTCCAAACAGTTCGGAGTATCGCCTTTACGGCGGCTTCGCCGCGGGCGGAATGCATGAGCACGATGGTAGAGCGATCCTACGTGACCCAAACGCGCTCCATGTGGCCAAGATGTGTGCCGCCGTTGGCCCAGGGCTTTTGCCTCATGACAATTGCATTCGCCGTGCTGGCAGCGGCGATTCTCAGTCGGGAAGCCGTCGAACTCTCCGATTTCGACCAACGATTCTACACGACGATTGCGTATGACATGGACCGATACGGCGTATTCAGTAACGGGACCCTTGACGATGTCGACAGTGTCGTATCGGTGCCGCCGCCCGGCATGTTTTTCGGTCCCGTCTACCCGATGCTCGTTTTGTTGGGCATGAAAGTCGATGACCGCTTCGCGCGAGCGGTGTCGTGCAGCATCGAATCAATCCACAATCACAGAGATGCGTCGACGTGCGACCCGTACGCGAGGCCAATGCGCATCCTGCATGCGTTCCTCCTGGCGCTCGGCGTCGTCATGATTGCTCTTTCGGCAAGATTGATCGTTCCGGGCAGGTTCGTATTTTGGATTGCGGGCGCATTGGCTACGGTAAGTCTCGCACTCGAGTCCGAAATATTTTCATACGTAATGACCGAGAGCGTGACATTTTCGGTCTTCAGCGTTTTTGCATATTGGCTTCTCCTTGCATGGACGACGTGCCGCTCCCGGCATTTTGCTCATGCCGGCGGTTTGCTTGGCGTGTTGTGTTTGACGCGGCCATCCTTCCTGATCCTCGTTCCGGTGATCGCCGTCATGATTGTGGTTCGTTCCCGCTGGCTGAACGGATCGCGCCTAAGATTTGCCGCCACAGTGGCAGCTGTCTTCGCACTCGCGTTTTGTGCCGTTGCGGGGACCTGGGCCACGCGCAATTTCGCATCGGTCGGCAAGTTTGGACTGACGGAAGAGTACGGCGCCGCCACCCTGATTGAGCGATTTGCCTATAACGACATGACGCTGCGCGAGTTCGCGCTGGCATTTCCTTACTGCACGCCCGGTATTGGAGAATTGGCATTCGATCTCGTGTACGGCACCGATTCGATGCATCGGTTCGTGTTCCACACCGCTGGAAGTTTTTTTCACACTGGTCGTGCCCATCGCGAAGAATTGATTGCACTTCACAAGAGACTTGACCCGGTCATCGGGGAAATCGTGGCCAGGGAGGCTCTCGCCCATGGTTTCCAGCATGTCCTGGTCAGCATTCCATTGGCGTGGTGCGGGATGTGGGCGGGATGGCTGGCTGGTTTGGCGCTTGTACCGTTATTTGCTTGGAGTTGCATAAGAGCCGTCCGGGACGGGATGTTGATGTATTTGTTGTACTCGGTTCCAGCGACATGCATGCTCGGATTACATGCTCTAGTTGCGAATCATACGACGCGCTACAACCTCATACTCATAGGTCCGTTCGTTCTCGGGGCCGCGATGCTGATTTCCGAATGGCTCGAAACCGCAAGGATAAAGAAGGGTTTGCAGCAGACCCACCGGTAACGGGGCGGCTTCGTTTGCCTGTCACACAACGCTGCTATGAGGTGGTGACAGGGTGAAAAGGAGGATTTCCAGTGCTAAGAGCAGAGGTACCATTGCAACGGGAACTGGTGGCTCTCCGGGAAGTCTTGATGATAGGTTTTACAAGAGACGAAGATATTGCGGAGCAATTGATCGCAGAAGACTTGCTCTCGGAGACATCGGAAGGATTTTTTCAGTTGACGAGTGCCGGGCGGCTCAAGCTGGTTCGCGGCTCGCCTACGATGTGGAGCAATGAATAGGTCAACCCGAGACGGCCTATTTCGTTTCCATCACCGGTTCCCGACCGATCAGCCTGGCGAGCTGGCGTAACCTTGCAAAGACGCGGTCGCCGGCAAGGTCTTGAAGCCCACGGGCAAAGCGAAGCACGAGACGCCCGCGTTCAACCGTCATCGGCGTTTTCGGAAGTACTCCCGGCGTTGATGCAGAAATCAGATAGGCGACACGGAGCGCCACGCCTAGCACCCTTGCTCGATCGAGCGTGCGCGCTGAAGCCAATTCCCGCAAGCGCGGCGACAATTCTTCTTCGATCAGTCCGACGTGGCGGAAGAACACCGCAAGCGACAGAAACGTTCGACCCGGATGGTCAACGCCGACGAATGCCGCATTGGCAATGATGTTTAGAGATTGTTCGCCCCGATAGTCGGGGTGCGCCCGCCATCCGATGTCCGCCAACAAGCAAGCCGCATGCCGAAGGCGCTTTTCATCAGCGGTCTCAATCAATCCGGAGTCGGCCATGAACCGATCCGCCCACTCGATCAATTCGTGGCCGTGCAGGGGGGAGCGCGAACGCAACAAGTTGAGTTCGCTTGCCGCCGCAATCAGCGGATCCTCCTGGCGTTCCTTGGCGTCGAGCATGGTGTAAAGCAATCCTTCACGCACGCCGAGCGCGGAAAAAACGATGTCCTTGGGGCGCGCAGTCGCAATAAGCCGGTCGAGCACAAGTGCAGCGTAGGGCAACAGGGGGCGTCTTGCGTTGGCGACGACTTCGATTTGCGACAGCGTCGATGGATCGACCCGGTGGACAAGGGAAGCAAATTCCTGGGCTTCCTTGGCCGGAATCACATAGCCATGCATGACGTGCAGCGGATAGCCCTTTTGCCACATGTGGAGTCGCGCGAATGATCGCCATGTCCCTCCGATTGCGTAGAAGCTGCGGCCTTTGCCGCCGGAGAGCAAATGTGCCTCATCCAAGGCCTTGCCGACAACCTTCTGGGCCTTTTTGATCGAATTGGAGGATATGTCTTGGAGCGCAAGGCCGCCGAGCGGGAACGTCAGACCGCGTCCGAGACGGTGGTGATGGACGTCGGTAAGTTCCAAAGACCCGCCGCCGAGATCGCCAACAATTCCGTCGGGCCGGTGAAAGCCCGAAACGACGCCGAGAGCGGCGAGCTCCGCCTCTCGCTTTCCGGAGATGACTTCAATGGTCGTACCGCAAATGCTTTCGGCCCGGCCTATGAAATCCTGGCCATTGCGGGCATCCCGGCAAGCCGCAGTCGCGATCGCGTAGGTTTGCGGAACCTCTATGCGATCGCAAAGCGCGCGAAACCGGCGAAGGGCCGTCAGTGCCCGGTCTACGGCATCGGCTGCAAGCAGGCCGGTCGATTGGACCTTGCGCCCGAGGCCGCACAATACCTTTTCATTGAAAATGGGTGTCGGACTTCGGGTCAGGCCTTCATACACGACCAGGCGTACCGAGTTCGAGCCGATGTCGATCACGGCAACCGGCGGCCCATTGTCGAGCCGTCCCTGCGCTCCGGCGGCTCGCCGGCGGTGTTGCTTAGCTGCGGTCGAGCCGGCGGATGAAACTTCGCGGCGGCGATTTCTTGAGCGATTTACCACGGCCGGACAAGCTCGGATTGGTCATGAAATAGTTGTGGGCGTTGAAGGGCTTCTCGCCCGCGGCTGCTGTTATGCGACACGACGTACCATCAGGCAATACCTTCCAGCTCTGTTCATTGTCTTTGAAATTGGCAACCATGATCTGGCCAAGAACTTGCTCATGTACGGTTGGATTGAGTATCGGGCAGAGGATTTCGACCCGGCGATCCAGGTTGCGAGGCATCATATCGGCAGAGGAAATGTAAACCGCAGCCTTCGGGCTCGGCAGACCGTAGCCCGAGCCGAAGCAGTATATGCGGCTGTGCTCAAGAAAGCGACCCACGATCGACTTGACACGGATATTTTCCGACAATCCCGGTATGCCGGGTCGAAGGCAACAGATGCCGCGCACCACAAGATCAATCTGCACGCCGGCACTGGAGGCTTGGTAGAGCGCATCGATAATGCCGGGATCGACCATGGCATTGTCCTTCATCCAGATCGCAGCCGGCTTGCCGCTGCGGGCGAATGCAATTTCCTGATCGATATGTTCGTAGATGCGTTTTCGAAGTGTAAGCGGCGATACCGCCAGTTTTTCGAGCCCCGTCGGCTCCGCATATCCGGTCATGTAATTGAAAATGCAGGCCACCTCGCGCGCAATCACGGGGTCCGAGGTGAAGTACGAAAGATCCGTATAGATGCGCGCGGTCACGGGGTGATAGTTTCCGGTTCCGACATGAATGTAGGACGCGAGCGCCGCGCCTTCGCGGCGGGTGACAAGCGAGAGCTTGCCGTGTGTCTTGAGTTCAATGAAGCCGAAGACGACTTGCACACCGGCGCGCTCGAGGTCGCGTGACCAGCGGATATTGGCTTCTTCGTCGAACCGCGCTTTGAGTTCGACGAGCGCCGTTACGGTTTTGCCGGCTTCGGCGGCCTCGGCAAGCGCCTTAACGATGGGACTATCAGGCGACGTCCTGTAAAGCGTCTGCTTGATGGAGACAACATTAGGATCGCGTGCGGCCTGATTGAGAAACTGGACCACGACGTCGAAGGATTCATAAGGATGGTGAACGATCAAATCCTTCTGGCGGATGCCCGCGAAGCAGTCGCCGCCGAAATCGCGGATACGCTCAGGGAACCGCGGATTGAACGGAACAAACTTGAGGTCTTGACGATCAATCGCCACAAGTTGCGAGAGTTCATTAAGGGCAAGCATCCCACTCACTTGAAAGACGACCTCGTCCGTGACCACCAAGGCGCTTTGAACGAATTGCCGAAGCTCAACGGGCATTGCCTCATCGATCTCCAGGCGGATTACGATGCCGCGCCGTCGTCGCTTAAGGACCGTCTCGAACTGCCGAACAAGGTCTTCGGCTTCCTCTTCGATTTCGACCTCGGAATCGCGGATAACGCGAAAAGAGCCCTGACCTTTTACGACGTAACCCGGAAACAGCTTGCCGATGAAGAGGCCGATCGTATTTTCAAGTGAAACGAGTCGACAGCTGCCGTCGGGCGAATCGGGCAGCAGAGCGAAACGATCGATGCGGCCTGGGATGCGGATCAGGGCATTCATGCTCCTGCCGTCGCCGGAACGTTCCAGCTGCAGCGCAACCGTGAAACCAAGATTGGGAATGAACGGAAACGGATGGGCAGGATCGATGGCAAGCGGCGTCAGCAAAGCAAATACCTGACGCAGGAAATAGTCCTCCAGCCAGGTCCGCTCCTTTTTCGTAAGCCCGTTCTGCTCGACGATGACAACGCGTTGCTCGGCCAATTCCTCGCGGATCTGACGCCACCTCGACTGCTGGTCGTTGGCCAGAATCGAGACGGCTTCCGCGATTCGTATCAGCTGTTCTCCAGGCGTGAGCCCGTCGGGACTCTTGGTCGTGACGCCCGCGCCCAATTGTCCTCGCAGGCCGGCAACCCGCACCATAAAGAATTCGTCAAGGTTATTGGCCGAGATCGAAAGAAAACGAAGCCGCTCGAGCAGCGGATGTGCGGCGTTCTCAGCTTCCTCGAGAACACGACGGTTAAAATGGAGCCAGGACAACTCTCGATTGACGAAGCGCTCGGGTTGGCTCTTCAGGGCAATCGGCTCCGGCGCCAAGGCCGGTTGATCGCTTTTGGCGAGATCGGCAGTTGGCATGGTGTCCATGGCGTCAAGTCCTTTATCGCGTCAACAGCTGATAGGAAGTGATCATTATCTCGAAAAGAATCAACAGGACAATAATGAATTCAAGCCGCAGCGAGCGTTTCGTATCGATCATATCGGTGAGCACCTCGGCCGTCTTCGAGATCACGCTCAGTTTGCGCTCGAGTGCCTCGGCACGTTCCGTAAGTTCATACTCGTCCTCAAGGCGCGCATAGAGCCGTTCCAAGTCGGCGCGGTCCCATACGACGTCCGGCTTTTCCGCGACTGCAACGCGTCCGGAGACCCGATGCTGGATCAGGAGCGCATTGCCAATATGCTTGAAGATCGCGCGGCGGCCGCCGGGGGTGTTGCCTTTCTCGGCGAGCGCGCGGGAAAGCGGTTCGACGACCTCGACGACGGCCGCCACCTCGCGCTCGTAACGCGCCAGGACGACACTCTTGGCAAGCGCGTCAGCCACCACAATCATATGCTCGGGCGTGATTGCCTTCACGGAGATCGGACCGCCAGGCAAGATTTGCTCGTCTTTGTCCGCCGACGCCTCAATCACCGCGTGTTCGTCGTCGATGGTCGAGAATGGCCGAACAATGCGACTCGTCAGGCCACGGAGGACCTCGTCCTCTTCCAGGACGGATAAGCCAAACAGGACGACAACGCCGTAGCGAAACACGGCAGCGACGCCGTCCTGTCCGACTCGAAATGCGAGCGGCGCCGTGGACAGCACGTCGCTCCGCTCAAGGCCCGCCGTTTCGATACGGTCTCCAACGAGCAGGGCGCGCACCTTCTTACGGTTGATCGCCTGTGGAATTGTCGATGGGTAGGTAGGCGTGAGAGCCTCCATTGAAGAATTTCGGAAGTCATTGCTTCTCGTGTTGGCTTCCAGAATAGCTGTTGGTGTTGTCGGCGCAAAGCTGCGGGCGGCAGCATGTGGTTGTCATAAATGTGTCACAAACAGGATCGATGCGCGCCCTTCCGACCTCATACACTCTAAGTCAAGCGCGCTTCCTCTCCGTTGTCACTTCGCAAGACACGATCTGTTGCTCCAATACAACACCCAACAGCAATAATTCTTACCATGTGAGTCGTCATCGTTTCGTCGCAAACCTGTTAACGAGGCCTCCTAGGTTTCACCTCGCGTGATGATCGCAATAGCGAGAGGCACGGCTGGCGGCGTGATCAGGTCGGCTGACCGGAAGATCGCACGAAGCAGATCATCGTAACAACCTGAAAACCACATGTTTTCGGGAACGGCTTGCTCTTGTCTGAATGGGGGAGCGGCTAGGGCAACAGGGGAACTAAATGTCTAGTCAGAAATTTCAACTTCTTTGTGCTGCAAGCGTCGCCGCAATCATATCGGTTGGTCCGGCGCTCGCCCAGACAAGCGTATCGCACGACAAGATCGACGCGATGGAAGCGCAGATCAATGCGCTCCAGCAAGAACTCCGCGCTGTGAAAAGCAAGGTGAACAACGCCGAAAAGACAGCTGAAAAGGCTTATGCGGCAGCCCCGCCTGCGGTGAAGAACCCGCTCCCGCCCCCGCCGAGCGGAGTGGCCAAAATGTCACCCGGCAATCGCCCCTCGATCTGCACGATCGATGGCCAGAATTGCGTCGGTCTCACAGCCCGCCTGCATTTCGATGTCGGCGGCTACGACTACCGTCCGAATACGGGTAATTCGATCCAGCACGTCGACGACGGCGTAAACGCCCGCCGCGCCCGCTTCGGCGTGCTCGGGACCTTCATGGGGGATTGGAACTACGGTCTTGTCCTCGACTCCGGCGGCACGTCCGACGGACATGGCGGAACCATCGCCACAGACACGGGCAAAATCGGTTTGCTGCCGGGCGGCATTATCTCTACGATCCAGAGTGCCTTTGTGAGCTACCAGGGAATCAAGGGGACAGTCGACGTTCCGAGGCCGGCGATGCCCTACAAGGGTGCGCCTCCGCCCGCACCGGTGAGTTCCTGGGGGACCGCCCTCGAGGTGGGCTACATGGATTCGTTCTGGAGCCTCGATGAAGCGACCAGTTCGAATGACATCATGTTTCTGGAACGCGCTTCGGCGCAGGTGATCGCCTCCAATATCGCGGCCGGCGACTTCCGCTCGCAGGCCGGCGCGCGCTACTGGAGCGATTGGCTGTGGTTGGGCGCCTATGCGACCGGGCCAGTTACCGGTGCGGTCCACAACGGCACTGGCAGCTCCTCGGCGAAACAGACTCCGTCCGCGACAGAACAATGGGGCGGTTATGCCCGCGGAGCGCTTCACTGGACGAGCAACGACAAGCTCGTTACTGTCCACGTCGGCGGTGGTGCCGAAGCCTTGTTCAAGTCCATTTACGACCGTGTCGCGGGCACCCACCCCCTGACCTTCAGCGACCGCCCGGAAATTCGTATCGACCCGTCGTTCACGATCTTGTCGACGGGTGGCCTCACTGACGTCCGCCACGCTCAGGTTTATAACGTCGAGGGCGCAGCAAGCGTCGGACCGGTGTTCTTCCAAGGTGAGTATTTCTGGTTCAATGTCGACCGGTTCTTCAACCCTTCGGCGCGGTTCGAGGGCGGCTACGCGCAAGCGAGCTGGGTGATCACTGGTGAATCCCGCACCTATAATAACCCCCAAGCAGCTTTCAACGGCGTGGTGCCGAAGGATCCGTTCTCCCTGAAAGGCGGCGGCTGGGGCGCGTGGGAAATTGCCGGCCGTTACAGCTACATGAACCTCAATGACCACTTGCCGAATTTTTCGGGTGCGGGCGGCGGCGCCCTCGGTGGCGGCCAACCCGGCGGCAAGCAACAGGTCACTACAGTCGGCCTGAACTGGTACGTCAATCGCAACATGCGGTTCATGCTCGACTACCTGCATGGGAAGATCGATAAGACGGATACAGTAAAAAATCCTTCCGATGTCGGCGCCAAGTTCGACGCCGTAGCGCTCCGCACCCAGTTTGCGTTCTAACCTGAATCTCCTTGTGGAGTGGCGCGCCCGCTCTAGTTCGCGTTCTAAAAGTGTTACCGTTGCGTGTCGTTGTGTCGTGGGTTTGCGTGGCGAAAGCTCTCCTGTCATGCGCCGTTGAGTGGCGCCCGCTCTGATCCCCCAACCTTCCCGAGCGGGCGTGTCCTGGGCCTCGAACCTCACGGTTCGAGGCCCTTTTTTGATTTTCTAGATAAAACGAAATTCTCGCTCACATTTTCAATTCCGCGTCGGTCGTTGGCGGCACACGATTTATGACGATGAATTTTCCGCAATCTAACAACGCAATGAATGCTTCGTCACATGATTGAGATATCCGTGAGCGATGTTGCAGATATCGAATCGTAGACGGGGGCACCTGTGGTGAGCCCACGGGTGTAGGCATCACTATGCGAATTTTAATTGCGACGGACGCATGGCGGCCGCAGGTCAATGGTGTCGTCCGCACTCTATCATCTCTGGCACGTAGCATCCGCAGCTTGGGTGTCGACGTCGACTTTCTTTCACCGGAGGGCTTTCCATCCCTGCCGTTGCCTACTTATCCGGGGCTGCGGCTTGCCTTGCCGAGCCGGCGCGAAATCGCGCGACGCATCGAATCCTGCGCGCCCGATGCCATCCACATAGCAACCGAGGGGACGATTGGTCATGCGGTTCGCGCCTATTGCATCAGGCACCGTCGCCCATTCACCACCAGCTATACCACCAGGTTTCCTGAATATATCAGCGCCCGCTGTCCTATACCGGCGCAATGGGTTTATGCCGTCCTGCGGCGATTCCATGCCGCCGCGGCGGTAACGATGGTGGCAACGCCATCGCTGATGGCCGAACTCGGCCAGCGTGGATTTGGCAATCTAGGCATGTGGACACGAGGTGTCGACACGGAATTGTTCCGGCCCGATCGCTCCGTCACACTCGACTTTCCGAAGCCGATTTTCATGAACGTCGGACGTATCGCGGTTGAAAAGAATCTTGAGGCCTTTCTTGGACTCGATTTACCAGGAACGAAAGTTGTCATCGGTGCGGGACCGCAGGAACAGGAACTGCGGCGACAATTTCCCGATGCAAAGTTTCTTGGACTGATGGAACATGATACCCTCGCGGCTTATCTTGCGGCGGCGGATGTATTCGTGTTTCCAAGCCGTACCGACACCTTTGGCGTCGTCCAGCTCGAAGCGCTGGCTTGCGGTGTCCCGGTCGCGGCATTTCCGGTCACCGGTCCGAAGGACGTCGTGGGTTCGCACCCGATCGGCTCTTTGAACGAGGACCTTCGCATCGCGTGCCTCAATGCGCTTGCGATGTCGCGCGAAGCGTGTCGCGACTTCGCGCTGAATCGGTCCTGGGATACGAGTGCACGCCAGTTCATAGGCCATATGCAGAAAGTAGCCTCGCGGAGCGCGCCGCAAGCCAAACCCGCAATCGCAATTGCGGCTCCAGCCCAAGGGTAACAAGCGTACACCCGATGCTCTTGATAAATACCAGAAGGACTATCTCATGACCGCAGCTACCCGCGTCGACCTCGACATCGACACCGTTCACAGAGCCTATGCGCGATGGGCTCCGTTTTATGATTTTGTCTTCCGTGCAGTTTTCGAAACGGGACGGCAGGCGGCAGTCGCGGCGGCGGAGCGGATTGGCGGACGCATCCTCGAAGTCGGCGTCGGAACGGGCATGTCCCTTCCCGAATATTCGCGCAACAGTGTCATATGTGGCATCGATATTTCGGCACCGATGTTGCGAAAAGCGCAGGAAAAAGTAACCGAACTCAGGCTCAAGAATGTAGAGGGCCTGTGGGAGATGGACGCGGAGAAAATGAACTTCCCTGATGCCTCGTTCGATGTTGTCGTGGCGCAGCATGTGGTGACAACAGTCCCAAATCCCGAGGCGACGCTCGATGAATTTGCGCGTGTTCTTAAGCCCGGAGGCGAGATTGTCCTGATCAGCCGCGTCGGAGCGGAAGCCGGCATCCGCCTTACTTTTGAGCGCTGGTTTTCTCCGGCCGCGTGCAAATTGGGCTGGCGGTCGGATTTCTCATGGCAGCGTTACGATACGTGGTTGCGAAGGAATAGTGACATTGTTCTTGTCGAGCGGCGGCCGATACCCCCATTCGGACACTTTTCGCTCATTCGCTTCGCCAAGGCGGATGCGTTGGACGTTGGCACATTGGGCGTTGCCAATGGACCCCTGAAGTCGACCCGTAA